>Ga0335071_10006422_pt1 | contig 12130 bp, 9 predicted proteins | sample Lox_Sample_15_FD_206724 | JGI IMG/M metagenome (GOLD analysis project Ga0335071, IMG submission 206724) | Soil microbial communities from Loxahatchee National Wildlife Refuge, Florida, United States - Lox_Sample_1.5 | ecosystem: Environmental > Terrestrial > Soil > Wetlands | place: USA: Florida...
ATATTGCGGGCGATCCGGGCGGCGACGATGTTGGCGTTGTCGGACGAGCTGGCTGCAACGAAGGCGTCCGCCTGCTCGATCCCGGCCTGGGTCAGCACTTCCCGGTCGAAACCGACCCCTTTCACCAGGCGACCCTTGAAGTTAGGGGAAAGCCGCCCGGTGGCGTTGTTGTCGTGGTCGATGACCGTCACGTCGTGGCCGTGATCGCTCATCAGCATGCTGACCTGCGAGCCGATCCGGCCGCACCCCATCACGATGACTTTCATACTCCATTACCTCCTTTCGCCCGCATCGGAAGCCTGGGCTTCCTGAACCTTGTCGCTGCGTCGAACCAGACTCTTGCGCAGCCACTCGATGGAATAGATCACCGGCGCATATAAGATTAGAACCCCCCAGAGCATCTCTGGGAACACCCGGTTATTGAAAGCCTCGCGCAGGGGTGGTACGTAGATCAAGCCGAGCAGGATGGCGATCGCCAGGGCGACACTGCCGAGCAGGGTCAGGTTGCTGCCCCAGCCGATCTGCGTGTTGCGGACCCGCGAGGTGCGGCAGGCGAAGGCGTTGCCGATCTGGGCCACGACCATGCCGGCCAGGAAGACTGTCCGGGCGACGGCGTTGACGTCTCCCGGGATGCTGAAAAGCTGTGGGAAGGAAAAGTGGTTCAGGAATTCCAGGTCGAGGTGGACGGCGTTGCCTGAGAACAGGAACACCGCCAGGTAGCCCAGGTAGCACAGGGCGGCCTCGATCAACCCGAGCCACAGGAAGGCGTGCACCAGCAGGCTGCGGTCGAGCAGCCGCTGCGACTTGAAGTGCGGCGGATGGCGCATGTTATCCGGCTCGGGTTTTTCCATCCCCAGCGCCAGGGCGGGTAGGATATCGGTGCCCATGTCGATTGCCAGGATCTGGCGCACTGTCAGGGCGGGCGGGATGCCGATCGAGGCGGTCAGCAGGAAGGGCAGCACCTCGGCCACGTTGCTCGAGAAAATGTAGGTGATGAACTTGCGGATGTTGGCGTAGATCGCCCGGCCTTCCTCGATCGCTGCCACGATGGCGCCGAAGTTATCGTCGGTCAGGATGATGTCGGCGGCTTCCTTGGCGACGTCTGTGCCGATCACGCCCATGGCGATGCCGATGTCGGCCTTGCGCAGCGCGGGGGCGTCGTTGACCCCGTCGCCGGTGACCGCCACCACGTCGCCGCGCGCCTGGTAGGCGGACACCAGGCGCAGCTTGTGGTCCGGTGCCATGCGGGCGAAGATGGTCTCTTTCTCGAGGTATTGCCTCAGCGTCGCGTCGTTCATCTCGTCCAGTTCGGCACCGGTCAGGATCGACGGGTTGGGCGAGGTGATCATGCCCACGCGGCGGGCCAGCGACTCGGCGGTCAGGCCGTAATCGCCGGTGATCATGACGATGCGGATGCCGGCCTGGCGGCAGTCCAGGATGGCCTGCTCGACCTCGGGCCGAGGCGGGTCCATCATGCCCATCAGGCCCAGGAAGGTCAGCTCGCGCTCGACCACCTCGGCGGTGTAGGCACCCGAGCGCTCGGGCAGGTCGCGGCGGGCCACCGCCAGGACGCGCAGGGCGCGCCGGGCGTAATCGTCGTTGGCCGCCAGCACCTCCGCCCGCAGCGCCTCGTCCAGCGGACGGACCTTCCCGCCGACCTGGATCGTGCTGCACAGGGCCAGCACCTCGCGCGGCGCACCCTTGACGAAGGCGACCTCGCCCTCGCGCGTGCGATGGATGGTGGCCATGCGCTTGCGGTGGGCGTCGAAGGGGATCTCGTGCACGCGCGGCAGGACCATGCCGATCTCGTCCTCGTTCAGGCCGAACTTGAGCGCCGCCACCTTCATGGCGGCCTCGGTCTGGTCACCCAGGCTGGTCCAGGTGGGCGCGGCCGGGGTGGGGGGATTGATGCGCGAGTTGTTGCAGCAAAAGGCGGCTTCGAGCAGGGCGGTCAGGTCCTGGCGCAGCTCGGGCGCAGCCGGCGCCGGGCGGAAAGCGCCTTTGGGCTCATAACCGACCCCGCTGACCTGGAACGCGGTCCGGCTGACCCACACGTCGCGCACGGTCATCTGGTTCTGGGTCAGCGTGCCGCTCTTGTCGGTGCACAGCACGGAGATGTTGCCCAGCGTCTCGACGCTGCTCAAGCGCTTGGCAAGCACGCCGCGCGTCGCCAGGCGCTGGACCGCGACTGCCAGAGAGAGCGTCAGGGTGGCCGGCAGTCCTTCCGGGGTCACGGCCACGATCGTTCCCAGGGCCAGCAGGAAGGGATTGTCGTATTTGCTGCTGATGTCCGGGTTGTACTTGGTCACCAGCCAGACCATCGCCCCCACGCCGATGGCGATGTAGGTCAGGATGCGGCTGATCCGGTCGAGCTCCACCTGGAAGGGCGAGGGCGCGTCCTGCACACTCTGGGTCAGGCGGGCGATGCGGCCGAACTGGGTCAGCATGCCGGTGGCGTAAACCACCGCCTTGCCGGTGCCGGAGGCGACCGAGGTGCCGGCGAAGATCAGGTTGGGGCGTTCCAGGTCGCTGATGCCGGCCATGAAGGAGGCGTCGGCGTTCTTGCGCACCGCCACGGATTCTCCGGTCAGGGAGGCGTTATTGACCCGCAGACCGTACTCCTCCACCACGCGGGCATCGGCCGCGATGTTGTCGCCCTCGGCCAGGATCAGCACGTCGCCCGGCACCACCTCGCTGGCGGGAACATGCTGCTCGTTCCCGTCGCGGATGACGTGGGCGTAGGTCGGCAGCAGATGGCGCAGTTTCTCGACCGCCTGCTCGGCGCGGTGCTCGCGCCAGAACGAGAAGGCGCTGTTGACCAGGCTGAGCAGCAGGATGATCAGCGCCAGGGTGCGGTCGCCGTTCCACAGGGCCAGGCCGGCGGTCAGGATCAGCACGATGATGAACGGGTGGCGCAGCTGCTGGATGTACTTGACCCAGGTGGGGGCCTGCGGCTGCTCGGAGAGCAGGTTCTCCCCGTACAGGGCGCGGCGCGACCCGGCCTCCGCCGCGGCCAGACCCGCGTTGGAGGTTTCCAGGGATTGATATACTTCCGGGATGCGTAAGCTGAAGATTGGGGTGGAACTCATTTGCTTTGACCAACGGAAGCAGGCAGAACGCCTGTCTCCCGTTGGTCCTCGTTCACTGGAGGAAAAAGAATTGCGGGAGCAGCGTCCGGGCCGTCAAGCGCCGATCACTCCTTGTCGGCAGTCTCGAACGCCTCGCCCAGCAGTTCCAGCTCGGCCAGAAGGTGCTTGCGCGTGGAATGGCTGAAGCGGGTGTCCTGGGCGACCTTGGCCTGTTCCTCGATCGCCGCCCGGACGACGAAAGCCGGCACGAACATGATCCGCCCGGCGGGGATGATGACGAAATTGTGGTTCTCGATTTTGAGCGATTGATCGTCGAAATACGGCAGGCTCAGGCTCAGGCCGCGGTTCAGGCTCTGGGCGGCGGCGCGCGCCTGGATGGCGCGGATGATCTCGTTGGTCTGGTAGAGGGCCAGGGCGCGTCCCTGGTTGACAAGCTGGCCGAGCATGCCGTAGCGCTTCTTCTGGTAGTCCTCGTCGGCGATGATGTAGGGCGCCAGCGAGCGGGCGGCGAACAGGAAGGTCAGGAACTGCTGCATCGAGGCCAGGTGCGCCTCGGCCTCGTTGACCGAGTTGACCAGCAGCTTGCCCTGGTCGTCGAAGGCCACCCACTGCGGCAGGTAGAAGCGCCGCGCCGCCGGCACATACGGCACCTGCAGGCTGCCGCGCCCGGAATCGGCCCCGCCTTCCTCGGCGATGGCGTCCGTGGCGGCGGTGATGGCCGATTCCCCGTCGCTGCCGTCTGAGACCGGGAGGGTCGGGATCTCGTCATCCTCGGCGGTGGCATAGGTCACCCCCCGGCCTGCCGGCAGCATGTTGTGCACGATGTGGACCGAACCGGCGAAGCGGATCAGCCCGGCGCTGGCTCTCACCGCCGCCTCCGGGGACTGCTCCAGCTCGGTCAGGCGCTGGCGCACGCCGTCGTGGACGATGTGGCGGGTGACCTGACCGAACACGCTCCCGACCGTCTGCTCGCGCTCCCCCTGCGGAACTGCCAGCGGGGCCGCCCCGGCGGCCGTCACAACCTTGTCCGGCAGGGTGAAGTGCACGCGGGTGGCCTGTCCGGTGAAAGCTTCGGCGATTTGACGTGCCTGGGCTTCGATGAAACGCTGGACGATGGCCGGCTGGAGGTTGAAGAGGCTCTGCGCCTTTTCATAATCCTCGCGCAGCTGGTCGGCGGGTGAGCCCGTGTGTTGACTGCCGTTCGAGAGGTGTGATTTTTCGGGCATGGTTTCCTTTCCTGATGCGTTTTGGCGCTCCGGCTTTGGACCGCCGTTAGGTTATTCTTCCAGACAGCAGAAGGTCTTGATCAGCAGCTCGATGTTCCCGCTGGCCGGGTACAGGATCGGGCAGGTGGCGCCGTGTTTGCGGTAGGCGTTGACTTTCGCCACTGCCTCTGCCGGCGTCCCGGAGGCGGTGATGCGCTCCACCAGGCTGTCGGGGACCAGGTGCTTGGCCTTGTTGATCTGCTCCCTGGACGCCGGCCAGCCCAGGATTGACTGGATCTCGGCGATCACGTCGCTCGACAGCCCCGAGGACTTGGCAATGTGCGGCTGCTGAGCCAGGTACTGGCACAGCAGCATCTTGGTGGCGTCGTAGGCCACATCGTGGTCTTCCTCCACCGAGCAGACCACCAGCTGCGGGCGGTCGATGTCATCCAGCTTGCGTCCGGCCTTGCGGGCGCCCTTGTCGAGCATCTCCAGCACCTGGTCGTTGTGCTCGGGCGGGCTGCAGTAGTTCATCACCGCACCGTCGGCGATCTCGCCGGTCAGCTCGAGCATCTGGTCGCCGGTGGCGCCGATCATCAGAGGCACGTTGCGCGGCTCGCGCCGCCCGTGGACGACGTCCAGCTCGATCTCGTGGACGTGGATGAACTCGCCGTCGAAGCTGACCCGCTCCATGTGGAGCAGCCGGCGCAGGACCTCGATCGTCTCGCGCATGGCGGTCAGCGGCTTCTTGCGATCGATGCCGACGTTGCGCGCCAGCGGGTCCCACCAGGCGCCGATCCCGCAGATCACCCGGTCGGGGGCCAGATCGTCAAGGGTCAGGAAAGTCGCCGCCAGCAGGCCGATGTTGCGCGACCAGTTGTTGATCACCCCCGAGCCGACCTTGATCCGGTCGGTCACCGCCGCATAGGCGGCCATCGGCACGATGGCGTCCCGCACCAGGCGGGACTCCGCCTGCCAGACGGCCTCGAAGCCCTGCTGCTCGGCGAAGCGGACGCACTCCAGCCCTTCGCGCAGGTCGTGGGAATCCTGCAGGTACAGCGCGATCCTTCTCTCTTTGTTCATCGTATTTTCCTCTAAAGATTGCGATTCGTAACGGTATTTTCTGGCCTAAAGTATAGCACAGGTAGGCGGAAAACCTCCCAAACTGGCAAAAAAACAGTCCCCGGTCACCCGGGGACTGTCGGAGATCGACGCGGAAAGGGGCTTACAGCCGCTTCCAGACCTCGGGGGCCAGCTCGCGCGAGCGAGCGGCGACGCGCTCCTCGTCCAGGGCCAGGACTTTCTTGCCCTGCATCAGGATCCTGCCGCGGCAGACGGTCGTGTCGACGGTGGCGTCCACCATGCCGAAGATCAGGTGGCCGAGGAAGTTGGCCTCGCTCAGCGGGGTGGGCGGGCAGTAGTCCAGGATCGCCAGGTCCGCCGGCAGGCCGACAGCCAGCTCGCCGAGTTGGATGCCGAACTGGCGCCTGACGATCTCGGCATTGTTGCCCAGCAGCAGCTGCGGGGCTTCCATGAACCCGACGCGCGGGTCGTGGTTGGCCAGACGGTGCAGCAGGTAGGCGCAGCGCATCGAGGCGAGCATGTCGGACGACATGCCGTCCGTGCCCAGGCCGACCAGCACGCCGCGCTTGAGCAGGTCGAACAGGCGCGTGACGCCGACGGCGTTGTTCATGTTCGACTCGGGATTGTGGACCACGGTCGTCCCGGTGGAGGCGACGATGTCCATTTCGGCGTCGTCGATGTGCACGCAGTGGACGAAGATCGACTGCGTGCCTGTGACGCCCATCTTCTGCAGGCGGTTGACGATCGGCATCTTGTACTTGGCCTGGGCGTCCTGCTCGTCGGCCTTATCCTCGGCCACGTGGACGTGACAGCCAACCCCGGCGTCCTTGGCGATGCCGGCGCATTTTTCCAGCGTCTCGTCCGAGAGGGTGAAGGAGGCATGCAGGCCCATCATGGCCGCGATCTGCCCGTCGCCCTTGCCGGTCTTCTTGATGAAGCGCTCGTTCTCGGCGATGCCGCCGCCGGGGATGTTGCGGTCCGAGACCTCGTAGCACAGCGAGGCGCGCAGCCCCGCCTGGCGCACGGCGGTCTCGATCAGGTCCAGCGAACCGTCCCGGCAGCTGGGCGACGCGTGGTGGTCGATGACGGTGGTCGTCCCGTTGCGGATGCACTCGATCAGCGGGATCTGCGCCGAGAGGGTCACGTCCTCGTCGGAGAGAGCCTTGTCCAGCTTCCACCACAGGCGTTCGAGGATCTGCACGAAGTTGGCGGCCGGTTCGCCCGGAATGGCCATGCCGCGCGCCATGGTCGAATAGAAGTGGTGGTGGGTGCAGATGAAGCCCGGCAGGATGACCTTGCCGCTGCAGTCCACGATCTCGGCCTTGGGGTACTTGGCCTTCATTTCGGCGGCCGGGCCGATGGCGGCGATCTTCTCACCGTCGGTGACGACCGTGGCGTTCCACAGCACCTGGTTGTTCTTGCCCAGCGTGGCGACGATCCCGTTCTCAAAACGAATGGTCATGGCGAATCCTTTCTCTGGTCTACCGGATCAATTTTCCTTCAGGACTTCCAGCTCGTGCGGGGTGCGGGCGCGCATCTCGATGGCGCCGGCGAAGCACTTCTTGGCACAGATGGTGCAGCCGATGCAGCGCGACGGGTCGGTGTGCGGCAGGCCCTTTTCGTCCAGGGCGATCGCCAGGTACGGGCAGCGGGCGCAGTTGCCGCAGGAGAGGCACAGCTCGGCGTTGAAGTCTGACACTTTTTTGATCGGCGAGAGGGCCATGAAGTCCACCACCGGGTGCGGGCGGGCGATGCCGATCAACTCCTTCATCGAAGCGATGCCGCGCGCCTGCATCAGGAACGCGGTGCCGGATTCGAGCTCGCTAATGATGCCCACGCCATACTTCGTGGCGACGGTGCAGAACTGGACGGTCTTGACGCCCAGCGCCAGGAAGTCCATGGCGGCCTTGTAGTTCATCGGACCGCCGTTGCCGGAAATGGCGATGCCCTCCGGCACGGCCTGGACCAGGGTCAGGTAGGAGATCGGGGTGACGCCCTCGCCGCTCATGCCGACGATGACGCCCTCTTCCCAGGGATGCTTCGGGTCAACCGCCGGGCGGAAGGCCAGGGTGGGGAAGGAGTTGGCCAGGGTGATGCCGGCCTTCTTGTTCGGGTACTTGTCCAGCACCTGGCGGATCGCCCGCAGGATCGGGACGATCGAGGTGACCGCCGCGGTCAGCTTGAACAGGTGCGGGATGTCAGGGTCGGCGACCTGCATGACCCAGTCGATGATCTTGGCGGTCAGGGCGGCGTTCTGCGAGACGATGTCGCCCTCGGTGCCGTCGCCGCCCTGCGGGCAGGAGAGCGAGTACTCGATGCCCATTGCACCGGCGGCTTCCAGCTTGCGGGTGTTGGACTGCCAGCCCTTGGCGTCGCTCTCGTCGTGACCGGTGACCGGTCCTCCGGTTGAGGCCATAGTCAGCCGGTCCGGCCACTTCTGGATCAGCTGCCCGATCTCGCGGCAGACACGGTCGAGCGGGTGCCCGGAGACGTTGTCGGAGTTCGCATAGGTGAGTGGGCCAAAAGTGAACATGTACTCGCCCGGGATGTGGATCGGGACGTTGTCGAAGGCGGTCTTCATGATGCCGCCGGCCCAGCCGGCCTGGTAGGCCTTGTCCATCTGCTCGAAACCGTCCGAAACGGGAGAGGCCGAGAGCAGGTAGGGCGAGCGGATCTTGCGCCCGAAGAAGTCGGTCTCCAGCGAGACCGGCACCGGGTTGTAGCCCGGCAGGGCGTAGACCGACTTGGTCGGCTTGTCGAAGGTCGGCACCGGCTGCTTCTGGATGTAGGCGTCGATCTGCAGGGCGGCGTTCTTGCCCGAGGCGGTCGCCTGGACCACCGTGCGCGGGCCGGTCAGCATGTCGCCGGCGTAGAAGACGCCCGGGATCTGATCGCGCCCCAGGGTCGAGCGCATGCCGATCGCCATGACCAGTGCGCCGATATCCTTGCGGGTCGACTCGCTCCCGGGGACGTCGCGCACGTTGGCGGGACTGAAGGGCTGGCCCTCTGCCAGGGCAACCTTGATCGTCTCCAGGCCGGCGACCCGCTTGCCGTCCTTGAGGATACTTTTCACGCGCATGCGCCCGCTGACCTCGATGTCGAAGTCGATCAGTTCCTGGCGCTCGTGGGCGCTCAGGGGCATCTCGGCGATCTTTTCGAGCATGATCATCTCGACGTGCCTGGCGCCGCACTTCTTGGCGGTGATGGCGCAGTCGACCGCGGTCGCGCCGCCACCGACGACCGCCACGCGCCCGTCGAACTTGAACTTGCCGGGCTCGGAGAGCAGGTCGACCATCTTGACCGCCAGGTCCTCGTTCTCCAGGCCCAGCTCGATCGGCTTCCACAGGCCGACGGTGACGCACACCGCCTGGTAGCCCCTGGCGAGCAGGCTCTTGGGATCCTCGACTTTGGTACCGGTCTTGGCCACGATCGCGCCCAACGACATCAGGAACTCGATGTCGCTGGCGACCACGCCCTTGTCCAGGCGGTGGTCGGGGATCAGGTTCATCATGCCGCCCAGCCTGGCGCGGGCTTCATAGATGTCCACGGAGTAACCCATCTGGGCCAGCGCGGCAGCCGCGCCCAGGCCCGCCGGTCCGCCGCCGACCACGGCGACCTTCTTGCCGTTCGGCACCGGGACGGAGAACTTCGGGATTCCACCCAGGCGCTTGGCGTTCTCGACGATCGTCGCCTGGACCTGGGGGATGTTGATCGAGCCGTCGAAGTTCTTGCGCGTGCAGGCAGCCATGCACAGCATGTCCGGGCAGACCATGCCGCACACGCCGCCCAGCGGATTCGAGTGCATGATCTCGGCCGCCGAGCGCTTCAGGTCGGAAGGCTGCCCGCCGCGGGCGGCCATGATGAAGTCGAAGGGCGAGCAGTTGACCGGGCAGGCCTGCTTGCAGGGCTTTTCCTCGCAGTACTCGCAACGCAGCAGCTCCGTCTGCAGCCGCGCCTTGGTCATGATGAGGGAATCCGCGCTTGCATTCTTTTCCATGAGACACCTCTATCCTGGATTTAAGATACTGGGAAATTTCTCACGAACGTTAAAAATCATTATAGCATCCGGGAAAGATGAAAGCAGTGAAGAATGTCCACTTATGGCCGGTGAAATGTCACAATTGTCTGACAATATCACCCCCCGGGATCAAAAAAGGGTGCGCCGGAAGCGCACCCTCAGGAAATTCCCAATTTTTTCAACCCGCCGAGCAGTTCCAGGTCCTCCGGGATGTCCAGGTCCAGGCCGAGTGCCTTGCGGTTGACGATTTCCAGGCGGGCATTGGCGGCGCGGGCGCGTTCGCAGTGGCGCTTGAAGGAACCCGGACCGAAGCCGTACTCGATCAGCCCGGACGGATTGATGAACAGGCCGTTGGTCCCATCCTGGCGCCGGTCGGGAGCCAGGACGACCACCGGGGCGGGCTCGCCCAGGCGGAGCATGGCTTTCACATCGCGCGGGGTGATCTGCGGCAGGTCGGCCGGGAGCACCAATACGGAATGGGCGGAGTGCGCCATCGCCAGCGCCGAAGCCCGGTTGAGGGCGGTGTTCAGATGGGGGGCGCCGTCCTCGAGCAGCGTGCGCGCCCCGTGATTGCGGGCGATGGTCAGGGTGGCAGGGTCGCGGCAGATGACCAGGATGCTGCCGATCTCTGGAATGTCTGCCAGCGTGCTCAGGGTGTGCTCGAGCAGGATCCGGTTCAACTCGGCGCGCTGCTCGACCGATAAGACCCCGGAAAGACGGGATTTGCCGTGACGCAGGGGTTTGACAGGGACGATTGCCCAAATGGTCATGTTGGTCTCAGATACAGTTTAGCACATCTTGGGCCAGGCGGCGCCGGTCCGCGCGGGTTTTCATCAACGTTCGCGTGACCACGGCGCGCGTGCCGATCTCGCCGGCCAGGTCGGCGTCGACCTGGTCGATCACGAAGGCGGACAACAGGTCGGCGTAGTGCCGGGCAACGGCGGCCGCGGAGGGCTGGATGCCCAGCTCGGCATACATCTTCGCCGCCGGACCCTTGACGGTCTGCCCGCCCAGGATCGGCGAGACGGCGACGACCGGCCGGCCCCGCAGGGCGGCGCGCACGCCCGGCAGTGCCAGGATCGGGTCGATGCTCACCCACGGATTGGACGGGCAGAAGACCACCGCTTCGGCGGCCTGGAGCGCTTCGAGGACACCCGGCGCGGGGACAGCGGCCTCGAGCCCGGCGAAGCGGAAACCCCTGACGCGCGGCTCACAGCGCCGCAGGACGAAGTACTCCTGGAAGGGCAGCTCACCGTGCTCGACGGTGTCGACCAGCGTGTGGACTGGCTGATCGGACATCGGCAGCACAGTCCACGCCACGCCCCAGGCCCGGCAGAAATCGGACGTGACCTGGCTCAGGGAGGCGCCGGCTTTCAGGCGGCGGGTGCGCTCCAGGTGGGTTGCCAGGTCGCTGTCCCCCAGGCCGAACCAGTCCGGGCCACCCAGCGTCCGCAGCGCGGCGAGCATCTGGAAGGTCTCCCCGGCGCGGCCCCAGCCGGTCTCGGGGTTGGCCAGTCCTGCCAGGGTGTAGCAGACCGTGTCCAGGTCCGGGCTGATGGCGAGGCCGAGGTGCTCCCAGTCGTCGCCGGTATTGACCACGACGGTCAGGTCTTGGGGAGGCAGGAGTTGGGCGAGTCCGTCGGCCAGCTTGGCGCCGCCGACGCCGCCCGCCAGGGCGACGGTCTTCATGGCAGGAAACGCGCCACTTCGTCCAGCGGGCGCAGCTGTTTTTCCCGGGCGGTCTCGGCGGGGTAGCCGAGCAGAAGCATTGCCTGCGGTTCCCATCCGGCCGGCAGGTCCAGGGTCGAGCGGGTCGTTTCGGGTACAAACAGCGGGCCGCAGGTCCACACCCCACCCAGGCCCTCGGCGTGTGCTGCCAGGAGCAGCTGCAGGCCGGCCAGCGCAGTCGACTGGAGCGCCATGTCGTGTTCAGCCTGGCGGCGCGCCTCGTCCGGGTAGTGGTCCATGCCGGCCATGTCCATGCACAAGATAACCACGACCGGCGCCTCCTCTATCCGGCGGCGCGAGCGTTCGAGCCGGGTGGCGATCTCGTCGGTGGTCAGGCCGTCGCGCTCCAGGTCCCGGCGGAAATCGGAGCCCATGGCGCCGGCCAGCGCTGACTTGGGTGCCGCCCCGGTCAGGAGGGCGAAGCGCCAGGGCTGGTCGTTGTGCGCCGAGGGGGCGTGCGTGGCGGTCTCGAGCACCCGGCGCAGGACCGGTTCCGGGACCGGTTCGGGCTTGAAGCGGCGCACCGAACGGCGGCTGCGCAGGAAGGCGTGCAGCTCGGCGCTCATCCGTGGGCATCAATCTTGACCGGCTCGATGGTGTACGTCACGCGTACTTCGTCCGGGCGGCTCTTCTTATAATCAGGCGTGCCGTGGTACTTCTGGTTGAGGGCGTTGATGTGCGCCTCGGCGCCGTCCGTGGTAAAGGCGACCACCTTGCCGCGGATCTGCAGGTAGCGGTAGGGGTTGGCCGGGTCGGCGATGCACAGGGTCACCTCCGGGCGGGCGCGCATGTTGCGGTCCTTGAGGCGGCCCTGGGCGCTGTTGATCAGCAGGTGACTGTCGTCGTGGTTGAACCAGACGGGCGTCACCTGGGCGCTGCCGTCCTTCATCAGCGTCGCCAGGTAGGCAAAGGCGCGCGTTTCGTCCTTGAGCAGGTCCAGGTGGGAAACGGGGATTTGCATCATGATTCCTCCGAGGTCGGGTGCGGGCGGTCGACCAGGATCGCCC
>Ga0335071_10006423_pt1 | contig 12129 bp, 11 predicted proteins | sample Lox_Sample_15_FD_206724 | JGI IMG/M metagenome (GOLD analysis project Ga0335071, IMG submission 206724) | Soil microbial communities from Loxahatchee National Wildlife Refuge, Florida, United States - Lox_Sample_1.5 | ecosystem: Environmental > Terrestrial > Soil > Wetlands | place: USA...
CACCACCTGGTACACCTCGGCGTCGTCGGCGCCGGCCACCTTCCCGGCCAGGAACGACTCCGCCACCGCGACCAGCCCGTCAGCCAGGTCCGCGGACGTCCGGACCGCCGAGGCGGAGGCGGGAGGCGGCACGCCCGCCGCCGGCGCATCCGCCGCCGGCGCATCCGCGGCGGGCGCGTCCGCGGCGGACGTTCCCGCGGAAACGTCGCCGCGCGGATCACCGATCTGGCCTGCCAGGTCCGCGCACGCGGCGCGCAGCGCCGTCAGCAGCACCGCCCCGGCCAGCGGCGGCAGCCGGAACGTGCCCGACAGCGACCCGTCCTCCTCGAACCGCCACACCAGCCGGCGGCGGATCTGCGCCGCCTCATCACCGGCCCGGGTCACCTGCCGGTGCGCCCGGGCGAACCGCTCCAGCTGGTTAGCCGTCATCGGCCCGGCCAGCCCGGCCAGCCCGGCCTCGGTCGCCGGGGTGGCGATCCGGGTCAGCGCCCGGACCTTGGCGTAGGACAGCCGCCCGGCGGCGAACCGGGACCGGATGACCGGCAGGTCGCGCAGGGCGCGGGCCACCCGGACATGCTCCCGGGCGGTGCCGGAGGACAGCTGGCACTTCCACGACAGCCAGGCCGCGCAGCTGGTCATCTCCCAGCTCGCCCAGCCCCGCCGGGCATCGAAATCAGCCAGCAGGACCAGGAACCGGCAGGTCGCCGCGGCCAGATGCCCGGCCAGCTCGCAGATCTGCGCCTCCAGCCGCTCCAGCGGCACCTCGGGCGGCCCGGCGGGAGCAGCGGCCACGCCAGCGGGCGGCACGACGGCGGCGCGGCTGTCAGCGGCCGGGCCAGCGACCTGGTTATCGAACATGCATTTGACGCTAACAGCCGGGTACGACATTCCGGGGCGAGCCGGTCGCTGCTGGATGTCACGTCAGGGACGGTGAGCAGCACCTTCCATCTGGTTGTAACAGTGCAACCGGTTCAGGCTCGGGGCGGGGAGGGAGTCGGCGGGCCCCAGGGGGAATGGTCTTGGGAAACCGGGGCCCGCCGGGCCTCGGGGGGTTAGGCGGGTGCCCCCGGGAGCAACTGTCACAGGCCTGCTTGAAACCGCGCTGGAACAGCGCTGGAACGGCGGGTCGCGCCGCAGGTCAGGCAGTCCAGGCGAGCGGGAGGCGCTTGACGCCGCGCTGGAAGTTGGACCGCAGGAAGGACGGCGGTCCGGCGGGGGCGAGGACGGACGTGCGGGCCAGCACCTCGGCGAACAGCGCGCGCATCTGGCTGCGGGCCAGATGGGCGCCCAGGCAGAAGTGCGGTCCGTGGCCGAACACCAGGTGCGGGTTGGGCTGGCGGCGGATGTCGAAACGGCCGGGTTCGGCGAAGACAGCCTCGTCACGGTTGGCCGAGGTGAAGGAGACGACCACCTTGTCTCCCGAACGGACGGGCTGACCGCCTAGCTCACAGTCCGCTGACGCGGTCCGGCGGAACGTCATCACCGGCGTCCACCAGCGCAGCATCTCGTCGGCCGCCACGGCCAGCAAGGCCGGGTCGGCGCGAAGCTCGTCCTGGGCTCGCGGGTGCTCGAGGAGCGCGATGCACCCGCCGGGCAGGCCATTGCGCAGCGTCTCGTTGCCGGCCACGGCGAACAGCCAGAACATGTTCTCGAACTCGGCCACCGAGACCCGGGCTCCGCCCTCGTCCGACTGGGCCAGCAGGATCGACATCACGTCGTCCCCCGGACGGCTGCGCTTCTCCTCGGCGAGCAGGTGAGCGTAGGCGTACAGGTCCGGCATTCCCTCCCGGGTGCGCGGGTCGGGCATCTGCCCGCCGGGGCCCGGCGACGGCCGCTCGGCGAGGGCCTCGCGGGCCATGGCCGTGCCCGCGGCCGGGTCGAATTCGGCCGAGGACGCGTAGTCGGGATCCTGGTAGCCGATCACCCGGTTGGACCAGTCGAACAGCAGCCAGCGGTCCTGCTCGGGCACCCCGAGCACGTCGGCCAGGGCGAGCAACGGCAGGTCGGCGGCCACGTCCTTGGCGAAGTCGCACTCGCCACACGGGCCGGTGAACACGCGGTCGCAGATGGCCCGGGCGTGCCCGCGGATGCGGTCCTCGAGCCTGGCCACCGCCCGGGGGGTGAACGACCGGCTGAGCAGCCGGCGCAGCCGGGAGTGCTCCGGCGGATCCATGTTGAGCATCATCCGCCGGACGTAGCGCAGAGCCTCCGGCGTGGCCGGGTCCCGGATCTGGGTCGCGCCCAGGGCGGAGGAGAACAGCTCCGGCCGCCGCAGCACCGATTCGACCTCGGCGTGCCTGAGCACCAGCCAGAACCCCCGGCCTTCCGGCCAGCCCAGCACCGGGATCTCGGGCACCCACGCCACCGGGGACTCGCGACGCAGCCGGGCTAGCGCCTCGAACGGAACGCCGGTTACGTAGGTCGCTGGGTCGAAGACGACCTCGGTGTCCGGCCGGGGCGCCGACATCAATTGCGCCCCAGGAACTCCTCGATCGACGTCGCGAGCGACACCGGCGACTCGAACATGGGGTAGTGCCCGGCATCGGGCAGGATCGTCATCTCGGCTTCGGGGAAGAAGACCAGCCAGGTCTGCTCCATCACCTCGGCCGGCAGGGCCGGGTCGTTCACCCCGATAATCAGCTTCACCGGCGTGCTGGTGCTGGGCTGGACCTTGTCCGAGAAGTCGGACTTGGCCCAGGCCTGCAGGTATGCGGCGAACGCAGCCTCGGTGGAGTTCTCCAGCGAGTGGCGGACCATCTGGTTGATGAAGGTCGCGGTCAGCTTGTTGCCGGTGGTGAAGTCGATGATCGCCGCCCGGTTGCCGGCGTTGCCCGCCGCGCCGTAGAACAACTGCCAGCCCTGCTCGTCCATGGGCACCGCGTTGGCGGGCACCGGGTTGAGGCCGACCAGCTTCTCCACCCGGTCCGGGGCCTGCAGCAGCACCTGGTGGGCCACCTTGGCGCCCATCGAGTGCCCGATCACCGAGAACCGATCCCAGCCCAGCTCGTCGGCGAGGGCGATCGCGTCGGCCGCGGCCTCCTCCATGGTGAACTCCCCGGCCACTTGCTTGCGGCCACCGTAACCGCGCAGGTCCATGAAGGCATAGGTGTAGGCCGAGCGGTCCAGGAAGTCCGGCAGCGAGCCCCAGCCCCGGGCCGAGCCGAACCAGCCGTGCACGGCCAGCACGTGACGGTCACCGGACCCGATGCTCACGAGGGAACTCGTCATGCTGGCCTCCGCTTTATCGTCCTCGGTTACTTAGCAAGCCGACTCTAGCGAGCGGGTACCGCGTCCGCCATGGCTAGCTGCGATACCGAGGCGGCGGCGGCCGCGCCGCCGGGGGCGATGACGGAGCCGACGACGATCCCGGCAATCGCGGCGGGCAAGGGGAACCGGGGGCAGGCAACCACGGCCCGTTCGGAATCAAGCTTGAGCGGTCCGCTAGTCCGGCCCCGGGCCGCCTTGCAGCCACCACTGGTACAGGCCGGTGAGCGTGGCGTTGCTGCTCGTGGCGACGCTGAGGATGTCCAGGTCGTCGTAGGTCCAGGCGAAGACGCGCTGGCCGGATCCGCCGTTGCCGCAGACGAAACGGCCGGCCGGGCCGGACGAGGACGGCAGCGTGTAAGTGTTCTGGCTAGGCCCGGACGAGCAGTTACCCGTCGGCACCCCCTTGGCTAGGTCGCTGTATTGGGCTTGCATCGCCGACTGCGTCCGGTAGTGCAGGTAGATCACCGATCCCCCGCTGCCGAGCGCGTCCGGCTGGCATTCGACCCTGGCGTCAACGCCCTGCGCGGCGTCGTCCGCGGACACGGAGACCGGCACGCAGCTGGCTGCGAATCCGGCCGGCACGTGGGTGAGCAGTTCTTGCGACGGACTGTCCGCGGCGCTCGGGCCGGCCGGCTGGCCGAAGATCAGCCAGCCGCTGGCGGCGAGCACGCCACCGGTCACCAGCAGCGCCAGCAGTGTCGACAGCAGGCTGGGGTGCCGGCGTGGCGGCCGCCGGTTCGGAGACGCTTCGAGCACCGCATTGAGCCGGCGTGCCGTGTCCGGGTCCAGGGTCGCCCGCCACGCGTTGATCTCATCCGGGGCCACGCGCGCGAAGAAGGCGAGCAGGTTGAGGTAGCGGTTAGTGGCGTGGGGCAGGCTCATGAAAAGCTGCGCAAGCCGCGGCAGCCAGCGGCGCCGCACCACGGCCGCCTGGTCGAGGATGCCCTTGATGACGAGCTGCGGGCCGAGTTCCTTGCCCACCAGCAGCCGGTTCATCGTGGCCGCGGTGGCCTGGATGTCGCCGCAGCAGGCCGCGCCGATCTGGTCGCCGGACTTGGCCGTGGCCCGGAGGTACGGGGCCAGGAAGAGCTGCAGGAACTTCACCGAGTCGACCACTGAGATGGCGATGAAAATCAGCGTGAGCCGCTGGTGCCTGGCCTTCAGCTGGCCGATGTGCCGCCCGATCAGGTAGGTGAGCTCGGCCTGGTGCCCCTCGGCGAGAAGTTCGGCCACCAGTCCGCCCTCGATTTCGATCAACCGAGTGCCCAGGTAGCTGGTCATCAGCGAACCGCCGTCGACCTTGTCCTTGACGTAGACGTCGACCCGCTTGCGGTAGTCCAGCCGCGCGCGGACGTTGTCGAAGACCAGCTGCAGTTCCGGCAGCGTGGTCTCGCTGACCCGGACCGCCCCGCCCAGCAGCCGGGACCGGTACACCTGCAGGCCCAGCCAGAGCGTGAAGCCGGCCAGGGTCACGCTGCCGGCGACGGCGGCGAGCTTCTGCCAGCCGCTGACGGCGTAGACGGCCATCGCCGCGACGCCGAAGACGATCGCGGAGGAGGACAGCGCGATCATCAGGCGGGAGTGTTCGGCCGGGTGCAGCAGGGCGCGGATATCAAGGGGCGGCTGCGGTGGGCTGGTGCTAAGCCGCTGCGACGGGCCGGTGCTGAGCCGCTGCGGGCTGGCGGGCGGGGCGGGACTCGCAGGCGGGGCAGGACTGACGGGCGGGGCGGGACTGGCAGGCGGGGCCGCCCGCGGCGACGGCACGGCGCCCGGGGGCGGAACGGGCGCCGTGGGCGGGCCCATCGGCCGCTCCCACCAGGGCGTGGCCGCCGTCTCCGCGTCCAGCGCGGGAGAGGTTCCCGTGTTCATACCTCTTACGGAGCGTGGCTGCGCCCGTCTTGATACGTGAGAAGCGACGTGCTCGGCGCCGGGACCGACGGCCTAGCCGGGCCGGTCAGCGGGTGCGGCCGGTCAGCGGACCGCGGAGCGCGAGCGCCGCCAGCACGGTGGCCGTGCCCGCGGCCGCCATCGCGGCTGCGACGCCGGCGACCCCGGCCAGCGCTCCCGCGATCGCGGGGGTCAGGCCCTGGCCGCCCATCGTCCCGGTCGAGTTGAGGCCGAACCCCTGGCCCCGCCGCCGTTCCGGCAGGCTGTCGAGGAAGGCCTGCTGGATGCCGAGCTGGTAGGCGAACCCGGCGCCGCAGGCCAGCAGGGCCAGGCAGGCCAGCGGCAACGGCGGGCGGAACACCAGCGCGAGCAGCGGCACTCCCATGGCCGCGGCCAGCGGGAACGCCAGGCGTGTGCGCGTGGCGGGCGCGCAGAACCGGCCGACGAGGAGGTCACCGATCAGCATCCCGGCCGGCATCGCGGCCAGTAGCGGACCGGCCGCGCTGGCCGGGCGGCCCAGCGACGCGGTGTACGGCACGATCAGCGACTCGGCCCCGGCCACGAACCACCCGGGCAGCCACTGCGCGAGTAGCAGGCCCCGTACGGTCCGGTCCCGGAACAGCTCGGCGTTGCCGGCCATGGTGGCTCGCATGATCCCACGGGCCTGGCCGCGGGCCTGGTCGCGGGGCACGCGGGCACTCCTGGGCCGCAGGCCCAGGCGGGTGACGACGGCCGCCATCACCAGCGCCCCGCCCGCGGCCAGCAGCAGCCAGCGCACCGGCACGGTCGCGAGCACCGCGCCGCCGATGCCCAGCCCGGCGATCTGGGTGCCCGCCGCGGTCAGGTTGAAGACCGAGCGGCCGAGGACGTAGCGGTCTCCCTCGAGCACGTCGGGGAGCAGGCCGGAGATCGCGGCGGTGAACACCGGGGCCTGCGTGGTCGCGGCGGCGACCAGGGCCAGCATGGCCGGGACCGGCAGGGTCGGCCACAGCCCGATTACCAGCCCCGGCGTGGCGCGGGTCAGCAGGCCCGCCCCGATGACCAGGCGAGACGGCAGCCGGTCGGCCAGGGCGGTGAACAGCGCGCCGCCGATGGCCTGGGGCGCGAAGCCCATGCTGAACGTCAGCGCGGTCAGGAATGCCGACCTGGTCTGGGCGAAGACCAGCACCGATAGCCCGAGGAGCTCGAACTCGAAGCCGAGCACGTACATGAGCATCCCGCCGAGCAGCACCCGGAACTCCCCGGCCGCGAACACGGCGCGGTACGTGCTGCGCCCCGGCTGTCCGTCGCGCTGGCCTGCCGCGGCGGGCGTGGTGGTGGTCATGAACAGCATCGTCAGGGCGTGGCGCCCCGCGGAGTATTCTTTCGTCCCAGGACGAAAGCTGGTGGCTGCGGTGCTGCGGATCAACGTGGACAACGAGGACCTGACCAGGAGCCGCTTCGCGGTGTCGCCACTGTGGGAGCTGATCCAGGCGCTGCGCCTGCTGCCCGGCGGGTCACGCCAGCCGGACGAGCCGGCGCTTCGCCCGTGGCTGCTCCGCGCCCGCGACCGGTACCGGGCGCTGGCCCGCGAGACGGACCTCGACGTGATCCGCGCGCTGACCCCGCCGGGCTGGGGCGCGGACTTCCTGGCCCCCGTCCCGGCGAGCGTGCACACCACGATCGGCGACTTGCTCGACCAGGTCCGGTCGACGCCCCCGGACCAGGCGCAACGCGAGGTCGCCACGGCGCTGGCCCGGCAGCCGCCGGCCGATCCGCGCATCGAGCGCATCCTGACCAGCGAGCGAGCGGCCGGGTACGTCGCCGACGTGCTGGCCGCCGCCTGGCGGGCGCTGCTTGAGCCGGAATGGCGGACGCTGCGGGCCATCCTAGAGCGTGACGTGGTGTACCGCGCCGGTCAGCTCGCCTCGAAGGGCTGGGCCGCCGCGCTGACCGACCTGCACGGCGACCTGAGCTGGCACCAGGGCCGGATCGAGCTGAACCGCTGGGCCGGCGACGATGCCGCCGGCCTGGGCGGGCGCGGCCTGCTGTTCATCCCCTCGGTCTTCATCTGGCCCCGGCTCGCGCTGAGCCTCGACCCGCCGTGGCCGCCGGCGCTGATCTACCCGGCCCGGGGGGTCTCCGCGCTCTGGGAGCAGCCCGGCCGGACCGGGCCGGGCACCGCGCTTCACCGGCTCGTCGGCATCTCGCGCGCCGCCATCCTGCTCGCGCTGGAGGATCCGGCCAGCACCACCCAGCTGGCCGCGACGCTGGGCCAGTCACTCGGCGGCGTCGGCGATCATCTAGCCGTGCTGCGCGAGGCCGGGCTGGTGGCCAGGGCCAGGTCCGGGCGGTCGGTGCTCTACCGCCGCACCCCGGTCGGGGACGCGCTGGCCGCCGCCGAGCTCTGACGCTTCCCTGGCGCCCCGGGCGTCAGGGCAGGGCGATGAGCAGCACGGGCACGCCGGCCACGGTCAGCCCGCCCGCCACCCGCAGGAACATCTGCACGGCGGGCACCGAACGAGCCTGCGCCTTGGGGAAGTCCGTTTTGGGTTCGGCCGCCATCACCATGATGATCAGCGACAGAACGAACCAGGCCAGCACGACGCGGCGCCAGTTACGCGCCCGCCAGGCCAGGAGACGCTGCCGGAACGGCGTCCGCGGCGCCGGCCGACGCCACGCGATGACCCCGGCATTCCGGCTTGTCCTCCAGCCCCGGCCGTATGCAGGGCGCGTGGCGACCGCGGTAATACCCGGATTCAGCGGGACCGTCCCCGCGACGGCGGGGCCCATCCCCGCGACGGCGGGGCCCATCCCCGCGACGGCGGGGCCCATCCCCGCGCGGTCGTGTTCCGGCCGCGCCTCCTGGAGTGTCTGGCTCATAATGACCCCTCCTGCCACTCCCCCGGTGGACCAGTACCTACTAGGAGGGCGATACGGCGTCCCTGATACGTACGAGGCAACTCGCTTGCCGTCCGATGTCTCGCGATATATCGTGCAAGTACTTGGTATTCCCCGTTCTTGCTACGGAGGGCACGATGGCTACGGGATACAACGTGCGCGTCGGGGACGCCGATCGTGAAGCAGTCGCCGCCCAGCTGCGTGAGCATTTCGCAGATGGACGGCTGACGCTCGAGGAACTGAACGAGCGCCTCGACCAGGCGTTCGCGGCCAAGACCAAGGCTGACCTGAACATCGTGCTGCGCGACCTCCCGCATACCGCGCGGCCGGCCGGAGCCATGCCGCACGGCGGCATGGCGTCGCCGGGATCGGCCTGGCAGGGACCGATGGCCACCAGGCCGGGGCAGGACTACGGCAACGGCTGGGGTAACAGCCAGCGATCGTGCGGATCCGGCGCCTTCGCCCCGCTGATGGGGATGGTGTGGCTCTTCGTCATCCTCGGGAGCGTCATCCTCTTCGGCGGCTTTGGCGGTGGCGGCAGGCCGCTGGCGATCGTCTTGTTCCTCGCGGCACTGGCACTGGTCAGGCGGCTGATCGGGCTGGGCAGGCGGCGCGGCTACCCCGGGCCGCGTGGTCCCAGGGGCCCCCGGGGGCGACGCCGCTGGTGATTCTCGCTACGTCCGGGTTCCGTGCTGGGCCAGCTCGACTTATCGTGGAAGGGTGAGGCAGCCAGCCTGGCGAAGTCAGGGAGCCGATGACAAGGCGATATGACGTCAGAACCGGAATGGTAGACGAGGATCCCGACGCGGGGCAGCCGCGTGAAGAGCGAGTACCCGGGTGGCACGTGCCTGGCCGGACGCGGTACGACTATGACCTCAGGATCGGCGACGCCGAGCGCGACGCCGCCATGGCCCAGTTGCGCGAGCACTTCGTCGCGGGGCGGCTGACGTTCGACGAGCTGAGCGAGCGGATCGACGCCGCCCTCACCGCCAAGACACAGCGCCAGATCGACGGCCTGATGATCGACCTTCCCCGGCCGCCGAGAGTGCACCGGCGCGAGCCCGGGCCGTCGGCCCCGGCCCCCGACGCGGGGCGGTTCCTCGTCTTCGCGATGCTGCTCTTCGCGCTGGCCACCTGGATCCTGATCATGGCCTGGATGTCCCGCTACTCGCACCTGGGCGGTCAGTACCCGCCGTGGACCGGGCGCGGTTAGCGCGCGCGCTCAGGCTCCGGCCAGGGCGCGCAGCGGTACCACCAGGTAGCGATAGTCCGGCGCGGCCTCGTCCCCGTTCCCGGTGCTGCCGGTGATGAGCGCGGGCTTGGTCGGGCTGGTGAACTGCAGCCGGATCCGCGCTTCGTCGGGGACGGGTGCGTTCTCCGCGTTCTGCACTTTCCCAGCCTGCTCGCCCTGATCGGCCGGGCCGGATTTCCCGGAGCCCTGAGCCTTGTCCGGAGCACCGGCGGCCGCGATCAGGGCCGCACCGAGGCCGTCCATCAGATAGTGCGGGCTGAACGCGATCGCGGTCTCCTCCCCGGCGAAATCGGCCTTGACCGTCTCGCGAGCCCGCGCCTGCCCCTCGGTGCCCGCCTCGATCGTGACCTGGCCATGGCCGAACGACAGCCGTACCGAACTGCCTCGCTCCGCGACCAGGGCGACCCGCTTGACCGCCTCGACGAGCGGGATGGCCGGCATGTCACCGTGGCTACCGAACTCCTCCGGGAACCGGGACATGTACTTGATGTACTCCCCGGCGATCAGCCGGGTGGTCAGCCGCCGCCCGCCCGACTCGAACCCGATCATCGCGTCGGCCGCGCGCAGTGAGTCCGGTTGCTTCGCGTCGGCGGCCCGGCCCGGCTCACCGCGCATCATGACCCGGACCGGTGTGCCGGGCAACATCATCCGCGCGGCGTCGGCCAGGGTCTTGGCCGGCACCAGCAGGGTGGCGGCCGAACCCTGATGAGCGGGATTCCAGCCGAGTTCCCTGATGGCGAGCCGGTACCGGTCGGTCGCCACCAGCCTGAGGGTGTCGTCGTAAATCTCGAGGTTCACCCCGGTGATCACCGGCAGCGTGTCATCGCGGCTGGCCGCCGGCACCACCTGGCCGATCGCCGTGGCGAGCGCGCCGCCGTCGACGGTGCCCGCCAGCAGGGGCAGCTCGGGCAGCCGCGGGTACTCCTTGACCGGCAGGGTGACCAGGGTGAAGGACGCCGGGCCGCAGGTCACGGTGACGTCATCCTTCTCGTGATCCACCTCGACCGGATACGAGGGCAGGCTCCGGGTAATCTCGGCCAGCAGACGCCCGGGCACGAGCGCGGTGCCCGGCTCGGTTACCTCCGCATCGATCTGGATCCTGGCCGATACCTCGTAGTCGAAGCAGGAGAGGGTCAGGCGGCCTGTGGACGCCTCGAGCAGCAGGCCGGACAGGATGGGCAGCACCGGCCGCGACGGCAGCGAGCGCGCGACCCAGGCAACCGCCTCAGCCAGCGCGTCCCGTTCGACGATGATCCGCATTCCGTGCCGCCTCCATCCCGCGTGTGCCACCCTCCGGCGGGGGCCTCACATGCATACTCGCACGAGGCACTGACATTTCCGGGTGCGGCCGGAGGTCTCGGGACAGGGGAGAAACGGCGCGCCGACGTCAGGTGACCAACCCGGGAGGGGCGGAGTCCAGGGTGGCCTGGATGGCCTTGGCCAGGGCCCGGGCCGATTCCGCGGTGAGCTCGACCGCGACCCGCGCCGACGGGCCGGCGCCGGGGTCGAGGAAGTCGATGTTGAGGGTGTGTTCCGCCTGGGCGTGCACCGGATGGTCGAAGTACACGCTCGCGTCGGTCAGCCGGAACCATCCGGACGGCCCCTTGCCGCTGCCGCTGATCGAGACCTTCTCCGTCAGGTACGTGCACATGTGCGAATCCTCTCAGAGCGGACGGTTACAGGTAGCGGCCGAAGAAGTCCCAGATGTGCTGCCAGGCGTCCACGGCCGCCTCGGGGCGGTAGCTGGGCCGGTCCACCTGCAGGAAGGCGTGGCCGGCTCCGTCATAGGAGTGGAACTCGTAGGTCTTGCCGTTCGCCTTGAGGGCGGCTTCGAGCTCGGCGACGTGCTCGGGCGAGGGGTGCTGATCGTCCGCGCCGAACAGGCCGAGCAGCGGGCAGGACAGGTCCGCGGCCCGCTCCACCAGGGCCGGCGAGCCGTGCAGCGGGTGTCCTTCGGGAGCGGTCTCGACGACGAACCCGCCGTAGCAGTCCACGGCCGCGTCCAGCGGCAGGCTGACCGCGGCCAGGAACGACTGCCGGCCGCCGGAGCAGTGGCCGATCACGCCGACCTTCCCGTTGGAGTTGCTCAGACCGCGCAGGTAGGCCGCAGCCCCCGCCACCTCGCCGACGATCCGGTCATCCGGGATCGGGATGGCGCCCCCCGCCCGCGCCGCCGCCATCGCGTCGTCCGGATCCGCCCCCGGCGCCTCACGGTGGTAGAGGTTCGGCATCACGGCGTTGAGGCCGCCGGCCGCGAAGGCCCGGGTGAACTCCTTGGTCTGCCGGTCGTAGCCGGGCAGGTGGTGAATGACTACTACGCCGCCGACCGAGCCGGCCTGGAGCGTCCGGGCCGAGTATCCCTCGATCTCGTCGCCGTGGTGCCCGGTGATCGTCACGCTCTCGGCCAGCATCGCGTCGTACATGCCGCGGTCCTCTCTCCTCGTATACAGCCGGCACCATGGTTTCACGGGGCGGCCGGCCTGGCCCCGGCGGGAGGTGAAAGACTTTCCGTCATGACCTATGTCGCTGCCGGTGACCGTTATAGCAGGCTTCCCTACCGCCGCTGCGGCCGCAGCGGCATCATGCTGCCTGAGGTGTCGCTGGGGCTGTGGCAGAACTTCGGCGACGGCAAGCCGCTCGACGATCAGCGCGCGATCCTGCGCCGCGCCTTCGACCTCGGGGTCACGCACTTCGACCTGGCCAACAACTACGGCCCGCCGTACGGCAGCGCGGAGATCAACTTCGGCCGGATCATGCGGGAGGACCTGCGCCCCTACCGCGACGAGCTGATCATCTCCACCAAGGCCGGCTATGACATGTGGCCCGGTCCCTACGGCGACCAC
>Ga0335071_10006424_pt1 | contig 12125 bp, 21 predicted proteins | sample Lox_Sample_15_FD_206724 | JGI IMG/M metagenome (GOLD analysis project Ga0335071, IMG submission 206724) | Soil microbial communities from Loxahatchee National Wildlife Refuge, Florida, United States - Lox_Sample_1.5 | ecosystem: Environmental > Terrestrial > Soil > Wetlands | place: USA...
CCCAAGAGAGTCAAGCACAGAAAAGTCCAGCGCGGACGGGTGCATGGAAACGCGACCAGGGGCAACACCATTGCCTTCGGAGAGTTCGGCCTCGTATGCATGGAGCCGGAGTGGCTCACCAACCGCCAGATCGAGGCGGCGCGCGTCGCCCTCAACCGCTATATCAAGCGCGGCGGCAAGCTCTGGATTCGCATCTTCCCGGACAAGCCCTATTCCAAGAAACCCGCGGAGACGCGCATGGGCAAGGGCAAGGGCGCGCCGGAGTACTGGGTGGCGGTTGTCCGACCCGGAACGGTTCTCTTTGAGCTTTCCGGGGTCGAGGCGAAGGTCGCCGAAGAGGCCATGCGTCTCGCCGGCTCCAAACTGCCGGTCAAGACGAAGTTCACGCTGAGAGCGGAAACGGAGTAAGGGCCGTGAAGAATTCATACAAGGAACTAAAGTACGACGAGCTGCTCGCCCGGCGGGCAGAGCTCAAGAAGTCGTATTTCGACCTGCGTTTCAAGGCAGTCGTGGGCCATGTGGACAATCCGGTGCAGAAGCGCGTGCTCAGGCGACAGATAGCGCGGATCGAGACACTCATCCACATCGCCGACATCGCCAAGGGAACCGGAGAGGCGGAAGTCGTCGCGGCCGGTGCACCGGTCAAGGCTCGGTCGCCCCGTGCGGCCAAGCCGCGTGCGGCGAAGTAGCGCCCGAGGAGTAGAACGTGGATACCGCACAGAATGCAGCAAAGGGCAAGCAGACGCTTCAGGGCATCGTGAAAAGCGACAAGATGGACAAGACCATCGTCGTCGAGATAACGCTGCGGAAGCTGCACCCCCTGTACAAGAAGTATGTGACCCGGTCCAAGCGGATCAAGGCGCACGATGAGCAGAACGAGGCGCACGAGGGCGACACCGTCCGCGTGGTGGAATGCAGGCCGCTCTCCCGCGACAAGCGCTGGCGGTTGGCCGAAGTCGTCGAGAAGGCGAAATAGGACGGCGGGGATAAAACCATGATTCAGACAGAATCCATGCTGACCGTCGCCGACAACTCCGGCGCCAAGAAGGTCCAGTGCATCAAGGTGCTGGGCGGTACGAGAAGGCGCTACGCCGGCGTCGGCGACATCATCGTCGTGGCCGTGAAGGAAGCGCTGCCGAACTCGGCCATCAAGAAGGGGACCGTGGAAAAAGCGGTCATAGTCAGGACGCACAAGGAATATCGCCGGCCGGATGGCACGTACATCCGCTTCGACGACAATGCCTGCGTCATCATCGATGCGAACAAGAATCCCAAGGGCAAGCGCATCTTCGGGCCGGTCGCTCGCGAGCTCCGCGAGCGCGACTACATGAAGATCGTGTCGCTTGCTCCCGAGGTCCTGTGAGGAGACCGGACATGGCCGATACGAAACTGAAGCTCCGGAAAGAGGACCAGGTCCAGGTCATAGCGGGCAAGGACAAGGGCAAGCAGGGCAAGATCATCAGGATCGACCGCGAGAAGGGTCGGGCCATCATCCATGGGGTGAACATGGTCAAGAAGGCCCAGAAGAAGCGCAAGCAGACCGACCGCGGCGGAATCATCGAGATCGAGGCGCCGATCGCCCTGTCCAATGTGATGATCGTCTGCCGCAAGTGCGGGCCCACCAGGATCGGATACAAGATCGACGGAGAGACCAAGCGGCGCGTGTGCCGCAAATGCGGGGAGGCGCTCTGATATGGCTGAAGTAAACCCCAAGGCGGCGGAAGCGGCCCAAAGGAAGAAAGCCAAGGCGGCCGAAGCCGCGGAGAAGAAGGCGGGCGGCGGCTCGGCTCCCGTTCCCAAAGGCTATGTTCCCCGTCTGAAGAAGATCTATCGCGAGACCGTCGCTCCGGAGCTGTTCAAGGAATTCGGCTACAGCTCGGCCATGCAGGTGCCGCGCTTCGTGAAGGTCATCGTGTCGATGGGCGTCGGCGAGGCCAAGGAAAACAAGAAGATCCTTGACGCCGCCATCGAGGACCTCGGGCACATCACGGGACAGCATGCGGTGAAGACGAAGGCGCGAAAGTCCATCGCCACCTTCAAGATCCGCCAGGGCCAGGAGATCGGCGCACGCGTCACGCTGCGCGGCGCAATGATGTGGGAGTTCCTCGATCGTCTCATGAACGTGGCGCTGCCACGAGTCAAGGACTTTCGTGGAGTCAACCCCAACGCCTTCGACGGTCACGGGAACTATTCGCTCGGCCTGACCGAGCAGATCATCTTCCCGGAAATCGACTTCGACAAGATCGAGAAGGTCATGGGACTCAATATCGCGATCGTCACGACCGCCCGTACTGACAAGGAGGCGAAGAGCCTGCTTGCCAAGATGGGCATGCCCTTCAGGAAATAAAGGAAGGCCGAAGATATGGCGCGCAAGGCTATGATTTTGAAGGCTCTCGAGAAGCCAAAGTACTCGACCCGTCTGGTTAGACGCTGCAAGGTCTGCGGCCGAGCTCGCGGGTATATGCGCAAGTTCGATATGTGCAGGATCTGCTTCCGGAAGTACGCTTCCGAGGGCCTGATCCCCGGCGTGACGAAGTCGAGCTGGTAGGAGGTAGCGATGAGCGTTTCCGATCCCATCGCGGACATGCTGACCAAGATCCGCAACGCGAGCTCTGCCCGCCACGAGAAGGTCGACATTCCGACCTCCAAGCTCAAGCTCGAGATCGTGAAGATCCTCAAGACCGAGGGCTTCATCAAGAACTTCAAGAAGATCCAGGCGGAAGGCTCCAACGTCATCCGGATCTTCCTGAAATACGACGATGCCAACGACCCCGTCATTCACGGTGTCGAAAAGGTCTCCCGACCCGGCCGTCGCGTCTATTCGGGATACAAGGAGCTGCCCCGTGTCTTCAACGGCTACGGCACGCTGATCGTCTCCACCTCGGAAGGTGTGACGACCGGACGCAAGGCCGTAGAGAAGAAGGTCGGCGGCGAGCTCATCTGCACCGTCTGGTAATCGGGGGGAATGAAATGTCCAGAATCGGAATACGGCCGGTCCCGGTCCCCCAGGGGGTGAAGGTCAACGTGACTCCTACCCTGGTCACGGTGGAGGGGCCCAAAGGGAAGCTCTCCCAGACCTACCTTCCTGAGGTCGAGATCGTCGTCAAGGACGGCGCGGTCTTCGTCACGAGGAAGGGCGAGTCCAAGCAGGCCAGGGCCTTCCATGGGCTGTATCGCAACCTGATCAACAACATGGTGATCGGCGTGTCGACGGGCTTCAAGAAGTCCCTTCTCATAAACGGCATCGGCTACCGGGCCGAAGTGCAGGGCAATCTCCTGGTGATGAGCCTCGGTTACTCCACCGACTTCATGGTGGCGATCCCCGATGGTCTCACGGTCACCACCGAGGCCAACAATCAGCGAGTGGTCGTCGCCGGCCACGATCGTGCGCTCGTCGGCAAGTTCGCGAGCGAGGTCCGCGGCCTCCGGCTCCCGGAGCCCTACAAGGGCAAGGGCATTCGATACGAGGACGAGAAGGTTCGCAAGAAGGTCGGCAAGACCGGTGTGAAGTGAGGCGCTACACATGAGTGTCAAGGAACTTAGCGACAAGATGCGCAAGCGCGAGCAGCGCAGGCAACATGTCAGGAAGAACATCTCCGGTACGCCGGAAAAGCCCAGAATGACCATCTTCAAGTCCAACCGCTACCTCTACGTGCAGGTCGTGGACGACGCCGCCGGTGCGACTCTGGCTTCCGCGAGCACGCTCGAGGAGAGCCTGAAGGCCGTCAAGCGAAATGTCGAGGGCGCCGCGAAACTCGGGGAAGAGATCGGGAAGCGGCTCAAGGAGAAGAACGTCTCGACCGTGGTGTTCGACCGCAACGGCTACAAGTACCACGGCATCGTCAAGGCCATCGCTGACGGCGCCCGCAAAGCCGGGATCGCGTTCTAGGGGGACGGCGTGGAAAACAGGAACAGAAGGGACGACTCGCAGGGCCGCGACAACTATATGGAGAAGCTGGTCAAGCTTAACCGGACCGCCAAGGTCGTCAAGGGCGGACGGAGCTTCTCCTTCTCGGCGCTCACCGTCGTCGGCGACAGGGCCGGCATGGTCGGCTTCGGCTTCGGCAAGGCGAAGGACGTCACCGAGGCCATCCGCAAGAGCATCGAGCGCGCCAAGCGCGCAATGGTGAGGCTGCCGGTCAAGAACGGCACCATCCCCCACGAGGTGGTTGGTGAGTACAAGGCCACCCATGTCATGATGAAGCCCGCCTGCCCCGGTTCCGGCATCATCGCCGGCGGACCCGTGCGGGCCATCATGGAAGCGGGCGGCGTGAGCGACGTGCTTTCGAAGTGCGTGGGCTCCCGCAGCTCGATCAATATCGTTCGTGCCGTGTTCCACGGCATCGAGAACATGATGGACGCGAAGTCCGTGGCCAAGAACCGCGGAAAGACGCTCAAGGATCTGTGGGGTTAAGCCATGGCCAAGAAAATCGAAATCACCCTGGTGAAGAGCCTGATCCACCAGAAACCCGAGAAACGCGCCACGGTTCGCTCCCTCGGTTTGCGAAAGATCAGCTCCAAGACCGTTCAGGAGGCGACACCGGCCATCCTCGGGATGGTTCGCGCCGTCGCCCACCTCGTTGACGTCAAGGAGGTGGAGTGATGCCTGATTTCAATCTTCACGCGCCCGAAGGCGCGACCAAGCGCAAGCGCATAGTCGGCCGCGGGCAGGGTTCCGGTCTGGGCACCACCGCCGGACGGGGCAACAAGGGCCAGCAGTCGCGCTCAGGTGGCAAGACCTACCCTGGTTTCGAGGGCGGCCAGATGCCCCTCTACCGCCGCCTTCCCGCGCGCGGTTTCTCGAATACCATGTTCAAGAAGGTCTGGCAGGTGGTGAATCTCGAGCAGATCGAGGACAAGTTCGGCGCCGGAGAGCTGGTGGACGGGGCTTCCCTGTTCGCAAAGGGGCTCGTCAAGAAGGCCGCCGAGCCGGTCAAGATCCTGGGCAACGGGACGGTCACGAAGGCCCTGAAATTCTCGGTGGACAAGGTCTCCGCGGGCGCTCGCAGCAAGATAGAGAAGGCCGGTGGTACGGTGGAGACTCCGGCGGATACTGCATCCGGCGCACGCTCGAAGAGCGTCTAGGCGCAGGGAGAGGCATTAGCACCATGGCGAATCCGTTAGTTGACATCTTCCGCGTGAAGGAGCTCCGGCAACGGATCCTGTACACCCTCATGTGGCTCGCTCTGTTCCGCCTCGGCGTATTCCTGCCCATCCCGGGCATCAACGCCGCCGCGCTCCAGTCCTACTTTGCGAGTCAGACCGGAAGCGGCACCGGGGTGACCGACTACCTGGACTTCTTCGCGGGCGGAGCCTTCAAGAACTTCTCGCTCTTCATGCTCGGCGTCATGCCGTACATCAGCGCGCAGATCATCATGCAGCTCGTGGTCATCGTCTTCCCGAAACTCAAGAAGATTTCGGAAGAGGAAGGCGGAAGGAAGCGGATAGCCCGGTGGACCAGGATCAGCTCGGTCTTCGTGTGCATCGTGCAGTCCTACGCCGTCACGGTGTGGGCCGACCGCATCCCGAACGCCATCACCATGGCCCGGCTGCCCTATACGATGATCGCCATACTGACGGTGACCACCGGATCGATGTTCCTCGTATGGGTGGGCGAGCAGATCACCAAGCGGGGCATCGGCAACGGCGTATCGCTCCTGATCTTCGCGGGCATCGTGGCCAGGCTCCCCAATGCCAGCTACGAGCTCATCAAGAAGATCCAGGCCGGCGAGCTCAACGCGATATTCGCCATCGTCGTGATCGCGATGTTCGTGGCCGTCGTCGCCCTGGTCGTCATGGAGCAGCAGGGACAGCGGAAGATACCCGTCAACTACGCCAAACGGGTTGTTGGCCGGCGGATGTACGGCGCCCAGAACACCTACATCCCCTTCAAGATCAATCCCTCGGGCGTTATCCCGGTGATCTTCGCCTCGTCCATCCTCACCTTCCCGCTGCAGATTTCGCAGAGTCTCGGGGTGAACGTGAAGTGGCTGAGAGACTTCTCGTACTGGCTGAGCCCCCACGGATTTTGGTACAACACGCTGTACGTCGGCTTCATCATCTTCTTCGCCTACTTCTACACGCAGGTCACGCTCAACCCGCAGCAGATCTCGAAGAATATCCGTGAGAACGGCGGCTCCATTCCCGGCATCAGAAGCGAAAAGATGGAAGAGCACCTGACGAGGATCCTTAACCGGATCATCCTCCCGGGCTCGCTCTACCTGGGTCTCATCGCGCTGCTTCCGACCCTGGTAATGTCCCTTTTCAACTTCCCGAGCCAGCTTGCCTACCTCATGGGCGGTACATCATTGCTGATTCTCGTGGGCGTCGACCTGGACACCATGTCCCAGATCAACGCGCTCCTGAAGATGCACCATCACGACGGCCTGACCCGCAAGGGTCACATCCGCTCGCGGAACCTGTAGAATCTTTCGCAGTTTTGCGGTTAAATGGCAGTTTAGCCTAGGAGACGGGAATGAAAGTCAGGACCAGCGTCAAGAAGATATGCGACAAATGCAAGGTGATCAGGCGCCAAGGCATCGTGCGGATCATCTGCGAGAACCCGAAGCATAAGCAGAAGCAAGGCTGAGGGATAGGAGGAAACTCATGGCACGCATTGCGGGAGTCGACCTCCCCAACAAGCACGTCGAAATCGCCCTCACCTACATCTTCGGGCTCGGTCGCACGAGCGCCAGGAAGATCTGCGAGAGCACGAGAATCGACCCTGCGAAGAAGATGAACGACCTGTCCAACGAGGAGATCAACGAGCTCCGGAAGGTCATCGAGAACGATTACAAAGTCGAGGGACGACTCCGGTCGGAGACGGCCTTGAACATCAAGCGTCTGATGGACATCGGCTGCTACCGCGGACTGCGGCACCGCAGGGGCCTGCCGGTGAACGGCCAGCGGACCAGGACGAACGCCCGCACCCGCAAGGGCAAGCGCAAGACCGTCGCCAACAAGAAGAAAGCCGTCTAGCAGGCAAGGAGCGCCGAAGTGGCAGTCGCGAAGAAGAAGAAGGAAAAGAAGAGCGTATATGAGGGCAACGTCTATATCCAGGCGACCTTCAACAATACCATCATCACGATCACCGACCTCAACGGTAACGCGATCTCCTGGTCCTCATCCGGTGGCCATGGATTCCGCGGGGCAAAGAAGTCCACCCCCTTCGCAGCCCAGACCGTCGCAGAGACCGCCGTTCAGAAAGCCCTGACCGTCGGTCTGCGCGAGGTGCACGTTTACGTGAAGGGTCCAGGCGTCGGCCGGGAGTCGGCGATCCGACAGCTCGGCGCTCTCGGCCTCAAGGTCAAGAGCATCAACGATGTGACGCCCATACCCCACAACGGCTGCCGGCCCCGCAAGGCCCGTCGCATCTAACGATGCGTAGCATCTGACGAAGGGGAAGTAAGGATGGCACGATATATCGGTCCCGTGTGCCGGCTCTGCCGCACCGAGCAGAAGAAACTGTTCCTGAAGGGCGATCGCTGCAAGAGCGACAAGTGCCCGATCAACCGCAAGCGTCTGCCGCCCGGCAAGGCGCCCAAGTCCCGCCAGGCGAAGCAGTCGGACTACGCCGTCCAGCTGCGCGAGAAGCAGAAGCTCAAGAGAACCTACGGCCTCATGGAGACCCAGTTCCGCAACACCTTCGAGAAGGCGCTCCGCATGCCCGGAAAGACGGGCGAGAACCTGTTCGGCCTGCTCGAGCGAAGGCTCGACACGGTCGTCTACCGCCTGCGTTTCTCCTCTTCGCGGGCCCAGGCCAGGCAGCTCGTCCTCCATGGACACATCTTGGTGAATGGCAAGCGCGTGAACGTTCCCTCCTTCACGGTGAAAGAGGGCGATCAGATCACCGTTCATGCCTCTTCCAAGCGGCTCTCCCTGATCAAGGATGCCTTGCAGGAGTACGGACGCTCGGGAGTCATGCCGTGGCTCGAGGTCGATCCCGACAACATGGCGGGCAAGTTCTGCACGATTCCGCATCGTCAGGACATCACCGACATGGCGGACATCCGAGAGCAGCTCGTCGTCGAGCTCTATTCGAAATAAGGAGCGAAAATGGCGCGGAAGAACCTTCTCAAAGGTTTCAAGAGGCCCAAGGGCATCACCTACGAGCAGAGCGAATCCGGCTCTGACTACGGCAAGTTCCTCGCCTATCCTTTCGAGCCTGGTTACGGCACCACCGTCGGAAACACGCTGCGCCGCATTCTGCTGTCCTCGATCCAGGGCTATGCGGTCACCGCCGTCCGGATCGTCCGCTACGATGCCGAAGGCTCACAGCACATTGTCACGAGCGAGTTCGAGACGATTCCCGGCGTCGTCGAGGACACGATCGAAGTTCTCAACAACCTCAAGCAGGTACGGCTGCGCCTCCCGGACGACGAAGAGCAGGCGACGTTTCTGTACGAGCTCAAGGGCCCCGGCGAGATCACCGGGGGGACATTCGCGAAAGACAAGCCCGTCGAGGTGCTCAATCCGGGCATCAAGATCGCCACGCTCATGGAGGACGCGCACCTCGACCTGGAAATCCAGGTGGACCTGGGTCGCGGCTACGTGCCCTCCGAGGTGAACGAGAAATACGTGGAGGTGGTCGGAACCATCCCGATGGACGCCATCTTCTCCCCGGTCAACCGGGTCAAGTACCAGGTCGAGCCCACCCGGGTCGGCCAGCGTTCGGACTACGACAAGCTCGTGCTCGAGATCTGGACGGATGGAACGGTGAAGCCGGAAGACGCTCTGGCCGAGGCGGCGAAAATAGCGAAGGATCATTTCGCGATCTTCGTCAACTTCGACGAGGGTGACTCCAGCGGCGACGAGGAAAACGACGAGATCGAAGAGCGTGTGCGCCAGATCCTCAACACCCCGGTCGAGGAACTCGAGCTCTCGGTCAGATCCTCGAACTGCCTCAAGAACGCCAACATCAAGACCATCGGCGACCTGACACGGAAGACCGAGGATGACATCGCCAAGACCAGGAACTTCGGCAAGAAGTCCCTGCAGGAGATCAAGGATAAGCTCCACGAGTGGAACCTCGGCCTCGGCATGACGGACTACTCGGCCCTCCGCAACTACCTGAAATTGTCCATGAAGAAGGAAGAGACCGATGAAGCATAAGATCGGATTCAACAAGCTCAACAGGGTGCCGGCTCACCGGAAGGCCCTCATCCGCAACATGATGACGGTGCTGTTCCAGCATGAACGGATCACCACCACGCGGGCCAAGGCGATGGAGGTGAGGCGTTTTGCGGAGAAGGAGATCACCCGGGCCAAGGAAGACTCCGTCCACAACCGCCGCATGACCGCGCGGAAGATCACGGACGAGGCGATCCTCGCCAAGCTCTATACCGACATCGGCCCGCGATTCAAGGAGCGGGCGGGCGGCTATACGCGCGTCCTCCGAATCGGATTCCGCAAGCAGGACGCTGCGGACATGGTCGTGCTCGAGCTCGTGGACCGCAAGGAAGACAGCAAGGCGGCCGAACGCCAGAAGCGGCGGGAAGAAAAGCGGGCCAAGGCCCGCGCGGCAGCGGCGAATCAGCCCAGCTAGGGGAGGAAAGAATGTCCAAAGCTCACCGCGGGAAGGGACTCCGCGAAGTCTCCGGCCACGGCCGCGGCGTCTGCCCCATCTGCAAGCGCGAAGGCGTCAAAATCGTCTACGAGCAGGAAGTCGAGGGACAGAAGGTCAAGATCTGCAAGACCTGCAAGGCCACCTTGGCCAACAAGAAAAAGGCCGCCGTCGCCAAGTAGCGATCATACGATCAGGTCCGAAGGCGGTGACGCCTTCGGAAGCTGCGCCGGGCCGGAGCCTTCGAACTGTCGACTGCGACGGCCAGCCTCCGGCGCCTGCCAAAGACCGAGCCCACGGGGAGCGGTCTTTTTTTTATCCCCCGGCTGAAGATGTGCCGGCAGATTGCATTTCCCCGACCAGAGCGATATGGTGATATGTTGATCGAGATGGCATTTCAGTAGGGTTCCGTATTGAAAACGAGAAGCTCAGGCGGTCCTCGGGGCAGTGTCGGAAGCTTCCTGGCCGTCCTTTTACTGATCTGTGCCGGCGGGTCCGGTTCCTCCCTTTTCGCCATCGATGTGAGCATGCATATCTCCCCCAATCTTGTTCTCCCGATTGGAGATTCTGTACATCTTTTCTCAGCGGGATTTGGCGGCAACTTCAATGCAGATCTTGAGTTCCTGAATTGGCTTTCGCCCTATGCCGAGGCCGGTTTCCTGATTGCTCCCTTGCGGAATGCGGGCAGCAGCATCACCCTCGCTGACGCGGGAGCCGGACTCCAGATCTTCGGGTATCCCATTCCACGGCTGGCTCTACGGGCGGGCGGCGGCGGCGGAATATCGGCCCTCAGCTGGGGAACCCAATCGGGAACCCTTGGCTACTGGCGGGCAAAGGGCGAGGCCGGCTATCGTTTCAGCCCCTCCATGAGTCTGCTTGCTGACCTTGGCTATACAAGCTACTTCGGAACCCAGACCTCCCTCTTCACGGGGCTCTCCTTCGGGTTGACCATCCATGTGGGCCTGGGCTCGATGAACGACCGCGAGTCAGGCATTTCGCTCGGCATCAAGAATCAAAATGAAATATTCCCCATAATCTATTACGCCTACGACAAGCAACCGATCGCGACGCTCACTTTGACCAATCATGAACAGGCCGAAATTCGCGACGTGCGGGTCCTGTTCGCCGCCGGCAGCTACACCTCGCGCGAAACCGAGTGTGCGCGGATCGCGGTACTGGGACCGGGACGTAGCGTGGACGTGCCGCTCTACGGGGCTTTCAACGACAGCGTGCTCGCGTTCACGGAAGCGACCAAGATCCAGGCCGAGGTGAGGATCGACTACAGGATCCTGGACGCCAGCGCGGAGGCCAAGGAAGCCCTCTCGCTCCGCTTCAATGGACGGAACGCCATGACCTGGAAAGATGCGGCCATACTTGCGGCCTTCATCTCGCCGCAGGATCCCTCGATGCTGGAGCTCTCGAAGTACGCGGCGGGCTTGGTACGCAACCATATCCGGCCCGACATCGACAAGAATCTGCAGTACGGTCTGGGTATCTTCGAGTCGCTCAGACTCTATGGACTCGTGCAGGGATCCGATCCGACCTCTCCCTACGCGAGCACCCACGCGTCAGGCAGCGCGATCGACTACGTGCAGTACCCGGCGCAAACCCTCGCGTACAAGACGGGAGACTCGGATTCGATCGCCCTGGCCTACGCCGAGGCCCTTGAATCGGTGGCCGTACCGGCGGCGATCTGCCCTCTCCCGACTGATGTTATCGTGGCCTTCCCCCTCGATATGGGCGCGACCGAGGCCAGAACCTCCTTCATTTCCCCGGGCGACTTCATCTATGAGGACGCCGTGGCCTGGGTACCGCTCCAGGCCTCCAGGATCCGGGAGGGCTTCCTGAGCGCCTGGATGGGGGGAGCCGCGCTGTGGAGAGCCGCCGTCCAGGGCGGCGGTGCGCAACCCCGCCTGATCAAGATCGAAGACGCGTGGAAAAGGTTCGCCCCCGTGAGTCTACCCGACGCCGACTACAAGCCGCTCAAGCCGGGAGAAGACCAGATCAACCTGGCATTCGAGAACGAACTGGGGCGCTTTGTGACGCGAGAGATCACGCCGCGGGTCCAGAGGCTCGTCTCCGACATGGGCGGCCTACAGAACGGCAACGGCCGTCAGCTGAACAGCCTGGGAATACTCTACGCGCGCTACGGACTTTACCCGCAGGCGCGCGAGCAGTTCGAGAGGGCGGTTTCGAAAAACTACCCGCCCGCCCTGGTCAATCTGGCGAACGTGGCTTTCCTCCTCGGTGACTTCGAGACAGCTCAGACCTACTTCAAGAAGGCCCTTGTTCTACAGCCCGACAGCAAGGCTGCGCTGATAGGTCTGGCACGATCGGAGTACGAGCTCGATGCCTACAGCGACGCCGACAGTCTCTTTGCCCGTGTCCAGTCCATCGATCCCGTCTTGGCCGCACGCTACTCCTATCTCTCCTCTCATGTCGATGCGGCGACCGCGCTCCGCGCATCTTCCGCCGCCGCGGATCGAGGGGGCGGGATGACCTGGGTGGACGAGTAATGAGGCAGAGCGCGCGATTCGCCTCGCGCCTCATCAGGTTCACCGCG
>Ga0335071_10006425_pt1 | contig 12124 bp, 10 predicted proteins | sample Lox_Sample_15_FD_206724 | JGI IMG/M metagenome (GOLD analysis project Ga0335071, IMG submission 206724) | Soil microbial communities from Loxahatchee National Wildlife Refuge, Florida, United States - Lox_Sample_1.5 | ecosystem: Environmental > Terrestrial > Soil > Wetlands | place: USA...
AGACCGTGCGACACACACTCCACCTGACCGTGCGCCAGGTGCGCAACTTCCTGCGCCAGCCGTGGTACGTGGTGCTCTCGCTGGCGCAGCCGATCATCTACCTGCTGCTCTTCGGCGCCCTCTTCAAGAAGGTCGTCGAGATCCCCGGTTTCACGACGAACTCGTACATCACGTTCCTCACGCCCGGCATCGTCGTCATGAGCGCCATGTTCGCCGGCGGCTGGAGCGGCATGGGGGTCATCGACGACCTCAACCGGGGCGTCATGGACCGCCTCCTCGTGGCCCCTACGAGCCGCGGCGCGATCATGCTCGGGCGCGTCACGCCGCAGGTCCTGACCATCCTCATCCAGACCGCCATCATCGTGGGGCTGGCCCTGCTCGTCGGCGGCCGCTTCGCCGGCGGCGTGGCCGGCACGGCCGTGCTCATCGTCGTGTCGGCCCTCCTGTCGATCGGCGTCGCTTCGCTGTCGAACGGCGTCGCCCTGCTGCTGCGCAAGGAGGAGTCGGTGATCGCGGCGGTCAACCTGATGCTGCTGCCGCTCCTCTTCCTGTCGTCGGCCTTCCTGCAGCAGAACCTCGCCCCCCAGTGGATCCAGGACTTCGCCAAGTACAACCCGGCCAACTGGGCCATCACGGCGGGCCGTACCGCGCTCATGAACGGCGCCTCCTCGAGCGGTGTCATGACCAACATCCTCTACCTGGTGGTCTTCGCCGTCGTCTGCACGTGGCTGGCGACGCGGGCGTTCCGCTCCTACCAGCGCTCCGTCTGAGGAGGGCTCAAGGCAACGGCGCCCGGCGCGTCAGGGCGCCGGGCGCCGGGTATCACCGCAGGCGAGCGAAGGTACGGCTGTGTGCGGGATGAAGGCCTTCGGGTCGTAAACCGCTGTGGGGAGGCGAACCCTCCAGAGAAAGCTCCACGCTCGCGCGCCTGGCGCGCGGGGGAGCTCCCGCGCCGGCCTTCGCTCGTGTGGCGTGCCGGCCCGCTCCGGCCGGCGCGGGCGGTCTACAGGAGCTACAGGAGGCCGCTGAAGTTGCCGGTCCCCCAGGGCGAGGACGCCACCGCGTCGGCCACGGCGATCGCGTCGTCGCCGGCGCGCAGGGCCGCGAGGATGCCGCCGTAGTAGCCGTTGCGCAGGGTGGCGATGGTCGCGGTGAAGCCCTGCGCCCAGCTCAGGTAGGCCTTCACCCCGACCGAGTTCATGGCGGTGGCGCCGGGCTCGGGCATGGTCGTGTTCAGCGGGTTGTAGTGAGCCGAGTTGTGCCAGTGACCGCCTTCGGCCATCTCCCAGGCGGTGATGGCGGCGGTGTTCTGCGAGGTGAGCGGCAGGCCGAGCTGCTCGAGCAGCGCCTTGGCCCAGGTGAGCGGCGTGTAGTGGCCGGAGAGCGGAACCGGCGAGACGAGGCCGTTGTGCGGGTGCTGGCGGTCGAGGATCCGCTGGATCTGGCGCGTGAGCGCTTCGAGGATGGCGCGCCGCTGGGCGATCTTGTCGGACATGGCGAGCTGCTGCGTGTCGACCACGCTCTGCGCGTTCTGCGCAGTGGTGCGCTCGACGGCCAGCGCCGCGGCGAGCTGCCCGACCTGGGTGTTCAGACGGATGAGCTCGGCGTCGTCGCGCTGGTCCTGGAGCGCCAGGCGCCGGAAGAAGGTGACCTGCGCCTGCGCCTGGTCGAACGACGCCGAGCCGGCGAGCACATCGAGGATCGAGAACGAGCCCATCTTGTACATGGCCGCCAGCCGGGCGCCGAGGACGGCGTTCTGGCGGTCGAGGGCACCCTGCGACTGGGCGAGCTGCAGGCGGATCTGCGAGAGCCGCTGGTCGACCGCCGTGAGCTGCGCGACGGCGGCGTCGTAGCGGCCGCGCACGACCTTCATCTGGCCTTCGAGGCGGGCCATCTGCGCGCGCTGGCCGCGCGCCGCGGCCTCGAGCCCCTGGAGTGTGGTCGGCGTGTTCACCGCGATGATGACGTTCCCGCCGGCCTGGGCGGGCGCCGGCAGGACGGCGCAGGTGAAGGCGATGGCGCCGGCGGCGGCCGCTGCCGCCGCCAGCGCCATCGTGAGTCGTCTGCGCCGCGGCCGGTCCATGGTTGGTGTATCGGTCCGCCGACGGCAGGCTTTACACCCGCTCGCCTCGCGGCAGGGGCGGCGCACGCCGCGTCCCGAGAAGCGGCGTGCGCGGCCGTTGTCAGCCGGCGCTCTGCGGCCGGCCGCAGCCGGCAGGCGGGCTGGTCAGCCCAGGCGGCGGTGCGACCGCAGGTCGCACTTGCCCCAGGCCTTCTCGTTCTCTTCGAGCTCGGCGTCGGTCATGACGCGCCGTTCGCTCGTGCCGGCCACGGTCTCGTAGTGGATGGTCGCGCGGCAGGCGGGGCAGTCGTCGACGCGTTTGGGCGGCGACTCGATGACGGCGCCGCAGTAAGGACAGCAGACGGGCGCGCTGACGGGCATGGAGACCCCCTTCCAAAGCTCACTTTCAGCAGTGATGGTACTCCCTTCGGCGACCTCCCGAAACCAGTTGTGAGGTTCTGCACAGCGCTGCGCGTTTTGGCCCCCTGTGCAGCCCGAACGTCGCGGCCCGCCAGGACTTCTTGGCCGTCCTGGGGGTCGCGCGCGGGGCCGATCGACGGTAACATGAGAGGCGGGTGGTGAGGGCCGCACGCTCGTCCGCTGCTCTGCGTGCCGTGCGGACCACTCGAAGGCGGGGGGCGCCCGCCCGTCACCGTACGGTCACCGAACCCGAGGTCAGCATGTTCGAAGTCGTCAGCAACGAGGAGATCGCTCCGCAGCTCCATCGCATGGTCGTGGCCGCCCCCCGCGTGGCCCGTGCGCGCAAGCCCGGTCAGTTCGTCATCGTCCGCGCCGGCGACGAGAGCGAGCGCATCCCGCTGACGATCGCCGACGACGATCCCCAGGCGGGCACCATCACCCTGATCATCCAGGCCGTCGGACGCAGCACCCGGGACATCGTGGCCGTGCCCGCCGGCGGGGCGCTGCGCGACGTCGCCGGGCCCCTCGGCCAGCCCACCCACATCGCCAAGATCGGCAGGGTCGTCTGCGTGGGCGGCGGCGCCGGCACCGCCGTGCTCTATCCCCTGGCCAAGGCGCTGGCCGCAGCCGGCAACGAGCTCATCACCATCATCGGCGGCCGCAGCGAGCCCTACGTCGTGCTGCGCGACGAGCTCGGCGCCATCTCCGACGAGCTGCTGCTGACCACCGAAGACGGCTCGCTCGGTGAGACGGGCTTCGTCACCGCTCCCCTCGAGCGCCTGTTGAACGACAAGAACGGCGGTCGCCCGGCGGCCGTCTACGCCGTCGGGCCCGTCCCCATGATGAAGGCGGTGGTCAACCTCACCGGCAAGTACGGCGTGCCGACCACCGTCTCGCTGAACCCGCTCATGGTCGACGGCACCGGCATGTGCGGCGGCTGTCGCGTCACCGTGGGCGGCGAGACCAAGTTCGCCTGCGTCGACGGCCCCGAGTTCGACGGTCACGAGGTCGATTTCGACGAGCTCGCCGGCCGGCAGTCGACCTATCACGAGCTCGACGAGCACGGCTGCCGTATCCTCGGCCAGATCCCTGCCGAACCGCCGGTCGAGGAGCCCAGGCTCACCAACAAGGAGCGCATGGCGATCGATCGCGTCGCCATGCCCGAGCAAGACGCCGCCGAGCGCGCCACCAACTTCACCGAGGTCAACCTGGGTCTCACCGAAGAGCTCGCCGTGCGCGAAGCCAACCGCTGCATCGCCTGCAAGAACCGGCCCTGCGTGGCCGGCTGCCCGGTCGAGGTGCGCATCCCCGACTTTCTCGAGCGCATCGCGGTCTCCGACTTCGCCGGCGCCGCCGAGGTGCTGCTCACCGACAACGCCCTGCCGGCGACCACCGGTCGCGTCTGCCCGCAGGAGGTGCAGTGCGAGGGGCTCTGCCTGCGCGGCAAGAAGGGCGAGCCCGTGGCCATCGGCTGGCTCGAGCGTTTCGTGGCCGACTGGGCCGCCGCCAACACCGAGTTCGTCGCCCCGCAGGTCGCCGCCACCGGCCACAAGGTGGCCGTGGTCGGCGCCGGCCCCGGCGGCCTCACCGTGGCCGGCGAGCTCGCCCGCCTGGGCCACGGCGTCCACATCTTCGAGGCCCTGCACGACACCGGGGGCGTGCTGCGCTACGGCATCCCCGAGTTCCGTCTGCCCAAGCGCATCGTCGATGCCGAGGTCGAGAACCTGCGCCGCCTGGGCGTCGAGGTCGAGTGCGACGTGATCGTGGGGCGCACGCTGACCGTCCAGGAGCTGATGAGCGACTTCGACGCCGTGTTCATCGCCAACGGCGCCGGCCTGCCCATGTTCCTGAACGTGCCCGGCGAGAACCTGAAGGGCGTCTACTCGGCCAACGAGTACCTCACCCGGGTCAACCTCATGGGCGCCTACCGTGACACTCCCGGCGGCACGCCGATCATGCGCGGCAAGCGCGTCGTGGTCTTCGGCGGCGGCAACGTCGCCATGGACGCCGTGCGCACCGCCCGCCGCCTGGGCGCCGACGAGGCGATCTGCGCCTACCGCCGCACGCGCGCCGAGATGCCGGCCCGTATCGAGGAGATCGCCCACGCCGAGCAGGAGGGCATCGACTTCCGCTTCCTGCTGGCGCCGCTTGCCATCCTCGGCGACGGGCAGGGCTGGGTGCGCGCCGTCAAGCTGCAGCGCATGGAGCTGGGCGAGCCTGACGACTCGGGCCGCCGCCGCCCCGTGCCCATCGCCGGCAGCGAGTTCGAGCTCGAGTGCGACGTCGCCGTCGTGGCCCTGGGCACGGTGGCCAACCCGCTGCTCACCAACGCCACGCCGGCGATCGACGTCAACCGCTGGGGCAACATCGTCACCGACGAGACGCACGCCACGTCGATGCCGGGCGTCTTCGCCGGCGGCGACATCGTGCGCGGCGGCGCCACCGTGATCCTCGCCATGGGCGACGGCAAGGCCGCGGCGCGCGCCATCGACGCCTACCTCACGGAGCGAACACCAGCCTGACGTTGAAGAACGCCGTGCCGGTCACGCCGAGCAGGCGGACCCACAGCGGCAGGTACATCTCCATGGCGCGCGCGGCCGTGATGTCGCCCAGGTCGACGACCCTGCTCCAGCCCAGCCAGCTCTCGAGCAGGTTCTCGCGCACCCAGGCCTTGGCCTCGGCGTCGTTGCCGGCGACGAAGACGTCGGTCTCCTCGGCGAGCCGGCCGGGGTCGACCATCACGCCCACGTTCACCGTGTTCAGCGTCTTGACCACGCGTGCGCCGGGGTAGGCCGCCTGCACGCGCTCGCCCAGCGAGTCGTAGTTGCAGAAGGCCAGGCCGGGCGGCATGCCCTGCGAGAAGTCGAGCGGGTTCGAGAGCTCGACCAGGATCTTGCCCTCGATGTCGGCCCGATCGGCGGCGCCCAGGGCCTCGAGCGAGGCGGCGCCGGCCGTGGCGTTGACGAGCAGCTCGGCGAAGGCGGCGGCCTGGGCGAAGGTGCCGGCGGCGGCCTCGCGGCCCAGGTCGAAGTTCTCGGTCGCCCAGACGCCGGCGGCCGGTACCACGCCGCGGGGCCCCAGGTCCTTCGGGGCGTCGGGGTCGCGGGCGCTGATCATGACGGCGTGACCGACCGAGAGCAGCTTCTCGCCGAGCGTCTGGGCCACCTGGCTCGAGCCGATGATGCCGATGTTCATGACAACCCTCCGTGACGTCCGACCGACCACCGTGCGGCCGCCCGGCCGGAGCCGGCCGGCGACCTCTCGACTGTACCCGCCGGGCCATGGGTTTCAGTCGGTGATATCGTGGCCTGCGAAGGACATCGGACATCGCCGGGCGACGGCCGGCAGGGGAGACGGGGAGAGCATGACTCAGGCAACCGACGCTTCTGGTGCCCACGGCATCGACGATCGCGATCTCGCGCGCTACGCCGATCTCATCCTGCGCTGCGGGGTCAATCTCGAGGCCGGCCAGAAGATCCTGATCACGGGCGACGTCGCCCACGCCTACCTGATCGCTGCGCTCGCGCAGCGCGCCTACGCCAACGGGGCCGGCGTCGCCGAGACGCTCTACTTCGACGACCGCGTGCTGGCGGCCAAGGCCGGCGGCGCCCCCGACGACGCGCTCGCCACCTCGGTGCCGGCCTGGTTCGCGGCCGTCTACCAGACCGTGATCGACGAGCGCTGGGCGCGCATCCGCACCCTCGGCGACCCGATCGACGACCCCTACGCCGGGGTGCCGGTCGAGCGCGCCACCGCCCTGCAGACCGCCGTCCTGCTGCCGGCCTACCGCACGATCCAGGCGCGCATGAACTGGAACCTCTGCGCCTGTCCGACGGCGGCCTGGGCGCGGCGCGTCTACGGCGAGCCCGACGTCGCCCGCCTGTGGCGCGACCTGCGCTTCGCCGTGCGCCTGGACGAACCCGACCCGCAGGCCGCCTGGAGCGCGCGCCGCGACGAGCTGCTGCTGCGTGCCCGGCGCCTGAACGAGGCGGGCTTCGTGGCCGTGCGCTTCCGCGGCGGCGGCACCGACCTGTTCGTGCCGCTGCACGGCGACGCCCTGTGGCAGCCGGCCTGGCTCGAGACGGGCTGGGGCCGCAGCTTCCTGTGCAACCTGCCGAGCGAGGAGATCTACGTCGCTCCCGACTTTCGCGGCGTGAGCGGCACCGCCGTGACGACGCGGCCGGTGACGGTGAACGGCCTCGAGGTCTCGGGCCTCGTGCTGCGCTTCGAGGAGGGACGGGTGACCGAGGCGACCGCCGACGTCAACGCCGACGTCGTGCGGGCCAGCCTCGCCGAAGATCCCGGCGCCTGCCGCCTCGGCGAGGTCGCCCTGGTCGACGACTCCTCGCGCGTCGGCCGGCTGGGCGTCGTCTTCAAGGAGACCCTGCTCGACGAGAACGCCGCCTGCCACATCGCCTGGGGAGCGGCCATCCACGACTCGTTCCCCGACGGGCTGCCCGACGACCCCGCCGCGCTCGAGGCGCGTGGCGTGAACGAGTCGGACGTGCATCAGGACGTCATGATCGGCGGCCCCGAGGTGACGGTGAGCGGCCTTACGGCAGGCGGCGACGAGGTGCCGGTGCTGGTCGCCGAGCGCTGGGAGATCTAGCCGCGCCCGCTCACGACGGCGCCGGTCGGACGCGTCCGGAGTCCCGGCGCGTCACGCGTCTCCGCGCGTCAGCTCGCCCGCTCGCCCGCCTGTGCCGGTTCGCCGGCGTCCTGTCTACGGAACTGGGTGCGGTACAGCTCGGCATAGACGCCGCCGTCGGTGAGCAGCTCGTCGTGGCGGCCGCGCTCCACGATGCGACCCCCGCTCAGCACGAGGATCTGGTCGGCGTCGCGCACGGTCGACAGGCGGTGGGCGATCACGAGTGAGGTACGGCCGGCCAGGGCCGCCTTGAGGGCGCGCTGGACGGCGACCTCGGACTCGGAGTCGAGGTGCGCGGTGGCTTCGTCGAGCACGACCACGTCGGGCGCCTTGAGCAGCAGCCGGGCGATCGCGATGCGCTGCTTCTCGCCGCCGGACAGGCGGTAACCGCGGTCGCCGACGACCGTGTCGAGGCCGTCGGGCAGCGACTCGACCAACGGCAGGATCTGGGCCGCGCGCAGCACCTCGGCGATCTCGTCGTCGCCGGCTTCGGGCTTGGCGTAGAGCAGGTTGGCGCGGATCGTGTCGTGGAACAGGTGCACGTCCTGGGTGACCATGCCGACCGTCTGGCGCAGCGACGCGAAGCTCGCGTCGCGCACGTCGACGCCGTCGATGCGCACCGCTCCCGAGCGCACGTCGTAGAGGCGCGGCACGAGCTGGCTCACGGTCGTCTTGCCGGCCCCCGACGGGCCCACGAGGGCGACGAGCTGGCCCGGTTCGGCCGTGAAGCTGACGTCGCGCAGCACCGGCTGGCTCGGCGTCTCGTTGAGCACGGCGACGGACTCGAGCGAAGCCAGCGACACCTCGCCGCTCGTCGGGTAGGCGAAGCCGACGTGATCGAACTCGACGCGCGCCGGGCCGCGTGGCAGGACGGTGGCGTCGGGCTTCTCGCTGACCGTGGGCGGCAGGTCGAGGACCTCGAAGACGCGGTCGAACGACACGAGCGCCGTCATCAGGTCGACGTTGATGTTGGACAAGGCCGTGAGCGGGCCGTAGAGCCGGTTCAGGTAGGCGGTGAGGGCGACCACCGTGCCCACCTCGAGAGTGCCGTTGGCCGCGAGTACGCCGCCCCAGCCGTAGACGAGCGCGGTGGCCAGCGCCGCCGTGAGCAGCAGGGCGACGAAGAAGAAGCGTCCGTAGATGGCCTGGACGACGTCGATGTCACGCACCCGCGCCGCCTTGCGGCTGAAGGCGTCGCTCTCGGATTCGGGGTGGCCGAAGAGCTTCACGAGCAGGGCGCCAGCCACGTTGAAGCGCTCGACCATGCCGTTGTTCATCTCGGCGGTGAGCTCGTAGCGCTCTCGCGTGATCGCCTGCAGGCGGCGGCCGAGCCAGCGCGCCGGCAGCATGAACAGGGGCAGCAGCAGGAGGGCGACCAGCGTGAGCTTCCACGACAGGATGAACATGATGACGAGCACGATGGCGACGCTGATGAGGTTGCCGATCACGCTGGAGAGCACGTCGGTGAAGGCCTCCTGGGCGCCGGTCACGTCGTTGTTCAGCCGGCTCACCAGGGCCCCCGTCTGGGTGCGCGTGAAGAAGGCGATCGACATGCGCTGCACGTGGTCGAACACCTTGACCCGCATGTCGTAGATCAGTCCTTCGCCCACCCGCGCGCTGATGAACCGCTCGACCAGGGAGAGAGCGGCGTCGGCGACCGCGAGCATAGCCACGATCACCGCCAGCAGGATGATGAGATCGGCGTCGTGGCCCAGGATGCCGCGGTCGATGATCGCCTTGTAGAGCAGCGGGTTGGCCGCGCTCACGACCGCGTCGATCACGACCAGGGCGAGGAAGACGGCGAGCAGCTTGCGGTAGGGCTTGACGAAGGTGAGGATGCGGCGCGTCGTGCCCTTGGGCACCTTCTGGTCCTGCACCGACTGGTCACGGCGCAGGGAGCGCAGCGCCGCGAAGCCGCCGGGACGCATCATCTCAGATCGCCCTCGGCGATGGTGGTCGGTCCGCGTCGGTCGATGATGGCGAGCAGCTCGAGGAGCTGGCCGCGTTGTGCGTCGTCGAGGCGGCCGAAGAGGGCCTCGGCGCCGGCCCGGCGCGCGCGGCCGAGTCTCGCGAGCAGGGCCGCGCCGGTGGCGGTGGGGCAGACCAGCACGGAGCGGCGGTCGTCGGGGTCGGCGCTGCGCGCCACCAGGCCGGCCGCCTCGAGCGCGTCGACCGTGGTGGTCGCCGACCGCGGCACGACCTCGAGCCGTGCGGCGAGCTCGCCCATGCGCACCGGCGCGCCGGCGCGGTCGAGCAGGCGCAGGGCGCGCGCCTGCCCGAACGTGAGGCCCAGCGGCTCGAGCTCGGTGCGGGCGGCGCGGCGCAGGCGCCACGATGCGCAGGCCAGCAGCTCTGAGAGCTGCGCGATCTGGTCGCTCGGCGCGTCGCCGAACGCGCGGCCGTCGGTCGACTTCGTCATGATCGCTCCCAGGGTGATGAGGCAGACATGAAGTGGGTGTACCACATAATGAGCAATGTACAACAAATCATCGAGCCGGGCGACGGGGCGAGGCGCGCCGACGCGCCGATCGGTCGGGTCGGGGAGTGGGGAGCGGCTGGAGCCTACAGGTCGGCGCTCGCCGGCGCCTCGCGCGGGTGGGCGGAGCCTAGAGGTCGACGCTTGCCGGCGCCTCACGCGGGTCGGCGAACCACTCGCGCTGGTCGAAGTCGCCGTCGGTGATGGACTCGAGGGGCATCTTCACGTACTTGCCGCGCGCCTCGACCGCCACGCTGCCGTCGTCGAGCACGATCTCGCCGGTCCCCTCGAACAAGCGCGGCGTGTCGCGCACGATGCGGCCGATCGCCCTGACCGGGCCGTCGAGCGGCAGTGGCTTGCGAAACCGCACCGAGAGCTCGGCGGTGACGCCCCAGACGCCCGGGTGGGCGATCGTGATCGCCCGGCCGATCGTCTCGTCGAGCAGCGCCGACGAGATGCCGCCGTGGAGCCGCCCGGGGTAGCTCTGGTGCTGCGCGCCGGGATGGAACACACCCAGCAGCTCCCCGTCGTCGAGCACGTAGAACGAGCCGTGCAGCCCGGCCGGGTTGTCGGCCCCGCAGACGAGGCACATGCGGCTGATGTTCTGGGTGCCGCGCACCTTGCGTTCCACGCCATGCCCCCTCGTCGTCGTTGCGGCGGTCGAGGACCAATCATACGGCACGCCGGGCGCCCACCGGCGCCTCCGGCCGCCCCGCGTTCGGCGGCGCCTCCGAACGCTGCGGTCCGAAGCCGCCGCGCTCGTCCGATGCGCATAGGTGTCATTTAGTGTGGCGCTGGGCACTAATCGCATCATCCACCTCAACTCGAGCGAGTCAAGGAGTGACGCATGGATGCTCGTACACGCAGAGGGGAAGGCTGGATCGCGTTCTCGGCGGTGGTCCTCGTGATCGGTGGTGCCTTTGCCATCATCGACGGCCTCGTGGCCGTCTACCGCTCCCGTTTCTTCTCGTCGAGCGCGGTCTACGTCTTCAGCGACCTGAGGACCTGGGGCTGGATCATCTTCGGTCTCGGCATCGCCGCCGTGATCGCCGGCTTCGCTGTGACCACCGGCAGCCAGGGGGCCCGCTGGGTCGGCGTCGGCGTAGCCGCCCTGAGCGCGGTCGCCCAGCTCGTGTTCGCACAGGCGTACCCGCTCTGGTCGCTGATGATCATGACCATCGATTTCCTGGTCATCTACGGGCTCGTCGTTTACGGCGGCCGCGCCGGTCGGCAGGAGTTCTACGGCTATCAGGAGACCAGCAGCGAGGGGACCGATACGGTGCGCACGGTCACCGATAGAAGCGACGAGGAGTCGCGGGCGGCCTAGCCACGATCGCACCTCGCGACCGTGCTCGCGCCTTCGCGCGCGGCCCTGGTCGCCGGAGAAGAGAAGACGGCGGGGCGGCCTTGAGACGGGCCGCCCCGCCGCACCTGCTCCGCTACTCCGCCGGTCCGCGGGTTGCCGCGGCCGGCGCGACTGCGGCTTCGAGCATGCGGGCGAAGGCGCGGCAGGGAGCCGCGAGGTCGATCTCCGGATCGACGGCCGCTTGCACGGCGAGCCCGTCGATCACGGCCGACAGGAGCTGGGCCAGGCCCAGCATGTCCGGGTCTTCGAGCGCGGCTGTGGGGCTGGCGACGCCCAGCCACTCGAGCTTCATGCTCCAGTACCAGCGGTAGAGCTGCGCGATGCGTCGGCGCAAGGCGTCGTCGCGCAAGACGTGCGGCAGCATCTCGAAGAACACCCGAAACTCGCCGGTCGCGCCGGCCACGCGGCGCATCTCCTCGATGAGCTGGCGTCGGCGTTGTTCGGGATCGACGTCCTTCATGCGATCCTGCGAGGCGACGTACTCGTCGTGGATGACCGAATCGAGGACCGCCGCCACGAGGCCGGCCTTGTTGCCGAAGTAGTAGGCGATCATCGCCTTGTTCTCGCCCGACATGGCCGAGACGCTGCTGAGCGTGAGGGCGTCGAAGCCGCTCGTCGCTATGATGCGCTTGGCCGCCAGGAGCAGGTTGCGGGCCGTCTCGGGCAGTGCGGGCAACGGGTCGCTGAAGGCGCTCGGGCTCCCCTGGCCGCCGGACGGTGGCGTCGCGGCGCGGGCCGCGCCGATCTCGTCCTCGATCCTCACCGGCTCCCCCTCATGTCTGCAGGGCCCTCCGCCGGAAACGGCGGCCGCGGCCCACCGCATCGCGGCTTGACTCGGTCCGCCGGGCGGTATGGAATGGCCGCCTGATTGACCGGTCGATTAGCCCGCGGACATCGTATCAGACCGGTCAATGATCGCGGTTCGCTTCCCCCGGCCGAGCGAAGTCGGCCGGGGGGTCCGTCTGGGCGTAGGTCGGGCGAGGTCGGCGGGGGTCCGTCTGAGCGAAGGTCGAACGAGGTCCGGCGGGGGCCGTCCGGGCGCGGCGAGAGAACGTAGAATGTGGGCGCGATGCCGGTCAGAAACGCACGTGACGGGAGGCTCATGCGGCAGGTGAGTGAGGCGGCCAGGTCGACGCCCGTGCTCTGCGAGAC
>Ga0335071_10006427_pt1 | contig 12123 bp, 5 predicted proteins | sample Lox_Sample_15_FD_206724 | JGI IMG/M metagenome (GOLD analysis project Ga0335071, IMG submission 206724) | Soil microbial communities from Loxahatchee National Wildlife Refuge, Florida, United States - Lox_Sample_1.5 | ecosystem: Environmental > Terrestrial > Soil > Wetlands | place: USA: Florida...
CCCGCGGTGCCGGGCGACACGCTGTGGCTCGCGGCCTGCTGGCTGATCGCTCCGCCGGCGCTCGAATGGGAACGGCAGCGCTACCGTCCCGCGCGGCCGGCCACGGCGGCCGACACCGCCGCCGGCGCCGGTGGGGCCGCGGGGCAGGCCGCCCATCCGGGCACGGCGCGCAGCCCGCGGGTCGCGCCCGCGGGGGCGAGCCTCGCGGTGAACGGGAACAAGACCATCGCGGTGGACTTCGGCTCGAGCCAGGACGCCTTCCTGCGGCAGTCGCTCGACCTCGCGGTGAGCGGGACGCTCTCGCCGGGCGTGCAGCTGACCGGCGTACTGTCCGACCGCAACCTGCCGCTCACCTCCGCCGGCAGCACCCAGGACCTCCAGGCGCTCGACCGCGTCCTGATCGAGTTGACCGCCCCGCGCGGCTCGGCGGCGCTCGGCGACGTGCCGCTGGCGCTGCAGCGCGGGGAGTTCGGCCGGATCGACCGGCGCGTGCAGGGCGTGCGCGGCGAGTGGACGGCCGGCGGCTTCCACGGGCTGGTGGCGGCGGCGAATTCGCAGGGCGAGTACCTGCGCGTGCAGTTCTACGGCGCCGAGGGCCAGCAGGGGCCCTACCAGCTGGGCGACCGCGCGGGCAACTCCGGGATCTCGGTGGTGGCCGGCAGCGAGGTGGTGACCGTGGACGGCGCGCGGATGACGCGGGGCGAGGGCGCGGACTACGCGATGGACTACGAGCGCGCGCGCCTCACGTTCACGAACCGGCGGCCGATCGGCGCGACCTCGCGCATCACCGTGGACTACCAGTACACGCTCAACCGCTTCCGGCGGAACCTGGTGGCCGCGGCGGGGGACTGGCGCTCCGGGGCGTTCGAGATGCACACGCAGGTGATCAGCGAGGGCGACGACCGCGGGCGGCCGCTCGACCTGACGCTGAGCCCCGCCGACCTCGCGGTGCTGGCCGCCGCCGGCGACTCGGCGGCGCTGGCGATCGGCCCGGGGGTCACGCCCGGCGTGGGCGACTACGACACCGTGCGGGTCGCGGGCCGGGTGGTGTTCGCCTATGCCGGTCCCGATTCGGGGGGCTTCGGGGTGCAGTTCGCGCGGGTCGGGGCCGGGAGCGGCGAGTACGCCGACTCGGTGCTGGTCTCGGGGGCGACCGCCTACCGCTGGGTCGGGCCGGGGCTGGGCGCGTTCCGCGTGGGCCGCGCGCTGCCGCTCGCCGAGTCGCACCAGCTCTGGGCGCTGGGGACGGGGCTGCGGGCCGGGGCGCTGAAGCTCGGACTGGAGGGAGCGGTCTCGAAGTTCGATCCGAACACGTTCTCGCCGCTCGGCGACGACCGGCACACCGGCGGGGCGGGCAGCGCCAGCGCCGCGCTCGAGGGCCGGCTGCCCGGCGTGCTGGGCACCGGCAGCCTGCTCGTGGCGGCGCGGGCGGTGGGCGACCGCTTCGCGCCCTTCACCCGGCTCGAGCGGCCGTTCGAGCAGGAGGACTGGGGGCTGCCGGTGAGCGGGGACCTGGAGCACGCGCGCCGCGTCGAGCTGACCGGCGCGCTGCGCCCGCGGGCCGGCGGCGAGCTGACCGCGCTGGCCGGACGACTGACGCTGCCGGGGGGATTCTCGTCGTGGCGCCGCGGACTGGAATGGCAGCGCGAGGGCGTGGTCGCGACCCGGGCCCGCTGGGAGCGCGCGGACGCGCGGCAGGAGGGGCTGCGCTTCGCCGACGGTGGACGCGAGCGGCTCGCGGGCGAGCTGCGCCTGCGCCTGCGGTGGCTGGAGCCCGCGTTGAGCGGCCAGAGCGACGAGCGGCGCTTCGCCGGCGACACCGCGGTGAGCGGCGACCGCTTCCGCGAGGCCGGTCTCGAGCTGCGCAGCCCGGCACGCCTGGCCTGGCGCGCGCTGGCGGGCGTGAGCCTGCGCCGCGACGCGCGGCTGGCCGCCGGCGCGTTCGTGGACCAATCGCAGGCGCGCACGATGCGGGTCGCGCTCGAGACCCCGGCGGACGCGCGGCTCTCGGCCGCGCTCACGCTGCAGCGCCGCCAGATCGAGCCGCTCGCGGCTCCGCAGCGCAGCCGCAGCGACCTGGCGAGCGTGCGGCTCAAGGGCGAGGAGCGGCGGCACGGCCTGCGGGGACACCTCGACGTGGAGATCACCAGCGAGGGCGAGAACCAGCGCGTGCGCCGCCCGGTCTACGTCGGGCCGGGCCAGGGCGCCTACGACGCGCTCGGCAATTTCACCGGCACCGGCGACTACGCCCTGCAGGTGGTGGTGAGCGAGACGCTCGCGCCGGTGGCGCGGGCGTCGACCAGCGCGCGGGCGGAGTGGCAGCTCGCGGGCCAGGGGCCCTGGCGGGGCACGCGCGCCGGCTTCGACTTCGAGACCGAATCGCGCCGGCGCGGCGAGTTGCGTGCGCTCGACCCGTTCCTCTCGCCCGGCCTGGCGCTGGGCGACCCGGCGCTCTCGCGCGGCAGCGTTCTGCAGCGGCTCGAGGCCGAGGTCGCGCCCGACTCGCGGGCGGCGGCGCTGCGCCTGCGGGTCGAGCGCCGGGTGACCGGCGACCGCTCCTTCGACAACTTCTCCCAGACCCTCGACGACCTCACCCTCGACGCCCGCTGGCGCACCCACCCGGCGGCGGCGCTGGGCACCGAGGTCGAGCTGCAGGACCGGCGACGCGTGGCGGTGCAGGCGCTGACCGGGAGCGTCGGCTACAGCCGCACGCTGATCGATCAGACCGCCCGCGGGCAGATGGTGTTCACCCCGGGCGCGAAGCTGCGGGCGGTGGCCGCGGTGCAGCTCGGGCGCTCGCGGCCCGAGGGCGCGACCGAGTACACGCGCACGATCCAGCTCGGTCCGGACCTGGGCTACGCGCTGGGCAAACGCGGGCGCGTCGAGCTGACCGTGCGACGGGCGTTCGTGTCGGGACCGCCCGCGGTCAACCTGCTGCCGAGCGCCGATCCCGCCGGGCTGCCGCGCTGGCAGGCGTCGACCCGCGCGGACTATCGCGTGCGCGAGAGCACGACGGCGAGCCTGTCGCTCGACGTGCGCGAGCGCCCGGGACGGCCGGCGCTCACCACCGGGCGCGCCGAGCTGAGGGCCTTCTTCTGATGACGCGCCGGATGCGGGTCCTGCTGGTGGCGGCCGCGCTGGCGACGGCGGCGGGCGGCGCGCGCGCCGCGGCGCGGCTCGAGTACCGCGGCGCGGTGCTGCCGCGGCGCGAGGTGGAGGCGCTGGCGGCGGCGGCGCTGCGCGCCCCCGCGGACTCGACCGCGCTCGCCACGCTGCTGGGCGCGGTCGTGGCGCGCCTCGAGGAGTCGGGCCGGCTCGAGGCCCGCGCCACCGCGGCCTGGGACACGGGCGGGGCCGTGCTGCGGCTCGAGACGCGCGAGGGTCCGCTCTACCGGCTGCGCACGGTGGCGATCGACGGGGCGGCGCCGGGCGACTCGGCCGCCTTCGGCGCCGCGCTCGGGCTGCGCGCGGGCGACGCGGCCGCGCCGCTGGCGGCCGGGCGGGCGGGCGAGCGCGCGCTCGGCGCGGTCGCGGACCAGGGCTACCCCTACGCGCGGCTCGAGCTGGCGCGCTTCGAGCCCGACACGGCGGGGGGGGCGGCCGGGACCGTGCGCTGGGTCACGCTCCGCTACGCCGGGGCGCGCGGACCGCGCGTGGTGATCTCGCGGGTGCGGGTGGACGGCCTCCAGGTCACCCGCCCGGAGGTCGCGGCGCGCTCGCTGGGCCGGCTGGCCGGCCGTCCCTGGGACCACGACGCGGCGCTGGCCGGGCGCGATCGGCTCGCGCAGCTCGGGCTGTTCCGCGCGGCCACCTTCGAGGGGCTCGAGGGCGAGTCCGACTGGGGGCGGGCGCAGCTGGTCTACCGGGTCGAGGAGCCGCGCTACAACCGCTTCGAGGCGGTGGCGGGATTCCAGGGCGACGCCGGCACCGCCGGGCTGGCGCGGCTCGAGCTCGGGAACCTGCTCGGCACCGGGCGCTCGGCGCTGCTGCGCTGGGAATCGCGCGGCAAGGGCCGCTCGGACTTCGAGGCCCGCTACGCCGAGCCGCTGCTGTTCGGCGCCCCGCTGCGGCTCGAGGGCGTGGTGCAGCAGCAGATCCAGGACACGCTCTACGCGCGCACCCGCTGGGGCGGCCACGGGCGCTTCACGCTCGGCGCCCAGGAGCAGCTCGAGGCAGGCTGGGAGCAGGAGCGCGTGGTGCAGGAGCGCGGGGAGCTCGAGCGCGCCGAGGTGCAGAGCACGCTGTTCGCGCTGGAGCGCAGCACCCTGGACCAGCCCGCCTCGCCCCGCCGCGGCACGCGCACCCGGCTCGACGCGGCGCAGTCGTTCACGCGGCAGGTGCTGCGCCCGCAGGGCGAGCGCAGCTCGCGGGCGTCCGCGACCCAGCTGCACGGCGAGTGGCACCGCCCGCTCGGGCGCGCGGCCGGGCTGACCCTCGAGCTCGCGGCCGCGGGGAAGTTCAGCTCGCAGCGCGTGCTGTCGCTCTACGAACGCTACCCGCTGGGCGGCGCGACCAGCCTGCGCGGCTACGACGAGGAGGCGTTCCGCGTCGACCGCTACGCGCTCGCGCGCCTCGAGTGGCGCTGGTTCCTCGGTGACGGGGGGCAGCGCGCGTTCCTCTTCTGGGACCACGCCGCGATGGGCACGCGGCTCGCCCGGCCCGAGGGCGGCGACCGGCTGGAGGTGCTGGAGCGCGACGGGTTGGGCTTCGGCCTCCGGCTCGAGACCGCGGGCGGACTGGTGGGCGTGGACTACGGGCTCGAGCCCGGACGCCCGCCGCTCGAGGGCAAGATCCACCTGCAACTGATCTCGACGTTCTGACCCGCGGGCACCCGGCGTGGGCCCGCGCGCGCGGCGCGGTCGCACCGGTCCCGATCGCGCCCATCGGCTCGGCCGCGTGCGCGCGGGCGCGGTTCGTGGATAATGCGCGGGGAGGGGGTGCGCGTGTCGCTGGTCCGCGAGGTGGAGACGCTGCTGGCGCCGGAGGGCGGACTCGCCCTCCGCTGGCCGCGCTACGAGGAACGCGCGGCCCAGCGCCGGCTCGCCGCCGACATCGCCCGCGTGGTCGAGCAGGGCGGCGTGCTGCTGGCGGAGGCGCCGACCGGCGTGGGCAAGTCGCTCGCCTACCTGCTCCCCGCGGTGCTCCACGCGCACGCCGGGGCGGAGCGCGTGGTGATCGCGACCTGCACGCGTTCGCTCCAGGACCAGCTCTACGAGCGCGACCTGCCGGCGCTGCTCGAGGCGCTGGACCTGCGCCTGCCGTGCGCGCGCCTGAAGGGCAAGCAGAACTACCTGTGCCCGCGCGCGCTCCAGCTCGCCGACGGCCGCGGCGCCGAGGAGGACGACACCCTCGAGGAGCTGCGCCGCTGGGCGGCGGGCGACGAGGAGGGCGATCTCGACCGCTTCCCGGCCTCGGACCCCGAGGCGATGCGCCGGCTGCGCGGCCGGCTCGGAGCCGACCCGCACGCCTGCACCATGCTGACCTGCCGCAAGGGCCGGGAGTGCTACTGGGTGCGGGCGCGACGCGCGGCCGCGCAGGCGCGGATGGTGGTGGTGAACCACGCGCTGCTCGCGCTCTCGGGCGAGGTCGAGGGGCTGCTGCCGGACTTCGACGTCCTGGTGGTGGACGAGGCCCACCGGCTCGAGGGCGTGCTGCTGGGCCAGCTCGAGGTCACGGTCTCGCGCAACCGGGTGGACGAGGTCCTGCGCCTGGTGGGCAGCGGTCGCCGCCGGGGCGCCCGCGCGGCCGACGGCCTGCCGGCGGGTGCCGGGCTGCTCGCGCGCGTGCGCGGCTTCGCGTTGCCGCTCTTCGCCGGCAGCCGCGGCAGCGCCGCGAACGAGCGCGAGGAGCTGGAGGCGCTGGCCGAGCGCGTCACCCGCGCCCGCGCCGACACCGAGCGCTTCTTCCAGGCGATCGAGCCGACGGGTGAGCGCCACGAGGTCTACGGGGCGCGCGAGCGCTATCGCACCGCCCTCGAGCTGCTCGGCCGCGATCTCGAGCCGCTCGAGTCCATCCTCGCCCACTGCAATCGCTTCTCCCGTTCGCTTCACCTTCTGGCCGAGGACCTCGACGGGCTCGGGGCGGGGGCGACCGCCGATGAGCTGGTGGGCGAGCTGGAGCAGGTCGGGGCCCGCTTCGCCCAACTGGGCGCGGACCTCGGGCAGCTGGCCGAGGCGACCCACCGCGACTGGGTCTACTGGCGCACCGCCGGCGGGCGCGGCGTCGAGCTGCACGGCGCCCCGGTCAGCGTCGGCGAGCACGCGCGGCGCCTGGTGATCGGGCGGGCGCGCGCGGCGGTGCTCACGTCGGCGACGCTCTCGACCGGCGGGGACTTCGGCTTCCTCGCCGAGCGGCTCGGGCTGGGCGACTCGTGGGGGCTGCCCTACGAGACCGCCTCGTACCCGTCGCCGTTCCCGCTCGAGCGGCAGATGAAGGTGTTCGTCTACGAGGGGAACGGGGGCGAGGCCGAGGCGGTGAGCGAGGTCGTGGCCGAGCTGGCGCGGGCGACCGGCCGCAACCAGCTGGTGCTGTTCACGGCGCACGAGCGCCTGCGGCGCGCGCGGGAGCGCCTGCTCGGCCTGGCCGCCCGCGGGCCGCTGCTGGCGCAGGAGTGGGACGGCCCCGCCAGCCTGCTCGCCGAGCGCTTCCGGCTCGAGCGCGGCGCGGTCTTGCTCGGAGTCCAGAGCCTGTGGGAAGGTGTGGACTTCCCGGGTGAGGCGCTCGAGATCCTCGTGGTCGCGAAGCTGCCCTTCTCCGTGCCCGACGAGCCCCTGGTGGAGGCGCGCGGAGAGCGGCTGCGCGAGCAGGGGCTCGAGCCGTTCCAGCATGACGCGGTGCCCGAGGCGGTGCTGCGGTTCCGACAGGGGGTGGGTCGGCTGATCCGCCGTTCCGACGATCGCGGGATCCTGGTGGTGTGCGACGCGCGCCTGGCGACGGCGTCGTACCGCCGGCCGTTCCTCGGCGCGCTGCCGGTCGCGCCCGAGCGCACGCGCGACGCGCGCGCCCTGGCCCGCGCGGCGGCGCGGTTCCTCGGCGTGCCCGCGCCGGCGGCCCCGGACGGGGAGCCGCGGACGTGATCCTGCTCGGCGGTCCGCCGCTCACGCTCGACGACGTCGCCGCGGTGGCGCGCGCCCATGGCGGGGGTCCGGTCGGGCCCCCGGCCGCGCTCGCCCCGGGGGCGCTCGAGCGCATGCGGGCGAGTCGCGCGGTGGTCGAGGACGCGGTGGCGCGCGGGCGCGTGCTCTACGGCGTGACCACCGGCTTCGGCGAGCTCAAGGACCAGGTGATCCCGCGCGAGCGGGTGCGCGCGCTGCAGGTGAACCTGGTGCGCTCGCACGCCGCGGGCGTGGGTGCCGAGGCGCCGCGCGAGGTGGTGCGGGCCATGCTGCTGCTGCGCGCGGCCTCGCTGGCGCGGGGCCACTCCGGCGTGCGCCCGGTGGTGGTCGAGGCGCTGCTCGCGCTGCTCGAGCGCGACCTCACGCCGGTGGTGCCGATGCAGGGCTCGGTCGGCGCGTCGGGCGACCTGGCGCCGCTGGCGCACCTCGCCGGCGTGCTGCTGGGCGAGGGCGAGGCCTGGCTCGGGGACCGGCGGCTGCCGGCCGCGCTCGCGCTGCGCGGGGCCGGCCTGCAGCCGCTGGTGCTGGAGGCCAAGGAGGGCCTGGCGCTCATCAACGGCACCCAGTTCTCGACCGCGCTGGCGGTGCTGGCGCGGGTGGACGCGGGGCGGGTCTGGGAGGCCGCGGTGGCCGCCGCGGCGCTCGGCACCGAGGTGCTGCTGGGCTCGTTCGAGCCGGCACGCGAGGACGTCCAGGCGCTGCGGCCCTACCGCGGCGCCCTCGAGACCGCGCGCCGGCTGCGCGCCTGGTCGGCTGACAGCGCGCTCGCCGCCTCGCACGCCGACTGCGGCCAGGTGCAGGACGCCTACTGCCTGCGCTGCGCGCCGCAGGTGCTGGGCGCGGCCTGGGATGCGCTCGAGCACGTCGCGGAGCAACTGGCGGTCGAGATCAACGCGGTCAACGACAACCCGCTGGTGCTGGCCGGCGGCGACGAGGTCGTCTCGGCGGGCCTGTTCCACGCCGAGCCGGTCGGCATGGCCGCCGACTACCTCAAGATCGCCGTGGCCGAAGTCGCCTCGCTGGCGGAGCGCCGCATCGACCGCCTGCTCGACCGCCGCGTGTCCGGGCTGCCCGCGGTGCTGGCGGCGGTGCCCGGCCTCGAATCGGGCTACATGCAGGCGCAGTACACCGCGGCCGCGCTGGTGTCGGAGAACAAGGTGCTGGCGCACCCGGCCACGGTGGATTCGATCCCCACCGGGGCGGGCCTCGAGGACCACGTCAGCATGGCGCCGATCGCCGCCCGGCACGCGCGCCAGGTCGTGGAGAACACCGCCCGCGTGGTGGCGCTCGAGTTGCTGTGCGCCTGCCGGGCGCTGGAGTTCCGGCGGCCGTTGACCGCGGGCGCCGGCGCGGAGCGGCTCTACGCCGCGGTCCGCCGGCTGGCGGCCGCGCCCGAGGGCGATCGGCCGCTCGCGGGACCGTGTGAGACGATCGCGCAGTGGGTGCTGTCGGGCGCCCCCGCGCGCCTGGCCGAGGAGGTGCTGAGCGAATGAACCCGACCCCGGGGAGCCACGTCGTCCGCGCGCCGCGCGGCACGGCGCTGTCGTGCAAGGGCTGGGCGCAGGAGGCCGCGCTGCGCATGCTGATGAACAACCTCGACCCGGACGTGGCCGAGCGGCCCGAGGACCTGGTGGTCTACGGCGGCCGCGGGAAGGCGGCGCGCTCGTGGGAGGCCTACGAGCGCATCGTGACGGCGCTGCGCGCGCTCGAGGGCGACGAGACCCTGCTGGTCCAGTCGGGCAAGCCGGTGGGCGTGTTCCGCACCCACGCCGGCGCGCCGCGCGTGCTGATCGCCAACTCGCTGCTGGTGCCGCGCTGGGCCACCTGGGAGCACTTCTGGGAGCTCGAGGGCAAGGGCCTGATGATGTACGGGCAGATGACCGCCGGCTCGTGGATCTACATCGGCTCGCAGGGCATCGTGCAGGGCACGTTCGAGACCTTCGGCGAGTGCGCGGCCCGGCACTTCGGCGGTTCGCTCGCCGGCCGCCTGGTGCTCACCGCCGGACTCGGCGGCATGGGCGGCGCGCAGCCGCTGGCCGCGACCATGAACGGCGCGGTCTGTCTCGCGGTCGAGGTGGACGAGGCGCGGGCGCGACGCCGGGTGGACGGCGGCTACTGCGACCGCCTGACGCGCGATCTGGACGAGGCGCTCGCCTGGTGCCGCGCGGCCCAGGCGGCGCGGCGGCCGCTCAGCGTCGCGCTCATCGGCAACGCCGCCGAGACCCACCCGCTGCTGGTCGAGCAGGGGCTGCGGGTGGACGTCGCCACCGACCAGACCTCGGCCCACGACCCGCTCAACGGCTACATCCCGGCGGGGCTCACGCTCGCACAGGCGGCCGCGCTGCGGCAGCAGGACCCGGAGGACTACGTGCGCCGCGCCCGCGCCTCGATGGCGACCCAGGTGCGGGCGCTGCTGGCCATGGGCCGGCTGGGCGCGGTGCTGTTCGACTACGGCAACAACCTGCGCGGCGAGGCCGAGCGGGGCGGGCTGCCGCACGAGCAGGCGTTCTCGTACCCCGGCTTCGTGCCCGAGTACATCCGGCCGCTGTTCTGCACGGGCAAGGGCCCGTTCCGCTGGGCGGCGCTCTCGGGCGATCCGCAGGACATCCTGGCCACCGACCGGGCGGCGCTGGAGGAGTTCCCGGACGACCAGCGGCTGCACCGCTGGATCCCGCTGGCCCAGGCGCACGTGCCGTTCCAGGGCCTGCCGGCACGGATCTGCTGGCTGGGCTACGGCGAGCGCGCGCGGCTCGGCCTGCGCTTCAACCGCATGGTGCGCGAGGGCGTGCTCCGCGCCCCGGTGGTGATCGGGCGCGACCACCTCGACGCCGGCTCGGTCGCCTCGCCGTGGCGCGAGACCGAGGGCATGCGCGACGGCAGCGACGCGGTCGCCGACTGGCCGATCCTGAACGCCCTGCTCAACACCGCCTCGGGCGCCTCGTGGGTGAGCGTGCACCATGGCGGCGGCGTGGGCATCGGCAACTCCATCCACGCCGGGGTGGTGATCGTCTGCGACGGCAGCGCCGAGGCCGACGCGAAGCTCGAGCGCGTGCTGACCAACGACCCGGGCACCGGCGTGATGCGCCACGCGGACGCCGGCTATCCCGACGCGGTCGAGCACGCCCGGCGCACCGGCATGCAGCTGCCGGGCGTGACGTCATGAGCGGGACGATGGGCCTCGGGCCGGCGCGCGACCCGTCCGTCCGGGCGGTGGCCGGGCGCGCCTCGTACCTGATCCTGCACAACACGTCCGAGGTCGTGACCCCCGACGCCGAGGGGCGCCACGTCCTGCGCTATCCGCGCGGCGCGGTGGTGTTCCAGGAGGGCCGCGTGCTCGAGGTCGGGCCCGGGCCGGAGCTGCTGCGCCGCCACGCCGACGCGCGGCCGCTCAACGCCAACGGCCGGCTGGTCACGCCCGGCCTGGTGGACTGCCACACCCACATGATCTTCGCCGGGCACCGGGCGGTGGAACTGCAGCGCCGGCTCAAGGGCGAGGACTACGGCGCCATCGCCGCCTCCGGCGGCGGCATCCGCTCGACCGTCGCGGCGACCGCCGCCGAGCGCGACGACACGCTCGAGAAGTCGCTGGCCAACCGGCTCGAGCGCTGGCGCGCCAACGGCTGCACCACGGTCGAGGTGAAGAGCGGCTACGGCCTCACGCCCTCGGGCGAGACCCGCCTGCTGGAGCTGATGCGCGGCGCCGCCCAGCGCGTGCCGGCGCGGCTGCACCGCACGGCGCTGCTGCTGCACGCGCTGCCGCCCGAGTTCCGCGAGCGCCGCGCCGACTACCTCGCGGCGATGGTCGAGCGCGTGCTGCCCGACCTCCGCAACCGCCAGCTGGCGAGCGCGGTGGACGTGTTCTGCGACCCGGTCGCGTTCACGGTGGAGGAATGCCGCGCCGTGCTGGTGCGCGCGAAGGAGCTGGGGCTGGACGTCAAGCTGCACGCCGACCAGCTCGGGCGCAGCGGCGGCGCGCGGCTCGCCGCCGAGGTCGGCGCCTGCTCGGCGGACCACCTGGAGGCCGCGGACGAGGACGACTGGAAGGCGCTGGCGGCCGCCGGGGTGGTGGGCGTGCTGCTGCCGGCCGCGGCGCTGACGCTGGGACAGCGGCTGCCCGAGGCGGCGATGCTGCGGCGCAGCGGCGCGCGCTGGGCGGTGTCCACCGACTTCAACCCCGGCACCGCGCCGGCCCAGTCGCTGCTCGAATGCGCGGCGCTGGCGGCGCGGCTCTGCGGCTTCGACGCCGAGGAGACGCTGATGGGCATCACCTGGAACGCGGCGCGGGCGCTGCGCGTCGAGGGCGAGGTCGGGCACCTGAGCCCCGGCGCCTGGGGCGACGCCGTGGTCTGGGAGTGCGAGTCGCTCGAGGAGCTGCCCTACTGGCTGCCGGCGGTGCGCCCCGACACGGTCTTCATGCGCGGCGCGGACCTGGCGCTGCCCAGCGTCGAGCGGCGGGTGTGGCCGTGAAGCCGCCGCGCCGGAACGCCCCACCCGCTGCATCGGGCGGACGCACGCGGCCCGCCCTCACCGGCACCGTCCGGCCGCGCCGGTGCCCCACGTCCATCTGCGTCCTCAACCTGGATGCGAACGGGAGTCGTCCTCGAACCCTCAAGCACCCCTGACGGAGAATCGAACGTCCATGTCCAAGCTCGTCGAGTGCGTACCGAACTTCTCGGAGGGCCGCCGCCGCGAGGTGGTGGAGGAGATCATGCAGGCCATCGCGTCGGTCCCGGGCGTCACGCTGCTCGACAGCGAGATGGACGCGGACCACAACCGCTCGGTGCTGACCTTCGCGGGCGAGCCCGAGCCGGTGATGGAGGCGGCGTTCCGCGCGGTGAAGCGGGGCAGCGAGCTGATCGACCTCAACCAGCACAAGGGCGAGCACCCGCGGATGGGAGCGGCCGACGTGGTGCCGTTCGTGCCGGTCGAGGGCCTCTCGCTCGAGGACTGCGCCGAGCTGGCGCGCCGGACCGGGAAGCGGATCGGCGAGGAGCTGGGGATCCCGGTG
>Ga0335071_10006428_pt1 | contig 12121 bp, 9 predicted proteins | sample Lox_Sample_15_FD_206724 | JGI IMG/M metagenome (GOLD analysis project Ga0335071, IMG submission 206724) | Soil microbial communities from Loxahatchee National Wildlife Refuge, Florida, United States - Lox_Sample_1.5 | ecosystem: Environmental > Terrestrial > Soil > Wetlands | place: USA: Florida...
CGTCTCGTCGCCCGGGTTCTCGGTGAGGTCACGGAAGGCGTGCGTCGGCGACTCCCGCCCGAGCTCGGGCATCGGCGGCTGCGTCGCCACGGAGATCAGCCAGGCGAGCGAGAGCAGGATCCCGATCAGCACGCCGAGGAGCACACCGGCCGACAGCACGCCGACGAGCGCAGCGATCGCGATCCAGAAGTCGAAGCGCGCCACGCGGCGCAGCCGCCGGAACGCAGCCACGTCGATCATCCCGAAGACGACGGCGTCGATGATCACCGCTGCGAGGACCGCCTTCGGCAGTCCCGAGAACACGGGTGCGAGGAAGACGAGCGTGGCGAGGATCAGCGCGCCGGTCACGAGGGAGGCCAGCGGCGTGCGGGCGCCCGCCGACTCGTTGAGCGAGCTCGCCGACAGGCTCGTCGACACCGGCATGCCGTGCACGAGCCCCGCGGCCACGTTCGCGGCGCCCTGCGCGACCGCCTCCTGGTCGAGGTCTATGCGGTAGCGGTGCCGGAGCGCGAACGACCGGGCGTCGCCCGCCGTCTGCGAGAAGCCGATCAGCAGCAGGGCGAACGACGCCGTGACGATCACCGCCAGGTGATGGCGCACGAGATCGAGCGACGGGAGGGCCGGCGACGGAAGCCCGCGCGGCACGTGGCCGACGAGCGCGACGCCGTGCACGCCGAGGTCGAACAGCCCCGAGGCGGCGAGGCCGCCGACCACGAGCACGAGCGCGCCCGGCACCCGCGGCGCCCACGCCCGCAGGGCGAGCACGACCGCGAGCGCGGCGATCCCGACGAGGACCGTCAGCCAGTGGACGCTTCCGAGCCCCCGCACCCAGGAGCCGAGCTCGCGCCAGGCGTTCGAGCCGTCGGCCGAGGTGCCGGTCAGCTTCGGGAGCTCGCCGATCACGACGTCGACCGCCGCGCCGGCGAGGAAGCCGACGACGACGGCCCGCGAGAGGAAGCGAGCGAGCCAGCCGAGCTTCAGCACCGCGACGAGCACGAAGAGGATCCCGGTTGCGATCGCGATCGCGGCCACGAGCTCCGCCGCGTCGGTGCCGCCGAGGCCCGTGAGGAGCACCGCGCCGCCCGCGACCGCCGCGAGCGACGAGCTCGGCCCGGTCGAGATGTGCCGCGAGGAGCAGAAGAGCGCGTAGACGATCGCGCCGGCGGCGGCCGCGTACAGGCCGTTCTGGAGCGGGATCTGCGCGATGCCGGCGTAGCCGAGGTTCTTCGGGACGACGAGCGCCGTCACCGCCACCCCGGCGGCGACGTCTCCGCGCAGGAAGCGGCGGTCGTAGTCTCGGAGCCAGCCGAGGATCGCCATGGCGGCGGATCCTCGCAAGCGCCCAGCCCGGCGCGGATCCCCCGCGGGGGATGAATCGCCGCTAACAGCGCCGTAACCCGCCCTCTTTACACTCCGCCCATGGCCGACGAGCCGACGGACGTCGCCGCCCTCTTCGCGCGGCTGAAGGAGGAGCTCCACGCCGCCGGGCCTCGCGGCGACGGCGTGCCGCCCGCGCAGGTGCGCCTGTCGGTGCGCGACCAGGCGGAGCGGCTCTGGCCGGTCTCGGCCGAGCGCCCGATCGTCGGCAAGGGCGGCCCGCTGAAGAGCGTGCTGCGGCGGCTGATGCGCTGGTACGTCGAGCCCGCGTTCGCCGACCAGCGCGCGTTCAACGACGCGGTGCTGAAGCTGATCGACGACATCGACGAGCGGCTCACCCGGCTCGAGCACGGCGAGAGATGAGAGTCGTCGTGGCGGCGCCGCAGGTGCCGTTCGAGCAGGGCGGGGCGGAAGTGATGGCGGACGACCTGGTCGCGGCGCTGCGCACCCGGGGGCACGAGGCCGAGCTCGTCACGATCCCGTTCAAGTGGTACCCGGGCACGCGCGTGCTCGATCAGGCGTTCCTCTGGCGGCTCGTCGACCTGACCGAGTCCAACGGCCGCCCGATCGACCGCGTGATCGCGACGAAGTTCCCCGCCTACTGCGTCCGCCACCCGAACAAGGTCGCCTGGGTCCTGCACCAGTTCAGACAGGCCTATGACTACGACCGCACCGACCTCGGGCAGTTCTCCGAGTCTCCCGAGGACCGGGCGACGCGGCAGGCGGTGGCTCGGCTCGACCGGATCGCGCTCGGCGAGGCGCGGAAGGTGTTCGCGACCTCGCGGAACGTCGCCGACCGGCTGCGCCGCTTCAACGGGATCGAGGCGGAGATCCTGCCCCACCCGCCGCAGGCGCTGCCCTATCGCGAGGCGGAGCCCGAGGGATTCGTGCTCTCCGTCAACCGCCTCGACCGCGCGAAGCGCGTCGACCTGCTGATCGAGGCCGCGAAGCAGCGCGGCCTGCCGGTCGTCGTCGTCGGCGACGGTCCCGACCGCGAACGTCTCGAGGGGCTCGCGAACGGCAGCGTCACGTTCGCCGGCCGGGTCGGCAGCGACGAGCTTGCCGACCTCTACGCGCGCTGCTCCGCGCTCTACTACGCGCCGATCGACGAGGACTTCGGGATGGGGCCGTACGAGGCGTTCCTCTCCGGCAAGCCGGTCGTGACCACCACCGACGCGGGCGGGCCGCTCGAGGTCGTGCGCGACCGCGAGACCGGGCTCGTGGTCGCGCCGGGGGCCGGGGAGATCGCGGAGGCATGCAGCTACCTGACGACGCATGTCGACGACGCAAAGGCCTGGGGGCGGGCCGGCCGCGCGATCGCCGAGCGCGTCACCTGGGACGCCTGCGTCGACGCTCTGCTCAGCTGATGCGCGTCGCCTACTACTCGCCGCTGCCGCCGTCGCGGTCCGGGATCGCCGACTACTCGGCGCTGCTCCTGCCCGCGCTCCGCGAGCGCATCGAGGTCGTCGTCGCCGAGCCGGGCAAGCGCGCGCCGGACGCGGACGTCGCGCTCTACCACGTCGGCAACGACCCCGACGCGCACGGCTGGATCGTCGACGCGCTCGAGAGGCGTCCCGGTGTCGTCGTCCTGCACGAGTACGTGCTGCACCACCTGATCGCGGGCATCACGATCGGGCGCGGCGACGGGCGCGGCTACCTCGAGGCGATGGAGCGCGAGCTCGGCGTCCCCGGGCGGCTGCTCGGCCTCGGCGTCCTCGACAACCTGCTGCCGCTCCTCTGGGAGACGCAGCCGGAGCGCTTCCCGCTCTCCGGCACCGTCCTCGACCGCGCGCACGGCCTGATCGTCCACTCGCGCTACGTCGGCGAGCGCGCGCGGGCCGCGGGCTACGCGGGCCGCCTCTGGCGCGTCCCGCACCCCTCCTGGCCGATGCACGCGGTCGAGCCCGCGGCCGACGTCCACGGCGACCCGCTGATCGGCTGCTTCGGCTTCCTCAACATGAACAAGCGGATCCCGGAGCTGCTCGAGGCGTTCGCGGCGTTTCGGCGCACGCGCCCGGGTGCGAGGCTGCTGCTCGTCGGCGCCGCCGGCGAGCGCTTCGACGTCGAGCGCCGCCTCGAGCGCCTCGGGCTCACGGAGGGCGTCGAGCGGCTCGACTACGTCCCCGAGGAGCGCATGTGGTCGCTGATGGCCGCGTGCGACGTGCTCGTGAACCTTCGCTACCCGACGATGGGCGAGACCTCCGGCTCGGTGATCCGCGCCCTCTCGCTCGGCCGGCCGCTCGTCGTCTCCGACGTCGGCTGGTTCGCCGAGCTGCCGGACGACGTCGTGCTGAAGGTCCCGGTCGACGAGCACGAGGTCGACGTGATCGAGGCGGCGCTCGGCGTCGCCGCCGACCACGGCGCGCCGCTCGGCCGCGCAGCCGCGGCGTACGTCGCGCGCGAGCACGACCTCGCACGCGTCGCCGACGCGTACGTGGCCGCCCTCGAGGTCGCCGCCGGAGGCGACGCGGTCGACGACGCCGTCCTCTGGCGCATCGCCGAGGCTGCGGCCGAGGCCGGGATCGACGACGTCTCCGAGCTCGCGCGCGCCGCCCGCGACGCGGGGATCGTCTCGTGAGCGCCGCCGCGGCGTCCATACGGTCGCGTGCGGTCGCGCTGCCCGCCTGGGTGTGGCTGACGGCGATCGTCGTCTGCTCGGTCGCGCTGCGGCTCGTGCTCGCACGCCGGATGGTGGCGCCGTGGATCATGGTCGACGAGCTCATCTACTCCGAGCTCGCCAAGTCCCTCGCTGCGCACGCGACGTACGCGATCCGCGGCGTCCCCGCGCGCGGGTTCGGCTACCTCTACCCGCTCCTGATCGCTCCGGCGTTCCGGATCGCGTCCGTGCCGGCCGCCTACGGCGCGGCGAAGGCGATCAACACGGTCGTCATGTCGCTCACGGCCGTCCCCGCGTACTTCCTCGCGCGCAAGGTCGTCCGCCCGAGCTACGCGCTCTTCGCCGCCGTGCTCACGATCGCGGTGCCGTCGATGGTCTACACGGGCACGCTGATGACGGAGAACGCGTTCTATCCGCTCTTTCTCTGCTGCGCGCTCGCGCTCGTCGCCGTGCTCGAGCGGCCGACACTCGGCCGGCTCGCGGTGCTCGCCGCCGTCTCGCTGCTTGCGTTCCTCACGCGCGCGCAGGCGGTCGCGATCGCGCCGGCGATCGTCACCGCGCCGCTTCTCCTCGGCCGCGCGCGGCTGCGCGAGTTCAAGCTGCTCTACGGCGCGGTCGCCGGGGCGGCCGTGCTCGTCGTCGGCTGGGAGCTCGTGCGCGGCGAGTCGCTGCTCGCGGTCCTCGGCGCGTACCGGGCGACGAGCAGCGCGCACTACTCCGCGGGCGACATCCTCCGGTGGTTCCTCTACCACCTCGGCGAGCTCGACCTCTACGTCGGGATCGCCCCCTTCGCCGCGCTGCTCTTCCTGCTGACGACGCGCGAGCGCCGCTCGCCGCTCGTCGCGACGTTCACGACGATGACGTTCTGGCTGCTGCTCGAGGTCGCAGCCTTCGCGTCGACGCAGAGCCAGCGCGTCGAGGAGCGCAACATGTTCTTCGTCGCGCCGTTCTTCTTCGTGGCGCTGATGTGGTGGATCGAGCACGGGCTGCCGCGGCCGCGCGCCGCAGGAGTCTGCGCGGTGATCGCTGCGGCGCTCGCGGGCGTCGTCCCGTACAGCAGCCTGATCAACGGCAACGCGACCTCGGACACGCTGATGATGATCCCGCTCTGGGAGCTGCAGGACACCGTCACCTCCCTCGACGAGGTCGGCACGGTCGTGCTCGCGGTCGCGATCGGCATGGCGCTCCTCCTGCTGCTCGTCCCGGTGCGGTACGCGCTCGCGCTGCCGTCGGCGGTGCTGCTTCTCTACGCGGTCTGCCTCTGGCCGATCGAGGCCGAGCCGCACGGCGGCATCCAGCACGCGTCGATCGGCGCGCTCTTCGGCGGCACCTCGAAGCCGGACCGCGACTGGATCGACGCGACGCTCGGGCACGACGCGCGCGTCGCTGCGCTCTTCGACTCGAACACGATGGACAAGTTCACCGTGTGGACGAACGAGTTCTTCAACCGCTCGATCCGCACCGTCTACGACCTGCACGCGCCGACCCCCGGCTCGCTGCCCGAGACGAAGGTCGCCATCGACCCGAGGACGGGGCGGATCGCAGGCGTGAAAGAGCCCTACGTGCTCACGTCGCGCTCGGTGCAGCTCGACGAGCCGGTTGTCGCGAGCGACGACGTGAAGGGGCTCGCCGTCTACCGGGTCACGCGGCCGCTCGGCGTCACGAGCGTCACCACCGGCATCTACCCCGACTACTGGGCGGGGGCGAGCGCGAGCTACACGCGGTTCGAGTGCCGGACCGGCCGGACGCTCTTCGCGACCGTCGGCGCCGACGCGCACCTGATCCGCACCGACTCGACGGTGGTGGCGTCGAGCGGCGGCCGGAAGATCACGTTCACCGTTCCGTGGAACACCACCCGCACGCTCCGCATCCCGCTGCACGCCGATGGGAGCCGCTGCATCGTCCGCTTCCAGATCGCGCCGGTCGCGGTGCCTGCGGCCGTGGAGCCGGGCTCGACCGACACGCGCATCCTCGGCATGCGCTTCCTCGACTTCACCGTCAGATGAGGATCGCCTTCGACGTCAGTCCGCTCTCGCACGAGCGGACGGGCGTGAACAACTACCTTCGTGGTTCGCTCGCGGGGCTCGCCGACGCCGCGCGGCCGCACGGGCACGAGATCGTCGCGTTCGCGCCGACCTCGCCGGCCGGGCGGCGGGTCATCCCGGAGGCGCTCGCAGGCATCGACGTGGAGCAGCGGCTTGTCGCACTGCCCGGCGCGCACGCCTTCCGCACCGGCTGGTCGGTCCTCGGCCGCCCGGCCGCCGAGCGGTGGCTCGGTGCGTTCGACGTGCTCCACTTCAGCGACTGGATGCACCCGCCGCAGCGCGGCGGCGTCCGCGCGACCACGATCCACGACCTCGTCCCGCACCATCACCCCCACTGGACGACGAAGCGCACGCAGGCGATGCATGGCCGCAAGTACGCGAACGCCGCGCGCACGTGCGACGTCGTGTTCGCGAACTCCGCGTTCACCGCCGACGACTTCAGCGGCGCGTTCGGCTTCCCGCGTGAGCGCGTTCTCGTCGCACACCCGGGCATCGGCGACGCGTTCTCGCCGGACGGTGTCGCAAGCGACCTCGGGCGGCCGTACGCGCTCACCGTTGCGACGCTCGAGCCGCGCAAGAACCTCGGCACGCTCGTCGAGGCCTACGGGCTGCTCGGCGACCTCGATCTGCTGCTCGCGGTCGCCGGTGGGGCGGGCTGGGGCGAGCAGCCGCAGCTCGACCGCCCCGGCGTCGTCCGCCTCGGCCGGGTCGACGACGACGAGCTGGCCCGCCTCTACCGCGGCGCGTCCGTCGTCGTCTACCCGTCCCGGTTCGAGGGCTTCGGGATGCCGATCACCGAGGCGATGGCCTCCGGCGCGCCCGTTGTCGCCTCCGCGCACCCGTCGCTGGACGAGGCGGCCGGGGACGCTGCCGTGCGGGCCGACCCCGAGAGCGCCGAGGCGCTCGCGGCGGCGATCCGCGACGCGCTCGCCCGCCGCGACGAGCTGCGGGCGAAGGGGCTCGAGCACGCACGCGGCTTCACCTGGCGGCAGGTCGGCGAGGTGTTCCTGGAGGGCTACGAGCGATTCGCGTAGCGCTCGACACGACGCCCCTTCGCCAGACCCGGGCCGGCACCGCCCGCTACGTCCGCGGGCTTCGGGACAACCTCGCGGCGGATGTCGTCGAGGTGTCCTACGACGCGACGACGCGCGTGCGCACCGCGTTCGCCGACGCGGTCTGGTACCCGCGGCTGCGCGCCCCGGCCGGGGCCGACGTGCTGCACTGCCCGACCTTCCGCGGGCCGTTCCGGGCGCACGGCCCGCTCGTCGTGACCGTGCACGACCTCGCGGTCCTGCGCCACCCCGAGTGGTTCAACCGCTGGACGCGCGCCTACTCCGCCTTCGCCGTGCCGCGCGTCGTGCGCGCCGCCGCGCGCGTGATCGCGGTCTCCGAGTTCACGAAGCGCGAGCTGATCGCGCTGCTGCAGGTTCCCGAAGAGCGGATCCGTGTGATCCCGAACGCGGTCGAGGACGTGTTCACACCCGAGGGGCCCCGCGCCGAGGGCGACTACGTGCTCGCCGTCGGGACGCTCGAGCCGCGCAAGAACCTCGAGCGGATCGCGCGCGCCGTGGACGGAGAGCTGCGCGTCGTCGGCGTCCGCGGCTGGGGCGGCGTCGACCCGCCCGCGAACGTGACGTGGCTCGGCGACGTGCCGGACGGCGAGCTCGCCGCGCTGTACCGCGGCGCCCGCTGCCTCGTCTACGCGTCGCTCTACGAGGGCTTCGGCATCCCGGTCGCCGAGGCGCTGGCGTGCGGCTGCCCGGTCGTGACGAGCGCGGGCTCGCCGATGGCGGAGCTCGGCGACGTCGTCACCGTCGACCCCTCCGACGCCGGGTCGATCCGCGACGGGATCGCGCGCGCGCACGCGGCCGAGCCGCGGCGCGTCGCGGCCTGGGACGACGTCGCCGCGCGGACGCTCGAGGTCTACGAGGAGGTCGCATGATCGTCCTCGACGCCGACGTCCTCGGCCGCAACCGCACCGGCGAGGAGACCTACGTCCTCAACCTGCTGCGGCAGCTGCCGCAGATCGCGCCCGACCTCGCCTTCGCCGCCGTCACGCGCCATCCGGAGCTCGTCCCGGACGGCGTCGAGCCGGTGGCGCTGCCCGCACGCTTCCAGGAGACGCGCATGGCCTGGTCGCTCCCGCGGCTCCTGCGGCGCCTGCGGCCGCAGCTCGCGCACTTCCAGCACGCGCTCCCGCTCGGCTGGAGCGGCCGCACCGTCGTCACGCTGCACGACCTCCACTTCGAGCGCGACCCGTCGGCGATGGGCCTCGCCGACCGGCTGACGTTCAAGGCGGTCGTGCCGCGGGCCGCCCGGCGCGCAGACCACGTCCTCGCCGTCTCGGAGCGCACGAAGCGCGACGCGATCGAGCTCTACGGCCTCGACCCGGAGAAGATCACCGTGACGCCGCACGGCGTCGACCCCGCGTTCTCGCCGGGCGACGGAAGCCACGACGGCTACGTCCTCTTCGTCGGGGCGATCCAGGCACGCAAGGACCCGCTCGCCGCGCTCGCGGCGGCGCAGCAGGCGGGGCTGCCGCTCGTCGTCGCCGGCCCCGAGAAGGAGCCCGCGCTCGCACGCGAGCTGCGCGCACGCGGGGCCGACGTCCGCGGCTTCGTCGACCGCGGCGAGCTCGCGGGGCTCTATCGCCGCGCCGCCGCGCTCGTCCTGCCGTCCCGCTACGAGGGCTTCGGCATCCCGGTGCTCGAGGCGATGGCGAGCGGCACGCCGGTCGTGCTCTCGGACGACCCGGCGCTGCGCGAGGTGGCGGGCGACGCGGGCGTCTACGGGACGGTCGAGGACGCGCTCCGCGACCGCGACCGGTACCGCGCCGCCGGCCTCGAGCGCGCGAAGCGGTTCAGCTGGGAGCGCACCGCGCAGCTGACCGCGGACGTCTATCGCAAGGTGCTCGCGTGAGGGTCGCCGCCGTCGTCGTCTCGCATGCGCATCCCGGCGAGCTCGCCGAGTCGCTGCCCGCGCTCGAGCCGCAGGTCGACGAGCTCGTCGTGATCGCGAACGTGCCCGGCTCGCTTCCGCCGGGCGTCGAGGGCATCCACAACGAGCGGCCGCTCGGCTTCGGCGCGAACCTGAACGCCGGCTTCCGCCGCACCACCGCCGAGCTCGTCGTCTCGGCGAACCCCGACGCGGTCCCCGGGCCAGGGGCGATCGCCGCGCTGCGCTCGTTCATGGAGGCGCATCCGCGCTGCGGCGTCGCCGGCCCGCGCATGGTCTTCCCGGACGGGAGCTGGCAGCCGTCCCGGCGCCGGTTCCCGACCGTCACCGGCACCCTCGTGCGGCGGACGCCGCTGCGGCGCGTCGTCCCGCAGCGGCACCACTTCCATCTCGACGAGACGCCCCCGGTGGAGCCGGTCGAGGCCGACTGGATGCTCGGCGGGTTCCTGATGCTCCGCCGCTCGATGCTCGAGGAGCTCGGCGGCTTCGACGAGGGCTTCCGCCTCTACGGCGAGGACATCGACCTGCAGTACCGCGCGATGCGGGCCGGCTGGGAGCGCTGGTACGTGCCGGACGCGGTGGTGCGGCACGAGCACAAGGCGGAGACCGACAAGCGCTGGCTGACGCGGCGGACGCTCTGGCACTGGGCGGGTGTGCTCCGCTTCGTGCGCAAGCACCCGGAGCGGCTGAAGGCGCTCTAGCGGGAGGGCGCCGGCTTGAAGCTCCAGCCGACCTGCGCGCCGAGCTCGCGGCTGTCGCTGAAGCCGTAGTCGGACGGCCGGACTGTCGGGTCGACGTGCACGGACACCGCGAACGGCGGCCGCGCCGGGAGGCGGATCGTCTTCTGCGCGCAGTTTGCGAGGAACAGGCGCCGGACGGCGGTCGCCTGCGCGACGACCGGCTTCTGCTGCTCGTCGAGCGCGACCGGCCCGACGCGGATCGTCACGTGCGTGCCCGGCGCCTGCGGATCGCAGAAGCCGCTCCGGCTGACCGACACGACCGCCGTCCCCTTCGGATGGCCGGGGCCGAAGTAGGCGTACGAGCCGTCGGAGCCGACCCAGCCGTCGCTCGAGCGGCCGAACACCGCCTGCTGGAGCCGCCACGGGTGCGAGAGGAGCTGCACGAGCGTCAGGCCGGGCTGCGCCTTCACCGTGCGTCCGATCAGGTCGACGTTCGAGGTCGTGACGACGTAGTCGAAGCCGGGGTCGGACGAGAGCGCGCCGTACCGCGACTTCACGTCCAGCGTCAGGGTGGGGCCGGGCGGCGGTGCGGTCGCGTCGAGCGACCACACGTGCTTGATCGAGCGGTTCCAGAACTCGAGCTCCCACTCGCCGGTCGGGTCCTCGATGTCCTGGCCGAGGAACGTCACCGGCTTTCCGCCCGTCGCCTGGTCGACCCAGTCGAGCGGCTTCGGCAGGTTCGCAACGAACCGCTTGGACTGGATGCTCGATCCGCGTGCGCTCGAGACCTCGCCGGTCAGCATCCAGCCGATCACCGCGAGAGCGGTCACCGCGAGCACCCCTTTGCGAACCGGTGCCGGGACGAAGCGCGCGAACGGCACGAGCGCGATCGCGAACGAGACCGCGGAGGTGATGTAGAGCGCCGTCCGGATCGTCGGCTGGTCCCAGCGCCAGGCGCGGTTCGCCATCGCCGCGATGCCGTATCCCGGCGCCTCGAAGTACGGGTAGTCGAGCTGGTAGCCGTAGTGCGTCACGAGCCACGTGACGAACGCGCCGGCGACGAGGATCCCGGGCAGCCACGGCCGCCGCGTCGTGAAGTAGACGGCGGTGCCGACGAGGAGCAGCGGGCCGAGGTAGATCATGTTCCGCTCCTCGACCCGCGTCGCGAACACCGTCGAGAGGTATGCGGCCTTGATCGCCGTGTAGGCGCTGACGGTGAAGATCGCGGATGCGGCGAAGGCGGCGAACGCGCGCCAGGCCGGGTCGTCCCGCCGCGACGGGAGCCAGAGCGACGCGAGCCCCGCCATCGCCGGCAGCACGCCGAGGCCGATCGCGAGCGCCGATCCGGCCTGGAAGCCGAGGCTCCACATCCGGTCGGGCCAGGTCTGCGTCACCACCGCGTACTGGGACGAGTGCGAGCTGATCAGCTTGTTCAGCACGACGAGCGCGCCGAGGCCGAGGACGGCGGCGCCCAGGTAGTCGAGCCTGCCCCAACCCCGCCGCAGGCGCTTGCTGGTCGGGCCGGCGAGGAACAGCACGAGTGCCGCGATCGCGAACGAGGCGGCGAGCGTGCCGAGCTCGCCCCGGACCTGGGTGGCGGCGAGGCAGAGAACGATCGCGGAGATCGTCCAGCGTCTGCCCCCGCCGGCGAGCGCCTTGACGCAGGCGTAGGCGGTCAGCGCGAACGTGGGGTAGGCGAGCGGCTCCGGGATCAAGAACGCCGCATAGAACATGGCGGACGTGCAGATCGACGCGAACGCGGCGAACACCGCCGCAGGCCGCGGCACCAGCATCCGCGAGAGCAGGTAGACGGGGATCGCCGTCAGGCACATCAGGACCGTGTCGAGGTACTTGATGAACGCGTACGCCGTCGCCGTCGAGTGGATCCACCACGCCGGTGCGATCAGGAATGCGTAGAGCGACTTGAACGACACCGGCTCGCCGCGGCGCGCGGCATGGCCGGTCGCGGCGATCGCGCGCGAGATCTGGGTCCACTCGAGCTCATCGCTGAAGATCGTCGGCGTCTTCCGGCTCGCGGCCTGCCAGAGGAAGACCGAGAGGACGGCGATCGCGACGATCGCGACCGGGATCAGCGCCAGGAACCGGTCGAGTGCCGTCGCCGTCCCGCGCGCGGCGGGGACCGCGGCCTCGGCCGCGGCGGCGTGCTCGCTCACTCGGCCGCTGCGCCGAGGACGACGCGCGGGTCGAGGTCGATCTCGCGCCTGACGAACCGGCAGGGCACCCCGAGCTCGTCGCACGCCGCGACGATCGCGTCGAGCCGCTCCCGCGGCGCGTCGGGGATCGTCACGAGGACGATGTCGGGTGCGAGCCGTGGCAGCAGCACCGGCAGCTCCTGCGTCCCGCCGACCACGGGTACGCCGTGCACGCGGCGCCTGCGCAGTCTCGGGTTGTCGTCGACGAAGCCGACGACCCGCTCTCCCGCCGTC
>Ga0335071_10006429_pt1 | contig 12120 bp, 10 predicted proteins | sample Lox_Sample_15_FD_206724 | JGI IMG/M metagenome (GOLD analysis project Ga0335071, IMG submission 206724) | Soil microbial communities from Loxahatchee National Wildlife Refuge, Florida, United States - Lox_Sample_1.5 | ecosystem: Environmental > Terrestrial > Soil > Wetlands | place: USA...
GCTACCGGGTTGCGTTCGACTCTGAGAATCACCACGCTGCCGTTGGCGATCGTGACCACTCCGACTGCATTGAAATTGGGGAAATTGGCCGGATCTGGAATCAGCTGTGGCAGGGTAACGTACGCGAGCGAATCTGATGGCGCTGCGGCAATGAAATTCGGCGCCGAGTCCGGCGGCAAGCTGATCGTCGCCGTCGTCGAGATCGTCGTCCCCGAGAACGTCACTTTGGTCAGCGAATCGCCGATCAACCCCGTCAAGGAGTGGTTCACCACCAGGACCTGACTCGCCGTCTGCTGCACAGCGTGCACCGGATACAACCCCACGTCCCGCACGCTCACATTGGTATCGCCGGAGACGTCGACCACCATCACACTCCCCGGATCTGTACTTCCCGCGCCAAGATTCGTGTTGTTGTCGTTTAGCGCGAGCACGGTGTGCGCGGCTCGCGGATCGGGAAATGCCGGAGGATTCGGAATAATGACCGGACGGAAGGTGTCGCCGCACCCCGTCCAGATCGCAAGCAGCAACAGGACCAGTCCCAGCCAGACAAACCGCTTCATCCCTACTCCATCGAGAATATCGTTGATTCGCGGAAACGGATATTGTAGCGGGAAGGATGGGAATTGGGGAAATGGGGTGGGGCGGACACTGTTGTCCGCCTACAGTCGTTGGTCGTTCGTCGCTGGTCGTTCGGCTTGAGCATTCGCTGCTGACATCATCGACGAATCGCGAACGACTAACGACCACCGACGAACGACTATCTCCGCCCTCTCTTCGCCACCGCCCGCTCTTCTTCCCGTGCCGACGCAGCCGGCTTCTTCGTTTGCGCCAGGCTTTCCTTGAGCGCCGCCATCAGGTCAATGACGGGCGCGAGTTTCTTGGGTTTCTCGACTTCCTGGATCTCGCCGCCTTCAAGTTTGGTTTCGATCAATTTCTTCAGATTGTCCTGGAAGCTATCGTGATATTTCTCCGGGTCCCAATCTCCCGCCAGCGCTTCGATTAGCTGGTGCGCCACTTTCAGTTCCGCATCCTTGATTTCGACATCGGGCGCTCCAAAGCCTTCCACTTCCCGCACCTCTTCTTTGTAGTACATGGTGTGCAGCATCATGCCGCCTTTATGGGGACGGAGAAACACCGTGTACTCGCGGTTATGCATGGTCAGCTTGGCGATGGCTACGTACTCGCTCTCTTCCAAAGCCTTCGTCAATAGCGCGTACGGACGTCGTCCCGCCTCTTCCGGCATCATGTAATACGAAGACTCGAAGTACACAGGGTCCACATCGTTCGTCTTCACGAATTCCAGGATCTCCATCGTCTTCGCGGTCTTCGGCTCGATCTTCTTGATCTCATCCGGCTCGATGATGACATACTCATCCTTGCGGTACTCGTATCCCTTCACGATGTCGCTGCGATCGAGCACCTGCCCGTCCGCCGGACAGATCAGTTGCTGCTTGACCCTGTGATGGTCAGTCCGGTGAAGCTGGTTGAAGGAAATACCGCTGCTGCGCGCGCCCGAGAACAGGCGCACCGGGATGGAAATCAATCCAAACGTCAGATAGCCCGACCATACGGATGCCGCCATATGTATTCACCCCAGAGACATCAGATGCAATTGGTAGAAACCGGGCTCGCCCCTGTTTTTGTGAGGATTCCCCGGCCGCAGCGTCACCGGCCCGGACTTCGCCCTAGCGTACAGAAGTGTAGCCTAATGGCGCAGCTGGTCTGCCGCCAGATTACCGGGCGAACCTAAGGTCCAAGCACTACAGGAAGCGGTATGCCTCACTCGAGCCCGAAATATAGTATGGCAGGAGATCCATGAACCTCCTGTTCCAAAGTGCGTGGGCGTCTTCCCCCGGCCGTCTCGCCATCGTGCTGGCGGTCACGATCGGATTCGCGGCCCTTGCCCGCGCCCTGCGCGGGGTCACAACCTCAGGAATGCTGGCTGGCGCAATGGCCTGCTTCTTGATGTTTGCCAGTGCTGGTCCGGCCGCCTTTGCCACATTGACCGCCCTTTTCCTCCTGACTTTGGTCACGACTCGGCTTGGATATCGCCGCAAACAGGAACTCGGCCTCGCCGAACAAGGCGATGGCCGGAATGCCTGGCAAGTCCTCGCCAACCTCGCAGCAGCCGCTGCTTCAGCCGTCGTATTCTCCTTCTCGGGTAACCGCGTCTGGCTGCTCGGCCTGACTGCCGCCCTCGCCGAGGCCGCCACCGATACGGTCGCCAGCGAAATTGGCCAGTCGAGCAGCCGCACCGCTTTCCTGATCACAACTTGGGAACGCGTGCCTGCGGGAACGGACGGGGGAATCACGCTGGTCGGCACTGCCGCCGGTGCCGCCGCGGGTCTGGCAGTCGCTGCCGGCGCCGCACTAGGCAACCTGATCCCCTCCACCAGATTCTGGATCCCGGTTGCCGCCGGCATCGCAGGCATGCTGGCAGACAGCGTCCTGGGCGCAATACTTCAGCGCAAAGGATGGATGACAAATGAGACGGTGAACGTGTTCGGAACCCTGGCCGCAGCAGGAGTTGCTGCCGTTCTCAACACATAGGAATGCGCGATGCCATGAGACTTCCTGCTGCGAACTGACAGCTGAGGCGCTCTATGTTCTTTGCTTCAGCCTGTCCAGGACGGCATAGAGCAGCACGCCGAGAAACGCATTCGCCACGCCAGACCAGAGCTCGCGCGACCAGCTCCACTGCACATGCAGACTGACCAAGCCACGGGCAATGGTGAAGTAAACGACTTCATGCACCGCGTAGAAGAACAGCGTCAGAAGCAAGCGCGCGCCAGCATTCTCCACATCCAGCTTGATTCCAAGGGACGAAGCGCCAAACCCGACGACCGTTTTTGCGATGCCGTAAAGGCCGATCGGCTGGTGCGTCAGCGCGTCCTGGAACAGCCCGATAAACGCTCCTGTGAACAATCCCGCCATCTGGCTGCGGCGCGCCATGGCAAAGCTGATCGTGATCAGCAAGGGAAGATCGAAGATCGAGAAGAAAGGCAGCTTCCAGGTAAGCCATGCTTGCAGGAAAACCGCCGCCAACGGGACCAGAATCGTCGCCAGAATGCCGAACCGGTAGACCTCAACCTGTTCCCCGGATGTGTACGTAATGGCCACGTTATTGCGGACTATCCTGAGCTGGCGGCTCGGGTTCAGTGTTCGGAACCTGGGTTTCTGCCGGTTTGGCTGCCTTCTGCGGGACTTTCACCACGACCGCTCCCGAAGCGCCTCCTTCGGGTGAGTTCCCTGCGGCAGTCGACGAAGCAGGGATTTTCTGTGCCATAGCATTGTTGCCCGTCGCGCCGCCCGGCACCGCGGTCTTTGGCTTGGCTTCTCCCGGTTTCGCACTGTCCGCAGTCCCCGGAACCGGCACCCGCTGGCCCTGGGTTCCGCTCGGACTCTCAGGCGACTTCGGAGGTACGGTCGGCAGCCGTTCTGCCAGAATGTCGGCGGCACGCACCGGGCCTGTCAGGTCGGGTGTCGCCTGTCGTTCGTCAATTCTGGTGACGACCAGCACTTCCTCCAGCTTGCTCAGATTCGCCGCCGGCTTCACCCGGATGTTGAGAAACAGATCGCTTCCCGGCGAGACCTGCGTCACTCGCCCAAGAGCCAGTCCCTTCGGGAAAATGCGGTCGCCGCCGCTGGTAAGCACCATCTCGCCCGCCGCTACTTGCTCGTCACTCATCACCTTTTCCAGTCCGATCTCTCCCGACGGCATACCGCGCAAAATCCCCTGCAGCCGCGACTTTTCGAGAATCGCGCCCACGCCGCTGGTTTGATCACTGATCAGCAGCACGAGCGAAACGGAACGGTAGACGTGCAGCACCTTGCCGACAACTCCATCGGCTGTGATGACGGCCATGTCGGACTTGATCCCGTCGCGCTCGCCCTTGTCAATGTAGATCGAACGCGACTGCTCGCTGCCGCTGGAGCCGATGACCTGTGCCGCCATGGTTTGCGAGATGAATTGTTCCTTGAAGGCCAGCAGCGCCTGCAGGCGCCGCGCCTGGTCGGCATCCTGGCTCATGCGCACCTGCTCGATGCGCATCTGCTCAATCTGTTGTCTGAGTTCGCGGTTCTCCGAACGCACCCCGCGCAGGTAAAAGTAGTTGTGCCAGATATTCCCGGTCGACGTCTGCAGCCACACCAGAGCTTTCTCGAAAGGAGAAACCGCGGTCACGGCCCACACCCGGATCAGTCGGGAAGAATCGGTGTCGGTCGTGCGTCTCACCTGCACGGCCAACCCCAGCACCTGGACAAACAACACCGCCACCAGCACGATCAGATTCCGGTAGCGGCCGAGGACGGATTCCATAAATCAAGCTACTAGCTTCTAGCTGCTAGCTCCTAGCAACCCAGGCGCGATCAACCGAGCGATCGCACGAACTAAGATGTCGATCACAACCGCAATTCCGGCATACAACAGGCAGTTAATCGCAATCGATGAGATCGTGATCGTGATACCGTGAAGACTAGTGCGCCAGCCTGTCGTCAGCATCACGGAAGAAGGCCAAAACACTGTCGTGAGGTCCAAATTGCGGAGTCGCACGACGCCCGAAACCCCGAACCACATCAGGCCCAGGATAGTGGCCGAGACTATCAACCCTACAGCAGCTCCAACAATGGCTGAGTGCTTTGTCTTCAACGTAACCTGGTCCTCGATTGCCAGGCGCTAGAAGCTAGCAGCGACAAGCCGGAGTTCTGACCAACGATCAAGGCAATTTCACTCGATCGAGATCTTCCGCAGCAGCTTGAAGTCACTCAGCATTTTGCCCGTTCCCAGCACCACGCTGCACAGCGGATCGTCTGCAATCGACACCGGCAACCCGGTTTCCTCGCGGATGCGCTTGTCGAGATTCTTCAACAATGCGCCGCCGCCGGTCAGTACGATGCCGCGGTCGCTGATGTCGGCGGAAAGTTCTGGCGGTGTGCGTTCCAGCGCCACGCGGATCGCATTCATGATCGTCGACACGCATTCGCTCAATGCTTCGCGAATCTCGCTGTCATCCACCGTGATCGTCTTCGGTACGCCCTCGATCAGGTTGCGCCCTTTGATCTCCATCGTCAGCGGCTTATCCAACGGGTATGCCGAGCCGATCTCCATCTTGATCTGCTCGGCGGTGCGCTCGCCCACCAGCAGGTTATATTTCCGCTTGAGGTAATTCATGATGGCTTCGTCCATCTGGTTGCCGGCCATGCGCACGGAACGCGAATAGACGATGCCGCTCAGCGAGATCACAGCGATGTCCGTGGTGCCGCCGCCGATATCCACGACCATATTGCCGCTGGGTTCGGTGATCGGCAGGCCCGCGCCGATCGCCGCCACCATGGCCTGTTCTACGAGGTGAACTTCGCTCGCTTTCGCGCGATAGGCAGAGTCCATGACCGCGCGCTTTTCCACCTGCGTGATCTCCGAAGGCACGCCGATCACGATCCGCGGATGCACCAGCATCTTCCGGTTGTGCGCCTTCTGGATGAAGTAGTTCAGCATCTTCTCCGTGACCTTGAAGTCCGCGATCACGCCATCCTTCATGGGCTTGATGGCCACGATGTTGCCGGGCGTGCGCCCCAGCATCTCTTTCGCTTCTTTGCCCACCGCCTCCACTTCGTTCGTGTTCTTGTTCAGCGCCACGATGGAAGGCTCGTTGACCACGATTCCCTTCCCGCGCGCATACACCAGCGTGTTGGCGGTGCCAAGGTCGATCGCGAGGTCGCTCGAGAACATGCTGAATAGCGAGCGCAGATTGTGAAAGCGCGAAGCGCCGTTGTGAAAACCGTTATTCGACATGGAATGACTTCTCTCTCTTGGAAACTGACGCTTCTTCGACCGGATCCTGAACTGACCCAGGCGCCTGACGCAAAAGGTTGTTCCCGATACTTCTATTTTATTGGATGTTCAGGCGACCTGCGAACTGCAGTTGCCACTCGGTTGTACTGAACACCAAATCTCTACTGGATGACGACTTTTTCCTGGCGGGTGTTCACACCGCCCTTGGAGTTCTGCGCCGTCACCGTGATCATATTCTCGCCCGCCGGCAATGGCGGAGTGAAATAGTGGAAGGAACCGTCATCGGCAACGATCGGCACTTCCCGGCCGTTCACCATCACCCGCGCCCCGTTCTCCGTCTTCCCCGTCACCTCGATCACGTGCCCGTGCTGAATGAACGGGTCCAGGTCCAGCGATAACTCGACCTTCTCCTGCGATCGTGGAATGATCGTGAACCGGTTCTTCTCGCTCTCCACCGATTCCTTCCCCGCCGCGTCATAGGATTGAATATCCCAGTAATAAGCGCCCTGGCCCAGGCCGGTGACCACGACCGCCGCCGTCTCCACTTTCCGGTCTAACAGCAGCGAGGAAAAATAAGGATTGCGGGAAATGCGCAGCCGGTATCCCGCCGCGTTGGTCATCGGTGACCAGCTGAACTCGACATCCTTCGTCTTCTCTCCCGCCGTGATGAATATCGGCATCATGTTGCCTGGCGCGATCGGAGTCGGAGGCCCCACCTCCTTGCCCTTCTCCATCGTCTTCGACTGGTTTTGGAAGCTCACTTTCTCCCAGTTCGACAGCCGCACCACTTCCCCGTTGCGCTCGATGTTGCCGCTGCCTTTTTTCACCAGAATTTCATGCTGGTCGGCGCGCGGATCGTTCCGCACCATCGCAGAGGATTCCGGGGCCAGCGAAGCCTTCGCCCCGGCCACAATCACCTGCGATTTCGATCCCTGCACAAACGTCGCCGTCGTCAGATCGACCGTGCCCGTCGTGACCGCCACCGCGACATTCGTCTGTTGCTGATCGTTGGCCGAGTTCTCTTCGATCACGATCAGCGAATCCTGCTTCACCGTGTAGTTCGTGCCGTCGTTGAACACAACCTTCGCCATGCCTTCCGACGAGGTCTGCACCACGTCGCCCTTTTCCAGCGGGACGTTGTAGTCGGCGCGAATCCAGCTGTTGCCGTTTGCCTTGCGCACCCGCACCGTACCGTCCAGCGCGGTGAAGTGCGCCTGCTGCGATACGGCCGCGGAACTTTTCTGAATCGGAGGCGCGAGGCCGGCAACTTTTTCCAGTAGTTTTGAGGTGAGATTGCCCGCCGCTTTTACCGTCGAATCGGTGAATTGTGGGAATGCGAAGTGCATTCCCGCGCCGAAAATCAGCACCCCGGCCAGCAGCATCAGGAAGACGCTGCGATACGTCACCGTCTTCCAGGCGACGTAAATCCCCGGCTTGCCTTTATTCGACACGTGCGCCGCGAACCTTGTTTAAAGTTCTGAGAATAGGGGTATTTTCCAACTCCTGACAATGATATCCCCGGTCGTAGAGGTAATGAACTTGGGTCAGGCATGGAAGGGGTTACGAAAGTGACCAATGAGGTCAGAGAAGGTTACAAATCTGAGCGGAAACCAAGGCGGCACCCCTGACGGGAATGCAGGGCTGCCCACGGCAGCCCTTGTCTCCAGATTATTTAGCGCAAGCCGCCCGTTGCGAACAGCACTTCTCCCGTCAGCCATCCGGAGTTGGGGGAAGCAAGGAATGACACCACTTGGGCGATATCGTTTGGCTGGCCTACTCGGGCCAGGGGCGTGCGGGCGACGAACTCCTTGAAGAGGTCGCTGCCTTCGAAACCCACCGCCTTCACCCCTTCCGTTACCACCGGACCCGGATTGACCGAATTAACGCGAATCTTCTTTGGCGCCAGTTCGACTGCCAGCACGCGGGTGATGGCGTCAAGCGCCCCCTTGGTTCCCGAATACACCGCGGACCCCGCCAGATTTCCCTGGCTGGCCAGCGAGCTGATATTCACCACCGTGCCGCCGTTGTCGCCGAAATACTTCGCCGCCTCCTTCGTGGCGAGCAGCACGCCCTTCACGTTGATGTCGAATAACCGGTCGTAGTGCTGTTCCGTGATCTGCTCCAGCGGCAGGAATTCGTAGACCCCGGCGTTGTTCACCAAGATGTCGAGCCGCCCGAAAGTCTTCTTCGTTTCCGCAAAGATCCTCGTGACATCGGCCGCTTTGCTCACATCGCCTTGAACGGCAATGGCCTTGCCGCCGGCCTTCTTGATCTCCTCGACGACCCGCTCGGCGTCGCCCTTGCTGGAGGCGTAGTTGACCACCACCGATGCCCCCGCTGCCGCCAGATCCTTTGCAATACCGGCGCCAATTCCCTTCGACGCCCCGGTCACCACCGCGACTTTCCCTTGGAAATTCTCCATGCCGCCCTCGCTCCCTCAATTTGACGTTTCGACAACTATCTAATTGATGCGGGAACCCGGCGCGGGATTCACTTCAATTGCCTCCAGGTTTCGGGTTCGGATTTCGGCTTAGAGGGAGCGCAGGTGGTCGACGTAGGCTCGCAGGATCTCTCGCTGCAGGATCAGGCGGGCGAACTTCCCTTCCCTCGCGATCTGGATAAGTCCTGCCATCTCAAGCTCTTTCAAGTGGTGCGACATGGTGGCGGCGGTGATCGGCTGGCATTCGAGGAGGTCGGAGCAAAGCTTGCCCGCGTAATTCTCGCCGACCTGTTTCAGGATCTCGTGCCGGCGCGGATCGGCCAGCGCCTTGGCGATCAAGCGGATCTGTCGTTCCGACAACGCCTTGTGCTTTGACCTTCTTGTTTTCTCACCGGCAGTCATAGATCACACTCCTATCATATGATGCGGCCCGGCTTGCTCCTCCTAATTTCGGTTGTTAGCATGGATCACTGGCACTGATTCCAGGAGGCTTTATGGCAACCGATACTTTGACTGGGCCCGCCATTCTCGGCTCGACCACCAAGACCCGCGTCTTCAAGAACTTCATCGACGGCGAGTGGGTCGAGTCCGTTACCGGACAGACTTTCGAAGACCGCAACCCTGCCGATACCCGCGAAGTCGTTGCCATCTTCCAGCGGTCGAATAAAGAAGATGTGAACACCGCCGTGGAAGCCGCCAAGCGTGCCTACGCGAAATGGCGTCTGGTGCCAGCGCCCAAGCGCGCCGAAATCGTCTTCCGCGCCGCCGAGATCCTCATCGAGCGCAAGGAAGACTACTCGCGCGACATGACCCGCGAGATGGGCAAGATTATTAAAGAGACTCGGGGCGACGTGCAGGAAGCGATCGACGCCGCCTACTACAACGCCGGCGAAGGCCGCCGACTGTTTGGCCCGACCGTTCCTTCGGAACTGCCGAACAAGTTCGCCATGGCCGTCCGCCAACCCCTCGGCGTCTGCGGCATGATCACGCCGTGGAACTTCCCGATGGCGATTTCGTCGTGGAAGCTGCTGCCCGCCATCGTCTGCGGCAATGCGTGCGTGATCAAGCCCGCGCAGGATACGCCGCTCTCGACCTTCAACCTGGTGCAGGCGCTGACCGACGCCGGAGTCCCCAAGGGCGTCATCAACATCGTCACGGGATTCGGTTCCGAAGTCGGCACGCCTCTGACCGAGCATCCGACCGTACGCGCCATTTCGCTGACCGGATCGTCGGCGGTCGGCAAGATCGTCGGCGCCACCGCGGCCAAGAGCTTCAAGCACTGCTCGCTCGAACTCGGCGGCAAGAATCCGATGATCGTGCTCGACGATGCCAACCTCGATCTCGCCATCGAAGGCGGACTCTGGGGCGCGTTCGGTACCACCGGACAGCGCTGCACCGCGACCAGCCGCATCATCGTGCAAAAAGGGATCTACCGCGAGTTCGTCGACCACTTCGTTGCCCGCGCGAAGAAGATCAAGGTCGGCAACGGGCTCGACGAGACGGTCGAGATGGGTCCGGCCGTCAACGAGAACCAGCTCAAGACTGACCTCAGCTACATCGAGATCGGCAAAGCCGAAGGCGCGAAGATGGTTTGCGGTGGCAACCGGCTCGACAAGGGCGAGTATCAACACGGATGGTTCCTCGAGCCGACCGTATTCATCGATGTCGATCCGAAGATGCGCATCGCGCAGGAAGAGATCTTCGGCCCGGTCGTCTCGATCATTCCCTGCGATAACCTCGAAAGCGCCATCGAAATCGCGAACAACATCGAGTACGGCTTGTCGTCGTCGCTCTACACGAAAGACGTCAACAAGGCCTTCGGCGCGATCCGCGACCTCGAGGCCGGCATCACCTACATCAACGCGCCGACGATCGGCGCGGAAGTTCACCTGCCCTTCGGCGGAACGAAGGCGACCGGCAATGGCCATCGCGAAGGCGGCATCGGCGCGATTGATTTCTATACCGAGTGGAAGGCCGTGTACGTGGACTACTCCGATAAGCTGCAGAAGGCGCAGATCGATAGAGTGGACTAGGCAGCTTTCAGCTATCAGCCATCAGCCGTCAGCCATGCGCTGGCGGCTTTTGCGTTTGGATGCCCAGTCCCGCTTTCGACGGAATACATGGCAGTCCCTGGGAACGAAACTGCTTCTTCCGGAGTCAAAAATAGGTTATGTCCAGAAACAATTTAGTTCTCACGATGTTTCTGCTGAGTTCTTTCGTTTCAACTTGGAGTCAATCGACCAATGGGGCATCGGCGATGCCCGGTTTCGTCATCGACCAAAATCGCCCCTACGTCTATCTACTCTTCGACCACGTCGGTAAGGCGGTCGGATACTCCAAAGACGAGCCCCAAACGAGGGTTTGGCTACGCTTTGTAAACAACTGCAAAGTGGCGATAGTCTTGCGCACTTTCGGCGCGCCCGAGGGAAGTTCGAAGGAAGAGGCTGGCCTAATCCACGAGGTTGTGAAGGACGTGCAGTTTCGGATTCGGGAGGTTAAAGTCGAACCTCCCCCGCTTAACGGGGAAAGTTCAGAGCCGGATGAGGAGCCGCAGATGCCTACCGGATATAACTTCGATGTCAGTTCGGCCGAGAGCGTGCCACCCGGTCAGTCCTTGCTGTTCAGCGTTCCGGTGACGCATCTCAGCAAATCATGGCACCTCGAAATCCCCTATACGTTCGACTTGCCGCCGGGCAAGGGCCCACGGCTACCAATTGTTGGTGGCGAGCCGAAAATGGTTTTGCTCTATTCTGGTTGGGATCTGCCCGACGAAGTTCAGAAGCAGCTGAAAATCCGGTAGTTGTTTTGAATCACCCATTTCTCTGCGTCCTCGGCATCCTCTGCGGTTAGAATTTCTTCATGCCCCTTACCCAATCCCGTGAAATCTCCTGTGCCTCCCGCCTCGAACACGTGCGCTACGCCATCCGCGACGTTGCCTGCGTAGCCGACGAAGTCACGAAGCAGGGCCACAAGATTCTTCCGCTCAACATTGGCGACCCGCTCAACTTCGATTTCTCGACGCCCGCACACATGATCGAGGCCGTCCACAAAGCCATGCGCGACGGCAAGAACGGCTACTCGCATTCGTCCGGGGTGAAGGAGGCGCTCGACGCGATTCGCGGCGAGGCTGGGCGCAAGGGCATTAACACCATTCAGGATGTCTTCATCACCTCCGGCGTGAGCGAGACGGTCGACGTCTGCCTCGCGGCCTTGCTCAATCCCGGCGACAACCTGCTGACGCCGTGCCCGGACTATCCTCTGTATTCGGCCGTGCTCTCGAAACTCGGCATCGGCCTGAATGCCTATTACCTGAACGAAGAAGACGGCTGGCAGCCCGATCTCGAGGACATCAAGCGCAAGATCACGCCGCGTACGCGCGGCATTGTGCTGATCAACCCGAATAATCCGACCGGCTCGGTGTGCACGCGGCAGATGCTGGAAGAAATCGCCGAACTGGCGCGCCGCCACAATCTCGTGATCTTCGCCGATGAAATCTACGACAAGCTCATCCTCGATGACGACCCCCACATCGCCATGGCGGCGGTGGCCCCCGACGTGCCAGTCGTGACGTTCGGCGGGCTCTCGAAAAACTATCTCGCCCCCGGATGGCGCATCGGATGGGGCATTGCCAGCGGCGACGCTGCGGTCATCCGCCCCTACGTGGAAGGCATCAACAAGCTGCTGCGCGCACGTATTTGCGCCAACCATCCGGAGCAGTACGCCATCAAGCCGGCGCTGGAAGGCCCGCAGGATCATCTGCCCGAAGTGAAACGCAAGCTGCGCGCCCGCCGCGACCTGACGGCGAAATGGTGCAACGAAACTCCACGCGTCAGTCTGGTCGCCCCGCGCGGCGCGTTCTACGCGTATCCTTCAATCGACATTCCCGAGC
>Ga0335071_10006430_pt1 | contig 12120 bp, 10 predicted proteins | sample Lox_Sample_15_FD_206724 | JGI IMG/M metagenome (GOLD analysis project Ga0335071, IMG submission 206724) | Soil microbial communities from Loxahatchee National Wildlife Refuge, Florida, United States - Lox_Sample_1.5 | ecosystem: Environmental > Terrestrial > Soil > Wetlands | place: USA...
TGCAAACTCACTCTCTGGCCACGACGACATATCCTCCTCTACGAATTCGCGAATATGGTCCGGCGGTGGCCAGCGTGCCCGCGAACCTCCGAATCCTTATCGTCAACGAGGACATGCGCTGTGCGGATCTGCTGAAACGCACGCTGCATGAGCTCGGTTATTTCACGACATTGACTGCCTACTCCGCGCGCAGGGCACTGGTCGCCGCGGTGGATTTCTCACCGGCGGTTGCGCTCCTCGACCTCGAGTTGCCCGATATGACCGGCTACCAGCTTGCGCAGAAGCTGCGTTCACACCTTCGCGGACACGTTCGCCGGCTGCCTCTGCTGGCCATCGCGGAACGGTTCGTGTCGGGCGACTTCGAGCGCACCCTCGCCGCGGGTTTCATCGGCTGCCTCGCCAAGCCTGTGCTGCCGATGGCATTGAACCGAGTATTGCGCAAGCTGCAGTGATGACGGCGGGTTGCGCGATCATTCGGCAATCACGCATCAGGCCACCGACCCCAGTGCAGTCGAGTTGACGGGCGTCGCCTGTCAGTTCGGCCGGCGCCCCCGAGCCCGCTGCGATACCATGACAGGCGGTCGCCAATCTTCGCTGAACCCTACGCCCGTGGCCGCTGGTAATCGGCTTCAGACCGGTGCGCCGCCCCAGCATCGTTTCGGTTTTATTGGATTGGGAAAGGAGAGAGCCGATGGACCATGACAAGCCGAGCGGAAGTTTCAGGCGCGCTCCCCTGCTGTTCGCCGGTGAACGCAACGAGGATTATCGGGCGCGCGTCGCCGCGTACCAGGCGGAAGCCGCCGAGCGTCGCCAGCAGGAACTGCTCGAGCAGCGCTCGTCAGCGAACACGCCGGCCGTCCGCATCCGCCTCTGGGAACAATTGCACCAAATCGACCTGCCGCGCAGCCCGTCCCATCGCCTGATTGATGTGATTGCGGCACAGACGGATCTCACTTCAGAGGATGTCCGCGGCGAGCAGCGTCTGCGCGCGGCCCCGGCCTGAGACGGACCCGGAGCCTGCCCACCTCAGGTGGCGTGAAGCGTCATCCCTAGGTCAAGATGTTCTTGGCGCGCCCGGCGGGATGGCTCGGCCGCCAGAGCGGCCTCGTCCCTTCGGGACCGCCTTCGGCGTCATCCCTACGTCAGAACGTTCTTGGCGCGCCCGGCGGGATTCGAACCCACGACCTGCAGCTTCGGAGGCTGCCACTCTATCCAGCTGAGCTACGGGCGCATGTGACCGGAACCAACAAGTTTACCGCAATGCCGGCGCGGAATCCGCCCTGAATCGGGCGGGAGGGAGCTCAGCGCCGGTGCTCCCCGGCGGCCAGATCGTTGATTTCGGCGATCAGGTCGTCATGGCTGCCGGCCTTGCCCACGTCGGTCATGTACTTGCCGTTGATGACGATGAGCGGCACGCCCTCGACGTGGTAGCGCTGGGTGATTTCCTCGGCGCGCTGCAGGTCGGAGTTCACGGCGAATGAGGTATATGCCTTGCGGAAGGCTTCCGGATCGATGCCGTTTTCCCGGGCGAACTGCAGCTGCCGGGCGAAGGTGTCATCCGGGGTATCCCCGACGAGGGGATTCTGCTGCTGGTGCAGGGTCTCGAAGACCTTGCCGTCGAGATCGTTGCGGCCCAGTTCCTTGAGCGTGTAATACAGTTGCGCGTGGGCGCGGTGGATCGGTCCCCACATGACCGGCACGCGCACGAAATCGACGTACGCGGGCTTGCTCTTGCGCCAGGCCGCGATGTACGGCTCGAGCGCATAGCAGTGCGGGCAGGCGTACCAGAAGACCTCCAGCACTTCGACCTTGCCGGCCTGTGCGGCGGTCGGCTGCGCCGGCACGACCGGGTCGTAGTTCGTGCCCGCCTTCCACTTCGCGTTCGGCAACTGGTGCTGCGCGGGCAGCTCCGCGATCTTCTCCAGGGAGGTGGTGCCGGCCGGGGCGTCATCGCTGCCGTTCGGGTTCTGGACGGCAGCCGGACCCGAACCCGACGGCGCGCTGGCGTCGGCTTGGGTCGTGGCCGGCGCACTCGCGGGCGGCGCGCTGCCGCCGGTCGCCTGCGGCGGTTCGGGCTGTGCCGGCGCCGATGCGCTGGCGGCCGTGCTGCCGGCGGGGCTCCCGGGGGCAGGCGAGTTGCGGCTGCAGCCGCTCAGGCTTGCTGACACCAGGGCCAGAAGCAGGATGATGGATCGTTTCATGGAATCCTAGCTGGCGACTGCCCTGGCGGTGTTAGCGCATGCCCTGGATGTAGGCGGCGACTTCCTTGATGTCCTCCGGGGTCAGCCGCCTGGCGACGGTGGTCATCATGTAGCCATTGCGGCTGGTCGGGGCGCCCGGCTTTGCACCGCTGTAGCGCGCGCCGCTTGCGAAATCATTGAGCTGCCTGGCCACGTAATCACCGAACTGCGCGCGCAGCGCCGGATAGTCCGAGGCGGCATTGCCGCGGCCGACCGGGCCGTGGCAGGCGGTGCAGGCCGGAATCTCCCGCGCCGGATCGCCGAAGCGGTAGAGCTTCTCGCCGGCCTGCCACATCGTGGCATCGGCCTCGCCACCGACGGGCGTCTGGGCCTGGAAATACACCGCCACGCTGTCGATTTCCTTGTCGCTGAGCGTGCTGACGAGCTTGAGCATGTCGGGGTTGACGCGCACTCCCGCCTTGAACAGCTGCAGCTGCTCGGCGATGTAGACCGCGTTCTGGCCCGCGATCTTCGGCCACTGCGCGCTGGTGCTGTTGCCGTTGGGTCCATGACACGCCGAGCAGGTCGCGGCCTTCAGCATCCCGGCCTCCACGGTGCCGTCGGCGAACGGCGTACCCTGTGCGACGACCTCGTCCGCCGCGGCCGATTGCACTGCGGCCGCGGCCATCAGGACTACGGTCGCGACCAGCGCGGTACCGCCGGCTTTCGTGAACGGCGCCATGCTCATCCATGCTCCGCAAGCTTCAGAGGTCGCGGATTGTACACTACGGATCCGAAGTACTTGCGAGGTCGCACGCACGTGAGTGGGTTCCCGGAAGCGAGTTTCATGCTCAGCGCGGCGGCCGGCGCCCAGTTTCCGGCCGACCGGGGCGTCGAGGTCGCCTTCGCCGGCCGCTCCAACGCGGGCAAGTCATCCGCGATCAATGCGATCACTGCACGTCACGGCCTGGCGCGCACCAGCAAGACCCCCGGCCGTACCCGGCTGCTGAACTTCTTTTCCCTCGGGCCGGACCGGCGCATCGTCGACCTCCCCGGTTACGGGTTCGCCACCGGTCCGCGTGAGGAGCGCGCGCAGTGGGCTCCCCTCATCGACGCCCTTCGTCCCCGGGAGAGCCTGAAGGGTCTGTTCCTGGTGGTCGATTGCCGGCGCGGCATCGCGGCCAGCGATCTGGAACTGATCGACTGGGCCGATCCGTCGCGGCGGAAGATCCACGTACTGCTGTCGAAGGCGGACAAGCTGACCCGGGCCGAAGGCCTGAAGGCCGAGGCCGCCGCGGTTGCAGCGCTGGGCGGACGGGCCTCGGTGCAGCTGTTTTCGGCCCTGCGGCGCATCGGCATCGAGGATGCGCAGGAGCGCCTGCAAGGCTGGATTGAAGCCGGTGATCCGCGGGCGGTAAAATAAAGGACCCCGGTGACCTCTGATGAGATCACCGGGGTTAGGACTAACCCGGAACAGGTCTCGTGAACCGGGTTACCCGCTCAGGGAGGGAAGCGGGGAGTGCTTGGGACACTCACCAGATTCGATCGGGGCGGCGTTCGAAAGTTCAACGGGCCGAAAATTAAAAACTATTGAACTTTCAAGTGGTTGGATCGCCACTTGTTGCAGTTGAGCAACAGAGGGGCGCAAGCGGTCAATGTGCCTCGTCCCAGTTGGCACCCACGCCGGTATCCACTTTCAGCGGCACCTTGAGAGCCAGCGCCTCCACCATCCGCGTGCGCACGGCCGCCGTCACCTCGGCCACCGCGTCGGCGCGCACCTCGAGGACGAGCTCGTCGTGCACCTGCATGATGAGACGCGCCGGCGGGCTCTCACGCTCGCACCAGTCATCGACGCTGATCATCGCGAGCTTGATGATGTCCGCGGCCGTTCCCTGCATCGGCGCATTGATGGCGCTGCGCTCCGAGTACTGTTGCAGCTGCCGGTTGCTCGAGCGGATATCGGGCAGGTACAGCCGCCGCCCGCACACGGTTTCGACGAAGCCCTCGCGGCGCGCCCGCTCGCGCGTGTCGTCCATGAACTGACGCACGCCCGGATAGCGGGCGAAGTAGCGGTTCACGTAGTCCTGCGCGGCGCCACGATCGATGCCCAGCTGCCGCGCGAGGCCGAAGGGCGACATCCCATAGATGAGGCCGAAGTTGATCGTCTTCGCGGTGCGGCGCTGGTCCGCGGTGACCGCGGTGGCCGCGACGCCGAACACTTCGGCGGCGGTGGCCACGTGCACGTCCTGGTCATTGGCGAAGGCGGCGAGCAGGCCCGGATCCCCCGAAAGGTGCGCCATGATGCGCAGTTCGATCTGCGAATAGTCCGCGGCCAGCAGCACCGATCCGGCCGGGGCGATGAAGGCCTGGCGGATCCTGCGCCCTTCGGGGCGGCGGATCGGGATGTTCTGCAGGTTCGGATCCGTCGAGGACAGCCGTCCGGTCTGCGCCACGGCCTGGTGATAGGAGGTGTGGACCCGGCCGGTGCGCGCGTTGATCTGCTGCGGCAGCTTGTCGGTGTAGGTGGATTTGAGCTTCGCCAGGGCCCGGTAATCGAGCACGATCCGCGGCAGCGCATGCGTCTCGGCGAGTTCCTCCAGCACATCCTCGGCCGTCGAAGGCTGCCCGGTCGGGGTCTTGCGCAGCACCGGGATCTGCAGCTTCTCGAACAGGATCTGCTGCAGCTGCCGCGGGGACTCGATGTTGAAGTCCGCGCCGGCCTCGCGATGCGCCAGGGCGAGCAGTTCCTTCAACTGGGTCTCGATCTGCCGGCTCTGCGCCGAGAGCAGCGCGCCGTCGATGAGGACTCCGCGGTACTCCATGCGCGCCAGCACCGGAACCAGCGGTTGCTCGATCTCCTCGTAGAGGCGCTCGAGCGCCGGCACGCCGTGCAGCTTCCCGGACAGGACGCGGTGCAGTTGCAGCGTAACGTCGGCGTCCTCCGCGGCGTATTCGGCGGCCTGCTCCACCGGAACCTGGTTGAACGTCAGCTGTTTGGCGCCCTTGCCGGCCACGTCCGTGAACTTGATGGTCTGGATCCCGAGATACTTCGCCGCCATCGAGTCCATGTCGTGACGGGTGGCCACGCTGTTCCAGACATAGGACTCGAGCATCGTGTCGTAGCGCATGCCCCGGATCCGGATGCCGTGATTCGCGAGCACATGCGCGTCGTACTTCAGATGCTGACCGAGCTTCGGCAGATCCGGGTCCTCCAGCAGCGGCTGCAGCGCCGCGAGCACCTGCGCGCGCGGCAGCTGCTCGGGGGCGCCGGCGTAGTCGTGCGCCAGCGGCACGTAGGCCGCGATGCCCGGCTCGACACAGAACGAGACGCCGACGATCCCGGCGTTCATGTAGTCGAGACTCGTCGTCTCGGTATCGAAGGCGAAGAGCGCCGCGCCGCGCAGCCTCGCGAGCCAGGTGTGCAGCTGCTCCCAGCTCACCACGGTCTCATAGTGACGTTCGGGCGGCGCCGGCGGGGCCTCGGCCTGCGCGGCCGCGGTGGCCGATGCCGCGGGATCCGGCGGCTGCTGGCGCGCGGCGCCGCTCACGGCGGCCGCCGCGGCGCTGTCGGTCGTGGTCCCGGTGAGCTGGCGCAGCAATGAACGCATTTCATAGCGGGTGTAGAGCTCCCGCAGCAGGGCGCCGTCGGCCGGCTGCCGCACGAGGTCATCGAGCCCCACGGGCAGATCGACATCGGTGTGCAGCGTCGCGAGTTTGCGCGACAGCGCCAGCGTCTGAAGTCCGTCGCGCAGGTTCTCGCCGACCTTGCCTTCGATCTCCTGCGCATGTTCGATGATGCCGTCGCAGGTGTGGTATTTCGCGAGCCATTTGGCGGCGGTCTTCGGCCCGACCTTCGGAACCCCGGGAATGTTGTCCGCAGAATCCCCGACGAGGGCCAGGTAGTCGACGATCTGTTCCGGCCAGACATCGAACTTGGCCTTCACGCCCGCGCGGTCCAGGCGCGATCCGGTCATGGTGTTGACGATGGTGATGGCCCCGTTCACGAGCTGCGCCATGTCCTTGTCGCCGGTCGAAATGACGACGTCGTAACCAGCCGCCGCGGCGCGCCGCGCGAGCGTTCCGATCACATCGTCGGCTTCGACGCCCGCGATCCGCAGCAGCGGATGACCCTGGGCCTTGAGGATATCGAGCAGCGGTGCGATCTGCGCGCGCAGGTCATCGGGCATGGGCGGGCGATGTGACTTGTAGGCCTCGAACAGATCGTCGCGGAAGGTGCGCCCCGGCGCATCGAACACGATCGCGAGCCGCGCGGCCGGATATTCCTGCGCGAGTTTCACGACCATGTTGAGTACGCCGAGCACGGCGCCCGTCGGTTCGCCGGCGGCGTTGGTCAGCGGCGGCATGGCGTGGAACGCCCGATACAGATAGGAGGAGCCGTCGACCAGGACGAGGGTGGGCTTGCTCATGTAAGGCGGCGCGGCATTAAGTCATGGCGAAGCCGCGAATTATATAGACCCGTGTCAACGACGGGGCCGGATGCCGCGCTGTATCGTCACGACGCCGTCAAGGACCAGCCGCACATGCGCGATTCCCAGGCCCCCGCCATTGCCACCAACCGCTTCGGGCTCGGCGCCCGACCGGGTGAGATGGCTGCCTGCGCCGCCGATCCGCGCGGGTGGCTCGAGGCGCAGTTGCAGGGCACACCGCCGGTGATCGAGGATCCGGGTCTGCGCAGCACCGCCACGATGGTGGTCGCCCTGGATGCGCTGCGGTCACGCAATTCGAAGGCGGTGGCCGAGGCGGTGGTCAAGCTCGGGGAGATCTACCGGCCCGCGTATGTGGCCGAAGTGGGCGCGCGGCTGCGACTGGCCGCGGCCACCGAACGGCCGTTTCTGGAACGCATCACCCAATTCTGGAGCAATCATTTCGCCATTTCCGTCGACAAGGCCGTCGTCCTCGGCGTGGCCGGCAGCTACGAGCGCGAGGCCATCCGGCCCAATGTCCTGGGCTCCTTCGCGCAGCTGCTGCTGGCGGTCGAGCGCCACCCGGCGATGCTGCTGTACCTGGACAACTTCCGCTCGGTCGGCCCGGATTCGGCGCTCGCGGGGCAGGCGCAGCGGCGCACCGGCAAGACCCTCGGCATCAATGAAAACCTGGCCCGCGAGATCATGGAGCTGCACACCCTCGGCGTGGACGGTGGCTACACCCAGGCGGACGTGACGGCCTTCGCGAAGGTGATCACGGGCTGGTCGATCGGCGCGCGGGGTTTCGGGCCGCGGGGCGGCGGCGAGCCCGGCGAGTTCTTCTTCCGCGCCAGCATCCACGAGCCCGGCGTCGAGACCGTCATGGGGCGGCGCTACGCACAGGAGGGACGCGATCAGGGCGAGTCGGTGCTGCTCGATCTCGCGCGCCATCCCGCCACCGCCCGGCACATCGCCACGCAGCTCTGCCGGCACTTCATCGCCGATGATCCGCCGCCGGAGGCGATCTCCCGCCTGGCCGGGGTCTTCGAACGCAGCGGTGGGGATCTGCCCGCCGTGTACCGGGCGTTGATCGCCGAGGAGAGTGCCTGGTCACGGCCCCTGAGCAAGTTCAAGACACCGAATGACTACGTGATTTCGGCCTGGCGCGCGCTCGACCTGCCCCTGGCAGATGCCCGCAGCGTGCCGCCGGTCTTCGCGAACCTGGGGCAGCGGGTCTGGTCGCCGAACTCGCCCGCGGGCTGGCCGGACCGCAGCGCGGATTGGGACGGCGCCTCGGCGCTGATGCAGCGCCTGCGCTGGGCCGATCAGATCGGGCAGCGCGTCGGCGCCGGTGTGAACGCGCAGGAGCTCGCGCCGCAGCTGCTGGGGGCGACGCTCGGCGCGGACACGCGCCAGGCGCTCGGCCGCGCGGCGAGCGCCGCGCAGGCGGTCACCTTGCTGCTGGCGTCCCCGGAATTCATGCGGCGCTGAGCGCCCGCGACAACCTCATCAGATCTCGCAGGATCAGCACATGGACACGACGCTGCAGCGACGACGGTTTCTACAGGGTGCGACACTCGCCGCCGGGGGCGCACTGCTGACGACGCGCTTGAGCTTCGCCGGTTCGGGCGGCGATTCGCGTCTGGTCGTCGTGATCATGCGCGGCGCCGTCGACGGCCTGGCCGCCGTGCCGCCCTGGGGTGATCCGGATTACGCGCGCCTGCGCGGGAGTCTCGCGATCGCGGCACCCGGCGCGACCGATGGCGCCTTGCGCCTCGATGACCTCTTCGGCCTGCATCCGCAGCTCGCGTTCCTCCACGAATCCTTCGCAGCCGGGGAGCTCACCGTGTTTCAGGCGGTCGCGACCCCGTACCGCGACCGCTCCCATTTCGACGGTCAGGACGTCCTCGAAAGCGGCGTGGTCGTGCCCCATGCCTCGCAGACCGGCTGGCTGAACCGTGCCCTGGCGGCGCAGCCCAGGGCCGCCCGCGGCGCCGAGCGCGGCGTGGCGCTCGGCTCGAACGTGCCGCTGATGATGCGGGGTCCGGCCGAAGTGGCCTCGTGGGCGCCCACGAAACTCGCGGAGCTGGATCCGGACACCCTGCAGCGCATCGCGGAGCTGTACGCGCACGACCCGATGCTGGGCCAACGCCTGGGTGAGGCGCAGACGGCGAATGCCATGGCCGGTGACGGGTCGCAGCCGATGATGGGTGGCGCAGGCCCGAATCGCTACGAGGAGGTCATCCGCGCGACGGCCGGGTTCCTCGCCAACGAAGCGGGGCCGCGGGTGGCCGTGTTCGATACCACGGGCTGGGATACCCACGCCAACGAGGGCGGCGCGCGCGGTCAGCTCGGCACGCGCTTCGCGGCGCTGGATGCGGCGCTGCGCACGCTCAAGACCCAGCTCGGATCGACCTGGCGCGACACCGCCGTGCTCGCGCTGACCGAGTTCGGCCGCACCGCGGCGGTCAACGGCACCGGCGGCAGCGATCATGGCACCGGCACGGCGGCGCTGCTGCTGGGCGGCGCGGTGCGCGGCGGGAAGGTGATCTGCGACTGGCCCGGATTGTCGGCCGGCAGTCTCTACCAGCGGCGGGATCTCGCGCCGACGCTGGACCTGCGGGCGCTCCTCAAGGGCACGCTGGTCGAGCACATGGGCCTGCCGGCGGCCGCCCTGGACACGGTGTTTCCGGACAGCGGCGGCGTCAAGCCGCTGCGCGACCTGTTCCGCGTCTGAAGGGCGTGCTACGGTGCCCGAAACGACAATGCGCTGTCGTATCCGGGGGGAACGCGATATGCGACGGACGATCAAGGTGATGGTGGGGCTCACCGCGGCGACCTGGTTGACGTGGGTGCAGGCGGACACCACGGTGCTGGCGGTCCGGCTCGGCGCCAAGGATGTCGCGGCGCTTGCCAGGTTCTACGATGCGGCGTTTGGCCTGAAGGAGATCGACCGGGTCGGGCAGCCACCGACGGAGATCATCATGCGCTACGGCGCCACCGTCGCCGCAGCCAAGGCCGGCTCATCGCCCGAGTTTCTGGTCGCGCGTCGGGATGCCGGCGCGGCCAGTGACCCGATCGGGCACGCGATCTTCCGGGTGTCGGACATCGGCGCTGCCGTGGCGGCCGCGAAAGCGGCGGGCGCGACGATCAGGACCGACGTGGCACCGGTCTCGATCGGCGGTATGTCATTGAAGACGGCGATACTGGTCGATCCCGAGGGCAACGTGCTCGAGATCATGGAACTGCCGATGGGCGTCACCCACCTGAAGCATCCGTAGCAACGGAGGGACTGCCCGAGGATGCCGCGCGCCTAATGCGGCGCCGACGATGACTCCGGCGCCGATGCCGCAGCCGGCGCGGAGGCGGCCGGGTGGGTCACCACGCGCGCATTGCGATCCGGCAGGTACAGCGCACCGCGCTGCCCGCAGGCGGCGAGGCCGACGAGCATGCCGCCGAGCGCGAGTGCGGCCAGGCAACGCGGTACGCGGGCGCGAGTCGTCCTCATGGGCAGCCTAGCCTTTGAGCTTCGCCGCGACCCGGCGGTAGGCTTCGCGGAATGGAATGCCTTCCTGGACCACCATGGCATAGGCCTGTTCGGCGGCATGGATCGCCGGATCGAGCTCGATGTTCTGCGGCTTGAACGACATCGCCGCGATGGCCGCCGGCAGCAGATCGAGCGTCTGCGCGGCGAGGTCGATGCCGCGGAACAGCGGCGCCTTGAGCAGCTGCAGGTCGCGCTGGTAGCCCGAGGGCAGCTTCGCGAAGATGCCGAGCGCCTCATCGAGCGCGGCATGCGCCGTGGCGCCGCGGCCGCGCACCAGCTCGAACACGTCCGGGTTGCGCTTCTGCGGCATGATGGACGAGCCCGTCGTGAACTCATCCGGCAGGGCCACGAAGCCGAATTCCTGCGTGTAGAACAGCAGCACGTCGGCGGCGAAACGCCCGAGGTCCTGCATCAGCAGCGTGATCTCGAACAGCAGCTGCGCCTCGGCCTTGCCGCGCGAGAGCTGCACCGCGGTCACGGGCCTCTGCGTGGATTCGAACCCGAGATCGCGGGTGGTCGCGTCCCGGTCGAGCGGCAGTCCCGGCGCGCCATAGCCGGCCGCCGATCCGAGCGGATTGCGTCCGAGGCGCCGCAGCACGCCCTCGAGGTTCTCCGCGTCGTCGCGGATCTCGGCCGCGAAGCCGCCGGCCCACAAGGGCACGGAACTCGGCATGGCCTGCTGCATATGGGTGTAGCCGGGCAGCACCGTGGCGTGCTCGCGGGCACCGAGCTCGTCCAGGGCGACGGCCACGCGGCGCGCGCCGGCGGCGAGCTCCCGTGTGGCGTCCTGCAGGTACAGACGCAGTGCGGTCAGCACCTGGTCGTTGCGCGAGCGGCCGAGGTGGATACGGGCGCCGGCCTCGCCGATCTTCTGCGTCAGCCGCGATTCGAGCGCGGTCTGCCCGTCCTCGTCGGCCAGCTCGATGTGCCAGGCGCCCTCGGCGTGGGCCTGCGCGAGCTCGTTCAAGCCCGCGGTGATGGCCGCCAGATCCTGCTCCGACAGGAGCTTGCGGTCGTGGAGCATGCGCGCGTGCGCGAGCGAGGCCTGCACGTCGTACCGGACCAGGCGTTCATCGAGCAGGTAGTCATCCCCGGCCGTGTAGGCGAGGACGCGCGCATCGAGCGGTGCACCCTTGTCCCAGAGACGGGTCATGTTTCGTTGGCGGGCAGGGCGTCGATGTCGTCGACGATGAGGGTGCCGGTGCCTTCGTTGGTGAAGACCTCGCCCAGGATGCCCTCCGGGGAGGAGTAGGACACCACGTGCACGCGGCGCACGCCGCCCTTGATGGCGTTCTCGATGGCGCGCACCTTCGGCAGCATGCCGTCGGTGAGGCTCCCGGCCTCGCGCAGCCGCTGCAGGCCCTCGAGGTCGGTGTAGGAGATCAGCGAACCGGGGTCCTCCAGGCGCTCGAGGATGCCGGGCGCGCCGGTGCACAGGATCAGCTTCTCGGCGCCCAGCGCGGCGCCGATGGCGGCCGCCACCGTGTCGGCGTTGATGTTGAGCAGCGTGCCGTGCTCGTCCGAGGACAACGGGCTGATGACCGGCAGGTAGCCGTTCTCGAGCAGGTTGCGGATGGCGCCGGTGTCGATGCGGTCGATGTCGCCCACCAGGCCGTAATCCACCACTTCGCCGCTGCCCTCGAGCCGCGCCGGCGGGCGCCTGTGCGCCTGGACCAGGCCGGCATCGACGCCGCTGATGCCGATCGCCTGGACGTTGAGATCGCGGCAGATGGCGAGGATGCGGGTGTTGATGAGACCGCTCAACACCATCGCGGTGACCTCGATGGACTTCTCATCGGTGACGCGCCGGCCCTGCAGCATCTGGCTCCTGACGCCCATGGCCTCGGACACCTCCGTCACCTGCGGGCCGCCGCCGTGCACCATCACGACCCGCACGCCCATGTAGTGCAGGATGCTGATCTGCTCGATGAGCGAGTGGGTCAATGCGGCGCTGCCGAAGACGCCGCCG
>Ga0335071_10006431_pt1 | contig 12118 bp, 11 predicted proteins | sample Lox_Sample_15_FD_206724 | JGI IMG/M metagenome (GOLD analysis project Ga0335071, IMG submission 206724) | Soil microbial communities from Loxahatchee National Wildlife Refuge, Florida, United States - Lox_Sample_1.5 | ecosystem: Environmental > Terrestrial > Soil > Wetlands | place: USA...
CGTGAATCAACCGCCTCATTGATATTCACTCCTCAAATGTTATATTTCAACATGCAAAGCGCCAGCACCATCCTCGGCATCGAAACCTCCTGCGACGAAACGTCGGCTGCGGTGATGCGGGACGGAGTCCTCCTCTCCTCCATTGTCTCGTCCCAATTCTTTCATGCCGAGTATGGCGGAGTGGTCCCCGAGCTCGCCTCACGCGCCCATCAGAAGTTCATCATACCGATTGTCGACGAAGCGCTCGAGAAGGCGGCGTGCACTCTTCGGGAGCTCGATGCGATCGCCGGTGTTGTCGGCCCTGGACTCATGGGGTCGTTACTTGTGGGACTCAACTACGCGAAATCGCTCGCGTATGGCCTCGGGATCCCATTCATCGGTGTGAACCACATGGAGGCGCATATCTATTCAAATTTTATCGAGGAACCCTTTCCTTCGTTTCCTTTTGTCTGTCTGACCGTCTCCGGAGGGCACACTCAACTGGTCCTCCTTCGCGGCGATTTCGACTACCAACTGCTCGGAGAAACCAGGGACGATGCCGCGGGCGAAGCTTTTGACAAGGTCGCAAAGATGCTCGGTCTCGGCTATCCGGGAGGACCGAAAGTCGATCAGCTTGCGAAAGAAGGAAATCCCTCGGCGATCAATTTTCCCCGAACCTACCTTGCGGATTCTCCGTACGGCTTCAGTTTCAGCGGGATCAAGACGGCGGTTCTTTACCATCTCCGGGATTCCGGATCGGCGCCCATGGATAGGAAGAGATTGGCCGATCTCTGCGCAAGTTTTCAGGAGTCGATCGTGGAAGTCCTCGTGGCAAAAACCATCTCTGCCGCGCAGGCCTTCGGGGTGAACGATATTGCGATTGCCGGCGGTGTTGCGGCGAACTCCTCGCTTCGCGCCAGGCTCTCTTCCGCCGCGGAAGCGGCCGGCTTGCGGCTCTTTGTCCCCTCGCTTTGCTACTGTACCGACAACGGTGCAATGATTGCCGCCGTAGGGCAGAGGAAGCATCAGCGGGGAGTGTATTCACCTTTGAATGAGACGACGGTGCCGGGTTTGGGACTCGTCGCCCAATCTTCCTGACGCCGCGATGCCTGTGAACAGAATCCATTCGGCGTTTCAACAGCTTCGGGCCTCCGGCAGGAAGGCGCTCATCCCGTACATCACTCCGGAATTCCCGGTCCGCGGTGCGACCGTCCCTCTCATTCTTGAGCTTGTGGAAAGGGGAGCCACGCATGTCGAGATCGGCATTCCGTTCTCCGACCCTATCGCGGACGGTGTCACGATCCAGCGATCGTCCCACATTGCTTTGGAACACGGCGCTTCAATCGGCAAGGTGCTCGGGTCGGTGAAGGAAGCACGAGCCCGGACCGATGTCCCGCTGATCCTCATGGGATATTTCAACCCGATGGTCCGGTACGGGATTGAGAAGTTCCTCACCGATGCCGTCGCGTGCGGGGTCGACGGCGTCATTGTTCCGGACCTGCTGCCCGAAGAGAGTGTCGGGTGGCGAAAAGCCTCCTCGATCGCGGGGATCAGCAATGTCTTTCTGATGGCGCCAACCACGCCGCCGTCGCGGATGGCGTACCTTGACTCCATCTCGACAGACTTCAGTTACTGTGTCTCGGTGACCGGCGTAACGGGTGCCAGAACCGGGTTCGGCGATGCCGCGGCTTTCGAGTCGTTTCTTGATCGCGTGAGAAAGAATACCTCAAAGCCGTTCGTGGTCGGCTTCGGGATCTCGAATCGGGGACAGATCGAAACGGTATGTCGTAGTGCCGACGGAGTTGTTGTCGGCTCGGCGCTCCTCAGAAGCATGGAGGCTGAGACGACCATTGACGGGGCCGTCCGCGCGGCCTCGCGTTTCTTTTCCGCGCTCGTCCAGGGATAGGATCGTCGAAAGGCGCGGCCATTGACCACACTCACTCGGGGTCGTGATGAGCTCAATAGACGAATGGCGAAAGAAGATCGATGAGCTGGACGTGAGGCTTGTCGACCTGCTGAACCAGCGGGCGCGTTACGCCGATGAAATCGGGAAGATCAAGGAGCAATTAGGGCTGGAGGCGTATTCCCCAAAGAGAGAACAGGAGGTGCTAGAGAACGTCCTGAAATCAAACAAGGGGCCGCTCTCGGGCGCCGCGCTCCGCCGTCTTTTCGAGAGGATCATCGACGAGTCGAGAAAACTAGAACGCGAGGCAATGGGTGACCGAAAGCGGATCGCTCCCCAAAAATAGCAGGAAGAACAAACGCCGGACTGCCTTGGTCTCTGTCCTCTCCGCGGCGATTATCGCGGGAGCGGTCTTTCTTCTTCTCTGGATGCCGAACTCCTTCGCGCCGTCCCCGGCCGTCGTGACGGTCAGCAGAGGAGAGAGCTTCGGTCAGGTCGTCGATGCGTTCGCGGCGGCGGGTGTCGTCAATCATCCGCTCTTCTTCAAAGTGGCAGGGAGGCTCTTCGGGTACGCGGGGAAGATCAAGATCGGAAAGTATAGTTTTCAGAGCGGCGTTTCCAATCACGCGATGCTTTACGCCATCAGCACGGGAACGTCGACGGCGAACCCCGAGGTGACGATCTTTGAGGGACTGAGGGGGGCACAGATCGCGAGGATTCTTAAACGCGAGGTCGGGGTTGATTCGTTGAAGCTCTGCGCGCTGTTTCAGGACACGTCGCTCATTCATCTGAGGAACAGCGGCGCATCGAGCCTCGAGGGGTTCCTGCTCCCTGAGACGTACGAATTCTACTGGCAGGTGGATGAGAAAGAGATCGTGCGTGAAATGCTTTCGGAGTTCCGGAAATTCTTCACGGACACTCTTCAGCGACGGGCGAAGGAAATGCACATGACGATCGATCAGGTTCTCACGATGGCCTCGATCGTTGAGGGGGAATCGGTTCTCGACCGCGAGCGTCCGATTATTGCGGGACTGTACTACAATCGTCTGAGGCGTCACATGAAGCTCGAGGCGGATCCGACCATTCAATTCATCATTCCGGACGGACCGCGCCGGCTCCTCTTTGAGGATCTCAGGATCGACTCCCCCTACAACACCTACGAGAACTACGGCCTGCCTCCGGGACCGATCAACAATCCGGGGCGAAAGTCAATCCTCGCGGCGCTCTATCCGGACCGAAACAACTTTCTCTACTTTGTCGCCGATGGTCTGGGAGGCCATCGTTTTGCGAGGACCTACGAGGAGCATCTCCGGAACGTCCGGGCATACCGGAGGGCAAGGGCAGCCGCCCGGCGTCCCTAACCCCATCGGTACCGGGTGAGGATCGAGTATTGACCCAAGGTCAATGCGCGCCCGGTAGCGCGTGAGATGCCTGCGAACCAAAATCATGCCTTCCGCCGCTCCGTCCGAGGAGCATGCTGCTTCCGCCCGTCCGGCACTTCGCTGCTTCTCAGTTCCCCAGTTGACATTAGACCGCTATTTTTATATAATTGTATAATTATCAATAACTTAGACAACCTCCCGATCAAGGGTCGATGACAAAGACCACGAAATGGGTGTTGGCAGGTGTTGGGACTCTCTTCCTCATCTTTTTGCTCTTCTGGGGGGCCATCCTCTACTTCCTTTTCTCAGGCGACGATGAAGAAGCATCGACCGGCGGTTCCGGGGGCACTGTTGCCATCGTCGAGCTCAGGGATGAAATAGTCTCTTCAGAAAATATTGTGCGGCAACTGAAGAAGTACCGCGAGAACGCTTCGGTGAAAGCGATCGTATTGCGCGTCGATTCCCCCGGAGGTGGGGTGGCGGCGAGTCAGGAAATCTACGAGGAAGTGAAAAAGACGCGGGCGAGCGGGAAGCCGGTTGTCGTGTCGATGGGTGCCGTGGCGGCGAGTGGAGGGTACTACGTTTCATGCGGGGCGGACAAAATCATGGCAAACCCGGGGACAGTGACGGGAAGCATCGGAGTCATTTCACAGTTCATGAATTTCAACCAGCTACTCGGCAAGGTAGGAGTCGGAACCACGACCGTAAAGAGCGGAAAATTCAAGGATACGGGGAACCCGTACCGCGAGATGACCGAGGAAGAGAAGAAATATTTCCAGGAGACGATCGACGACGTCTATGCGCAGTTTCTTGGCGTTGTGGAGACGGAACGAAAGCTTCCTCACGACGTCGCGAAGCGGCTCGCCGACGGAAGAATTTATACGGGCAGGAAAGCCTACGAGGTACATCTCATCGACACGCTCGGAACGTACGAAGACGCGATCGCACTCGCCGCGCACCTTGGAAGGATTCACGGCACGCCGAGGATTGTCAAGGAACGAAAGCGGGAACGGCTCTCGGATATTCTCTTCGGAAGCTTCACAAACCAGATCGTGGACCTCAAACAGGATCTTCTCCATCAACCGATGTTGCAATACAAACTTACAGAACCGTAACAGCACAGGAGAACGCTCTTGACCAAAGCAGACATCGTGGACGTTATTGCATCGGGGACCGGGTTGACGAAGGTTGAAACGGAGGCAGTTGTGGACGGTTTCATACAAACAGTCATCGCATCGCTCCGCGACGGGAAGAATATCGAAATCCGCGGTTTCGGAAGTTTCAAGGTGAAGAAACGGAAGGGGAGGGTTGCACGCAACCCGCGGACCGGGGAGCAGGTGCAGGTCGACGAGCATTATGTTCCCATCTTCAAAGTTTCCAAAGACCTTAAGGCGATCGTCAACGACAATCTTAAGAAGACCCTCGGATAGTCAATTGCGGACGAGAGACCAGTGGCAGTAAGACCGACAATCTTGTGCGGAAGCTGTGGCTCGGCGATCACGCCGGCGGACAAATACTGTGCGAAGTGCGGCACGGAGGTCCTCTGGGATGCCGGGGTTGCGGCGACGGCGATCCCTTCGGCGCCGACGACTGTTATCTGTCCGTCGTGCGGAATTCTCAACGCCTCGTCGAACGACGTCTGCAGCGGGTGCGGCACGACACTGGCCGGCGCGGCGGCGTCGGTGAGGAGCAGGGCCCCGAGAAAGGAAGAGGCGGCGAAGACGGCGCCGGGAGGAGGGCGAAAGAGAAGGCTCGAGTCGTGGCAGACGCTTTCGATCGCCGGAATCGTCATCGTTGCGGTCCTCGTTGCGATCGGCATCTTCCGCAATCCGCCGAAAGAGGCCTCACCGCTCGATCAGACCGCCGAGTCGAACTCGGCCCCCGCCGTGAGCGCTTCCGTCCTTAGCGATATCGACGCACTTCAGAAACGAGTCGACGCGGACCCGAAGGACGCAGAGTCGATCCTTCACCTGGCGAACGCCCTCCATGACGCGAAGTTCATGCCCCGCGCGATTGCGATGTACCAGAAGTATCTTCAGCTCAAACCGAAGGATGCCGATGCGCGGGTCGACATGGGGATCTGCTACTTTGAGAGCGGAGACTCGGAGACGGCGATCAAGGAAATGAAGACAGCTCTTTCGTACAATCCCCGGCATCAGATGGCGATGTACAACCTCGGCATCGTCACGCTCAACCAGGGGAACCTCACGCTGTCGAACGAGTGGTTCAAGAAGGCCGCCGACATCGACCCGGGCTCACAGATAGGCCAGCATGCGCAGCAAATCCTCGCACAACACTCCACCATCAAACAATAACCCCAAGGAGGGCACTCCGAATGCCTAGCGGAAAGAAGCGCAAACGCCATAAAATGGCGACTCACAAGAGAAAGAAGCGTCTGCGGAAGATGCGTCATAAAAAGAAGATCCGGTAGTCGCGGATCGCGCGTTGCGGCGTTGCCGCGATGCCAGGAGATGCAACCGGACGCCGCTGCCCCACGGCGTCGGCGTCCGGCAGTGTCGCAGGATCGGCCGGGCTCGAGGCACCGGTTTGCTTGATTTTTCTGCAAAAATACACTACTCTGTTTTTTGATGACATCCTGAACTTTGTCTATCGCGGAGGTATCAATGTCTGTCGAAGAAGATAATGGAATGAGAAAAGGCCTCGTCATCGGCCTCCTCGCCGGCGGCGTCCTCGGGGCGGTTCTTGCGTTGCTCTATGCGCCGAAACCCGGCAAAGAGCTGCGAGCCGACATCAAGAATAAGGCGGGTGAGCTCATGGATGATGCCGAAGGGTACATCAACGTGGCAAAATCGAAGGCCGTCGACATCATCAACGAAGGGAAGAAAAGGTCGGAAAACCTGATCAGCGAGGCGAGGAAGAGAGCCGAGTCGCTTCTCGGCGACGCGGAAAAGATCCTGTCCGATGCGAAGGAGCGGGTGGGCACGGAAGAGACGAAAATCAAGGGTGCCGTGCGGGCCGGGGCGGAGGCGTACCGGGCGGAGAAGAACAAATCGTAGCGATATCCCTGTTTCTCATTAAGCGGAGATCCCCGTGAACTCTCTCTTCATGATAGCCCAGCTCGTTCTGGTGCTGTCGCTGTCGGTCCTCGCAGTGTACCTTGTTGTGGTGCTGACGAAAGTGCGGGCGGTCCTCGGACAAATCGAAACCGATGTGAAAGAAGTCAGTGCGCGCCTCATTCCGGTGCTGGAGAATATGGAGGTGATCACCTCGAAGCTTCGGTCCATTACGGCAAATTTCGATGACCAGATGACGATCGTCCGCACGTCGGTCCAATCGATCAAAGAGATCACGGACTCCATCGTGGAGTTTGAGCGCCGTGTGCAGGACCGCGTCGAGGCTCCGGTCCTCGAGGTCGCCGGAATCATCGGTTCGGTCGTTCGCGGCGTTGCCGCGTTCATCAATCGCCTGCGTGGGTAGTTCACCGCTTTTCATGGTGTGAGGAGTTCTCTCGCACGCCTCCGTTTGTTGTCCCAACCAAGGGAGATGATGCCCCCGACGTTCCGAGGTTCCTCGGAGGGGCCGTCTCGTCTGCCGTACATGCGAATATACCAAGGAGTTGAACGTGAGCCAGCATCAATTACTAAAAGAATATGCCCCGAACGCCGTCCGGTCCGTCTCCCTCATTGGACACGGCGGTTCGGGCAAAACCTCGTTCGCTGAAGCCGCACTCTACGCAACGGGAGCCACGAACCGCCAGGGTAAGGTGGAAGACGGATCCACTGTCTCAGATTATCATGCCGACGAAATTGAACGGCGCATATCGATCAACACTTCCCTTCTCGTCACTGACATCGACGGGACGAAGGTCAACCTCCTCGACACGCCCGGGTACACCGATTTCACCGGCGAAGTGAAAGCGGCCCTGAAGGTCTCGGATACGGCGCTGGTGTTCGTGAAGGCCTTTGAAGGAGTTGAAGTCGGAACCGAGATTGTCTGGAGCTACGTCGAGGAGTACGCGCTTCCTGCGATTTTTGTCGTGACGAAAATCGATCACGACAACCTCAACTTCGACGCGACGGTCGAAGCGCTGAAAGCGCGCTTCTCGAACGACGTCGTCGTCGTGACATTCCCCGTTGCCACCGGTCCTGGTATCACCGGTCTCGTGGACGTGCTCACGATGAAGCTGCTGAAGTTTGTCCCATCCACAAACGGGAAATACACCGAGGAGGCGATCCCAGCGGAGCTGCAGGAACGGACGTCGCACCTCCATGAAGAGCTCATAGAAAAGATTGCCGAATCGGACGAAAAGCTTCTCGACAAGTTTTTCGAGAGCGGCACTCTCTCGGAGGACGAAATCCGGACGGGCCTCCGGCGCGGCATCCTCGATCGGAAGATCTTCCCGGTCTGCGCCTCGTCGCCCGTCCTCAATCTCGGAGTTCTCGACATTCTCAACTTCATCACGAAGTACTGCCCGGCTCCCGCCGATCGCAGCGCGGCGAAGGCCGTGGACGTGGAGGGCAAGAAGGATGTTGAGGTGAAGATCGACCCTGCGGCACCGACGTCGCTCTTTGTCTTCAAGACCGTGTCCGAACCGCATGTCGGCGAACTGTCGTTTTTCAAGGTGATGACCGGGTCGGTCACCGCGGGAATGGACCTCCTGAACGAGTCGAACGGTAAATCAGAACGGCTCGGCCAGGTCTTCGTCATGAGCGGAAGAGAGCGAAAGGAAGTTCAGAAGATTAATGCCGGCGATCTCGGCGCCGTCGTGAAGCTCAAAGATACCCACACGAACAACACGCTGAGTTCCAAGAGTCTCCCGGTGACCTACACCCCGGTGGTCTTTCCGGATCCGGTGATCGCCAACGCGATCCTTCCCAAGTCGAAGGGAGAGGAAGATAAGATCGGCTCGGGGCTCCATTCACTCCACGAAGAGGACCCGACCTTCATTGTTCACTACGACCCCGAAACCAAGCAGACCGTCATCCAGGGGCAGGGGGAACTGCACCTTGCGATCGTCGTGAAACGCCTGAAGGAAAAGTTCGGCGTTGAGGTCGATGTTGTCGAACCGCGCATTCCGTACAAAGAGACGATCAGGGGGATTGTGCCGGACGCGGAGTACAAGCACAAGAAGCAGTCGGGCGGAAGGGGGCAATACGGGCACGTCCACCTCAAGATCGAGCCGACGGCGCGGGGGAGCGGTTTCGAGTTTGAAGACGCCATCGTCGGGGGAGTCGTCCCCGGCAGATTCGTACCGGCGGTCGAGAAGGGTATCGTCGAGGCGATGACGAACGGTGTCATCGCGGGGTACCAGGTTGTCGACGTAAAGGCTACCCTCCACTACGGTTCCTATCACGACGTCGACTCAGACGAGATGTCGTTCAAGATTGCGGGAAAGATGGCCTTCCGGAAAGGCTTCAAAGAGGCAAGGCCGATTCTCCTCGAGCCGCTCTACGAGGTCGAGGTTATGGTCCCCGAGGAGCATATGGGAGACGTCATGGGAGACCTCTCAAGCCGTCGCGGCAAGATCCTCGGCATGGATTCGGACAATGCGCATCAGATCATCAAAGCGCTCGTCCCGCTGAAGGAGCTGTACCGGTATTCGACGACTCTCCGTTCGATGACGCAGGGACGAGGAATTCATAAACAAAAATTCTCGCATTACGAGGAAGTCCCACACGAAGTCGCCGAAAAGATCATTCTGGACTACGAGAAATCGAAGGGAGCGGAAGAGTAGAAGAATCTATTCCCCCCTGTGACACGGCCGGGACCTGCTTCTCCTCCATACTTCATCGGAGAAGCGGGTTGGCCATTTTCTCCTGCCGCGGGGCAAAGGGGGGAGAGCCGGCCATTAGCCGCTGTTATTGGATTGTACGCTCGGAGAGCGGCAGGAGCGAAAGCAGGCTTCCCGACTTCGGGAACGACTACTTACTGGTATTGCTCCCGAAAAGAGAGTAAATTGGAATTGACGAAACGGATCATTACCTCTTTCTGCATGGTACACCCCAAGTAATCCGAGAATATGTCCGAGGTCCAGATCAAGGAATACCCCTGGCAGGTCGGTTTGCGGTTCTTCCAGGGGATCGTTCAGGTCTTCTTCTTACTTATCCTCGCCCGTTCTCTCCCTCCCATAGAGTTTGGCCTTTTCGCCATCGTATCAATTTTCACGACGGTATGCGGAATCATTGTTGAATTCGGCATCGGAACCGCGTTGCTTCAGAGGGATGAGGTCAGCGCAGAGCAGTTGTCCTCGGTCTTCTGGATTGTGCTCCCGACATCGCTATTGGTGGCGGGCGTGGTCTTTGCTGCGGCGGATTCGCTCGAAGCTTGGTTCAAGCTTCCCGAGTTAGGCAACCTCCTGCGTGTCGCGATCTGGGTGGTCCCACTCATTGCGTCTCAGATCGTTCCGCGTGCCCTCCTGAGCCGAAGGTTTGATTTTCGTCTCTTTGCGACGATCGACGCCGTCGGAACAGCTTTCGGAGTTGCAGTCGCGCTGGTGGTGCTGCGGTACACCGCGTCCGCGTGGGTCTTCGTGGTTCAGATTCTCGCCACTTCCCTCATAAGGACGGTTTGGTTGTGGATGGCCGTCCGATGGGTACCTTCCATCCGTTTCCGGCTGAAGGAAGCGATTCCGCTGTTCAGATTTGGAAAACACGTTGCGTTCTTCAATGTGCTCAATTTCTCGGGGAAGTACTTTGACGATGGCATTGTCGGCAAGGTCCTGGGAGCGTTTTCACTCGGGTTGTACAACCTCTCGTACAAGGTCATCACGTTTCAACAAGAGATCATCTCCGGCGTGATGAATCAGATGGTTCTCCCGGTGTACGCGAGGAACCAGACATCGCGGGAGAAGGTGTTTGATGCTTTTTGCCGGGACACCCAATTTATCACCACCCTTTCTTTGCCCGTGCTGGCCCTGGTGTTCTCGGCTGCCCCGCTCCTTGTCCCGCTTCTGATCGGAGACAAATGGCTGCCGGCCGTGCCGGTGATACAGCTCTTGACGCTCGAGGCAATGCGTCAATCGCTCCTATCGCTCGCAGGTTCCGCGCTCCTGTCAGTCGGTGATTCGGCTCGCTTCCTGCTCTACGCGGTAATTTCTGCCCCGGTCCTCATCTGCAGCTTCCTCCTGGGTGTTCAGTGGGGAATCCTTGGGGTCGCGATCTGCCTCCTGGTGTTCAATTCCGCGCTCATGGGTCTCATGCTCTTCCTCCTTCGCCGGAGCTTTTCCTCACCTCTCAAGCCGATGATCTGGCAGTGGATTCCGGGGATCGTGATTTCCCTCGCGGTCACTTGCGTAGCTTATCCTCTCGTTGGGATCGGCCTTCGGATCGGCGCTCTTCTTCCGTTCGCTGCTGCGGCGATCCCGGCCGCGCTCTGCGTCGCGTTCGTCGTTCTCCGGAGTTTCTTCCCCGTTGCGCTTCGACTTGCGAAGGGCGTGAGATTGTCCGTGAGGCCGACGCACGCGCAGGGAGTGGATGACATGACTCGCACGCGGCGGGCAATCGTCTATGTCGAACCCCTCGTCAACGCTCAAAACCCGCACTTGACATCGCTCCATTCCGCCGTCGGAGCACGCCATCCGGGGATTGAAATGCGTTCCTTGGATTTCCGGGAGTTCTTCCTTTCACTTCCGAAACACTGGTATGCTCTGTTGCGGCGCAGCGGTCACCGCCCGGACAGAGAGTGCATCGTGCTCCATTTCCATTTCTTGCACCGCATTTATGCGAGCAAAAGTGGAATCGCGGCGTTCCTCAGGTCGGTTCGGTTCCTTCTGGCGATTGCTGTGTGCCGTTGCTCAGGGATTAAAATTGCATGGACCTTTCATAATGAGCGTGCCCATGACGCAGCGCACCGACGAGTTGAGCGGTTCTTTCTTTTTTCCATGGCGACGATGAGCGACGCGATTCTTTCCCTGTCGTTGGCGGCCAGGAGGCTCATCTGGGAAGAGTTTGGGAGAAGCGAAGGTGTCGTGTACACGCCTCACCCGCATTACCGCGGCCTCTACGCCGATTCAGTGCAGGTCCGCTCTGCACGCAGACGCCTTCGCATAGGCTCTCGGGATCGAGTCTATCTTTTTTTCGGTACGGTTCTCCCGTATAAGGGGCTTCTCGATTTGATCGAATCGTTCAGCGAGTGGAGGCCAAAGCGATCGGTTCGGTTGCTTGTCGTCGGGCAATGTTCCGATCCCGCGTATGAACGTTCGCTCCGTGATGCAGCGGCCGGAGATGCGAGAATTGCTTTTGAGTTCCGAAGGATTCCCGATGATGAAGTGCAGTTGTATATGCGAGCCGCAGACTTCGGCGTCCTTCCGTTTCGCGAGACTCTCCACTCCGGCACCGCGATGCTCTTTTCGTCATTCGAGTGTCCCCTCATCGTCCCCAACCTTGGATGGTTCCCCGAAATATTCGACGAGCACACGATTGGAATTATGTACGACCACTCGGTCGAGGGAGGATTGAAGTCTGCGCTGGAGACATCGCTGACTCATTCCCGTGAAGAATACGGGCCGGCGATCGGGGAATTTTGTCGCGAGCGGACGATCGAGCGCGCCGCGGATGCGACAGCGATGCTGTATGAAAACCTCGCTCACGAGGCATGAAGAAGGTTTCACGATGGTGGCTGCCCTCTCCAACGAGAGTCCATTGATGAAGAGTGGATCTGTAACAATCACTTCCGCTCCGTTGAAACCAGAATGGACTGCCTGCTCGTCGCAAGGCCGGGCTGAGGCAGCGAAGGCCGGGAGTAACTCTGTTGGCTGAATCGATCTCCATAATCATGACGGTCTACAATCAGGGAGACTATGTCAGGCCGGCGATCGAAAGCCTGCTTCGGCAGACAGTCGGCAATTTTGATTTCATCGTCGTCGACGACGGTTCGGAGGACCATTCCTACGAGG
>Ga0335071_10006432_pt1 | contig 12118 bp, 15 predicted proteins | sample Lox_Sample_15_FD_206724 | JGI IMG/M metagenome (GOLD analysis project Ga0335071, IMG submission 206724) | Soil microbial communities from Loxahatchee National Wildlife Refuge, Florida, United States - Lox_Sample_1.5 | ecosystem: Environmental > Terrestrial > Soil > Wetlands | place: USA...
CGGCATGCCGTCGATCCGCTTCCACGGAAAGACCGGAACGGTCACCGCCACTCAGGGACGAGCCTACGTCCTGGACGTGAAGGATGGCAACAAGATCAAGACCGTCCTCTCCACCCCGGAACACCTGAGAAAGGTAAAGAAGTGAGGCGAAAGCATGAGCGACGAGCGAGTGGTCAGCCTGGCGGAGGTGAAGGGGATCCTGGAGTCGGAGCAGAAGGAACGCGCCGAGCTCACGAACGAGCAGAAGATCTCCCTCGATCACGCCACGCGCATCGCGAAGCTCAGCCAGCAGGACGCCAAGCGCCTCTACGACGACCTGAAGAGCTTCGATTTCGTTTCGGACCCGGTCGCGATCAAGATCGTCGACCTGCTCCCGGCCTACCCCGAGGACATGCGAGCCCTTTTTGCCAAGGAAAGGCTTATCCTCGACAAGAAGCAAATAGACCAGCTGCTGAGCGCGGTCAAGAAGTACGTTTGAGATGAAGGGGGAGGGCCATGGAGGACTACGCGCATATCCTCGACTATCTACCGCAAGGGTTACCAGCGGAGCGAGGATTCAAGCACGAACCATTGGCCTACGCGCTCGGCGAGACCGAGTTCAAGCTTTTCGAGCTGGTGCCCAAGGTGGGCGCGCAGATCACCATCGGGGAGCGCGTCTACATTGGCAAGGAGCCAGAGCAGCGTGACAAGATAGCGCACGTGAAGCGCCGCGTCGGATTCGAAGAGCTGACGGCGGCCGCTCAGTCGGAGCTCCCGTTCGTTGTCGCGGACGTCGCGAAAGCGAACGAGGTGCGATTCGTGCAGTTCTTCAACGAGGCGCAGGCCATCACCACCCGCTTCCACATGCTCGAGCTTCTGCCCGGCCTGGGCAAGAAGACGATGTGGGCGATCATCGAGGAGCGGAAGAAGGGCCCCTTCAAGAGCTTCGAGGACATTGCGGCGAGGGTCACGTCCTTCAAGCACCCCGAGAAGGTCATCGCCAAGCGCATCGAGATGGAGCTGGCGGACCCGACGCAGAAGTACCATATATTCGTGGCCAGATGATTGTCCGATGAACCCGGCGGAGATCAAGGTCCTGCTGGAGCGCTACGACATCCGTCCGACGAAGGCGAAGGGTCAGAACTACCTCGTCGATGAACGTGTCGCGGAGCGCGAGGTGCAGCATCTTCACGCGACGGATTCGGACACGGTCCTCGAGATCGGACCGGGATTGGGCGTGCTCACAGAGCGCCTGGTCGGCAGGGTGGGCAAGGTCGTTTGCATCGAGCTCGAGGACGGCGCCTGCCGATACCTGAGCGAGCGGTTCCCGGGGCGCATCGAGCTGATCCAGGCGGACGCTCTGAAGACCGAGTTCCCTCAGTTCCAGAAGTTCATCTCGAACCTTCCGTACAGCATCTCCTCACCCCTGCTCTTCAAGCTCCTGGACTATCGGTTCGAGAGGGGCGTCGTCATGGTGCAGCGAGAGTTCGCGGACCGGATGGTCGCGAAGGCGGGGAGCGACGACTACTCACGATTGACGGTGAACACTTATTACCGCGCGAAGTGCGAGGTCCTGGAGAAGGTGCCTCGCTCAGCCTTCTGGCCTCAACCGGATGTGGATTCGAGCGTCGTGCTGATCGAGCCGCGCCCACCCCCGTTCCCGGTCGAGAACGAGCGATTCTATCTGCACCTCGTGAACCTTCTGTTCCAGCACAGAAGGAAGAAGATCGGGACGGTGCTGAAAATGACCGGTCAGGCAACAAAGGAACGAATCCCCGACCTGCCGTTCGTCGATTGCCGAGTGGAGGATCTGGAGCCGGAACAGATTGCGGAGCTGTCGGATGATATCGGAGAGCTCGGAAGATCGAAATGAGCCACTCATTTCCTCTCTTGACCGTAATAACAGCCGTTGGACTGGACAAAACGCATCGCATCTCTGGAAGTGTCATTTCCTCGCCAGTACACGACGATTCCAACCAATCCGATTACGATCGATGGCACGAGAAGCCACAGCCAGAGATTCCCCAGCGACAGGTCGAGAAATGAAAGCCAGAGTAGACCGAGGACTGTGGCGATGAGGAGCGTGAACGCACCCAGCAGCTTGTCTCTTTCGCCACTCGCGAACTTCGACTCGGCCGCGATCAGGTCGTAGATTCCCGCGATGTCCCGGTCCATGCGGATGTATTCTCCGAGCCCGGCTTAATTCTTGGGCCAGCGATGCTCAGACAACGGGTACCTGGACCTCCGTCAGCAGATCATCCTCCGGTGTGCTTTTCGGATCGTTCAGGTTCAGCTCTGCGGGTCGTCGTTCGTCGGGACAAGGGCAGGTATGGGGAGGACAACGATACCCGGTGATCTCCTTTCGCACCGGCACCAGCAGGCCCTTCTCGTCGTAGAAGCGAAGCGCTTTCATGGAGAGCCTGGTGATGATCGAGAGGTCGCCGATGCTCAGCAGCTCCCTAGCTTCAGTCATGAGGGTCGTATCTCAATGGCCCGCGTAATACTTCACCGACGGCAGTCTCCCACGGGGGAGGCAAACCGAATTAAGCAGCCCTCTCCGATGCTCAAGCATGCAACCCCTCAACGTCTCCGCGATCGGCGAGTGCCTTGCACGCGCCGGGCGGCTCGAGCGCAAAGTGCTGTGCGTATACTCCTCTCCAGGCATTCCGGAGGGCGCGGTCCCGCTCCCCAAGATCCATCGATGCGTGACCGAGGCGATCATGATGCTGACCGACGGCACGCACCCGCCCGCTTATATCGGCAAAGAGTCGCTGGGAGGATGTTGCCCCGGGGGATTGAAGTACCTAGGATACGCGGAAGGTCCTCCCTTACTGAAGTTCTTCGTCTCCTATGGTAGCCCGGACTTCCGCAACGGAGCGGCCGAGTACCTGAAGCGCACCCCGGAGCTCGTAGAAGAGAGCATGAAGGCCTTGGGCAAGATAACGCCCCTGCCTGGCAATCTGATCATCCGCCCGTGTGCGGACCTGACAGGGGATGATCCAGGGGTCCGGAGCGTGCTCATGTTCGGGACGGCGGAACAGGTGCGAAACCTATGCGCCCTGAACCACTTCTGCTCTTCCGATGTCTTCGGCTCGTGCCTCATCCCCTGGGGACCGACCTGCTCCAATTTCATCACGTATCCTGCAGGCTTGGCGGAGAAGGCGCCGAAGGACGCCGTCTTCGTGGGACCGGTGGACCCGACTGGCAACGAATGGTTCCCGATCGACATGATGAGCGTGAGCATGCCCATCGCGACCGCCAAGCGCATCTGCGGTTCCATTGAAGAGTCGTTCATCGCCAAACGCCCTAAGGTCGCTTACCCCGAAGAACGGACCGCTCTGTAGGCCCAGCCATCCCGGAGCAAGAACAAACCTGGATACGATTCACTGACGGCGCAGGCCAAGTCCACCTCTGTACCAAACGAAGACGCCCGCGGCTGCGCCGATGAGGTAAATGGGGAAGCCGGTCGGTGATGCCGTTGACAATCGACCAATCCACTCGGGCACTTGGACATCGGCGTCGGCCACCAGGGTGTAATAGAAAAGGGCTGCGTAAATGGATCCCAGGATCGCCGTGACCAGCGTCCCCGCGATCATCGTATACCAGACCAGCCTCTCTTGGGTCTTGCTTCGAAAATGTAACTGCCTCAAGAAGAACAACCCTCCGACCATCAACAGCAAGTAAGCAACGAGCCGGGCGAGGGTGACGGCGAAGGCATACTCGTTGTAAGAACTGATTTGAATCAGGTTGTAGTACGGAACCTCCGCCATAAGCCACATGACTGCCCCGATGAAGAATAGGCTCAGGATCGCTCGGTCCTTTCTAGATATGGGCATTCCCGCATTCCCCCTGAGAAGAGCCTCCTCAAGTGATAAGATCTTGTCTTGCATGAAAGACCTCTTGACAACTCTCGCTGACCAGACAACTCCTGGCCTCGATGCTTGACTGACTCAGAATCAAGTCTCAGAATCGGGAACACGCCGGTCTTCCCGCACAAGGAACGGACAATGCTCAAGTATGCGTGCCCAGGATGAAAATCCAGGCATGTCGACCGACCCCACTGTAACAGTCCATGGTCGAATGCCCGCAAGATAGGTGCCGAGCATGACACAATACACCGAAACGCTGGACGACATCAAGGAGACAATGGGAATCGTGCCTGGGTTCATGAAGGCCCTTCCCGAGGATGCCCTCATCCACGAGTGGCCGGTCTGGAAGAAGTACACTCTCGAGGAGAGCGAGATCCCCGAGAAGTACCGGGAGTTGATGGGGCTTGCAGTAGCAGCGAACATCAAATGCCCTTACTGCCTGTTCTTCCATCAGACACTGGCCAAGGCGGCCGGAGCGACTGAGGACGAGCTGGCGGAGACCGCCATGATCGCCGGACTGACCTCCCGCTGGAGCGCCATGCTGCACGCGCAGAGGTACGACCTGGGAACGCTGGAGAAGGAAGGACAGAAGATGGGGGAGTACCTGAACAAGAAGAGCGCGAAGAGCAAGAAGCGTTGAGTCGTCAACTGAGAATCCCGAGCACGCGTAGCTAGTCGAGCGCTTCCAGGGGACCAAATCGACCTTCCGAGCATGTGAGACCGTCGAGAAGACAAGAAGGTCCCAGGAAATCTCGTCGCGAAACGAGGACGATTTCGCAATCGCCGTCCTGGTCATAGGCATGACAACGACGGGCGATTCGGCGGCCTCGTGCAATCATTTTTGAACGACCGCCCCATTATGAGAACGGGAGAGGCAAATGCTGATTGGCATCGTAGGCAAACCTAACGTCGGCAAGTCGACCTTCTTTTCCGCGGCCACGCTCGCGCCGGCGGAGATCGCCGATTATCCGTTCACCACCATCAAGCCGAACAAGGGCGTCGCCTACCTGCGCACGAGGTGCCCCCATCTGGACCTGGGAGTCCAGTGCAACCCGCGCAACTCGGCATGCGAGAACGGCACGAGGCTCGTACCCGTCGAGCTGCTGGATGTCGCGGGACTAGTTCCCGATGCGTGGCAGGGCAAAGGCCTGGGCAATCAGTTTCTCGATGATCTGAGACAGGCGGACGCGCTCATTCATGTCGTGGACGCTTCTGGCTCGACCAACTCTGAGGGCGTGCCCGTTCCCGCTCACACTCACGACCCGATGCTCGACGTCAAGTTCCTCGGCAACGAGGTCGACCACTGGATCAAGGGCATCTTGGACAAGGGCTGGGACAAGTCCGCCCGCCAGGCGCATCTCGAGGGCGAGAAGATCGAGGAGGTCATCCACACCAAGCTGACTGGATTAGGGGTCACCATCCCGCACATCCATGCGGCCATCCGCGACGCGGCCCTGCCCGAAAGCCTTCTGCTCTGGAGGGACGAGGAGCTCCTCCGACTGAGCGCCTCGATCCGCAAGGTCTCCAAGCCGATGATGCTCGCCCTGAACAAGTCGGACATCGCGGACGAGGAGATGCTGAAGCGTCTCACGAGCGCCGAAGGTTACACGGCCGTCCCGACCTGCGCGCAATCCGAGCTTGCCCTCAGGAGGGCGGCGAAGGCGGGCATGGTCGAGTACCTGCCCGGGGACAAGGACTTCAAGGTGAAGGAGCCAGGGAAGCTCAACCCGGCGCAGAAGAAGGGGCTCGACTACATCGAGACCCACGTCATGCAGAAGTTCCATTCGACCGGGGTGCAGCAAACGCTCGAGAACGCCGCGTACGTCATGCTCGACCTGATCCCCGTTTATCCAGTCGAGGACGAGACCAAGTGGACGGACAAGCAGGGCAACGTTCTTCCAGACACGCATCTAGTGAAGAAAGGCTCGACCGCGCGCGATCTCGCCTACAAGATCCACACCGACCTGGGTGAGAACTTCATCCGCGCAATCAACTGCCGCACGCACCGCGTGGTCGGGCACGACTACGTGCTCCAGCCGAGCGACGTGATCACGATCATCACGAAGAAGTGAGGAAAGGATGAGCGGCTCCTGGGACGTGCGCCTGATCACCGCGACGTACAAGCGCGCCGGCGAGAATGAGCTCGTAATCGAGATGTTCGGCAAGACGCGCGAGAACCGGTCGATCACCGTTCGCTACACCGGTTTCTTGCCATATTTCCACGTGTTCGGTGCGAGCGAGGACCTCGTTGCCGCCCTGCGCAAGGACCAGGACGTCGTCAAGGTGGAGTGGATCGACCTGTTCCACCGCGGACAGGTGAAGCGCAGCGCGCAAGTGACGGTGCGCTACCCTGGCTTGGTTCCAGAGTTCCGCGACAAGATCAAGCAGAGGTTCGAGGTGCTCGCCGCGGACATACCGTTCCACCGGCGCTTCATCTTCGACTTCGACATGGGCACATGCATTCGCGTGTTCGGGAAAGAGTCGACGAAGGACTCGTACTGCACGGACATCGTTTTCGACCTGGAGAACGTAGACGGCAGGCCGCACTTCGAGAACATCGCCCCCTTCGCGCCAGACATCAAGATCATGGCGTTCGACGTTGAGAACTCCATCACCGACGGACACCTCTACACGATATGCTATTTCATTCGCGACCACGGCGGGCTGCATCCGGGGGAACCGATCTGGGGCACCGAGAAGGAGATCGTGGAGCAGTTCACGGCCGCGATCCAGAAGGAGGACCCGGACGTCCTCACCGGCTACAACATCGACGGATACGACATCCCGACGATCATGGAACGGGCTCGGAAGGCGGGCATCAGGAAGCTCGAATGGGGCCGGGACAAGTCCGAGCCCAGGAACGTCTATCAACGCTTCTGGCGCCTGAACGGTCGCCTGGTGGCGGATGCCTGGTGGGCGGTCAAGAAGGACCTGAAGCCCAAACAGGAGACGCTGAACGCGGTCGCGATGGAGCTTCTCGGCGAGCAGAAGCTCGAATTCAGCATGGGCATGAAGGTCGGAGATGACTACGATCCGCGCCGCATCGACAAGGAGTGGCAGCTGGACCGGAACCGCATCCTTGCATATTGCACTAGAGATGCGGAGCTCTCCCTGCGTGTGCTCGAGAAGCTGGGAACGATCCGTAAGACCATGGACATGGCCACTGTCTCCCGCCTTCCTCTGGATGACGTGCTCAACATCGGTTCCTCGTTCCTAATCGACTCGATCCTGATCCGGGCGGCTGATCGCCACGTACCCCGAGTGGGCGTCCCCATGACGGGCTCCTTCGAAGAGGTGGAGGCGATCGAGGGAGGATACGTGCACGAGATCCAGCCGGGGCTCTATCACTGGGTGTGCGTGCTCGACTTCAAATCGATGTACCCTTCGCTCATCATCGCGAAGAACATCTGCTTCACCACCATCGATTCAACGAGGAGCGAGGGTGAGATAGTCGCTCCGACGGGCGTGCGGTTCATGAGCAAGGAGCAGCGTCCCGGCCTTCTGCCGAGCATCCTCCAGGACCTCATGCGCGAGCGCGACGAGACCAAGAGGAAGATGAAGCAGGCGGCGAGCGATGAGGAACGCCGCTACTACGACGGCCTCCAGCAGGCGATCAAGATCCTCATGAACTCGTTCTACGGGGTGTTCGCCTCGTCGTTCTACCGCTTCACCGATCGCCAGATCGGGTCAAGCATAACTGCATTCGCGAGGGAGACGACCAAGGGAATAATCGCCTCGCTGGAGAAGGAGAGCTATCGCGTCATCTACTCCGACACCGACTCGATCTTTGTGCAGTGCCCGACGCCCGAGAAGGAGGCGGCGGTCCAGTTCGGGAAACAGCTGGCAGAGCGCTACTCGGTCGAGGGCGGGCAGCTCGAGTTCGAGAAGATCATGGAGCCGCTGTTCTCCCACGGCAAGAAGAAGCGATACGTCGGCAGGGTGGTCTGGCCCAATCAGGAGCCGGAGCTGCTTGTGCGTGGGTATGAGACGCGCCGCACCGACTCGTTCGACATGCAATCAGAGCTCCTCACGGAGGTGTTCGAGAAGGTGCTGGACGAGAACCAGGAGGAGGCGGTTCGCATCGCTCGCAGCAAGGTGCAAGAGGTGCTCGCTGGCAAGGTGCCGATCGAAAAGCTTGTCATTTCAAGGTCGGTGCGGGAGTTCTCCGCATACGAGAACCCCGAGCGCCTGGCGCACGTGCAGGCGGCACAGAAGCTCATCGCCATCGGTTACGAGTTCGTCCCTGGGATGAAGGTGTCCTGGATCGTCACGAATTCTCGTAAGACCCCACAGGAGATCGAGCCTTACGTGTTCGGGCGCAAGTTCGAGGGAACGCCAGACTGGAAGTATTACGCCGAGAGGTTGGCGCAGTCCGTTGCGAGGGCGACCGAGAACTTTGGATGGAAGGAGAAAGATCTTCTCATGGGATCGCAACAGGCGAACCTATTCAGCGGTGCATTTGGTGGCGGTGAGGAGGAACCAGCCGTCAAGAGGAAGGAGAAGGATGGCCCGAAGAAGACGGACAAAAGACTCTCTCTGGACGACTACTTCGGTTGAGCGACAGGCCCAGGTTCGTTAGGTTCTTATCACAGGCGCTTCGGTCTTCAGGGGCACGAAGATGAGCGAGAGGACCGTGTTCACGATTGGTTACGAGGGGAAGTCTATCGACGAGTTCGTCTTGCAGCTGAAGAAGGCGAAAGTGAAGCGCGTGGTCGACGTGCGCCACATCACCTCGAGCCGCAAACGTGACTTCTCGAAGACCAGGTTCAGCGAGCTGCTCGGCAAGAGCGGCATCGAGTACGTTGGCATGCGCGATCTCGGGACTCCTGATGAGGTCAGGCGGTTCTACAAAGGAGGAGGGGACGTGAAGGAATTCCAGCGGAGGTACGAGGATTACCTAAAAGGGGTTCCGGAAGCGATCGACCGCTTGGAATCGACGGCAAGGGAGAAGCCGACCGCGATCATGTGCTACGAGAACGACATCGCCACTTGCCATCGATTCGTCCTGGCGAGAAAGCTGGAGAAGAAAGGGCTCGAGATCGTGAACCTCTGAACTACCTGATCTTCTTCACACGACCGACGTGGCTGTCAACGATCTGCGCGTGCTCGGATTCGTCCGCGATCAGCTGGTCGAGTATCTCCATGAACCGCCTCTGTTTCTCTCGGGGGATCCAGCCGTCCACGTCGCTCATCTTGACCGCCTGCTTGATGCGCGAGTACAGGTCGAAGGCCAGATGCTCGTTCCGGCCGAGTTCGGTCATCACGTCGAACTCCGATCGGCCCTGGAATTCGAACGCCTTTGGCTGAAGTGGCTCTGCCTTGTAGCTCTTTGGCAGATTGACCGAATCCAGGAGCTCTTTCACCAGCCCCTCATGCTTTTGCGATTCGCTGATGAGACCGAATATCGTGGCCCGGAACTCATCGCTGCTGGTGGCGATGTAACCCTCCCAGTGCGCGAGCGTCTCGTACTGCGTTTCGACCTCCCAGGCCTTCGTGAGCAACTTGTGCAGCTCTTCCGCGCTGCGGATCATCATGCACCCTCCTATTGGCAGACAGGGAATATGAACCCTCGTCGACTGGCGCCAGTGGCGTTGGCCGAGGAACCGTTCCCGTCCTCGATCGGGCCGGTCACAACCTTGAGATGGAGCAGCCCAGATTGTTCCTAGCCCTGGTGAACGAATGGCTGGACAGGGTCGAGGAATACCGCGCCGGCCAATCCTCCATGGGCCCCGACCCGCTACCCAATCCTTAAATACGCACGCGTGTTCTGCAGCCCTGCGGGCCGGGTTGGGCTCGCGGACGGAAATGTGCCCTTAGGGGTGAATCCGGAATTTGCCGTTCCGACGGCGACAGGTGAACAAAATGGCAGACGAGAAGAAGAAATCGGCCTCCGTGGAAGAGGAGGCGCCGAAGGCTCCCTCTGGAAAGAGCATGTACCACTACATCGGGGAGGCCTGGAAGAACCCGGACAAGAGCTACGTGGGCGACCTGATGTGGGAGCGCATGATCGAATGGCGCAAGGAGGAGAACTTCGGGCGCGTCGAGTATCCCACCAGGCTGGACCGCGCGAGGACGCTCGGATACAAGGCGAAGCAGGGCGTCGTCGTCGTTCGCGGACGAGTACGCAAGGGCGGCCTGCGCAAGCGCAAGATCCGTCGCGGACGCAGGGCGAAGCGCAAGGGCATGAACAAGATCACGATGAAGAAGAGCCTGCAGCGCATCGCTGAAGAGCGCGCCGCGAAGAAGTACCCGAACCTCGAGGTGCTCAACTCCTACTGGGTCGCGGAGGACGGAAAGCACGTCTGGTACGAGGTCATCCTGCTGGACAAGCACCACCCCTCGATCGCCAACGACAAGACCTACAAGTGGATCACCGAGCCGCAGCACAAGGGGCGCGTCTATCGTGGACTCACGGCAGCGGGGAAGCGCGGTCGTGGGCTCAACAACAAGGGAAGGGGCGCGGAGCGCAACCGGCCATCGATCGGGGCGCGCGGCCGCCAGGGCAACTGAGCTACCCGCCGATCCCCTTCAATCTTTCCTCAATCTCGCTCTCGCCTATGCCGGCGAGCGGATAGAAAGCCGGCACGGGCAACTTCATTTCTTGCATTCTTGAGAGCTCGTCCACTCCATATCCGAAAACGACCGCGACCGCTCGGTTGCGCTTCACGAGCTCGTTCCACTCGCTCGGCAGCAACACCTTGAGATGCGGGTCCCAAGCGCGCAGGATGTCGGAGACCTTGTTCCGCTCGGGCGAGATCGCGATGATTCGGCAGCCGCGCTTCATTATCAGCCAGGCAGCGAGGGCATCTCTAGGCTTCTCCAGCAGCGCCAGCGCCCGCCCCTGCGAGCCGAGCGGCAGGCCTCCCGGTCCGGGAACATACTCGGAGAAGATGTAGGCGGAGCGTGAGCGCACCTCCACGAAGAACTCGACGTCCGGATCGGTGAGATCGACGCGGATGCCTTTCTCCTCGTTTGCCAAATAGATCGCCGAACCGACCTCCCGCCCGACGTCCGTGCTGGTGTACGAGTGCTCGCCGACACGCCTCGCCCTCACTGCGAAGCTCTGTCCCTTCCTGATCATGGGACGAGAGAACTCGGCCGCGGTGACTTGCATCGTCTGCATGTCGCTCGGAACCTTGATGACGTGAGAGGCGGACGCGACCCCGAAGACCCTGACGATCGCGGCAAGGCATTTCTGCGAGTCGGTGCTCTCCACGAACACCCTGCCCTGCTCGGTAGCGACGACCGCCTCGACGCCCGCGTACGCGAGCGCGTCCATGATGTTCGAGACCAAGATGCTCTCGAAGCGCCTTCGGACCGCGCGGCTCTTCAACCCCAGCTCTGCATATCGGACGAGGATCAGGCCCACGCCCGGCCATTGCCTCCGCACTAGTAATCGTTTTTGCCTCGCGGCTCTATCCTCCCTGCCGTGGACCCGCTGACCGCCATCGGCATCGTCGCCTTCTCGGTGATAGCAGGGCTGGTCGGAGCACTCTTCGGGTTGGGAGGGGGCGTGATCATCATTCCTGCGCTAACGCTCGTCTTCGGGGTCCCGATGCACCTGGCGATCGGGGCGAGCCTGATCGCTGTCATCGCCTCTTCCACGGGCTCGGCGACGCACTACGTGGAACGAGGGCTTTCGAACATCCGCCTCGCGATGGTGTTGGAGGTAGCGACCACCCTTGGCGCGGTGGTGGGAGCGCTCATCGCGGTGTTCCTCAACCAGGCGCTTCTCGCCGCGGCATTCGGGATAGTCCTGGTGTACGCCGCTTACTACATGATCAGAAGGTCGGAGGAGGCATGCGTCTGCCCGCCGCAGCCGTGCGGCCCGCTCGATCTGTCCTGCTCCTATCAAGACAACGCTGACGGGAAGCAAGTCGACTACGGGGTGAAGTCGCTTTCCAAAGGGATGGCGGCCTCCGCGGGAGCAGGGGGCATCTCCGGCCTGCTCGGGGTGGGCGGAGGCATCATCAAGGTGCCAGTGATGAACCTCTGGATGGGGGTGCCGATGCGCGCGGCCTGCGCCACGAGCAACTTCATGATAGGTGTGACGGCGCTCGCGGGGGCGATCGTCCACTACTCCTACGGCGACGTGATGCCTGTCCTTGCAGGCATCGTCGCGATCGGGGTCTTCGCGGGTGCTTCCTTGGGAACTCGAATCTCCGACAAGGTGTGCGGACCTAACCTGAAGAAGGCATTCGCTGTCGTGCTTGCGCTTGTAGCCGTGCTGATGTTCTTGCAGGCGGCGGGGGTGGTCTGATGCCGGAGGC
>Ga0335071_10006433_pt1 | contig 12118 bp, 9 predicted proteins | sample Lox_Sample_15_FD_206724 | JGI IMG/M metagenome (GOLD analysis project Ga0335071, IMG submission 206724) | Soil microbial communities from Loxahatchee National Wildlife Refuge, Florida, United States - Lox_Sample_1.5 | ecosystem: Environmental > Terrestrial > Soil > Wetlands | place: USA: Florida...
CCTCGAGTTCGCCTTTCGGGATCTCGACGGTCGGATCGTCGGGGTCGGGCACGTCAAGAAGGAAGATGGTCGCTTCTTCGGGTCCAAACCAGTCACGTAAGAAAATCCATAGCCTGCCGGGATACCCGGCAGGCTCTTTTTTCGCTTAGGGCGCCTAACAAAACCACGCTCTAGGCGGCGTCCCCGCCGCCGAGGACGGAGGCGAGAGCAGGTTTTGTTAGTGATTCTTAAGAGCCGTCCACATTGATTGCATCCCTGAACGGACTCTCCGCAACGCAATTTCAGGAAATGCGACCATTTTTCATTGACGGGTGTTATAAACGGCAGTATAGTTTTAAGAGATATCATGCGGAGAGAGGCGATGCCCAACTCAGTCAACACACCAGTCCGAGAGCTTAAAGCCGTCATTCTGGCGGCGGGGAAGGAATCAAATACCCAGGATGTCAAATCCATCCTCTTGAAGAATCTCGGCAATCGAAAAGTCATCGATTATGTCATCCAGAACGTCCGCCAGCTGGTTCGGAACGAGGATCTTTACATCGTCATCGGCTGCGACAGCGAGGAAATGCAGGCCCACCTGGGCGGCGGGTACCAATACATCTGCCAGGAGGAACAGCTTGGCACCGGCCACGCCGTCCTGCAGTTGAAACCCCTGCTGAAGGATTACCGCGGCGACCTGTTGATCCTGTACGGGGATACCCCGCTCTTCCGTCCGGATTCCATCCGCGGCCTGCTCAACCGTCACATCCTCAACAATGCCAAACTGACCCTTCTGACCGCCGTGGTGGACCGTCCCTACCCGTACGGACGCATCATCCGGGACGCCGCCGGACAGATCATCGACATCATCGAAGCGGCCGACGCCACCCGGGCGGTCGCCGACATTCGTGAATTGAACGTCGGCGCGTACGTGGTCGATGCGGACACGATCTTCAAGGCGCTGGAAAAAGTCGCCCCAGCCAGCAAGGAAGGAGATTTCCGTTTCACCGACTCCGTCCACCAGCTGGTCCGTTCCGGGCTGGTGGTGGAAACCTATCAAACCTATGACCAGGACGAGGTCCAGGGGATTAACACGACGACCGACCTAAACAATGCGGAATTCATCCTGCAGAAGCGTCTTTTCCGGCCGCACCGCCCGGAGGCCGAGGATCAGGTGGCGTTCGGGACCGGCGGCTGGCGCGCCGTGATCGGCGAAGGCTTCACGATGCACAATGTCCGCCGTCTCTCCCAGGCGCTGGCCAACGAGATCACTCGCCAGCACCAGGAGAAACGCGGCGTCCTGATCGGCTTCGACCGGCGCTTCCTGTCAGACCGGGCCGCCGAGACCTCCGCGGAGGTGTTTGCCGGGAACAATATCCCGGTCACCCTGCTCTCGGAAGACGCTCCCACGCCGCTGGTGACCTATGCCACCGCCTTGTTGAACTCCGCTTATGGCCTGGTTTTCACCGCCAGCCATAACCCGCCCGAGTGGAACGGCCTGAAGGTATTCCGCGGCGATGGGTCGCTCCTCCTCGACGAAGAGACCCGCCAGATCACCGCCGAGACCAACAGCCTGACTGCCCTCGACGTGGTCAAGCTCGAGTTGGACCTGGCGGTCGAAGCCGGGGTCGTCCAACGCCGCGACATGACCAACGAATACGTGGATGCGGTCGAGAAGCTGATCGACATGGCGGCCATCCGCAAAGCCGGTTTGCGCGTCATCGTCGACCCGATGTACGGGGTCGGCCAGCTGACCCTTGGCATTATCCTGACCGAAGCCCGCTGCCGGGTGACTTTCATTCACGAGCGCCACAATCCCCTCTTCGGCGGCCGCTCCCCCGCCCCGGATCTCGAGGCCCTGCGCCTGCTGAACAACGAATTGACCGAAGGGCACTACGACCTGGGCCTGGCCACCGACGGCGACGCCGACCGGATTGCCATCATCGATGAAAAGAGCCGCTACATTTCCACCAATGACCTGCTCTTGTTGGTCTATTGGTATCTGCACGAGGTGCGCGGCGAGCGCGGCGGCGTGGTCCGCAACCTGGCGACCACCCACATGCTCGACCGGATGGCAGCCAAATTCGGCGAAAAAAGCTATGAAGTGCCGGTGGGGTTCAAGCACATCGCCTCAAGCATGGTCGAACACGATGCCCTGCTCGGCGGCGAATCCAGCGGCGGCCTGACCGTGCGCGGCCACATCCTGGGCAAGGACGGCATCTTCGCCTGCGCCTTGATCGTCGAGATGCTGGCCCGTACCGGAAAGCACATTTCCGAGATGCAGGAGGCTGCCTGGGCGATCTCCGGTCACCTTTACGGCAGCGAGGAGAATATCCCGGCCACGCCCGAGATGCGCGTCGACATCCCCCGGCGGCTGGGTGAATCATCCATTCGCAAGATTGGCAAATATCCGGTCCTGGGAGTCTCCCATTTCGACGGGACGAAGATCCTTCTCGAGAACGACAACTGGGCGCTCCTGCGCTTTTCCGGGACCGAGCCCGTCCTTCGCCTGATGGTGGAAGCCGATTCGCCCGAAAAGGCCCAGGAGATGATCGCCTGGCTGAAACAATTCTGCCTGGCAAAGAACTAGACGATTTTTGTCCGCCTCACCCGTTTCGTTTCATCATACCCAAGCACCTTTGGTATTAAATCCTGATTGGGAGACTTCTTATGCGCTACGGTTATTTCGATGATGAGAACCGCGAATACGTGATCGACCGGCCCGATGTTCCGGTTTCGTGGACGAACTACATCGGCGTCAGGGACATGTGCACTGTGCTCTCACACAATGCGGGTGGTTACTCATTCTATAAGACCGCCGAGCACCACCGCATCACCCGCTTCCGCCAGAACGGGGTGCCGCTCGACCGTCCTGGACACTACGTCTATATCCGGGACGACGAGACCGGGGAATTCTGGACGATCTCCTGGCAGCCGACCGGCAAGAGTTTATCCAAGGCAAAATACGAGTGCCGGCACGGGCTGTCATATTCCAAATTCTCCTGCGACTATCGCGACATCGAAGCCAGCCAGTTGATCTTCATCCCCGTCGAGGACGACGTCGAATTGTGGGACGTCCACCTGCGCAACAAATCAGACAAGCCCCGGCGGCTGTCGGTTTTCTCCTACGTCGAGTTTTCCTACCATCACATCGAGATCGACAACCAGAACCTGCAGATGTCCCTGTATGCCAGCGGCTCCAATTACAAGGACGGCATCATCGAATACGACTTCTTCTACGAGCCATGGACCTTTCACTACATGGCCGCCAACTTCAAACCAGACAGCTATGACTGCCTGCGGGATAAATTCATCGGCAATTACCGGACCGAAACCGACCCGGAAGCGGTCCTGCGCGGCCAGTGCTCCGACAGCTCCGAGTTGGGTGGGAATCACTGCGGTGCGCTGCACAAACGGATTACCCTAAACGCCGGCGCTGAAACACGGATGGTCTTCATGCTGGGCGTGGGACCGCGCACCGCTGGGCAAACCATCCGCTTCAAGTATTCGACCCTTTCCAACGTCGACAAAGCCTTCAATGGGTTGAAAGAATACTGGCGCAAGAAGCTGAACGTCTTCCAGTGCAAAACCCCCCACGCCGGCCTGAACACGATGGTCAACACCTGGAACCTGTACCAGGCCGAGACCTGCGTCGTCTGGTCGCGCTTCGCCTCCTTCATCGAGGTCGGCGGCCGGACCGGGTTGGGCTACCGGGATACTTCCCAGGACGTCATGGCGGTTCCTCACACCAACCCATCCAAAGTAAAACAACGCCTGGAAGAATTGCTCAACGGCCAGGTTCAACAAGGGTATGGGCTGCACCTCTTCGACCCGGAGGTCTTCAAGCCGAGGGACGAGAAGCTCCCGGGGGTAAAACTCCCGACGGTCGTTCCGACCCCCAATCCGGCCGACATCATCCATGGGCTGAAGGATACCTGTTCGGACGACGCCCTCTGGATCATCGCCTCCATTTGCGAATACGTCAAGGAAACCGGGGATGTTGCCTTCTTCGACCAAGTCATCCCGTTTGCCGACGGCGGCGAGGGGACCGTCTACGAGCACCTCAAGCGCTCGCTGGATTTCTCGGCCGAACAGATCGGCAAGAGCGGCATCTGCCTCGGGCTGCGAGCCGACTGGAACGATTGCCTCAACCTGGGAGGCGGCGAGAGCGCCATGGTTTCCTTCCTGCACCATTGGGCGCTGGTCACGTTCGCGGAAGCGGCCGAATTCTTGAAGCGGAGCGAAGATGTCAAAAAGTACACCGCCCTGGCCGAAAAGGTCCGCAAAGTCTGTGAGGACCAGCTCTGGGACGGCGAGTGGTACCTGCGGGGATTCACCCGCAAAGGGATCAAGATCGGCTCACACGAAAACGAGGAAGGTCGCATTTTCCTCGAAAGCAACTCGCTGGCAGTCCTCTCGGAGGCGGCGACGCCCGAGCACGGCCGCATGGCGATGGATTCGGTGGACAAGTATCTCGGGTCGAAATATGGCATCCACCTGGTCTGGCCGGCCTTCTCCAAGCCGGACGATGACATCGGATACATCACGCGGGTCTACAAGGGTATCAAGGAGAACGCCTCGATCTTCAGCCATCCCAACCCCTGGGCCGTGGTGGCCGAGTGCAAGCTGGGCCGCGGCGCTCGGGCGATGAAATTCTATGACGCCCTTCTGCCATACAACCAGAACGACATGATCGAGATCCGCGAGGCGGAACCCTATTCATACTGCCAGTTCGTCATGGGCAAGGACCACACCGCCCACGGGCGGGCGCGCCACCCCTGGTTGACCGGTTCCGCCGGCTGGATGTACCACGCCGTCACCCACTGGATCCTGGGAGTGCGCGGCGGGTTCGAGCAGTTGACCATCGATCCGTGCATCCCGGCGGATTGGAGGGAATTCGAGGTGACCCGTCAGTGGCGCGGCGCCAGCTATCACATCATCGTCCGCAACCCGAAGGGCGTCGAAAAGGGCGTCAAATCGATCACCCTGAACGGCAAACCGGTCCAAGGCGGGGTCCCGGCCCAGCCGGCCGGATCGCTCAACAAAGTGGAAGTGGAAATGGGCTGAAAACAAATCCCCTGGAGGCGTGGAGTTTCCAGGGGATTTTCGTAGGTTGAATCATGGATGCTTGGTTGGGGAAGTTTTATCAAGACGCACGTACCAATCGTTATCCGTGGTAATGGGGAGGTTTCGATGCTGAATGGAACAAACCAGGCAAAACCGCATAGCAGCATCCTCGCGCAAACATGGGCCCGACCAGAATCGAAGAACCCCGGAGATTTGGACTCTCCGGGGTTTAATTGCCTTTCGCCGCATTACTTGACGAAATACAGGATCCCGGCCGTCCCGGGTCCGCAGTGGCTGGAGATCACGCTGCCTGCCTCAGTGACCAGAACTTCCTGAGGGGAGGCGATCCGTTTTACCTCGTCCACCAGGAATCGGACCTCTTCATCCCCGTCACAGGTATGGGTCACGAAAACCCGTTGCCGGTCCACTTCTGGCAGGTGGGCTTCGAAATCCTCGAGCATCTGCTGGTGGCCCTTGTGCAGGGTGCCGCGGGCTTTTTCCTTTACGCCCAGCGAACCGTCCTGCTGGACCTCGATGATCGGGTGAATCTTCAAGACGCTGCCGGCTACCGCCTGGAGCGCTGTACACCGACCGCCTTTATAGAGGTATTCCATCGTATCGATGACGAAGGAAGTGCGCACTTTCGGGACCGAAGAGAGGATTTCCGCTTCGATGGCCCGGGCGGATAATCCGCGATCGCGCAGTTCGGCTGCACGCAGTGCCAGCAGCCCGACGCCGGTCGAGAGATTGAGCGAGTCGAGGACGCGGACCTTGCCTTCCGGCAACATCTCTGCAGCCAGGTGGGCGTTCTGCAACGTGGCGGAAAGCTTGGACGAAATTCCGATGAACAAACTCTCGCCAGGCTGGTCGAATGCCAGTTTGAACTCCCCCACCGAAGGTGCGGCCGTCTTTGGAAGTTCCCCGTACTCCTTGACCAGTTCGAATAATTTTTTCTGCTGGATGTCCACCCCATCCTGGTAATCCTTGCCATGGATTGTCACCGATAGCGGGATGACGGTCAACTTGAACCGTCGGGCGATGTCGACACCGAGGTCCGAGGTGCTGTCGGTAATGATGTTAACCATGATGCCTCCGTCTCATGAAAGCTCCGCCAACTATACCCGATGGGGTTCGAAAAAACAAGCACTAGCCTACGGCAAAGATACACTGGGGCAGGCCGGTCGCACTTGGCTCGAGTTTGGCTGTCTGACTGACGGCGCTATTGAGTTGCAATTCGAGGAGGTGTGCATCCATCCGGCAGAGAGCCGGGTAACGGGCGATGATCTGGGCATATGGACAGTGCCCGAACAGGATGCGCGGTCCCGCAGCCCCCGCCTCCCAGCGTGCCTGGTAATGCAATTCGTTCAAGCGATCAACCAGACTGGCAAAACGCCGGAGCAGCGGTTGCCCCGGCTCCGGGAGGTTTTGTCCCGCCAGGCGACTTGCAACGTTCCTCAAGGCGGCCTCCCGAACCTCTTCCTGGATATCACCCCCCAACCAGGCATCCAGGAGCGCCCCGGCAAGCTCGTCCAGGCCGTCTCCCAGGATACGGCGCGAAAGGCCATACACGTTGACCGGCCGGCCGCGCGGCTCCCGGCGCTGTCCGATCAGGTCGATGACATCGTTGGATTCGAGGATGGCAAGGTGGTGGCGAATATTCGCCCCGGTCATTCCCAAGGCGCGGCTCAATTCGGCGACCGTCACCGCCTGGTGGGTGCGGAGCTGTTCCAGGATTCTCAGTCGGGTGGGTGTAGGCATATCGGCATTATACTATTATTGCAAATATATATTTGCATAAATAAATTGACTCCCCCGTCCCCGCGGACTATAATCCCTCCGTTAACCAGAAGGTTTACAATCGGTAAATGGAGATGGTATGGAACCGAACGATCTCAACGCACCCGGTTTTGAAATCCCCCCTGAATTAAAAGGACAGCTCGCGATCACCAGCCTCGACCGGATCTACAACTGGGGCCGGAGCGCCTCCGTCTGGCCGTTGATGTTTGGCCTGGCCTGCTGCGCGATCGAAATGATCTGCACGGCTGCCAGCCGCTACGACCTGGCCCGGTTTGGCATGGAGATCATGCGGCCCTCCCCACGTCAGAGCGATCTGATGATCGTCTCCGGAACGGTGACCAAGAAAATGGTCCCGAACATCGTCCGCCTGTACAACCAGATGCCCGAACCGAAATATGTCCTGGCGATGGGCGCCTGCGCCTCCGGCGGCGGCCCATTCAAAGAAGGCTACAACGTCGTCTCAGGTGTGGACAAATACGTCCCCGTGGACGTCTACGTGCCGGGCTGCCCACCCACCCCGCAAGCGCTCCTCAACGGACTGATGAAGGTCCAGGAAAAGATCAAGGGGGAAACCCTCAAGACCTCCCGTTGGTACCGCAAGGGCCCAGACCAGGCCGAGATTCCCATCCCGTTGCTCGGCCCGGACCTGATCGACCCACGCAAGATTGCTCTCATCAAGAACGGCGAGAAGGCGTAGGAGATACCCATGGCGACTCCCGCTCCTGCTCAGACCATCGATCTCTCGGCCCGCTTTCCAGGCATCCTCCAGCCCGACACGCGCCCCGGATACACCGGGTGGATCGTCGATAAATCCAACCTGCTCGAATTTGCTTCCGCCCTGAAGACCGAACTGGGCTATGACTACCTTTCCTCCCTGACCGGCGTGGACTACCTGCCGGAAGGGAAGATGGAAGTCGTTTACCAGGTTTACAAGACGACCGGCGGCCCGGGTGTCCTGTTCAAAGTCCAGGTACCGCGGGCCGAGGTGGTCGAGGTGCCATCGCTGATGCCGGTCTACCCCGGTGTCGAGCTTCAGGAACGCGAGGCCTGGGATATGTACGGGATCAAATTCACCGGACATCCCGACCTGCGGCGCATCCTGATGTGGGAAGGGTTCGCCGGTTACCCCCTGCGCAAGGACTGGCACGAGCCATACTTCGAGGAAGAAGTCAAACCCTTCAAATCCCGCTGGCCGGAAGGCAAGATCGTCCAGGCTGAAGGCAAGAACCGTTTTGCCGACAATGTCACCTACCCGGCCGGATTCGACCCGGAAAACCAGACCTTCAAACCGGAAGAGGCTCTCTACGATTCCCTGGAAAAATACCAGAAGGCGGAAATCGGGCTGGATACCGACCACATCATCGTCAACATGGGACCCCAACATCCCTCCACGCACGGGGTCTTCCGGGTGGCGGTCATGCTCGACGGCGAAACCGTCGTCAATCTGAAACCCGTCATGGGCTACCTGCATCGCAACCACGAGAAGATCGGCGAGCGCAACACCTATATCATGAACATGCCTTACACCGATCGGCTGGATTACCTTGCCTCTATGAGCAACAATTTCGGCTATGCCCTGGCAGTCGAAAAATTGATGAATGTCCAGCCCACGGAAAGGGCCGACTACATCCGGGTGATGATGGCCGAGATGACCCGCATATCCAATCATCTCTTCCTGATCGGCACCCTGCTCAACGACCTGGGCGCCTACTTCACCCCGATGCTTTACGCCCTCGAAGAACGCGAACTTATCCTGGATATCTTCGAAGCCGTGACCGGTTCGCGGATGATGTGCAACTACTTCCGCTTCGGCGGCGTGGCCCGGGACCTGCCGGAAGGGACCCTGCAAAAGGTCAGGGAGATTTTCTTCGAGCGCCTGCCACGCAAGATCGACGAACTGGACCGTTTCCTGAGCGAGAACGAGATCATTCGCTCCCGCACCGTCGGCCAGGGCGTCTTGACCGCCGAGGATGCCATCAAGTACTCGGCTGCCGGCCCGCTGGCGCGTGCCTCGGGCATTCCCTACGACGTGCGCCGGGCCGAGCCATACAGCGTTTACGACCGTCTCGAGTTCGACGTGTGCACTCGTACACACGGAGACATCTATGACCGTCTGATGATCCGCTTCGACGAGATTCGCCAGAGCATCCGCATCGTCCAGCAGGTGACCAAACAGATCCCGGAAGGACCGATCGTCTCGATGAAGCCGGTCTACCAGGTGCGCGTCCCGGCCGGCGAAGCGTACGGCCGGGTGGAAGGGCCGAAAGGCGAGCTGGGTTTCTACCTCATCTCGAACGGCAAACCCACTCCCTGGCGCTATCACGTCCGGGCGCCATCCTTTATCAACCTGACTGCCTTCGGTCCGATGTGCGTCGGCCAGAAGCTGGCAGATGCGGTCGCGATCCTCGGCTCGATCGACATCGTCCTGGGTGAAGTTGACCGGTAGGAGGCTGACATGAGTGACATGTATGGCAAGGGTATTCTGAAAGGCCTGGGCGTCAGCCTCAAACGATTCGCCGATACCTATCTCGACGATTTGAAATGGCTCGGCAGGCGCTATGGCACCGACCAGGGCATCGCCCATCGCAGCGGGAAGGACGCCTCCGGCATCTTCACTGTTCAATACCCGGAAGAGAAACTCCCGATGCCGGAAGAGTTCCGCTTCATCCCCTTCCTGGTCTATGACGAAGGTCCCAACGGCGAGAAGAATCTGCGCTGCACCTCCTGCGGGATTTGCTCGAAGGTTTGCCCGCCGCAATGCATCTGGATCCTGCGCTCGTCGGACCCGGTGACCGGCCGTCCAATCCCCGATCCGGCCGATTTCTTCATCGATGCAGATATCTGCATGAACTGCGGGCTGTGCGCCGAGTACTGCCCGTTCGATGCCATCAAGATGGACCACGATTACGAGCAGGCAAGTTTCGGGCGGAATGTGCTCAACAAAGCCCAGCTATCCAAATCGGCTAAATATTACGAATCCATCCGCCCCGCCAACGCACAGCGCGAAAACGCCGCCCGGCTGGCCAAGGAAGCTGCCCGAGTCGGAAAGGCTGCCTAATCATGTTCAATTCGGATACCGATCTACTCTTTCCACCTCGGACGATCCCCACCCTGTGTGCAGCCCGCGGTCCGATCTGGCGGGATTTGATCCAGCAGACGCTCCAGGCCGGCCCCGGCAGCCCGGACCAGACGGCATTCATCCTGATGATGGCCCGCTTGAACAGCTGCTCCACCTGTAACTCCGACTCGTATCGCGCTATGAACGGTTGCACGGCCTGCTCCAAACAGGCCTTGAAGCGCTACCACGGCACCGATGAAGAACTGGTCAAGCTCTTCGACCATGCCAGGACCGAAGTGGAGCAGGTAACGAGGGAAAAATAACCTTCCCACTTGTTGACGAACTTTCCGGGTTTGTCCACGCGCGTCGACAATTTAATCCTCAAATGAGACATTCGATCCGAATGAATAAATCGACAGGTAAACATGCCAAAAAACACAATCACCGATGAGAGCATCCTGGCTGCGCTGAGCAAGGTCCAAGAACCCGAATTGCACAAAGACCTGGTCACACTGAACATGATCCGTGACCTGGAGATCAAGGGCCAGGCAGTCGAGTTCAAGATCGTATTGACCACCCCGGCCTGCCCGCTGCGCGGCAGCATCGAGAAAGCCGCCCGGGATGCAGTTTTGGCTGTGCCAGGCGTCAAGACGGTCGCAGTCAAGATGGACGCCAGCGTCCCGAGCGACGGCCGCAATCGCGGCCTGCTCAGCCTGCCAATCCGCAATGCCGTTGCCATTGCCTCCGGCAAGGGCGGCGTGGGAAAAAGTACGGTCAGCGCCAATCTGGCGGTGGCGCTCGCCCGCAGCGGAGCGCGCGTCGGCCTGATGGACGCGGACATTTACGGCCCCAACATTCCCACGATGATGGGCGTCACGGATATTCCCGGCACCCAGGGCAACCGCCTCATCCCAGCGGAGGCCTACGGCGTCAAGCTGATGTCGATGGGCTTCCTGGTCAAACCCGGCCAGCCCCTGATCTGGCGCGGCCCGATGCTCAACTCGGCCATCCGCCAGTTCCTGGCAGACGTGGAGTGGGGCGAGCTCGACTATTTATTGGTCGACCTGCCGCCCGGCACTGGGGATGCCTCCCTTTCGCTCGCCCAGACCCTCCCCCTCTCCGGCGTGGTCATCGTGACCCTGCCGCAGGCTGTCTCGCTCGAAGACGCCAGCCGGGGGCTGAAGATGTTCCAGACCCTGGAGGTCCCCGTCCTGGGTGTGATCGAGAACATGCGCGGCGAGTTCTTCGGCGCGGGCGGCGGCGAGGCCATGGCCCTGGCTGCCGGCGTGCCTTTCCTGGGAGCCGTCCCCATGGAGACGGCCGTCCGCGTGGGTGGGGACGCGGGGAAACCGGTCGTCGCCTCGAATCCGGATTCCGCTGCAGGCAAGGCGCTCCAATCGATCGCCGAGCAGGTAGCTGCCCGGATCAGCGTCGAAGCCGTCCAGGGGCAAAAAGCCCCGGTTATCAAAATCGAATAGATCAAGAAACGCAGGGGCGGCGTCTCTACGGTATAATCCCAGCATGCAACCTCTTATTGTCGGTGTCCGTTTCGCACAGATTGGAAAAGTCTATCATTTCGATGCCGCATCATTACCGGAGATCAAAGCCGGCGATCATGTCATCGTGGAAACCTCGCGCGGGAAACAGCTTGGCGAAGTGACCCAGATCATCCAGCGCCCGAACCCATCGCCGGAAGGCTGGAAGCCGATCGAACGCATGGCCACCCCGCGCGACCTTGTCCTGCGGCGCACCTGGATGCAAAAAGAACTGGAGGCGATGATCAGCTGTCGGGAGCGCGCTTCCCAGCTTAAGCTGGCCGGCATCAAGATCGTCGCCGCCGAGTATTCCTTCGACGGTTCGCGGCTGACCCTCATGTTCAGCACCGAATCGGAAGACAAGGCCGACTTAAAATCCCTGCGGCACGACATGCAGAAACTCTACCAGCCTTCCCAGGTCGAGATGCGCCAGATCGGCCCGCGCGACGTGGCCAAGATGCTGGGCGGGATGGGAGCCTGTGGCCTGGAAACCCGCTGCTGCTCGAAATTCCTGACCGAGTTCAGCCCAATTTCGATCAAGATGGCCAAGGAACAGGGCATCTCCCTGACTCCTCAGGAGATCACGGGGATGTGCGGCCGCCTGCGCTGCTGCCTGGTCTATGAATACGAACAATACGCGGCCGCCCGCAAGGAATTGCCCAAGCGCAACAAACGGGTCGTT
>Ga0335071_10006434_pt1 | contig 12117 bp, 10 predicted proteins | sample Lox_Sample_15_FD_206724 | JGI IMG/M metagenome (GOLD analysis project Ga0335071, IMG submission 206724) | Soil microbial communities from Loxahatchee National Wildlife Refuge, Florida, United States - Lox_Sample_1.5 | ecosystem: Environmental > Terrestrial > Soil > Wetlands | place: USA...
GGTCGAGCCCTGATTGGTCCCGCCCGAGGGCGTGGCCGCCAGCTTCAGCGAGCAGCCGGCCGGGGCGGCGTCCGAGCCCCCCCACTGGGCCGTCAGCGTGCGGGTCTGGCTGGAGCCCACCGTCGACGTATACTGGGCGTAGGTCGAGTTGGAGCTGGGATTGGCTGGCGTCTGGCCGCCGGTCGCCGGAGCGGCAACGGTCAGGGTGGAGGGATTGCCCGTCACGGCCAGCACGCAGATCGAGTTGACCTGCATGGTGACGGTCTGGGTCGTCGTCGCGGCGGCCTGGGCCAGGACGGCCAAGGCGAGGGCCACGCCGATACCGAGGAAGACGTTCTTCAGGCTTTTCATATCAAGCCTCCTTTCCGAGGATGGAACTCGAATTCGGTGTCCTAGAGGACTTCGAAATCTCGTGTATCAGAATACGCTCGGGGTTCCCGCGGGAAAATAGCCAAACGGGGGGATTCTCGGGGTGAATTGCCCCCTCCTCGAAATGCACACAAAAGGCATGCCCCCTCACCGCCGGAGGTGAAAGAAGGGGGTGAGACGAAGAGGCCTATATCCTCATATTTATAATTAATTCAATATGTTGCAGAATCGACGGGGTGATGGCCTCGCGGCAGGGCTCAAAAAGGCCGGGGGAAGCCCGGAAACCGAGGGCCGCGAAAACGGGGAAAGAGCCTCACCCGGCTTCCGCGGCCAGAAGCGGCGCGCTCAGTCCTCGGACGGGGCGAGAGGCGTCTCGATGAACCGGCCCTCCCACTTCGCGATCACGGCCGAAGCGAGGCAGTTGCCGACGACGTTGATCGTCGTCCGGACCATGTCCATCAGGCTGTCGATGCCGAGCAGGACCGCGACGCCTTCGAGGGGCAGGTTGAACGAGGCCAGCGTGCCGGCCAGGATCACGAGCGCCGAACGGGGCACGCCCGCCACCCCCTTGCTCGTCAGCATCAGGGTGAAAACCATGACGAACTGCTGGCCGAGCGACAGGTGGACCCCGGCCGCCTGGGCGACGAAGACCGAGGCCAGCGACAGATAGAGCGACGTGCCGTCGAGGTTGAAGCTGTAGCCCGTAGGGATGATGAACGAGACGATCTCGCGGGGGACGCCGAAGGCCTCCATGGCCAGCATGGCCTTGGGCAAGGCGGCCTCCGAGCTCGTCGTCGAGAAGGCGATGACGGCCGGTTCCTTGACCGCCTTGAAGAACCGGACCATCGGCACCTTGAAGGCCAGGCCGACCGGAACGAGGATCACGCCGAAGAAGGCCAGCGCGCAGGCGTAGAAGGTGAGGACCAGGACGCCGAGGTTGAGCAGGACGCCCACGCCGCGGCTGCCGACCGTGACGGCGATGGCCGCTCCGACCCCGATCGGGGCGAACTTCATGACGATCCCGGTGAACTTGAACATCGTCTCGGCCAGGGTGTCGCAGAAGTCCAGGATGGGCTTCTTCTTGGCGTGGACCAGGCTGAGGGCGAAGGCGAAGATGATGCTGAAGACGACGACCTGGAGGATCTCGCCTTCGGCGGCGGCCTGGACGAAGCTCTGGGGGAAGATATGGACGAGGACATCGGCGAAGGCCTGCGGCTTGGCGGCGATGGCGCTCAGGTCCCCGCCCGTGAGCTTCACGCCCGCGCCGGGCCGGACGAGGTTGACGAATCCCAGGCCCAGGAAGAGGGCCACGGTCGTCACGACCTCGAAGTACACCAGGGCCTTCACGCCCATCCGGCCGACCGCCTTGAGGTCGCTGTGGCCGGCGATGCCGACGACGAGGGTGGCGAAGATGAGGGGGGCGATGATCGACTTGATGAGCCGGATGAAGATGACGCTCACCGGGCGGAGCGCCTCGCCCGCCTGGGGGAAGAACGCGCCGAGGAGCAGGCCGAGGCCCATGCCGATGAAGATATAGAGCGTGAGACGGCTCTTGCGGGCGGCCATGGCGGCCCCAAAATACCAGAAGGCCGGGCGGGCGTCAACGCACTTGCGCTCCCCTTCCTTTTTTAGTATGGTTGGCCTTCATGGCGGGCACCGCCCGATCGCGTGGAGGCATATCACATGTCAAACCTCTTAAGGACCAAGCCCCTGGAAGTCCTCCTCAACGAGGCCTCGGCCGAGGGTGAGCACACCCTCAAGCGCGCCCTCACCGGGCTCAACCTCATCACCCTGGGCATCGGGGCCATCATCGGCGCCGGCATCTTCGTCCTGACCGGGGCGGCGGCGGCCAAGTACGCCGGCCCGTCGATCATGCTCTCCTTCGTCCTGGCCGGCATCGCCTGTCTGTTCGCCGGCCTGTGCTACGCGGAATTCGCTTCGCTCATCCCCATCGCCGGCTCGGCCTACACCTACGGCTACGCCACCCTGGGAGAGATCTTCGCCTGGATCATCGGCTGGGACCTGATCCTGGAATACGCCTTCGGCGCGGCGACGGTCGCCTCGGGCTGGAGCGGCTACCTGCTCAGCCTGCTCAACGACCTGGGCATCCACATCCCGGCCCGGCTGACGAGCGCGCCCGGGACCAAGCTCGTCCTGTACAACGGCCAGTGGGAGCACCTGGACCGGATCAAGGACACGCTGGCCGCGGCCAACATCGACCCGACGACGCTCCCGACGCAGTCGGCCCTGTTCAACCTGGTCGCCTTCCTGGCGATCGCGGCCGTGACGACGATCCTGATCATCGGGATCAAGGAGTCGGCCAACTTCAACTCGGCCATCGTCATCGTCAAGCTGGTCATCGTCTTCGTCTTCATCGGCATCGCCGGCCTGTATGTCATCAAGCACCCCAGCACGACGATCGCCGTCAACTGGAAGAACTTCATCCCCAAGAACCTCGGGAAGTTCGGCGAGTACGGCTGGTCGGGCATCGCCCGCGCGGCCAGCGTCATCTTCTTCGCCTACATCGGCTTCGACGCCGTCTCGACCGCCGCCCAGGAAGCCAAGAACCCCAAGAAGGACATGCCCATCGGGATCATGGGCTCCCTGTTCATCTGCACGGTCCTCTACATCCTGGTCTCCGGCCTCCTGACGGCCGTCGTCCCCTACACCAGCCTCAACGTCTCCGACCCCGTCGCGGTGGGCATCGACGCCACGGGCATCAAGTGGGGCGGTTACCTGGTCAAGACGGGAGCCATCTTCGGCCTGGCCACGGTCATGCTGGTCATGCTCCTCGGCCAGTCCCGCGTCTTCTATACGATGGCCCACGACGGGCTGCTCCCCCAGTGGGCGGGCAAGATCCACCCCAAGTTCCGCACCCCCTACATCTCCTCGCTGATCGTCGGCCTCTTCGTCGCCCTGTGCGGCGCGCTGCTGCCCATCTCCGTCCTGGGCGAGCTCGTCTCGATCGGCACGCTCCTGGCGTTCGTCATCGTCTGCTGCGGGGTCTGGATCATGCGCGTCCGCAAGCCCGACCTGCACCGGCCGTTCAGGACGCCCTGGGTGCCGTTCGTCCCGATCATGGGCGCCATCGTGTCTCTGGGCCTCATGGCCAGCCTGCCGTTCGACACCTGGCTCCGGCTCATCATCTGGCTCGTCGTCGGGCTGGTCATCTTCTTCACCTATGGCCGCAAGCACAGCCGCCTGAACGAGCTCGGGAAAAACGGCTCCCCGCAGGCCTGACCCCCGCTCCGGCGATTACGCGGGCCTCCTCCCCGCCGGGAGGAGGCCCGTTTTTTAAATCGGTGATAGTAACCGCATTTCCGAATTTATTTTATTTCTTATTAATGATATAAAAAAAAGGGTCCGCTGGCTCGCACGGCATCTTGTTCAAGATCGGCATTCGTTCCTTCGGCTAATTCGGAAATCCGGTTACTGTCACCGATTTCTCACCGATTTCGTTGACCTCGCCCGGGGCCTCTGATAAAGTAATTTTCCGCTCTGCCACAAGGAGGATCCGCGTGCTCAAGAAACTCGTCTTCTCCGTTTTGGCTGTCCTCGCCTCCGCCTCGCTGCTCGCGGCCGCGTTCCGCAAGGAGGACATCAAGGTCGCCAAGCTCGACAACGGCTTGAAAATCCTGATCTACGAGGACCACGCCATCCCCAACGTCGCCCTCTATACGTTCTTCCACGTCGGCTCGCGCAACGAGCGGACGGGGATCACCGGCGTCAGCCACTTCATCGAGCACATGATGTTCAACGGCAGCGGGAAGTTCGGGCCGGGGGAGTTCGACCGGCGGATGGAGTTCGCCGGGGGATCGAACAACGCCTTCACCGGCGACGACATGACCGGCTACACCGACTGGTTCCCGGCCGCCGCTCTCGAGCCCATGATGGCCATGGAGGCCGACCGGCTCCAGGGCCTCCTGTTCGACCCCAAAGTCCTCGAATCCGAGCGGGGCGTCGTCGCCTCCGAGCGGCGGATGAGCGTCGAGAACAACAACGACGCCATCCTCGGGGAGAACGTCCGGGCCACGGCCATCATGGCCCACCCCTACCACTGGGACGTCATCGGCTGGATGAGCGACATCCAGAGCTGGAAGCGCGACGACATCCTGGCCTATTACAAGACCTACTATGCGCCCAACAACGCCGTCCTGATCCTGGTCGGCGACGTCGAGAGGGCCAAGGCCCTCGACCTGATCAAGAAATACTACGGCGGCATCCCGGCCGGACCGCCCCCGCCCCCGGTGACCACGGTCGAGCCGCCCCAACAGGGCCCGAAGCAGGTCCTGGTCCGCAAGGAGGCCCAGGCGCCCTCCTTCACCATCGTCTTCCACGCGCCGGCCTGCACCTCGCCCGATTACCGGCCGCTGAGCATCCTGGAGAGCGCCCTGTTCAACGGCGAGAGCAGCCGCCTCTACAAGCGCCTCGTCCGCAACGAGCAGCTGGCCATCGGCGTCGGGGGCGGGATGGCCGAGACGATCGATCCCCAGCTCTTCACGATCGACGTCCGGCCCCGGCCCGGGGCGGACCTGGCCAAGATCGAGGCCGCGGTCGATGACGAGCTGGCCAAGGTCAAGGCCGACGGCATCACCGAAAAGGAGTTCCAAAAGGCCTTGAACGAAGTGCGGACCGCCTTTTACGGCGAGCTGCAGACGATCGCGGGCAAGGCGGGGCAACTCGGCCACTACGAGATCTACTACGGCGGCTTCGAGAAGCTGTTCACGGTCATGGACGACTATGCCGCGATCAAGCTCCCCCAGGTGAAGGACGCCGCCCGCAGGATCTTCACCGAGAACAACAAGACCGTCGGGCGCCTGATCCCCGAAGGAGGCTCCAAGTGAAGACCGTGAAGATGAGAGCCCGCATCCTCGCCGTCGTCGTCGCCCTCCTGGCCTCCTCCCTCGCCGCCCGGGCCGCCTTCAAGCTCCCCGCGCCCGAGAAGATCGTCCTCAAGAACGGCCTGACCGTCTATTATATGAAGAGCGCCGACCTGCCCCTCGTCACCTTCCAGATGTCCCTCCGGGGCGCGGGGACGGCCGCCGAGCCCGCCGAGGTCGAAGGCGTGGCCGGCATGACGGCCGCCCTCCTGACCAAGGGGACGGCCCGCCTGGGCGCCGACGCCCTGGCCGAGGCCGTGGACGTCATGGGGGCCCTCCTGATGTTCTCCTCGGCCGAGGAGTACGCCTCGGCCAGCGCCCAAAGCCTGGCCGAGCACTTCCCCAAGCTCATGGAGATCGCCGCCGACTGCCTCATCTCCCCGTCCTTCGCGGACGAGGAGTTCGCCAAGGAACGCAAGACGCGCCTCGACGGGCTGAAGGCCATGAAGGACAATCCCGGCGCCGCCGTCCGGGCCTACTTCCGGAAAGCGTATTTCGGGGCCCACCCCTTCGGCCGCCTCGCCTCCGGGACGGAGACCTCGCTGGCCAAGATGACGGCGGCCGACGTCCGGGCGTTCTTCAAAAAGACGTACCATCCGGCGAACGCGGTCGCGGCCGTCGTCGGCGGCATCGACAAGGCCAAGCTCGTCCCGCTCCTCGAGGCGACCATCGGCCGTTGGTCCCCGGGCGGCGCCGCGCCGACGGCGCCGGCCGTGCCGCCGCTCCCCAAGCCGGCCGGCCGCAAGCTCGTCCTCATCGACAAGCCCGACGCCACGCAGGCCTACTGGGTCCTCGGCGCGCCCGGCTACAAGCAGGGCGATCCGATCTCCGGACCTGCCCAGGTCATGAACACCCTCTTCGGGGGGCGGTTCACGTCGTGGCTGAGCACGGAGCTCCGCATCAAGCGCGGCTGGACCTACGGGGCGAACTCGGGGCTCCAGAGCTGGGGGACCGGCGGCCTCTTCACCGCCTCGTCCTACACCAAGAACGACACGATCGGCGAGATGCTCAAGCTCACGTTCGAGCTCCTGAAGAAGGCCCGGAGCGCGGGCTTCGCCCCCGAAGAGGTCGAGAGCGCCCGCAACTACATCCTCGGCCAGTTCCCGCCGACGATCGAGACGATCGCCAGCAAGGCCGCGACCTACGTCCGCCTGGCCTTCTACGGCCTGGGCTTCGACTTCCTCGACGGCTATCTAGCCAAGGTCCAGTCCGCCACCCCGGCCGAGGCCAAGGACGTCGCCGTCAAGCTCATCCCCGACGCCGACTTCGTCCTGGTCGTGGTGGGCAAGGCGTCCGAGATCAAGACCCAGCTCGACAAGCTCGGGACGTGGACCGTCAAGAAGATCACGGATCCGGATTTTTAATAAGGAGGGTGAAATGAGAAGAAGAATCGCGCTGCTTTCGCTCATCATTCTGATCGCGATGGCCGCCGTATCCGGCGGGAGCGGCGGGCCGCAGGCCGCCTCGAAAGCCTGCCCGACGTGCCTGCCGGCCGACCTCAAGGGCGACGCCTGCACGGTCATCATGGTCGGCCGCGAGGCGTCGACCGACGGCTCGGTCATGTCGACCCACACCTGCGACTGCGGCGTGTGCGACTGGACGTTCCGCCGCGTGCCGGCCGCCGACCACAAGCCGGGCGACATGAGGCGGATCAACCACATGGACCAGTTCGGGACCTTCCCGCCCGCGATCGGCCTGAAGTGGGAGAAATACAAGGACCAGTTCTCCGGCCTGGAGATCCCCGAGGTGCCCCACACGCACGCCTACATCCACGGCGACTTCGGCTATCAGAACGACGTCCAGGTCTCGATCGGCGAGTCGACCATCGGCACGGTCCGCAAGCTCGAGAACCAGACGCCCACGCCGAAGTTCGACATCACCACCCTGACCATGCTGGCCATGGAGCGGGGCGGGACGGCGCGCGAGGCGATCAAGGTCATGGGCGAGCTGGCCGAGAAGTACGGCTACGGCTTCACCGACTCCGGCGAGATGCTGGCCGTGTCCGATCCCAAGGAAGTCTGGGTGTTCGAGATCATGCCCGCCGGTCCCCTGTGGACGCCGACCTCGGGCAAGCCCGGCGCGGTCTGGTGCGCGGAGCGCGTCCCCGACGACCACGTCAGCGTCTGCCCCAACGAGTCGCGCATCGGCGAGATCGACGTCGCCAATGGAGATCTCTTCATGGCCTCGCCGAACGTCGTCCAGCTGGCCATCGACCAGAAGCTCTACGACCCCAAAAGCGGAAAGCCCTTCAACTGGAAGCGGGCCTACTCGCCCCAGGAGACGAGCGCCGCTTCCTCGAACGGATCCCACGTCCGGCTGTGGCGGTTCTTCAACCTCGTCGCGCCCTCGCTCGCCCTCGGGCCAGAAACACCCAACATGGACCTGCCCTTCTCGGTCAAGCCCGAGCGCAAGATCTCGGTCCGTGACGTCATGGAGATGACCCGCGACAAGTGCGACGGCACGATCTTCGATCCCGCCCGCGGCCTGCAAGGCGGCCCCTTCGCCAACCCCAACTACCTGCCCTACGGCTTCAAGCTCGAGGGCAAAACTTATAACCTCCCCCGGGTCATCGGCGTCAACCGCGCGGAATACGTCACCATCACCCAGGCCCGCGCAGGTCTGCCCGACCCTGTCGGCGGCATCGTCTGGCTGGCCTTCGGCTCCCAGGACACCTCCTGCTTCATGCCCCTCTACGCCGGCATCTCCGAGATCCCCCGTTCGTTCCAGATCGGCGACCACTGGGAGTTCAGCCGCGACTCGGCCCGCTGGGCCTTCGACACGGTCGACTTCCACACCCAGGTCGTTTACAACCTGGCCATCAAGGATGTGCGCGAGGCGCAGAGGAAATGGGAGCTCGCGGCCGTCAGCCGGACCGCGGACGTCGACAAGACCGCGCTCGACCTCTATAAAAAGGACCCCGCCCTGGCCAAGCAGTACCTTACGGATTATTGCCTGAACAACGCCACCCTGGTCGTCAACGCCTGGTGGGACCTCGGAACCCAGCTCCTGGTCAAGTACAACCACCTCTGGATCTACGAGCAGAACGGCCGGCGCCGCAATCCCCTGCCCCTCCCCGAGGCCTCTCTCAAGGCCCTGGTCGAATACAACAAGCTGAAGCCCGTGGAGGAGAAGAAATAAGGCACCGCGCTCTCTTCGGCTGGCTCCGCCAAGCGCCGCCCGCGTCCCGTCGCGCCCTGGCCGCGGCCTCCCTCGGCTGGATGCTGGACGCGTTCGACGTCATGCTCTACGCCCTGGTCCTGGCCCATATGATGGCCGACCTGGGCATGAGCAAGACGACGGGCGGGCTGATGAGCTCGCTCACCCTCCTGGCCGCGGCCGCGGGCGGCATCGTCTTCGGGGTTCTGGCCGACCGCAACGGCCGGACCTGGGCCCTGCGGGCCAGCGTCCTGGTCTATTCCGTGTTCACCGCGGCCTGCGGCCTGGCCGGGACGGTGCCCATGCTGGCCGTGTTCCGGATCTGCCTCGGCTTGGGCATGGGCGGGGAATGGGCGAGCGGCGCGGCGCTCGTCTCCGAGACCTGGCCGGCGGAGCACCGGGGTAAGGCCCTGGGCTTCGTCCAGAGCTTCTGGGCCGTCGGCTATGCGGCCGCGGCCCTCGTCTCGGGCCTGGTCCTGCCCTGGGGCGGCTGGAGGGCGGTCTTCTTCGTCGGCGTGCTCCCCGCCCTCCTCGTCTTCTGGGTCCAGAAGCGCGTGGACGAGCCCGTCATCTGGCGCTCGCAGATGGCCACGGCCAAGAACGAGCCGAAGCTCCGGATCCGGTCGGTCATCCGCGGCCGGCTGCTGGGCACGACGGCGGCCGTCACCCTGATGAACGGTTTCACCCTCTTCGCCTGGTGGGGATTCAACACCTGGATCCCCGGCTACCTCGCTCTCGCCCGCGACCAGGGCGGCATGGGGCTGTCCACCGGGCTCACCGCGGCCCTCGTCTTCATCATGCAGGCCGGCATGTGGCTCGGCTATCTGACCTTCGGCTATTTCAGCGACGCGATCGGCCGGCGGAAGACCTACGTCGTCTACCTTCTCGCCGCGGCCGCGCTCGTGGCGATCTACGCGAGCGTCCGTCGTCCGCCTCTCCTCTTCGCCCTCGGCCCGGTCGTGGCCTTCTTCGGGACGGGCTATTTTACGGGGTTCGGCGCGCTGACGGCCGAGCTCTATCCGACGCGCATCCGGGCCACGCTCCAGGGATTCACCTACAACATCGGCCGCGTCGTGTCGGCCGCCGCCCCCCTGGCCATCGGGACGCTGGCCCAGCAGCGGGGGTTCGGGACGGCCTTCCTCCTGGCCGCCGGCTCGTTCATCGCCGCGGCTATGATGTTCATCTGGATCCCCGAGACGCGGGGAAGGGCGTTAGGCTGAGGAGGCCGACGTGAGAAAAATCCTCGTGCTCGAACATATCTCCCTGGATGGTGTCATCCAAGCCCCGGGCGGTCCGGACGAGGATCCCAGTGGCGGATTCGCGTACGGGGGGTGGACGGCGTCTTATTCCGACGAGATCCTCGGAACGGCCCTAAGGAGGCTGATGAGCCGGCCGTTCGACCTCTTGTTGGGGCGAAAGACCTTCGATATCTGGGCGCCGTACTGGCCGCGACACGCGAACATATGGCCGGGCGTCATGGCGGCGACCAAGTACGTCGCCTCGAATACGATGACGTCGCACGCATGGCGGCCTTCCGTGTTCTTGAACGGGGACATCGCGGAAAAAGTCGCCGACATCAAGCGACAGCCCGGACCGGATCTGAACGTTTGGGGAAGCGGCGTCCTCGCCCAAACGCTCATCAGGCATGATCTGATCGACGCGTTCTGGCTCATGATCTATCCGGTCACGTTAGGCGGAGGAAAGCGGTTGTTCGCCGACGGCACGATCCCGGCGGCGTTCAAGGTGGCCGAAAGCGCCGTCACTCCGAAGGGCGTCATTATCGCGAATTACGAGCGGGCGGGCGCGATCACAACCGGCGACGTAACATAATTCGCGCCGCGTAGCCGCAAGTCGGAACGCACTCCACCATTTCGAAGCCTGGCTAAGGGATCCACTTTTAAGCTCCATCTTATTCGGTTTGCGCAATGTCCATCAGTCTATTTTATTTATTTTTAATAATTTATAAATATGTGAACATTATTATTAATAATTTTAATAATTATATTGACTTTTTTAATTTTATAGATTATATAATTATTGAAAGTTAATAAAGAGAGCCGAAAATGAACCAAGAATGGAACGAACTGACCAGGTTGACCCAAGGCGCGGCGTTCACCGTCGAGCGCATCCGGCTCAAAGGGAGCGGGATCGCGATCGAGGGCAGCTTCGACCTCCCTCCCTTGGCCCAGCTGACCGCCGAGGATCAGCTCTTCGTGACGGCCTTCCTCCGGAGCCACGGCTCGATCAAGGAGATGGAGACGGCTTTCGGGGTCTCCTACCCCACGGTCAAGAACCGGCTGAACGCCATCTCCGCCCGGCTCCCCTTCGTGGATACCAATCCGCCGACCTCCAAACGTGACGTCCTCGACGAGCTCGAGCGCGGGGAAATCACCGTAAACGAGGCCCTGCAGCGGATGAAAGGATAGGCCATGCTTCCCGTCATCGTGCATTTCCGCGTCCGGAAGCCCGGGAGACGTCCCTTCGGCTTCTATTTCCCCATCCTCCTGGTCTGGATCGTGCTCGCGGCGCTTCTCGTGCTGCTCTTTCCCTTCCTCCTCCTCGCCGCGGTCCTGACTTGGCGTCGGGGCCCGGGACGGATGCTGCTCGTCATCTATCCCCTGCTGGCCGCCGTCCTCTGGAACATGTCCGGCCTCCACATCGAGGCCGGCAACGCCGGGAACGGCGTTCTGATCGATTTCACTTAAGCCCAAAAGGAGAATTTCCATGAACGAAGAACGACGCAAGATCCTGGACATGCTGGCCCAGGGCAAGATCACCGTGGACGAAGCCGAAAAGCTGCTGTCCGCCATCGGCGAGCCCGCCCCCGACGCGGGCAACGGCGCCGCGGCGGGACCGCGGTCCTGGAAATACCTGCGGGTACAGGTCGAGCCGGGCCCGAGCAGCGAGAAGGGCGACAAGGTCAACATCCGCGTCCCGTTCAAGCTGATCCGGGCCGGGCTCAAGTTCGCCGCCTTCATCCCCCAGAACGCCCAGGGCCAGGTCCGCGAAGCGCTCAAAGAAAAGGGCCTGGACGTCGACCTGTCCAAGATCACGCCCCAGGACCTCGAAGACCTCGTCTCCAACCTGGACGACCTGACCGTCGACGTCGACGGCCGGGACAAGGTCCGCATTTTCTGCGAGTAGCTTTTTTTATCGCGCTACGCGGGTCCTGTCGCCGACCGTCCTTCAGAAAAAGGGGACACAGAACCACGATATCGCTCGACAACTCGCTGGACAGCGTTCTGTGTCCCCTTTTTCAAGGGCGCCCCCCGGTCGGCGCCACCCGCGGGGCTCGATTCTTTTCCGCCCTTTGATTGACTCCGTTCCTCCTCCGGGCTTATGCTGGCCTCTCGCGACGTCACGTCAAGGAGGGGAAGCATGACGAAGCGTATCGGAGTCCGGCAGTCTATCCTGTGCGTCACATTGGCCGCGATGCTTCTCGGCGGGGCGGCGGCCGCATCGGCCCAGGTCAACTCGTCGGGGACGCCGACGCCGGCGCCCGAATTTCCGTCCGGCTACAAGCCGCCGCTTTTCTACATCCACGGGAGCCTCGGCTTCGGCCTGGATTGGATGAGTAGCAGCGACATCTCGGACCTGATGGATCCCTATTCCGTGTCGGGCTTCGGCCTCAGCTATTGCGCGGGCATCCGCGTCGGCCTGATGAATATCTTCCAGTATGAGCACCGCATCGACGGGAGCGCGGAGCACAACC
>Ga0335071_10006436_pt1 | contig 12116 bp, 10 predicted proteins | sample Lox_Sample_15_FD_206724 | JGI IMG/M metagenome (GOLD analysis project Ga0335071, IMG submission 206724) | Soil microbial communities from Loxahatchee National Wildlife Refuge, Florida, United States - Lox_Sample_1.5 | ecosystem: Environmental > Terrestrial > Soil > Wetlands | place: USA...
ACCTGGAGGATTCCATGAAGCGCATTACCGCGACTCTCGACGCGAACGATATGCTCTACGCCGTAAACGCGTCGCGGAACTACGATCCGTCGCCGCGGCTGGAGACGATCCAGGTTCCGGTGATGTTCGTAAATTCGGCCGACGATTTCATCAATCCGCCGGAGCTAGGTATAGCGGAGCGCGAAATCAAGCGCGTGAAGAAGGGCAAGTTCGTGCTGATCCCGGCGTCGGAGCAGACGCACGGTCATGGGACGCACACCTGGGCGGCGATTTGGCAGGAGTATTTGGAGGAGTTGCTGGAAGAGACGGCGAAATGAATCGTCTCAAAATCAGCGCTAGAAAGCGCTCAATGAGCCTAAAGCTTGATTGCAACTGGAGGTGGAGTGGGAGGATCAGCCGAGTTCTTCTGGGTCTCTGCGTCTTCTCAGGTGTTCTCTCCCTGTTCGCCCAAACGGCCTCTTGGCAACCATCGCCCGGACATCGAGAGATGCCGATATGGCCGGGTAAGGTGCCGGATGGGCAGCCCCTCCCCGGACCGGAGACGATGAAGATCGATTCCGACTTTTTCGTTGCCGGCAGGCACGTGACCGGAGTGTTCAACGTGACCCAACCAACGATAACAGTTTATGCTCCTACAGGAGAGAGTACTGGCGCAGCGATTCTCGTCTTTCCGGGTGGCGGCTTCCGAGGTTTGGCGATCGACCTCGAGGGCACGGAGGTTTGCGACTGGCTAACCTCCGCAGGGATTACGTGCGTGCTGCTGAAATATCGCGTGCCGAGTCTGCCTTATGACTGGCATTGCAAGTGCCGACCCGACGGACTTGCGATATCGACACTCGCGCTGGAAGATGCCCAGAGAACGATGGGGCTAGTGCGATTTCATGCCAGCGAGTGGCATATCGATCCTCACAAGGTTGGTGTGCTCGGTTTTTCCGCAGGCGGCTATCTCGTGGCAGAGATTAGCACGCATTTTGATCACCGATTGTACGCACCGTTCGATGCAGCAGATCGAGAAAGCTGCCGGCCCGACTTTGCAGTTCCAATCTATCCGGGCCACCTATGGACCGAAGACAATTTTGAGTTGAATCCGCGCATTCGCGTGACCCGCGAGACCCCGCCTACATTCCTGTTGCAGGCCGAAAATGACCCTATCGATCCTGTGCAGAACTCGCTGGCCTACTTTGCCGCACTGAAACAAGCTGGCGTTCCGGTGGAGATGCATCTGTACGCGCAAGGCGGTCACGCGTTCGGAATGCGAAGTACGGAATTTCCGATTACGGAATGGCCCAAGCTGGTCGAAAGGTGGTTGCGAACGATTGGGATTACCTCGAAGTAGGTGCCACCCGAAAACCCGGGCGGCAGGCTCGATGTCAACAGATGAAAGATCCCCTGCACGCAACCTTGCCGTCGGACGATTCGATGACACGGGAACTTCTCCCCCGCCCCTTCCGTATCTTCCTTTGCTAACGGTTTGTTATGCGCCTCGTCTATTCAGCCAGAAGGGGTTAAGGTCATGAAAACACAAGCATGGGGATGGCTGACGGCGGCGGTTCTGGCAGCCGGATTGAATTCCAGCTACCACAACGGCGGCCTGCAGTGGGCCCACGAGATTGCAGACCGCGTCGAACATAACAGCCGTGCTGTGTTGTCCCTGGCCACCGACAGGGCCGACCAGTTCCTGGCCGAGGCCCGCATGCTTCAGCTCGACCGCGCTGCCGATACCGTCGACAGCGTCGTGAACGACGCGGGCACGGTTCTCAGCAACCAGGAAACCCGGTGCCCCCTCTCCAGAGCGATGGCAGAGGTCCAGAGGAATTTCGACCATTCCCAGGCGCAGTTCGATCGTTTCCAGGCCCTCTCCGCTCGCGAACAGGCGAAGCTCGCCCGGCTCGAAGCCAATCGCGCCCGGATGGAAGCCCAGATTCAGGCCAGAATGGCCCACATGCAGCTGGCCGACAACAAGTTCCGCTTCGAGGACGGCAGCGTCAATGTCAGCATTCCCGACGTGAACTTTGCCCCGGTGGTGGTTCGAGTACCGGAAATCCACTGCCCGCGCGTGCGCGTCAGCACGCCGAGAGTTCACGTAAGGGTTCCGAAGATTGAAGTTCCAACCCCCGTCGTGGGATTCGATGATTCCGATCAGGGGCCGATTTAGTCAAGCTTTTGTCCGAACCTCCTACTGGAAGACAGGGCGCGGAAAATTTACCGCGCCCGTTTTTTGCGTCCTATCGCATCAACACCCACAAAGCGCTGGAAGCAAGTGGTGTCCCGACAGGGACACTTGACAATAGCCCGCCAGTTTACTGGCGGGTAAGCAGAGTCTCGAAAGCGCGTCCCGGAGGGACGCCTGAAACATCTCTACGAGGTGTTCAGCCGTGCCTCCGGCACGTAATCACGTTGGGGAACAATTCCCGCCAGTGAACTGGCGGGCTACTCGCAATTGTCCCTTCGGGACAAATTCTCCGGTTCCCATCAAACTGGCCCCCGATCCTGACCACGACGACTGACCACTGACTACTGGCATCTGATATTCCACCTGTGCAAATCACCACTTTTTTCCCATATCTCAATTCGAGATTTGCGGCTATAGTGAAGAGGCTCAGCGATTCCTGGCGACAACTGACCTGAACTGATGGCGCGGAAAACGAGCCCCACCATCCAGCAGGAAGAATTGTACCCGCCATACGCCGGGAATCTCCCGTCCGCCGTGCGTGAAGAACTTGACGACGCACGCCTGGTTGACCTCGATGTAGACGAACAATCGCCCTTCCTGCGCGCGCAGAAGCGTGTCTCTGCCCGCCGCAGCACGCTGCCGAAAAAGACCGCGCATCGGCTCATGTGGGCGTGCGTTGCGGTAGGTATTCTCGGGATCGGCGCAGTCATCGCTCTCGCCCTCTACAACTACGGAGAGCACTCCTGGCGCTTCCGCATCGACACGAGCGACAACATTGAAGTTACCGGCAACCAGAACGTGACCAAAGCCCAGATTATGGAGGTCATGGGCGCCGATATCGGGCGGAACATTTTCTTCATTCCGCTCGCACAGCAAAAAGCCCAGCTCGAACAGATTCCGTGGGTCGAATCTGCGAGCGTCATGCGCTTTGTACCCAACCGTTTGAAAGTTGAAATCCACGAGCGCACTCCGGTCGCGTTTGCCCGTGTTGGCCCGCGCATTTTTCTGATCGACGCCGTGGGCACGCTCATGGAGCTTCCGGCCAAGCACAAGTACTCCTTCCCGGTGATTATCGGGATGAATCCCGGCGAGCCGATCTCGACGCGTGTGCCGCGCATGAAAGCCTACAACCAGCTCGTCGAGGAACTCGACTCCGGCGGCGCGCACTACTCGCAGGATCTGAGCGAAGTCGATATCTCCGATCTCGAGAACGTGAAGGTCCGCGTGAACGATCCGCAGGGAGACGTGCTGGTTGAACTGGGAGCTGGCGACTATCAGAAGCGCTACAGGACCTACGTCAGCCACGTGCAGGAGTGGCGCCAGCAGTTTCAGAAACTCGAATCGGTGAATCTGCGCTACGACAATCAGGTGATCGTCAATCCTGACATGGAAGGGAAGCCGAAGCAGGCTGCCCTGACCGCGGCCGCTGCGAAAGCCGCCGCTTTAGCAGGCGTGAAACCTGCCGCGCTGATCACACACATCAACCCACACGATCACTCGCTGCCTAAGCCCGCGTTCGAGTTGAGCGACAAGAAGCTCGATCCGAAGTTGGCCACGAGAAAACCGGCCGCGAAAGCGAAGCCGAAAAAAGTGGCTGCGAAGACAGGCAAGCCAGCTGCGAAGAAAGACGCGAAGCATCCGCTGGCGCCGCCGAAAGCAAATGCGGCGCACGCGGTGCCCGTGAAGGCGATTGCACAAAAGCCTGCGCAGACAGCGCCAGTCGCGGCGAATACGACAAGTCCAAAGCCAAGTCCCGCGGTGGTGAAGCCGCCGGCGAATGCAGGGCCGAATTATTAGGAGTTACCGATTAATCATGGGGAACCAGCAGGGAAGCTTCTTAACGGCAATTGACGTCGGCAGCGCCAAGACGTGCGCGCTCATGGCCGAGTTGACCGATGCCGGCCTGCGCTACCGCGGACACGGCGTCGCAGAGTCCCGCGGATCGCGTAAGGGCATCATCGCCGAACTCGACAAGGCCGTTGCCTCCATTCAAAAGGCGGTAGAAGCCGCCGAAGACGTTGCCGGCGCTCCCGTCGAGCACGCCATCATCGGCATCGGCGGAGCGCACGTTCGCGGCGTCAATGCCCATGGAGGCATCAGCATGGGCACGCGCCCGCGTGAAATCGGACGCGATGAGATCAAGCAGGCCGTCGAGCGCGCCCGCGCCATCCCGCTGCCCGCGGACCGCGAGATTCTTCACCTGCTGCCGCAGGAGTTCATCCTCGACGATCAAGCCGGAATTCACGATCCACTCGGCATGATGGCCGCACGCATCGAAGTCCGCGTGCACATGGTCACGGCCGCCACCAGTGCCACGCAGAACGTGATCACCGCTGTGAACAAAGCTGGAGTCCACGTTGACGACACCGTTTTCGAGCCGCTCGCTGCGGCGGATTCCGTCCTGCGCTCCGACGAGCGCGAACTCGGAGTATGCCTCGCCGACATCGGGGCGGGATCTACAGACCTTATTGTGTTTCAGCAGGGGGCCGTTGCTTGGACTGGCGTGATCCCCGTCGGCGGAGATCATTTCACCAGCGATCTCTCAGTCGGACTCTGCACGCCACTCGCCGAGGCCGAGAAGATCAAGAAGAACTACGGCAACGCGATCGTCACGCTGATTCCCGAAGGCAATGAGGTTGAAGTGCCGCAGGTAGGAGATCGGCCCTCGCGCCTGATGCCGCAGCGCCTGATTGCAGAAATTCTAGAGCCTCGCGCCCGCGAAGTTTTCGAGATGATGCGCGACGCCCTCCGCCAAGCCGGCATGTTCGATCTCTGCCTCGCCGGTGTCGTTCTCACCGGCGGCGCATCGAGGCTGCCGGGAATTTTCGATGTCGCCGAATCCGTTCTGCGCCGATCGGTGAGGCTGTCGTGGCCTATGCCTCTGGCGAAGATGCCGTCGACACTGTCAGAACCGGAATTCGCCACTGTGCTCGGCATGGTGAACTACGGCCAGCGGGCACGGATTGCGCGCGGTTTCCAGGAAGGCGGGCTGGGTTCGAAATTGAAAGCGATGTTGGTAGGAAAGGGAGCGTAGGGGCAAGGTTTCAAAGTCTCAGAGTTTCAGGGTTTCAAAGTTTCAACGAAAGGACTTGCCGTGGACCTGTAGTCCCGACTCAGAGAACTGAACTCGGGACGGCATGCTGATTCGGCGAGGGACGAAAAGTCCCTAACTTTGAAACCTTGAAACTCTGAAACTTTGAAACTTTAGCAACCAAGCCTGTACCCAAGGAGTACTCACACCATGAGCGACATTCGCATCAGCTTTAATGAGGAAGCCCGGAACGACGCCAAGATCAAAGTCATCGGAGTCGGCGGAGGCGGCGGCAACGCCGTGAATCGCATGATCGACGCCGGCGTGGAGGGCATCGAATTTATCGTTGCCAACACCGACCTGCAGGCCTTGCGCATGTCGCATGCCCCGGTGAAATTGCAACTCGGCGTAAAGCTGACCAACGGCCTCGGAGCCGGAGCGAATCCCGAAGTCGGGCGCAAGGCCGCGCTCGAAGATTCCGACAAGATCATCGAAGCCCTCGAAGGCGCCGACATGGTGTTCGTGACCACCGGACTCGGCGGAGGCACCGGCACCGGCGCCGCTCCCATCATCGCGTCGCTGGCCAGCGAGATGGGCGCACTCACCGTCGCTGTGGTCACAAAGCCCTTTTCGTTCGAAGGCAAACGCCGCATGCAGCAGGCTGAGCGCGGCATCTCGGAGTTGATGGAATCGGTCGACACGACCATCGTTATTCCGAACGAGAAGCTGCTCGCCGTCGCCGAAGATGCTGGCTTCTTCGAATCCTTCCGCATCGCCGACGACATTCTTCGCCAGGGCGTGCAGGGCATCTCCGACATCATCACCATCCCTGGCATCATCAACCGCGACTTCGCCGACGTGAAGACGATCATGGCCCGCATGGGGTACGCCGTCATGGGCACTGCCTCCGCCTGCGGCGCACGCCGCACGATCGAAGCCGCCCAGCGCGCGATTGCCTCACCGCTGCTCGAAGCCGGAGCGATCGACGGCGCCCGCGGCATCCTCATCAACATCACAGGATCTACTTCTCTGAAACTCGCCGAAGTTCAGCAGGCCTGCACGATCATTCAGGGCGCCGCGCACGAAGACGCCAACATCATTTTCGGCGCTGTGCTCGACGAGAAGATGAAGGACGCGGTGAAGATTACGGTGATCGCCACCGGATTCCGCGAAGCTCCAGCCACGCGCCACCGCCCGGCCGAAGTGCGTACCTCCTTCGCTGCCGCACATGACAACGCCATGGACTTCCCGGAGACGATCGGCAGTCGTGATCCTCTGCCCGACCCACCGAAGCACATCATGTCAGAACCAGAACCCGGGCACGAGGCGATGAATCACGAGGCAGTAAATGACGATCCGCCCTTCGTGGAAGTAGAGCCGTCGGCGTCGGAACCATCGGAACACGTGGCGGAGGTGATCTCGCTTAACTCTGTGCGCAACGGCGTCTTGACGAACCTGGCGGCGAACTTCGAGCAGGACGATCTCGACGTGCCTGCGTTCCTTCGCAAACGCACCGACGTGATGTGACCGACAAGCTCGACGGCGGAGGTCTCAAGGTGCCCAGCAGGTGTCACCCGAACGTGGGCACTGGCACGCTCAGGGTGAAATCCGAGCGCAAAGTGGTGCACATGGGCCAGTGCCTTCCTGGTTACTGGGTAACGCCGTTACCGAAAGGTGCGAACCGAGGTAATCTCGGCGTATCTCGCTCACGTGGAGTAACTTAGATCAGAAATACAGAATTTGCCGATGAAAATTTTAACAGTTGTCAGACCATGCTAAGTCTCGTACTATCAGCGCAGACGTATGTTGCTGTGCGATTACCTCTCGCTGGCACGCTGCGTGCATCAGAGTACCTAGATTCCTGGGAGTGAAACCACTACGATGTCCAGGGGAAGCCTACTTCGTCTCCTTTCGGTCCTTGTCGTATCCCTGTGTTTTGCTGGAATCAGCTGGGCCGCCCACATCAACACGCACACCCCAACGAAAACCAATTCAAAGAAGGTGAGCGAAACGCCGCGGACGCGCCGCCGCTTGCATCGTCTCGCGAAGAGCCGCACCACCGTCATGCGGGTATCGACCGGCAGCGTGCATCGGCGCCGTCGCTATTACGAGCGTTTCCACATGAGCTCGTTCGCCGAGGACATCACCAACGGCGACATCACTGCGGGTGAAGATCCGATCGTGCGCCAGGCCGCCATCGATGCTTTGGGCAATATGAACGGCACGGTGGTCGCCATCGAGCCCACCAGCGGACGCGTTCTCGCGATGGTGAATCAGAAACTGGCGCTCTCCAGCGGCGCACAGCCTTGCTCCACCATCAAGCTGTCGGTCGCATTAGCCGCCTTGAGCGAGGGTCTGGTTTCCAAAGAAACTCCCGTCGTGCTCAGCCGGCGTTACCATATGAACCTCACCGAGGCGCTCGCGCACTCCAACAACGCCTACTTCGAGGCCCTCGGACGCAAGCTCGGATTTGAGAAGATCGCCTACTACGCTCACGAATACGGTCTAGGCGAACTGGCGGGATACGACATTCCTGGTGAACAGCTAGGGGAGTATCCGGAAGAAGCCATCCCCGAAAAGCTTGGTGGCATTGGCAAGATGTGCTCCTTCGGCGAAGGCGTTTCCATGACTCCGCTGCAGCTGGGCGCCCTGGTCTCCGCGATCGCCAACGGCGGTACGCTCTACTACCTCCAGCATCCGACCACGCCTGAAGAAGTCGCCGGCTTTCAGCCTCGGGTCAAGCGCCAGCTCGATATCGCTCCGATTATTCCTGACCTCTCCGACGGCATGGCGGGTGCGGTGCAGTATGGCACCGCCCGCAGCCTGCGCCTGAACTTCAACGAAGAGGAAATCCTCGGCAAGACCGGCACCTGCTCTCATGAAGGTACCCGCTACGGCTGGTTCGCCTCTTATGCCAATACCAGCATTGGACGCGTGGTTGTCGTGATCTTCCTGCAGGGCGGACGCCCGACCTTCGGACCCAAGGCAGCAGAAATTGCCGGCCGCATGTACCGCAACATGTACGACCATAACTTCTTCGTGGCAAGCGGTCCGTCGGATCAGGCGACAACGAAGACGGTCAGCACGAATCCGTAACCATTTCTGTTTCGCATCTAAGGCGCGGATTCGTCCGCGCCTTTCGACTTTTCTCTTCCTTCACTTCTGCCCGTGTTAGCGAGTTCTAAGCACAGTATGGCTGCCTACCTGCCGATATTTCGATTAGCAACTTCGCGCATCCGTGTTGTTGCGCTTCTGCAGTCAAGGAGGCCCTACGTCGAGCCCGGTGCTCCACGAGCACTTTCCCTACGGCCTGATCGTAGTGTGCGTATTCGTTTCCGTACTCGCCGCGTGCGGCATCGTCGCCATCAGATTCCGCTGCACACGTTTTGCGCGAACGATCTGCTGGCTGCCACTCGCTGCCCTTGTTGCCAATGTCGTCTACACGGCATTGCCTCTTCACGGCCCGGCTGCTTCAAATTCCGCTACTCACTTCTGGTTCACGGTGCTTGTTGCGACCTTGGCGGCAGTGCTGTCCTCAACACTCGTCCTCACAGTTCTCAAACCTGACGTTAGCTCTCGCTTCAGTGCGGCCCGCTTTGAAACGCTTGCCGAAGCCATCCCGCAGATCGTCTGGATTGCAGATGCTCACGGCGAGACTACTTACATTAATAAACGCTGGTACGAAATTTCAGGTACGGCGCAGGGCCAGACCCTGGGCATGGGATGGGTCGAGTCGATTCATCCCGATGACCGCGACCCCTGCATCCAGAAGTGGCAGAAGTGCCTGCGCTCGGGCGAGACGTTCGAAATCGAATACCGGCTGCATGACGCCGCCCAAGGCTATCGCTGGTACCTCGATCGCGCCGTTCCCCTCCGGGATGAGCATGGAACCATTCAGCAATGGCTTGGCACCTGTACCGATATTGAAGAACAGAAGCACTACCAGCAGGTTCTCGAGCAGCAGATTCAGGAGCGCACAGAGGAACTCGCCGAAGCCAATACCCGTCTGCAGCACGAAATGTGGGAAAAAGACGTTGCCCGCAGACAGCTGGATGAGCACAACGAGCGGATGATGCAAGCCTTGCAGGAGCGCTCTCAGCGCGCCACTCTCCTTGCAAAAATGGGAGAGCTCCTGCAAAGCTGCCATACGCGGGAAGAGGTCTTTAGCGCCGCGGTGGGATTCGCCCCAAAGGTGTTTCCCTCGCGCCGTGGTGCGGTCGCTCTCCTGAACTCATCTCAGAGCGTCGTCGAAGTTGCCGGCCAGTGGCACGAGTGCGAACTTCCTGTCAGCTCGTTCGAGGCCTCCGACTGTTGGGCTTTGCGTACTGGGCACACTCATCTGGTTCTCGCCGAGGACAACACCGCACGCTGTGCCCATGCTACGGGTGTCAAGAATACCTATCTATGTGTTCCGATACTCGCGCAGGGAGAGGCGTTGGGGATTCTGCACATCCAGACCACGGACAACGACCCCAATCTCGGCGAAGGTGAGATGTCGTTCAACACCACCTTTGCTTCGCAAGTCGGACTCTCGGTGGCCAACATCCGATTGCGTGAAGCGCTGCGCATACAATCCACCAAGGATCCCCTGACCGGTCTCTACAACCGCCGTTATCTGCAGGAGATGCTCACCCGTGAAATCCGCCGCGCCATTCGCTCCGAACAGCCGCTGGGCATCCTGATGCTCGATCTGGATCACTTCAAGAGCTTCAATGACACCTATGGCCATGAGGCGGGAGATGCGGTGCTGCGCGAAACGGCATCTCTATTGGTTCGCAGCATCCGCGCAGAAGATTTCGTCTGCCGCTACGGAGGTGAGGAGTTCGTCATTGTGCTTCCGACTGCCGATATCGTTGCTACCCGGGCTCGCGCCGAGCGAATCCGCTCCAGGTTCCGTGATCTGGTTGTGACCCATCAGGGTCACTCGGTCGGTGTGATTACTGCATCGCTGGGTGTCGCCGCATTGCCCGCGCACGGCACCAACGAGAAAGACCTGCTCCAGGCGGCCGACGCCGCCCTCTACCGTGCCAAGCGCGAAGGCCGGGATCGCGTCGTTGTGGCTGACCAGAACACGGCGGACCAGCAATCTTCCGCGGCCGGCAGCGTAGTCTAGCTCACTTGGCTCTCTTCGCATGGGTTCCAGAGACTCTCACCGACCGCGCTGAACAATCCGAGCCCTTGTTACCTTAGTGATGCTTCGGTGCACGTAGCGCAGTTCTATGATTCCTCTTAAGAAGAACAGGTGCTCCCTTGAATACGGTCCGGCTTCTGCTTTCGGTTACGAACGAAGATAACGACTTTCAACTTGAACAGGTGAAGGGTGCACGCCGGGCTGCGGCACAATGTGGGGCGGATCTTGAGATCCTGTCGGCGGAAGACGATGGCATCCTGCAGAGCCAGCAGTTGCTGCAGCGTATTCAGTGCAGCGCCGAACTTCGCCCCACTGCCATTATCTTTGAGCCCGCGGGGTCCACAACCCTTCCGCATGTCGCGCGGGCGGCCGCCGCGGTCGGCATCGGTTGGCTCGTCCTCAGCCGCGATGCCGACTACATTCAGGAACTGCGTTCTGCGTTTCGCATTCCTGCCTTCGTGGTTACTCCCGATCATCGCGAAATGGGCCGCATCCAGGGACGGCAAATCGCTGCCTTGTTGCCGCGCGGCGGCATCGTGCTCTACGTTCAAGGACCCGCTCACAGCAAGGCGGCGGCTCTCCGCTATGAAGGTTTTCTGGAGATCAAGCCGGAGAATATTCAATTGCGGGCACTCAAGGGACATTGGACGGAAGGCAGCGCGGGAAAGGCGATTCACTCCTGGCTTTCTCTTTCTACCTCGCGCAATACGGAAATCGCGGCCGTCTGCGCGCAAGACGACTCCATGGCTATCGGGGCCCACAAAGCATTCGAGCAATCTGTGCACGAGCTGCGCCAATCATGGCGCCAGATTCCTTTCCTTGGTTGCGATGGCATGCCGCAAACCGGCCAGGCGTGGGTGCGACAAGGTTTGCTGACTGCTACCGTATTCAATCCGCCAACGGCTCCTCTGGCTATCGATTTGCTCGCCGGCTTCCTGCGTGGCGGATCCATGCCCGCGCCGAAAATTCTCACCCAAGCCCGATCCATTCCTGAACTTGCGACGCTGATCAAGGCTTCGGCCGCATCCGCGAAGTAACTCGTCCCGTCAACGTATTCCTTAATGGACTGTCAGCTCTTCTCAGTCGGATCGTTATCGTCGCGTTCCAGGCGTTGGCTATTGTCTTCCAGCAGATCGTTCAATTGAGCAACGAGTTTGCCAAACTTCTGGGGATCTTTCTCGATTTGAATCAAACGGCAGAGTTCCTCCATACGTTTAATCTCTTCCTCGTTCATTGCGCCCTTTCTCGTTGTTCCAACGCAAACGTCACCGGGAGATTTCAAATGCGACGAACGTCAGGACACAGCTCGCTGAACCTGCACGCTCGCGGCAACGACGGTCTTTTTACTAGGCAGCAGGGAAAGCGGGACGAAGGCGAGTGAATATAGCAGATGGATATAGAGACTGTCGGTCGTATATCCGACAGAATGACGATTGCAGATTGAAGACTTTAGATTTCAGATTGCGGGTTGCTCGACGTTAGGCGATGCCTTTCAATCTGCAATCTGAAATCTTCAATCTGAATTCGAATAATCCTTGCGCCAATACGCGCCAACTCAGGTCTCCGCTTGCATTGCGCTGGAGGCGGTGCCACGCTGTCATTAACGAAACCTGCCCATAGCAGTGAAAGAGGTGTTTGCAGTGCATCACCAAGAACTAGCCCCCCAGCCACAAAGCCGAGACTGGCGTGAGCTTGCCGAACGCGCAGCTCGTGAAATGGATCCCTCTCGTTTAACCGAACTTGTCAACCAGCTTTGCGACAAACTCGACGAAGCCAGGCCG
>Ga0335071_10006439_pt1 | contig 12115 bp, 9 predicted proteins | sample Lox_Sample_15_FD_206724 | JGI IMG/M metagenome (GOLD analysis project Ga0335071, IMG submission 206724) | Soil microbial communities from Loxahatchee National Wildlife Refuge, Florida, United States - Lox_Sample_1.5 | ecosystem: Environmental > Terrestrial > Soil > Wetlands | place: USA: Florida...
CCACAGCGTCACGGAAGCGGCGTCGTTCATGATGATCCCAACGTTGTTGTTCTGAATGATTCCGGGCGAGTCATGGGTTCCACCATAAAACTGTAGCCGCCCGCCCTCCATGCTGATGCCCGGTCCTGCATTTCCGTCAATCGTGACGACACCAAAATTTAATTGGACGACCGAGCCATCGATTGACAAACCGCTATTGCCATTTCCACCGCCACCGAAGCCATTGCCCAGGATGCGGATGCGCTGCGTAGGAAACGTGGCCAGCGTCAGATGAGAATCGTTTGCGATAAAGATCCCTGTCGCCGAGTTGTTTCGGATCAGCGAATTCTGGATCAGCATCTCGCTGTTGGCGTCGATGTCGAGCCCGTCGCCCAGGCTGTTCTGAATCGCGGAATTCTGCAGCGTCACCGCACTCGAGCCGGCGGTCACCAAGAGAGCAATCGCTCCACCCTGCACATTCAATCCACTGAGCGTGATGTTGTGCGATCCGGCAACCAGCAGCGTTACTCCGGCCGGGCTGGCAGCGTTCTCGATGGTAGCGATATGCCCCGCCGCCGATTGGATGGTGAGCCGGTCCCTCTGCGCGATCGAGACGTTCTCGTGGCAAACTCCGCTGACCGTGATGCTGTTCGGGCCGTCGAGGTCGATCGTGTTCAAGGCGGCGGTGATCGTTTGATTTTTGGAGCAGTCCACGCTGACATCCGCGGCCCAGCAGGGAATTGAAGTTAACAAGCCGATAGCGCACGACAGAATGAAGAGCTGCGATGTTCTGAGTTGTCGAGTGGACATGCGAGCCTCCGAAAGGGAACTTGAGTTGGGGAACTCGAACGGGGCCGGAAACCAGGACGTGAATACAACGAGCGCTCGGTAAATTACCACGCCCGGGACGCAGCGTCTACCACAAATCCAACAACTATGCTCGATAGTCGTATTCTTGGTAGTACTACTGCTTATAGTAAATCAAGGTATCGAAAACTTTTCTTATAGTATTAAAGTCGCCGCCATATTCCGTTAACAGTTCGACTGTAGTCTTTCGCCTTTACGGTTCATGAAAGCGGCATCGCTTCTCGACGCTTTAGCTTAGAAAATCGGGACAGTCCCAGCTTCAGGTCGTCGATTCGAAACAGCCCCAGATTTCTGTAACAGCGCACAAGCAAACTTCACAATGACTAGCAAACAGGCATCCATTTTGTTGCTTTCCATTTCTTTTCTGTCCGCCGCGCTGACTCACGCCCAGGTGAAGATTCAGAGCGGAGCGGACCGAATCAGCGTCAATATCAATGGCAAGCTGTTCACGGCGTTGCAAAAGGGCGCAGACGCGAACAAGCCTTACCTGGCGCCGCTTTTGACCGCGTCCGGCAAGCATGCAAGCCGCGGCTTTCCCCTGGAAAAGATCGCTGGTGATCCGACCGATCATCCGCACCAGCGAGGCATGTGGATCGGCTACGAGCACTTGAGCGGGACGAACATGTGGGAGATCGATCCCGCAGACCCGCAGCCGCACGCCGGCTCCATTCAGTTCCAAAAAGTCATTGAGACTCATGACGGAAACAAGAGTGGTGGGTTCACGATCGCGGCGCAATGGCTGAATCAGGACCACACACCCGTTATCGATGAGACGCTTGCGCTGACCTTTTACGCGGAGCCGGTGCATAGCCGCGTCTTCGATGTCGATATCAAGCTGAAGGCCATCAAGCTCTCCACGTTCGAAGACGCCCGCGATGGTCTGATTGGTTTCCGGCTAGCCCCGCCCTTCGATGAATCGCGCGGCGGCAAAGTCGTCAACGCCGACGGCATTGAAGGCGCCGACAAGATCGAAGGCACGCACTCGAACTGGGTCGATTGGCAGGCCGACTTGGATGGGGAAAAAATCGGAGTGGCGGTTCTAAACCATCCTTCCAACCACCGCGCTCCGAGTACGTGGCGGTTGAAACCTTTCGGCCTGGTCTTCGCCAATCCGTTTGCTCAACGTTTTTACGACAAGTCGCGGCAGGACGGCAGCATGAGTCTCCAGCCCGGCGACGAATTGCATTTGCGGTACAGAGTTCTCATTCATCCCTCCAACACCAACGTTGCTGAAGCCTACGAGGAGTTTTCGAACCAATGAAACGCATTCATCTTTGCGGTCTCCCTTTTTTTCTGTTGGTCTTCTGCGCGTTAGGAAATGCAGCAGGCGGGCTGCGAGGCACCATCACCGCTGGCACGAGCGCCACCCCGGTCGCCAATGCTCATGTCGTATTGCGCGGTGCGAGGCAGGAACTTGTGGCCGTCACCAATTCGGACGGAGCCTACGAATTTCCGTCCATTGACCCGGCCACGAGCTATTCCATCTCTGTCGAAGCGGAGAGCTTTCGTCCAGTAACTAAGACAAGCATTTCAATTTCCGACGGCCAGCCCACACAACTCAATTTCAGCCTGCAACTGGCCGACGTGCACACTACCGTCCTTGTCGAAGGCGGAATCATCAACCTTGAAACAGGCGTGGCGGAAGTCAGCCAAACCATCGATTCCAACGAAGTCAACGAACTGCCAGTCGCGAATCGCACAGCTGCCAAATATGCGCTGCTCGATCCGCATGTGCGGCAGACTCTCGGCCTCGGCGCCGATTACCAGGATTCAATGCGGCTCTCGATCAACGACGGATCGTATCGGCATACCAGCTACATGCTCGACGGCACGGCGAACTATGACTGGGTCTATGCGGTTACTCCGCAGGCGGTGGTCGCCCCGGCTAGTGTGGATGCCGTTCGCGTCATTACTGGCGTTTCTTCGGCGCAGTATGGCGGATCGACTAATGGCATCATCGCCATCACGACTCCCTCTGGCACCGATACATTCCACGGAGATCTCTTCTCCTACATCAGGCCAAGCGGGATTCAAGCACGCCCCGAACTCGCACCCTTTCACGTTCCAAATCAACGGCTCGACTGGGGTGCGAACCTAGGCGGGCCCATCGTCAAAGGTAAAACTTTCTTCTTCGCCAGCTACGAGCGCTTGCAACAGGACCGCGGGGCGATTATCACCGTCCCATCTCCTGGCTTCTTTGACGGCCGCACCAACGAGTATTCCGGCCTGCTTCGCCTCGATCACAATCTCACGACGAAGAACTTGCTGACCGCGCGCTTCAACGGCGATCACTACGCGACCAATAATTCCAACGACCGCGTTGTGAACGGCAACCAGCCCAGTTACGGACGCACTGCCCGCGTGCAGTCGTGGGGCGGCCAGATCGCTGATCAGGCGGTTATCGGCAACATGGTGAACGTGGCCCGCTTTGCTTACACAAACTATTTTCCTGACAGCGCAACGCCGCTTGATCCTTCAGTAGGAATCTCGATTGACCACTACAACGGTGGGAGCACTCCGCAGTATCAATCGGGATATTCGACTTACAACTGGGTGCACGCGCAGACTGAAACTCTCGGCGACACGCTGGCCCTTCGTCAGGGAAAAAACAGCTGGCAGTTCGGAGGAGAGTTCGTTCATCTCCATGTCCGTGACTACTCTTTCACTCCGTACGGCACGTACTACTTCCATTCCCTGACCGACTTCGACAACAACAGTCCCTACAAGTACGCGCAGACCTACGGCGCAGCGGATGTGCATTACGGTCAGAAGCAGATGAGCGCGTATGTGCAGAATGAGATCCGCCTTCTGCCGCGTCTCACGGCCAATCTTGGATTACGCTACGAATTCCAGTCCATCACCGATTCCCACCACAACCTCGGCCCGCGCATCGGCCTGGCCTGGGACGCTTCCGGCGACGGAAAGACTATCGTCCGCGTTGGTGGAGGTGTGCTCTTCGATCAGTACTACATGTATCTGAACCGCCGGTTTATCACGCTCGGTCTCAATCCGCCGCAGTTCAACTACTCCTGGGATTGCACGCAGATTCCCAGTCCTTGCCCGAGCTATCCGACCGCATCGACCGATCCCAACGGCGGCAGCCAAAGCCGTTTCGTGAGTTACATCTATATTCCCGCCGACAAGCTTCTCAATCCCTACAGCATTCAATTTTCCGGATCGGTCGAGCGTGAACTCACCCGCAACCTCGCAGTCACCTTCAGCGGATTACAGGTGCACACGCTGCAGCAGATGCGAGTCAACGACATTGACCATCCCGCTCCCTATGCTCGCGCGGTGGGCGATCCAGTGCGAACTACTGCAGACGCCAACACCACACGTCCCTTTTGGGACGGCACAACCTGTGTCTATCAAGCGGTGCAGGGCGCATGCCTGGTCGATCGCATCGAGAACACAGCATCAAGCATTTACCAGTCCTTTGACGCATCACTGAAAGGCCGGTTTTCCCGCTGGGGAGAATTCGACGCGCACTATGTATTCGCCGCTTCCTATGCGACGGCGATGTTTTACGCGGATTACAATTCCGGCATCCCGAGCGAATGGTGGCCGAACTGGAACCGGCTGGAACGCAGTCCCAGCGATTTCTATCAGCGAAACCGGTTCATCCTGGATGCGGTGCTGCGGGGTCCGTACAAGACCACGATGGCGTTAACGGGCGACTTTGGCTCGGGGCTGCCTGTGAACCCTCTTACCGGACAAGATGACAACGGAGACGGATACAACGCCGATCGTCCCGTTGGCTTTGGCAGGAACTCTTTCCGCACTCCGGATGAGAAGACCGTGAACATCGCGCTGGCGAAGGAGTTCACGTTGCGCGAACGTCTCCGTGCCGAAGGGCGCATCGAAGCCCTGAACGTTTTCAACAGTAAGAATTTCATTAATGTCAGCAACACTTATGGCGAAGGCACGGTTCCGTCTTCATCATTTCTAACCCCGTTGGCGGGCATCACGAACACCGATCCATCCCGGCAGTTGCAGTTCGCCCTTCGATTCTTGTTTTAGCGAAAAGGCTCGAGCGGATGGGGGACGTGCGCTGCATGGGGGATGTAACCCCGACCTCACGAAGCGTTCATAAAGACGGTCATTCCTCCGCGCTGGGCGGAAGTCGGGACCGTCCTTGCCACCTGCGTGCGCTTTCTCTGTGCTTTCGGCATTCGCGCGTGGCGCGCGCTCCACACACGGCTATGAACGCTTCTTGTTATTTGTCCGGCGGCTTTTCTTTGTCGTTCGTGTGATCGACGTAGCAGTCGAGGTGGGCTTTCTCACCCGTGGGAAGACGTCTAAAGATGCGTCCCGGCTCGATTGGCTTCTTGCAGTAGACACAAAGATCCTGTTGAGTCTCTTCCCGCACAGAAGGACTCCTTTCCTGGTTTGGCCCTGTTGGTGCGAAACCTTACACGGTGGGGAGAGTTGTGTCTAGTGCTCCGCTCTATTCCGTTTCGTTTTCACGGCACTGGCCTTGACGACGGGTATTGACTGCGAACCGTCCTGACCACCTGACCCAGAACCAACCCGAGTTGGTCGGTGCCGCTGTAGATCTGGCGCACAAAGCCGTCTGCATCGATGAGCACATATCGCGGAAGACTGAGGTTTGTTCCCGATGTAAGTCCGAAGGCGTGATAGAGCTTCGAATTCTCATCCCAAACCTGGATCCAGTCCAGTTCATTGGCGCGACTGAATTGGCGCCAAGTCTCCTGGCTATCAACATCCTCATTCACGCTCAAGAGCAGGAATTGATCTTCCGGGAAGAACTGCGAGAGTTGCCGTATCGCTGGGAAGGCTCGGATGCATGGGGGACACCATGTCGCCCAGAAGTCCAACAACACAAAGCGGCCACGGAGGGACTCTGAAGAGAAACGCCGGCCCTTGCTGTCAACAATAGAGAACTCAGCGACATGAGCCTTTGGGCTAAGGGGGAACCCTCGCCCTGATTCGGGGTTCTCGGCCGCGGCGCGAATAAATTCTTTGAAGGCCGCGTTACTTTCTTCGCGTTCATTTTGACGGAGCAGCGTGTAGCCGAGGTTGAAAAATGCGGAGTCGTAGTGGGGATCCAGGTTCACCGCTTCGCGGAATGCCTTTTCGGCCGCCTGCAATTTCCCTTTGTCGGAGGCGGCTCCGGCTTCACGGAGCCATGCGGATCCGATCATGTAATACGCCTGGGCGCGAGCGTGATTGTTGGTGACCAGTTGCAGTTCTACTGTAGCCATCTCGCGCGATGCCTCGTAGTGCCCCATCTGTAACTCGGCAAGGCATAGCCCTGCACTGGTCTCTGCCGTCGCTCTACCATTGAGGGTTTGAGCGCGTTCGAAATGCGCTTTGGCTGCTTGATAGTTGCCATGCTGCAACAGGAGTGTTCCTGTCTTGATCTCCTGTTCAAGGCTGGCGCGGAGATCTTGTGGTGATTGGGCAAGGAGACTGGAAAGAAAGACGGCGAGGAGAACTGCGTAGCGGGTGTGTTCCGTAACGCGAATCAGTTTAGGGAGACGGTGCCGAACACTCGGATTCACGGCAACAGTAGATCCGGAGACAGTCTAGCTGACTCAAAGCAGTGACAGCGTCATTTTCGGTGTTTTATTCTGCGTTTTTTATCACTTACGGCATTCGCGGGCGAGGACGACCGCGCCCCACGCCAGCTACTTTCCGCCATTGCCACGGGTGTGGGCTTTGGCGCGTTCTCGATCGCGCTCCTGGAGAGCGAGTAGGACGACTCGCAGCATTTCGTCCCAGGGTGCGGGCTTGCCGGTCCATATCTCGAACTGGCGCGCAGCCTGGTGGACGAACATCTCGATGCCGGGGATGATTTGCGCTCCGCGCTCTTTCGCGAGCTTCAGCAGGCGCGTTTCGGCCGGATCGTAAACCATGTCGAAGACATAGCGGGCATTGATTTCTTTGTCCTGAAGCGGAGTCTCGCGCGTGTTGCCCATGCCGACAGGAGTCGCGTTGATGATCACGTCGAATGCGAGCTTCTTCAGGTCGGGACGCTTCACGATCCGGGCGCGCGCTTGATGCGCGAGTTTCTTTGCCGAGGCGAGCGAGCGATTCAGGATGTAGACTTCGCTGCCTCTTTCTTTGAGGCCGAAGACAGCGGCGCGGGCTGCGCCTCCGGCACCCAGGACGAGAATCTTCGCGCCTTCCAGGGTATTGAGGCGGCGTTCGAGCGGGCGGACGATTCCGGCGGTGTCAGTGTTGAATCCGTAAAGCTTGCCGTCTTGGGCGCGGACGACCGTGTTGCAGGCTCCGACCTTCGTTGTGTGGGAGTCGGAATTGTCCAGGTAGGGAAGGATCGCTTCCTTGTACGGCATGGTCACGCTGATGCCGTGAATCGGGATCTCGCGGACGCAGGCTAGGAGATCTTTCAGCGTTTTGGCGTGAAGGGTCAGGTAAACGCCGTTGACGTTCTCCCGGCGGAAGGCAGCGTTCATGATTGCGGGAGAGAGCGAATGCGCGATGGGGTCTCCGACGACGCCATAGACCTTGGTCGCGACGTCGACCTGCTCGATTCGATAGACGCTGCGGAGTTCCTGAGCCGTGACTTGTCCGGGAGCAGTTTCCTGTCCGGCTCCGGCGGATGCGAAGGTGAAAAGGCTGCCGGCGCGCACCCCGAGAACGCGGCTGATGATGCCTTGCTCGCCCATGCACATGCCGACCATGGAGTGGCGGTCGCCTTCCCGCGCGAGGAACTTGATCATGGTAACGTTGTCGGCTAACGTGGTCGCGGTGCTGACGACCTTGTAAAAATCGGCTGGGTGGACCAGCATTTTCTCGAGCGCCTCGTCGAGCTTCTTGGTGGCGCGAAAGTCGTGGAACGAGAGGATCAGCCCTGCCTTGGAGCGCAGTTTCTGGAGGTGGTCCGGCTTACACTTGGCGGCAGTCTGAAGTTCTACGTCGACCAGTTGACATCCGGCAGCTGCGGCTTTGTTGAGGACGTCAAGTTGGGAGGCAATGGAGCCGCGGAACTTGCCTCCGCTGGTGACCCGGCGGCAAGTGGCGATCACGGTGATGCCATGGTTAGACTCGAAGAAGCGCTTGATGCGGGGCATCGCCAGCCCGGGTTTGGAGAGGTAATCTAACCTGAACTCCAGAAAGGAGTTATCGCGTGCCAGGGCCTCGGCTTTTTCGGCCATCTCGTTGGGATCAGAGCCGATTACGGCCACGCACACGCGTGGTAGCCGATAGGGTAAGAGTCGAGGTGTGAATGGGGAAGCCGAATTCATTTTTTTTGCAGGGGCTTACAGCGTTCAAACAAGTTCGTTCAGACAAGGGAACGAACGGCGAATTATTACAGGCACTTAATTATTTATGCAACAAGGGATTAAGAATCCCTTGAAAAATGCCCTACCCGGGGTCCCAAACACCCTCGTAACCTTGACCCTCCCTTACCTGCTTGTTACCTTCCGCTTGAAGCCTTTCTTTTCTGGCATTTAACTGGGGAGAAGCACGCCACGCGGAGGTCTTCTCCGGAGGTAACATGAAGAAAACAGGACTGTTGATGATACTGCTGGCGACCGCCAGCTGGGCGCAGATACCTCAAGAGAGACTGCCCGACAAGAGCGTACCGGACTTGAACACGATCCAGGCTCCGGAGGGGACGGTGCCGACCTCGAACAGCTTTCCGGTCGAGCGCATTCCAACGCCGACGTATGCCGATCTGTATTGTGCGGGATTCATCAGCAAGCATGTCCTGCCGGATGCGAACTTTATCCAAGGCGGTCTGGAAACGCCCACGACGACAAAATTCGTTCGCGGGGACATTGTCTACCTGAGAGGAAGCGGGTACACAGCGGGCGCGGAGTACGAGATTGTGCGCGCGCTGCAGGACATCAACAAGTATGAAATGTTTCCAGGACAGCAGAAGTTGCTGAAAGAAGCCGGCCAGCCGTACGAGGAAGTGGGGCGCGTGAAGATTATTGACACACGCAGCAAGGCCGCGATCGCCCAAATAGAATACTCGTGCGACGGCGTCAATCCGGGCGACACCGCGATCCCGTTTGCGGAGAAGCAGCAAATCGCGCCGCACGGCCCGCTGCGCTTTGACCGTTTTCTTCCGGCCAGCAGCAGCAAGGTGTCGGGACGGATCGTCATGGCCAAGGATTTCGATTCCGAGGTGGGAACGGGCTCGAAGGTATACATCAACGTTGGATCGAATCAGAACATCAAGATCGGCGACTACCTTCGCGTTGTGCGTTCGTATGAGTCGGATCTGAAGGACCCTGTGGATTCGCTGTCATTCCGCGCAGCGATCGCCGAGGATACGCAGAAGAAGATGCCGTCATTCGATCCGCAATTGTTCGAAAAGGAAAATGGACCGGTGATTCACGTTCGCGATCTGCCGCGGCGCGCGGTGGGAGAGATGGTGATTCTCGGCGTGACCGACACCACGGCAACGGGAATGATCGTTTTCGCCAACGAGAACGTGATGCCCGGCGATGGCGTGGAAACCGATCAACTCAACAACTAGGGCATTCGCAAGCAATCCCAGACCGGAGACGGGAAACCGTCTCCGGTTTTATTATGGGCTCCCGGCGTGGACCACTGAAAGTCTCACCACGGATCAGAGAGGACCACCGGGACAACCCAGACTCGACTCCGTTACTTTTCCCCGAACACTTCCGCGGTGAAACCCTCGATCGTGGCGCCGGTTCGCCAGGCGTCGGAAGGAAGGCCGGCTTTGCGGCAGGTTTGTTCGAGGAAGGTGACGCGATCCCATTGATGCTCAATGGGGACTTGCGGAAGCAACAGGCCACGGCGGAAGCCTGCAGTGATGAGGAGACCGTGGCGGCCGATTTCGACCTCTTCCGCAGCGATAGGACGCGGAACTGACAGAATGCTGAGTTCGATTTGAAGATGACGAGCCTCGTCGAGCGTCACCGGATAGAAGCGGCTGTCTTCAAAGGCTGCGGCGCGAGCGGTTTCGGCGACCGCGCGGTAAACCGAACCGATCGGGAGCACGTAGCCGACGCATCCGCGCAGCTGATGATCCAGGTAAATGGAGGTGAAGGCCCCGCGCGGTTCGGCAAGGTGCGGGCTGGGAGGGTCCAGCGAGATTTCTCGATTCTCAAGCGCCGAGAGGATGGACTCATGCGCCAAGCCTAGAAGAAGGGTGCGCTCTTGTTGCGAGAACTCACTCCAAACTTGGCTCGCGAGAACGTCGGTCGGACTAGGTCGAGGCAGCGACATCACGGTCGGCCTGGGGCGGCGTTACAGGTTTTCTGCGACGGCTGAGAATGAAAGCGCGACGGCGGCGGCGCTTCACTACCCGCCGGTCGATCTTTGACCAGAAAGCAACAAAGTAGTCGATAGCGGAAACCAGAGAGACGCACACCATGAACCAGATCGCCAGAAACGCGATCCAGTGAACTGGGAGAAAGAAGTTTCCGAAAACCGGCAATTCCTTCCAATGGTGATCGAGGATGACCGCCACGACCGACACGATCTGAACCACCATCTTCAGTTTGCCAAGCTCGCTGGCCTCGATCGTAAAGCCCTCGGAGGCTGCAATGGAACGCAAGCCACTCACCAGAAATTCGCGTCCGATGACGACGATCGCGATCCAGGCGGGCACGAGGCTGGGGTTCAGCTGGACGAGGACCACAAATGCAGCAGCGATCAGAAGCTTGTCAGCCAGCGGGTCGAGCAGGATGCCGATGGTAGTGATCTGGTCGCGCTTACGCGCCAGGTACCCGTCTATTCCATCTGTCATTGCGGCGGCAATAAACAAGGCCGAGGCAAGGAGTTCCTTTTCGCCATTGAAGCTAGGGAAGCGGGAACTCGACAGAATCCAGATCAGCAGAGGGATACTGAGAATGCGGCTGAGCGTGATGGAATTAGGCAGGTTCACACTACTGGGTGGATTCCGGCGGCCATTACCGGAGGACCTCGCTTGATTATGCTCCACGGAGCAGGGGAACGCAATGCGGAGATCAGCTGCCAGGACACGATGAGACGACTCACGAGCTTAGGGCCATCGACCACACTACCGAGGCACTGAGAGACGGGAAATTACTTCCTTGGTTTTTCGTGACTCAGTATCTCGGCTGTTAAAAATAGCTATTTCATTGTTGCCGCTTTGGCCTGTTTGGCTACGATCATGTCCTTGATCTTGTCGTAGGTGGCCTGGGGGATGATTTTCTTCTGGACGAGCTGGTTTTTCGCACGATATGGGCGTCCGGCGACGATCTTCTGGGAATAGGCGTCACCGATGCCGGGCAAGGCTTTCAGTTGGTCGACGGTGGCCGTGTTGATGTCGAGTTTGTCGGCCATCGATTGTGCTGTGGATGCAGCCGACCCTGCAGCGCTCGAAGTGGACTGCGCGCCAGACGTAGCACTGACCAGCGACAAGGCGAAGATCAGGACTGCAATCTGGGTGATCAGTTTCCTCTCGATAAGTTTCATGGCAACTCCTCCTTCAAACTACTATGCGTAAATTCCACGCTGCCGGATCGTGTACGCCACGCGGTCGATGGCCAGCATGTATGCAGCGATGCGGTTATTCACGTGGTGAGTGTCGGCGTACCGAACTACGTCATCAAAAGATGACTTCATAATGGTTTCCAGTTGCTCGTTGACGACCGATTCCTTCCAGAAGTATCCCTGACGGTCTTGTACCCACTCAAAATAGGAGGTGGTAACGCCGCCGGCATTCGCGAGAATGTCAGGAATTACGAATATGCCTTTATCGGCAAGTACGTCATCCGCGGCTGAAGTGGTGGGACCGTTGGCGCCCTCAGCCAGAATGCGGCACTTCACGCGATCGACGTTGCGGCTGGTGATGACGTTTTCCGTTGCCGCGGGGATCAGGATTTCACATTCTGCCGTGAGTAGCTCGGCCGGGTCGCACTTTTCGGCGCCGGGGAATCCATGCACAGTGCCATTCTTCTGACGGAATTCAATGAGAGCCTTTATGTCGATTCCATTCTTGTTGGAAAGGCCGCCACCGACTTCGGCGATGCCAATGATCTTGTATCCGGCTTCGTGCATGAGCTGGGCTGCGTTAGAGCCGACGTTGCCGAATCCCTGCACAATGACGCGGGCACGGCTCCGATCAATGTTCAGCTTGCGGCACGCTTCATCGCAGACGATCATTACGCCGCGTCCAGTGGCTTCGCGGCGCCCACGAGAGCCGCCAATGTTGATCGGTTTGCCAGTCACGACCGCGGTGACCGTCTGGCGCATGTGCATGGAGTAGGTGTCCATCATCCAGGCCATGACTTGTTCGTTGGTGTTGACGTCGGGAGCAGGGACATCTTTTTCA
>Ga0335071_10006441_pt1 | contig 12115 bp, 9 predicted proteins | sample Lox_Sample_15_FD_206724 | JGI IMG/M metagenome (GOLD analysis project Ga0335071, IMG submission 206724) | Soil microbial communities from Loxahatchee National Wildlife Refuge, Florida, United States - Lox_Sample_1.5 | ecosystem: Environmental > Terrestrial > Soil > Wetlands | place: USA: Florida...
GGGGTCGCCCACGACGAAGAGCTTTCCCGGCTCGGGCGTGACCTTCCACCAGTCGGATTCGGCCGCGTCCCCGGACGCGAGCAACAGCAGAATCTCCGCTTGCAGCGGATCGGTATCCTGAAACTCATCGATGAAAATGTGCGTGAAGCGTTGTTGCAGATAACCGCGGACGTCGGGCTTGTCGCGGACCAGGTCGCGGGCCAGCATCAGGAGATCCAGGAAATCCAGCCTGCCCGCGCGGCGCTTCAACTGGTCGTAGCGTGTTACCAGGTCCCACATTTCCGAACGCAACGTGGCAGCGAGATCCGCGTCGGCGCCCTTCTCGAATCCTTCGAGCTGAACCAGCAGATGCTCGCGTGCGGCCACTACCTGCTCGCGAGGAACGCCCTCGGCGAAGGAGCCAGACCCTTTTTGAAGGTTTTTCTTGAGATCGCGCTGCAGCTTGACGAGCAGGCTTTCCAGCGTATCGTAGTCGCGCGGCCCGGCGGCCTCCGCCCGCTCAATCCAATGCACGAGCGCCTGCGCGGGCCGCAGAGCCTTCACCAGGTTGTCGCCGCGCTTCTGACATCGCCCGGCAGCCTCCGCGACCAACCGCACCTGTTCCACCAGGCGATCTACTTCCGCCGCCCGGTCGAACGGCACGTGCCGCCAGGCCGCGGGATGGTCCCGCCACTCCACCAGCTTCCATCCGGCGCTCTGAAGTTGCTCTACCGGCGGCAAACCATCCGCCGAATCACGCCAGGCCAAACGAACCAGTGCTCGCCGCAATCCAGGCGCACCAACGCCCAGCTTCTGCTGCATCCAAGCCCGGAATGCCCGGTCGTAAATGCGCGCGGACTGTTGTTCGGAAAGCTCTTCGAAGCCGGGATCCACGACGGCCTCGACGGGCCGCTCCCGCAAAATCTGTGCACAAAAGGAGTGAATGGTGCCGACGGACGCCTCTTCCAAGTGCTCCAGCGCGTGTTCGATGTTCTTTCGTTCCTCGGGGCTTGTCGTCGTGCCACGCGCTCGATCCAATTCCTGGCGCAGCCGCAGCTTCAGTTCGCCCGCCGCTTTATTGGTGAACGTGACCGCGACAATGTGGTCGATCTTCGTCAGGCCGGCGGCCAGCACACTGACGATGCGTGCAACCAATTCCGTGGTCTTGCCGGTGCCGGCCGACGCCTCCACCAGCAGACTCTCGTGGAGCGAAGTCCGGATGCGTTGGCGCGCGGCCTGGTCGTCGAGCCTCGGCTCTAGCGTCGGGGTCATGGCTGATGGCGGAGTTCGATCAGCGAGTCAAGACGACCCGGCTGCTTGCGCCGGACGCGTTGCTCTTCATACGGCCCGCAAACGGCCACGTAATCGCAGAGGCTACAGGCTCCGGTCTGCGGCGCAGCGGGCAAGAATCCCTCCTCGATGCTGCGTTCGATGATGGCGAGCACGTGCTTCAAGCGCTCGCGTGCCTCGTCGGCCGTGGAAATATCGACGCGCGCGAAATCCCCGCGCTGGGTGCAGAAGAACAGCCCCCCGGACTCCACAGGCTCCTGCAACAAGCCCTCCGCGGCCAACGCATACAGCAAAGGCTGGAGCGTCGCGCCACCGCCCACGTGATGCGGGCGCGCCTGAGGCGCTTTGCCGGTCTTGTGATCGGTGACACGCAGGACGCCGCGAGCCGCGTTCCGCTCCACCAGGTCGATGGAACCGCGCACGCGAACACCTCCCAAAATCACGGCTTCCTCCGGAGTGCTCGCCGTATCGCGATTTGGATCCGTGGGAAGCCCGAAGCCAAACTCGAAATGGACCGGCTTCCAGCCCGCGTCGTTGGCGGCCACCTGCTGGATCCAGCCGCGAAGATCGGTGCGGAGTCCTTCGATTTCGCTTTTCCAGACGCGTGGGATGGCCGGCGCCAGATCGTCTTCGAAGCGCGCCGCCACGCGATCCAAGACCTGGTCGCATACGTTCAGCGTGCCGGCCAGATTTGTCTGCGTGACGGGCAGCATCTTCGCGTCTTCCAACTCACGGAACAGCGCGAATTGAACGGCATGGAAGATCGCACCGCGGGTGAGCGGGTCCATGTGTTGTAACGGAGCGGCCGATTCGCGGGGCCGAAACTGAAAGACGGCGTGCAGCAAAAAGCGATAGGGGCAGGCCGCGAACTGCTGCAGGGACGATGGCGAATAGCTGCGGCGGGTCAGACGATGCCGGCGCAGCGCGTCGAGCGTAGGCTCATCCGGGTCTACGACGCCATCGGCCGGTGACCACAGGTTGCGCCAGCGCCGCCCACGCGTGCGTAAGGAATCGGCAAGAGACTGATTCGACTCCACCAGGTAGCGGGCGCTGCCCTTGGCGGCTGCGCCGCGCAATTTCAGCGCGGATTGAAGAGACGCAAGGTCGTATTCGGCGTCGTCAATGGCCGTGCGTGGGTCGGCCGGAGAGGGCCAATCCAGGCGTGCCGGGGCGCTTCGTGCCGCGCGCTCTCTGAGCTCTCGCACCGAAGGAAGCCGCCCTTCGGCCGCCCGCACAACTTCCAATGCATAGAAGGACGGCACACGCGCCCGTGCCTGCACAACATCCATCCGCGGATAAGAAACTACGATCGCTTGCGTCGCAGCAGCGGCGGCGGAACGCAGCAGCATGCGTTCGTCGGCAACCCGGCGGTCCTGCGTGTCGAGCCCGGCGCCTAGCTTCTTTCGATATTCATCCAGGAGCAGCGGATCTTCTAACGAGCGGCGCGGAAAAAGACCTTCGGCCAGGCCGGGCAGGAAGACAACGTCGAACGAGCGGCCCCGTGCTTCTTCGATGGAGCCCACGAAAACGCGGCCGAACCGGCCGGCCTGCGGCTCGATGCGCAGGAAGCCGAGTCTTTCGGAGAGCACGTCATAAACCTCGTCCAGGGAGATGGGGCCGACCTCGCGCATCGGTTCCAGTTCGCCAAGCACCGCCAAAACCGATTCCGGCCTGCGTAGAGCCATCGGGGCCAGAGCCATCAGGTGTTCGAGCCAGTCGCCCCATCGGGAGGCCTGCGGCAAGGCATTCAAGGCGTCGATCAAAGGCAGTGCGAAATGTTCCAGATTTTCCAGCTGCTCGACACGCCGGCCGATATGGCTCCGGTGCGATTCATCTTCGCGGTCCAGGTCGCGCAATTGAGTCTGTAGTTCGGCTCGCAGCCCTTTCAAGCGCCGCGCCCAGCGGTCGCGCCCTCCGATCACCGCCGCATCCACCAGCAGCTTTTCCCAGCCGATCGGAACAGCCAGAGTGCCGCCTTCCGTGTCCTGCCCCAGGACCGGTCCGGCGCCCGGAGGCACGGCCGCAAAGCTCGCGAGGATTTCGTCGGCCGGTGGCGCCCACGCCGGCGGCAGCCGTTTCGGCGCGCCCGTCTCGTCCAGCGGCGGCACTTGTCCCAGCGACAGATACTCCGCAAAGCGCGAAGCCGAGCAGCTTTCATTGGCGCAGGCCAACAAAGCCAGAAAAGCACGGCCGGCCGGATCGGGGCGAGCGGCGCCTCGGCTGACATAGGCCGGCACGGCGGCGCGACGCAGCGCTTCCTCGACGAGGGGCTGGTATTGATCGACGTTGCGCAACAGGATCGCGACGCGGTCAAAGGGCGTTCCAGCGCGGGCCAAAGAGTGGATGCGCCGCGCGATCTCCACGCACTCGAAACTCTCGCCGGGCGCGGAAAAGAGTAAAGCTGGATCGGGTGGCGCGGACGGAGGAGTAGACGAAGAAAACAGCCAGGCCCGGACTCGGCCGAGCGTTGTGGTTTCCGGCTCCAGCTCGAGGTCACGCGCCGCGACTCCCAGAATCGATTCCAGGGATGCGACGCTGCGCTCATCGTCAGCGATAGCCGTGGCGAGGACGGCGGGCGATCGTGCCGCCAGCTCCTGTATCAGCCTCTGATGCCGCGGCGATTCGATTGCCAGACCGAGCAGCACCGCCGGAAGTCCGATGAATCGATGTTCGCCCGAGGCGGCCTCGTCGACCGCCAGGCGAAGCAGCAACGGTAGATCGGCCAGCGATCGTTCCTGGAGTTCCCGCTCATACTGATCCAGCAAGTAAGCGAGGTCGCCACCGGGCCGCCCTGTCTCCGCGAGAGCCTGCGGCTGAATGTCGTGCAACCGAAGCTCGGTGATGGTTCGGGCGGCGGCGCGTGCGAAGCCGGGCATTTGTGATACGGCGGAGAAATAATTGAGCCGGCCGGCGTGCAGCGCAGCATCCACGATGCGAGCCGCCAGTGCTTCCATGCCCAGCCGCGAGACGGGCGCCAGCAACAGCCGTCCCATCGACTGGGCAGCCAGATTGGCCGCCAGTTGAGAAAGCGTCAGAGCGTGCACGCCCTGGCACCCGGCGTCGGAGGCACGCAGCGCGAGCTCATGGGCGGCGGCGCGCGTCGGAGCGAGCACCAGCACTTCATTTCTTTTGGTTTGGTCCTGGAGAAATGTCGCCGCGCGTTGAAGCAGCCGCGCGTTCGAACGGGAGCGGGCTAACTCGTGCAGGACCACAGACCACTATATTAGGGGATAAGATGCATTTCATGGCTTTTACACGCTCCCTGCCGCTGTTGGTCGCGCTGGCCGGTGCAGCGTTGGCGCAGCATGGCAACGCGGAAATCGACAATCAATGGGTCCGCGTGGTCCGCGCAAAGCAGGCGCCGCACGAGACACTCACGTTGTCGCCTTATTATTTGGTCTGTTTAACGGACGCCCGGGAACGCATCACAACGAAAGATGGAGCTTCGCGCGAGGTTTCGTGGAAGCCGGGCGACGTCATTCGCTTAGCTGCGACTGGCCAGGCGGAAGAGAGCCTGTCCGACCAGCCGTTCGAAGGGGTTCTCATCTACCTGAAGCCGGGCGCGCCAAAATCGCCGCCGATCGCGCTGGATCCCGTGAAGCTGGACCCGGAGCATCACATCGTGGTCCTCGAAGACGATCACGTGCGCGCGATCCGCACCATCCTGGAGCCGCACCTGAAAAGCCCGGAGCACGAGCATCCGCACTACGTGGTGGTCTACATCACCGAGCTGCACACCACCATGCGGCTTGCGGACGGCCGGACCATCGACAATCCGCGCCGGCCGGGCGAAATCGCGTGGCGCGACGCGCTGAAGCACGTCACCGAGAACATCGGCGATCACACGGCCGTGGAGATTCAAGTCGAGCTGAAGTAGCGCGCCGGTTCAGCGTTTCCGCCTGGTCCGCTGCCAATGGAAGTAACCGAGCATGGTCTTGGCGTCGACGATCTTGCCTCCCTCCATCGCCGCCTCGATCTCTTTCGGCGTGAACCAGCGCGTGGCAATGCGCTCGTCGTCCATCGGTGTGGCCTGACCCTCCGCCAGGCCCGTAGCCAGAAAAATCGTCATCTTTTCGGCCAAAAATCCAGGGCTTGGAAAGAATGTGGCCAGCTTCTTCCAGTTCTTGGCGCGATAGCCGGTTTCCTCGACGAGTTCGCGCTTGGCCGTTTGCAGCGGTTTCTCGCCTTCATCGATCGAGCCCGCCGGCAGTTCCCATAAGAAGCGCTGCGCCGGCAGACGGTATTGGCGAACCAGCAGCACGCGCTGGCGCTCATCAACGGCCATCATGACGGCCGAGCCGCGATGATGCACGATGGCCCGCTTGATTTCGAACCCGTCGGGGTCGATGGCATGCTCTTCCGTCACCGTGAACAGACGGTTGCGAAACTTTTCAACCGAGGAAATGATCTTCATGATTTATGATTTGCGGATTGCCTTCTCGAACCGGTGGAGCGGTAGAGTATTTAAGACATCCCGGGTCTCCAGCCAGCCGCGCCGTGCCGTGATCACGCCAAAGGGCATGTTGATGCCCAGGTGCTTGGTCTGGTGCGAGTCGGTGGAGATGGCGAACTTCGCCCCCAGCGCCTTGGCGGTGCGGATCATCGCCGCGGGCAGATCCAGCCGCTCCGGGCTGCCGTTAATCTCCAGGTACACGTCGCGTTTCACCGCCTCCGAGGCAACGCGTTCAAAGTCGAACGGAAATGGATCGCGATTGAGCAGCAGCCGCCCGGTAGGATGGCCCAGCACGCGGACCGACGGCGATTCGAGCGCGCGCAACAGACGGTCCGTCATCTCCGCGGCTTCCAGATTCATGTGGCTGTGAACGCTCGCCACGACGATGTCCAACTCGGCGAGCGCGTCTTCGGCAAGGTCCATCGCGCCGTCGCGCCGGATGTCGCACTCCAAGCCGGAGAAAATGCGGATGCCCAGCCCGTCCTTGTTGAGCTTGCGAACGTGTTTGGCGAAAGCCACCGCGCGTTTCTCGTCCAGGCCGTTGGCCATGGCCAGCGCCTTGGAATGATCCGTGATGGCGATGTACTCGTAGCCGAGCGCGCTCGCAGCCTCAGCCATTTCCTCCAACGTAGCGCGCCCATCGGTTTCGAGCGTGTGCATATGCAGGTCGCCGCGGATGTCGGCCAGATCGATCAGCTTCGGCAGGCGGCCCTCGAGCGCCGCCTCGATTTCTCCACAGTTCTCCCGCAATTCAGGCGGAATCCAGGGCAGCCCTAGCGCGGCGTACACCTGTTCCTCGGTTTCGCCGGCGACGCGCTTCTCGTTGTCGACGCGAAACAGGCCATATTCATTCAGCGTCAGACCGAGCTTCAGCGCGCGGCTGCGCAACAGGATGTTGTGCTCCTTGCTGCCCGTGAAGTACTGCATGGCCGCCCCGTAGCTTTCCGACGGCAGAGCGCGCAAATCCACCTGCAGACCCTCCAGCCCGAACTGGATGCTGGCTTTGTTCTCGCCTTTGCCCAACACATTGTGAACTTTGGGATGCTTCACGAAGCGTTCCAGCGCCTTGGCCGCGCCTGGACCGGTGGCCAGCAAGTCGAGATCGCCGATGGTGTCCTTGCCCCGCCGCAGACTGCCGGCAGGCGTAATCTGCTCGAGTCCGCCCCCCTCGGCAAGGTAAGGAATCAATTCGTCCGCCGCCTTCTTGCCGAAGCTCAGCAGGAAGCGGCCGGTGCGTTGGCGGTACTGCGCGATGGATTTGAGAATCTTTTCTTCCAGCTTCGCGCCCATGCGCGGAAGCTCGCGGATCTTCTGCTCCTTCGCGATACGCTCCAGTTCGTCGATCGTGGCTACCTTGTAGTGTTGATACAGCAGCGCTATGCCTTTCGGACCAAGCCCCTGGATACGCAGCAGCTCCAGCAGCGTCGGAGGGTACAGCGCCAGCAGCGCGTCGCGCTTCTCGAACGAGCCGGTCCGGGCGATCTCGCCGAGATGGCCGGCGATGCCTTTGCCAACGCCGGGAATCTCGGTAACTTTGCGATCCTCGCTGGCCAGGATGTCCTCGACGCGCTCGGGATACCCTTCGATGGCGGACGCGGCATTGCGATACGAGCGAATGCGGAAGCCGTCTTCTCCGGCGATCTCCATCAAATCCGCGGTCTCGGCCAGGATCCGCGCGATCTCACGATTTTCCATGCGTCCTGCTGGAGATTGTAGCTAGGCCGTGCGGCTCGACGTGCACCAGTACGTCGGCCACCCAATCCACTTCGCGCTTGATGCGCTCGCGCACCTCGGTGGCGATCTCGTGCGAAGCGTACACGCTCATCGCCGGATCGACCTCCAGATGCAGGTCGACATGCCACTGCAGACCCGTCTTCCGCGCGAAGCACTTTTCAATCCCTAACGCTCCCGGCACTTCCAACGCAGTTCGCCTGATCCGATCCATCGCTCCGGGATCAGGCATCGTATCCATCAACTGCAGCATCGTGTCGCGAACTACGCGAATGCCCAGGAAGATGATGATGATGCCCACGGCGGAGCCGCCCAGATGATCGGCCGCGGAGAACCGGCGCGGGTCGAACAGCGTGAAACTCAAGCCAACCAGCGCCGTCATGCCGGAGAGCACGTCCACGCCGTCGTGCCAGGCATCCGCGGCGAGCGAGGAACTGTGAATCTTCCGGCCGTAGTAGCGTTTGGTCGCGCTCAGTATGCTCTTCAGGACAATCGAGGCAATTAGCGGAAAGATCGCATAAAATTCCGGGGCGTGCTCGGCTTTCGTCGCCAGGTGCAGCGATTCGAACGCGATGAGCGATCCAGTAGCGGCCAGCAGCATCCCCACCACCAGCGCGCTGACCGTCTCCAACCTGCCATGTCCGTAGGGATGTTCGGCGTCGGGCGGCTTGGCGGCTACCACCAGGCCCAAGAGCACCAGGCCGGAAGCCAGTACATCGCCGATCGATTCGATGCCGTCAGAAACCACGGCGGTTGAATGTGCGCGCAGGCCGATGGCGATCTTCGCCGCCGCCAGAGCGGCGCTGATCAGCATGCTGGCGATGGCCACGCCGCGTCCGATGCGTCGCGGACTCAACGGCGCCTCTTCTTGATATGAACCAGTTCGTAACTGCCGCGAACCAGTTGCTCGATCTCCTTCCAATCCAGTTTGGTGTTGGCGCGTAACGAGACCCAGCCGTGCTGTCCGACATACGGCGTCCGGTAAAACCGGCCGTCTTCCAGGAACACAGGCTGCATGTTCTTTCCCACTTTCACACAGATCGACAGCACCCCTTTGTAGGTTTCCAGCACCGTAAACGTCTTGGTGCCCACCTGAAACGTGGGATGCCCGAAGGTGGTGGTTTCGCTTGTCTTCGGCAGGGCTAAGCAGATTTCGCGCAACTTGGCCAGTATCTTCTTCTCGTCCATCAGCGATCTCTACCAGCGTACTTGATGCGCGGAGGTCTTCGCGAGAGGGAGGCTTACGCCCTTGTCACATAAACTATGACTTGGCCTGGAAGCGACCAGCTGTCGTCCTGTTGGGCACGGTATTCATCGCCGCCGCGGGCTTTTTCGAGCTTTATGCGTTTCGCGGTGCGCCCTCGGAACACTCTCTGCTGAACGCCGAGGGCATGGTTGCGCTGGCATTCCTGGCGATTCTGTTGGTCCGATCCGGTTCCGCAGGCGCCGGTTCGGGCGCAAAACTTTCTGCCTCTTCAGCCGCCCTGATCGTCTGCGTGACCGTGCTGGCGTTCTTGAGTTCCCTCCACAGCCCTTTCCTCTACGACGACTACACCCACATCACCGACGCCGCGCACTTCACGTTTCCGGCCGCGATGGCGCAGTTCGGACCGGTGCCGCAGCCTCCCGGCCTGTTCTTCCGGCCGTTTGGCTTCTTCCTCTATTGGCTGAATTACCTTTGGGCGGATCAGAATCCGGTAGTGTGGCACGCCGTTAGCCTGGCGTTGCATGCGCTGGCCGCCATTCTTGTACTCGCTCTGGGCGGCGAGATAGGGCTGGCACGCCCGGCAGCGTTGGCCGGCGCGCTCGTCTTCGCCGTCGCCGGAACCGCCGCGGAAACGGTGGCGTGGATCGACGCGAGGTTCGATCTGATGGCCACCTGCCTGGTGCTGGCGAGCATTCTTCTCGTTTGCCGCTACCTTCGCTCGGCCCGTGTGTTGTGGCTGGTAACGGCAATGGGCGCTGGTGCCGCCGCGATGCTGACCAAGGAGACTGCCTTCTGCCTACCGCTGCTGATCGCTTGCCTGGCTTTCTTTCGCGGCCCACAAGAAGGCTCGCGCATCTGGAGTGCTTCGGCCTGGTCGGCCGGGCTCGCCGCCGCACTGTTCGCCTATCGATGGTGGGCGCTAGGCGGCATTGGCGGTTATCGCAGCCCAGCCGGCGCGCCGGCCATCGCGCAACTTAGCCCGCTCCGCTCGCTCAACGGATTGTTTCTGCGCGAATGGGCCATTCTGTTTTTTCCATTCAACTGGTCACTCGACCCGGGAACGGCGTCGCGGCTTGCGCTGGCTCTTATTCCTTTGATCTTGGCGGTCTCCGCGTTCGCCGCCAGGGCATCCTCCCGACGGCTCCTCGGCTGCCTGGCGTTCGTCTTCGCCGCTTCCCTGCCCGTCCAACATCTTCTGTTGATGGGAACAGCCCTCAGCGGGACGCGCAATCTCTACCTGGTTAGCGTCGGCTGGGCCTTGCTCTGCGCCCTGGTTCTCGAAGCAATGAATCGGAGGCTCGCAATTGCCGCCGCGTGCCTGCTGGTCGCCGCGCAGTGGACGATGCTGGAGCACAATCTCAAAGCCTGGCGCAGTGCCGCCCAACTGGCTCAGTCGGTTTGCACAGAATTTGGACGAACAGCGGCCGCTGCACACGGCATGGTTGTCGTCAGCGGCCTGCCCGACACTCGTTCCGGCGCGGTCTTCCTCCACAACGGCTTCCCGCAATGCGTGGAGATAAATAGCGGCTTCCCCGCCGCACGGATATTTGTCCGCGAAACGAACCAACCTCACCCGGCCTGGGCTACCGGCGAATTCGTCTGGAACGCTGCGAACAACCGTCTGGAAATGTCAAAGTGATGCAGTGGCGTCCGGCGGCTTGTTCTCGGTCCTGACCACCACAATCGTGAACTTCGCCACTAGCGCCGAGATCGCCCCCAACGCGGCTAAAACGGGCGCGAAAACAGCCCCCACCGCGGCCACCGTTACCGGGATCTCCACAAAAGTATTTCCGTTCTCATCTTTGACAATGATCCGCCGCACGTTCCCTTCGCGAATCAGCTCTTTGACCTTTCCGACCAGGTCCCGCCCCAACACCTGAATCTCTTCGATAAAGTCCTGCAATGCCACGGAAATGGCCTCCGTCTTATGCTACGCACAAGAAGCCCGTAAAGTTCGAGCTGGGATAGAATTGTTAGTCATGAAGCTTGCGGCCGGCTTGCTGATCGTAATTGCGCCCGCATTCGCGGCGGAACAGGTCACGTTCTATCGCGACGTCGCGCCCATCCTCGCCGAGCGCTGCCAGGGCTGCCACCGCAAGGGCGAAGTCGGCCCCATGCCGCTGCTGACCTACGAGGATGCACGGCCGTGGTCCAAGGCCATCAAGCAGGCCGTCGTCCTGCGGAAGATGCCGCCATGGAACGCCGATGCGCCCCGCGGCAGCTTCCACAACGATCCCTCGCTTTCGCAACAGGAGATCGACAAGCTGGTGGCCTGGGTAGATGCCGGATCACCCGCGGGCAACGCCAAGGATGCCCCGCCGGCCCGCGTTTTCGCTGACGGATGGAGCATTCCACAGCCTGACGCCGTCTTCGAAATTCCGGACGAGTATCAGGTGCCGGCTACCGGGACCATCGAATATACCTACGTCATCGTGCCGAGCGGCTTCACCGAAGACCGCTGGGTGACAGCCGCCGAGGTTCGTCCGGGAAATCGGGCGGTGATGCATCACGCCAACGTCTATATCCGCGAGCCAGGTTCCACGTGGCTCCGCGAGTATCCGCCAGGCAAGGCCTTCGTGCCCTCCGAAAAAGGCCAACGGTCCGGCACCGGCGGCAACAGCAGCGCGGGCGCCACGGTGCGCGAGCAGGTGATCGCGGGCTTCGTCCCGGGACGTCCCGCCAAACAGCCCCCGCCCGGCTACGCCATGTTCATTCCGGCCGGCTCGGACCTGATTTTCCAACTGCACTACACACCCAACGGCACCGCCACCACCGATCGCACACGCGTCGGCTTCGTGTTTGCCAAAGGAACGCCGGCGAAACGCGTCATCCGGGTCCAGGCGTCCAACCCGGAGTTTGCGATTCCTCCGGGAGCCGCCGACTACCCGGTCTCCGGAATTGCGAAACTCGGCATCGATTGCGAATTGCTGGATGCCTATCCGCATATGCACCTGCGGGGAAAATCGATGACGCTCACGGCGATCTACCCCACCGGCGAGCGCGAAGAGCTCCTGCGCGTGCCGCACTACGACTTCAACTGGCAGCTCGTCTACGAAATGAACCAGCCGAAGCTAATGCCTAAGGGCACTACCCTCAAAGCCGACGCCACGTTCGACAACTCAGCGGCCAACCGCTTTAATCCCAATCCCAAAGCAGAAGTGCACTGGGGCGACCAAACCTGGGACGAGATGATGGTGGGTTTCTTCGACCTGGCGATTCCCGCGGGCGTCGATCCGGCGCGCGTTCTCGTCAAATAGCCTCTATCCTTCAGAAACCCCTCGGGATAACCCCCATGGGGTTATGCCTAAAGTACTATCCCGCCCCGGTCGAACAACTGACTATGCCCTTCCGGGTCAAACTGGAACGCGGTTTGGTCGTGTCTCTGGCCTTTGGCGTACTCGGCCTGCTGGTTAACCTCCCTGGATTGAGCATCTTCACCGGCGCGACTGTACTGT
>Ga0335071_10006443_pt1 | contig 12113 bp, 8 predicted proteins | sample Lox_Sample_15_FD_206724 | JGI IMG/M metagenome (GOLD analysis project Ga0335071, IMG submission 206724) | Soil microbial communities from Loxahatchee National Wildlife Refuge, Florida, United States - Lox_Sample_1.5 | ecosystem: Environmental > Terrestrial > Soil > Wetlands | place: USA: Florida...
AGTCGCCCGGCGCTCGGGGGACCGGCGGAACGGACGGGGCTCAGCCCTTGGCGGAGGCATCCACGTAGTCGGAGATCTTTTCGAGCAGCTCGTCCGCGTTCTTGTCGTGGCGCTTCTGCAGCCACACGTACTGCTGGACGGCCCTGGCCAGGTTGCCGGACTCGAGGTACGCCTCGCCGAAATACTCGCGGGCCTCCGGGAAGTTCGGCTTCAGCTTCAACGCGGTCTCGTAATACCCGAACGCCTTGGGAAGATCTCCGAGCTTGCGCGTGCAGTAGCCCAGCATGTTGTAGGCCTCCGCGTAGTCGCTCTTCATGGAAATGGCGTTCTGGAAGTACTGCGCGGCGTCCGCCCACCGCTGCTGCTTCCACATGGCGTAACCCTGGTTGTACACGTCCAGGGGACTGGGCCCCTTCATGGTGGTCGAGCTGCTGGTAGTGCTGCCGCCACTCGAGCTGCCGCCGCTCGAGCTTCCGCCGCCGCCGGAGGCGAACGCCGCGGCTGCCACACAGAGACAAAGCAGGACAATCAAGCCTCTCTTCATCGGTGTGAACCTCTCTGTACAAGGATACGCCCGGGAGGGCGCCGCGGATTGGGGAAGACACGCAGGGAGATGACGGCAGGACGACCCCCGGCCGGGCGGGTGGGCGCCCGGCACGCTCAGATCTCGATCCCGCCGCGCTGCGTCTCGTACAGCTGGTGGAAGTAGCCGTCTGCCGCCGCGAGCTCCTCGGGGCTGCCGCGCTCCACGATTCGCCCGGCGTCCATTACCAGCACGGTATCCGCGTCCCGGATGGTGGAGAGGCGGTGCGCAATGATGAAGCTGGTGCGGCCCTTCATGAGCTGGAGCATCCCCTGCTGGATCCTGAGCTCGGTGCGCGCGTCCACCGAGCTGGTGGCTTCGTCCAGGACCAGGAGCGTCGGGGCGGCGAGCGCCGCCCGCGCAATCGCGATCAGCTGCCGCTGCCCCTGGCTGAGGTTGGCCCCGGATTCCACGAGCGGCGTGTCGTAGCCATCCGGAAGCCGCTCGATGGCGTGGTCGGCGCCCGCGAGCGCCGCCGCGCGGCGAAGCTCCTCCTCCGACGCGTCGGGACGGCCGTAGAGGATGTTTTCCCGCACCGTGCCCGAGAACAGCCAGCCGTCCTGCAGGACCACGCCGAAGGCGCGCCGCAGGCTGGCGCGCGTGTACTGGCGGATGTCGGTGCCGTCTATCAGGATCTGGCCGTCGGAGATCTCGTAGAACCGGGACAGCAGGTTCACGATGGTGGTCTTCCCCGCGCCGGTGCGGCCCACGATTGCCGTGACGGTCCCCGCGGGCGATTTCAGGTCGATGCCCTTGAGGACCGGCACGTCGGGCCGGTAGCCGAAGCTCACGGAGCGCAGCTCCACCTCGCCGCGCGGGTGGACCAGCTCGCGGGCGCCCGGTACATCCGCCGGCTCCTCGCGGTCATCCATGACCTCGAAGACGCGCTCAGCGCCGGCCACGGCGGACATCAGCGAGTTCCAGGTGTTGGCGATGTCGTTCAGCGGGCGCACGAACTGCCGCGAGTACGAGATGAACGTGGCGATCAGCCCCACGCTGATGACCCCGCGCACCGCCAGGAACCCGCCGGTGACGGCAACGGCAGCGAACCCGAGGTTCTGGATGACGTTCATCATGGGCATGAGGAAGCCCGTCCAGATCTGGGCCCTCGCCCCGTCGCGTCGAAGGCGGTCGTTGATCCCGGCGAAGCGCTCGCGGCTCTCGGGCTCGCGCCCGAAGGCCTTCACCGCCTGGATTCCCGAGACGGTCTCCTCGATGTGCCCGTTCAGCGCCCCCAGCGCGTCCTGCTGCGCGCGGTAGAGCGTGCGCGTGCGTCGCGAAATCGTGGAGGTCAGCGCAAAGACCAGCGGTACCGGCACCAGGCTGGCCAGCGCCATGACGGGGCTGAGCACGATCATGATGGCCAGCGTCCCCGCCACCACCACCACGCCGGACATGAGCTGCACGGCGGACTGGGACACGGTGACGCTCACCGCGTCCACGTCGTTGGTGAGGCGGCTCATGAGGTCGCCGTGCGGCCGCGTGTCGAAAAAGGAAAGCGGGAGGCGCTGCATCTTGTCGAAGAAGCCTTCGCGCACGTTGCGGACCATGCGCTGGGACACGCCGGCCATGATCCAGCCCTCCAGGGCCTGCAGGAGCGCGTCCCCGAGGTAGGCCGCAAGCAGGCACGCCGCGGCCACCGCCAGCGCGTACACCGGGGTTCCCAGCGTCCCCAGGACCGAGGAAATGGGCTTTTCGCCGCCACCGGGCAGTGCCGAGATAGCATCTATGCCGCGGCCGATCAGGAACGGCACCGCCATGCCCACGCCCGCGTCCACCAGGATGAAGCCGGATGTGAGCAGGATGCGTCCGCGCTCGCCGCCGAAGTACGACCAGATGCGTGCCAGGGTGCGCCCCAGGCTTGCCGGCCGCGCCACCGGCTCGCCGCGGGCACGGGGGCCCAGGCCTGCCCCGGGACCGCGGCCCGGCATCCCGGGAACGGACTGGAGCCCGCCGGCGCGATCAGACATGCAGCGCGTCCTTTCCGAGCTGGGCCACGCAGATGTCGCGGTACACGCCGCTTTCCCGCACCAGCTGCTCGTGGGTCCCCACCCCGACGGCATGGCCATCCTCCAGGACGAGGATCAGGTCGGCGGCCGCCGCCGCGGACACCCGCTGCGTGATCAGGATGCAGGTCCGGCCCGGGGCGCGCACCGCGCGCAGGATCTGGGCCTCGGTGATGGAGTCCACCGAGCTGGTGCAGTCGTCCAGCACCAGCACGTCGGGCCTGCGCACCAGGGCGCGGGCAATTGCCACGCGCTGCTTCTGCCCGCCGGAGAGGTTCACGCCGGACTGGCCCAGGATGCTGCGGTACCCCTCGGGGAACCGCTGGATGAACTCGTGCGCCTGCGCGGCCGCCGCCGCCTCCCGCAGCTCGGCGTCCGTGGCGTCGGGCCGGCCCCAGCGGATGTTTTCCTCGATGGTGCCCGTGAACAGCACGGTCTTCTGGGGCACCAGCGCAATGCGGCGGCGCAGGTCGCGCAGGTCGAAGTCCCGCACGTCCTTTCCCTCCACCCGCACGGTGCCCGAGGTGGGCTCGTAGAACCGCGGCACCAGCGCGGCCAGGCTGCTCTTGCCCGAGCCGGTGGGACCGATGATCGCGGTCACGCCGCCGGGGGCGCAGGAAAGGTCCACCTGCTCCAGCGCCGGCCGGCCGCGTGAGCGCGGGTAAGAAAAGGAAACGCCTCGGAACTCCACGGCCGCGCCGTTCCCGTCGACGGCCGCCCCTGCTCTCATCGCCGAAGGCTGGAAGTCCTCGCTGCCCGGGGTGCCCAGCACCTCCGAGATCCGTACCCACGACGCTCGCGCGCGGACGAATTGCGTGAAGATCATCGAGATGACGTTCAGCGAGAACAGGATCTGGCTCATGTAGTTGATGAACGCGATGATCTTCCCCACCTGCAGGGAGCTGGACGCCACGCGCGTTCCGCCGATCCACAGCACCACCACGATCCCCAGGTTCACCGTCAGGGCGATGGCGGGGCCGAACACCGCCATGGCCCGCAGCGCGAAGGTGGAGGCGCCGGTGAGCTCGCCGTTGGCGTCCGCGAACCGGCGCACCTCGCGCGCCTCCTGACCGAATGCCTTGACCACGCGGATGCCGCCGAGGTACTCGCGCGTCACGGAGTTCACCCCGTCCAGTCCCTCCTGCACGCGGCGGAAGCGGCGGAAGCCCGTGGCCAGGTTGATGGCGATCAGGACCGCGGCGGCGGGCACGGCCACGGCCAGCACCACCGACAGCCCCGGCTCCAGGATGACGGCCATGATCAGGCCGCCAAAGGCCAGGATGGGCGCCTTGGCGAAGAAGCGCATGACGCCGTTGACGAAGGTCTGCACCTGCGTCACGTCGTTGGTCTGCCGCGTGATGAGGGAGGCGGCGTCGAACCCGCCCATCTCGGAGAAGGAGAAGGCGGTGACACGCTGGAAGAGGTCGGCGCGGAGCTGCGCGCCGAAGCGGTAGGAGACGAGGCTCGCGATGATGTTCCGCCCCGCGGCCCCCGCCGCGCCGATCCCGGCCACCAGCAGCATCCGCAGGCCGAAGTGCAGCACCAGCGGCAGGTCGCGGGCCGCCACGCCCTGGTCCACGATCCGCGCCATGATGGTGGGCTGCAGCAGGTCGCAGATGGACTCCACCGAGAGGCAGGCCAGCGCGGCGAGGAAAGGCCAGAGGTACCGGCGGACATAGGGTCCGGCCAGGCGTGTCGTGCGTACCGGGTGTGTATTCAAGTGAATACTCAAGATAGTACGCGAAATCGTCGGGAGGAGGAAATAAATAGCTGTTAGCGCGGCGGCCGCGTCGGTGAGCCGGCGGCCGGGCCCGGGCTATTTGAACATTTCCAGCGTGTCCTGCTTCTTCTTGGCCTGCTGGTAGCCCATGGAGATCTCCTCGTCGTCCAGGTAGCGGGCAAAATCGGCGGCCTGGTCGCGACTGAGCGTGGCCTGGTCGGAGCCGTAGAAGAACGACTTGGTACGGATGATCAGCGCGGTGCGGGGCGTGGAGGAATCTCCCAGCGTGGAGCGGAACACGAACGTCAGCTGCCGTTCGCCCTCGGCCTCCCATCCGTGGCTCCGGTAGAACATCTGCGGCAGCGTGACGGAGCTGATCTCACGGGTGATCTCCACCCCGTTGTCCTGGGCGAGCTTCGACCACTCGTCGAACTTGGCCAGCGCTTCCCGCATGGCGTTCCGCGCGGGCTGGTCCACGACCAGCCCGTAACGGGGATTCCATCCGCCGAAATGGTTCTCCATGGTGATGGCGATGATGCCGGGGTCGTCCGACCATGCCAGGAACCCTATGGCCCGGCGGCTGTCCTCGATCTGTCCGTAGACCACCGAGCTGCCCGTGGGGACCTGCTTCCACGGGGGAAGCGTGGTGCATGCGGAAAGCAGCGCCACGCCGAGAATCACGCCGACCAGGAGAGCCTTGGTTTTCATCTTGTACGCCTCACACCGTGTGATCGATACAGCTAATATACCGTGGAACACCGGCCGCGCCGGGCCGCGACACCACCGCCAGCCATTCAACGGTCACCAGCCACTCCCTGCTGCAGGGCTTTGACTTTTCCCGAACACTGACCTGGCTCCAAAAGGCTTGATCGCCCTCCCCTTGGCGATTATTCTAGTCCAGGAGCCCAGCGTTAACGATAACGGAGTCTTCAGGTGAGCGGAAAACGCGCCGGCCTTGTCGGGTCGAATATGCATAAAGTTAACGGCATAACGTCAAAGGAATCATGGGCGCCAGCCGGCGTGCGCAAGTTTCCCTTCAGATGGGCGCGGCCCTGATGGCACAGACACCCGCATCCGCACCGGACCCGATGCTCGAGCGCCTGCACCGCGAGCTTCCCGAGTTGCTTCCGCGATACGGCATCCGCTGGGAGCAGTACCTGCTGAGCTGGAAGCCGGTCCTGGACGATGACAGAAGCGGCGGCTCCCTTCGCCGCAGGCTGAATGCCCTTCGGGCGGAGCTGCGAACCGAGCTTGGCATCCCTGCCGGCCGGCGCGACGCGGGATGGGACCGCCGCACCGTGGTGTCGGTGAAGTGGTTCCTCTACGAGAAAGCCTACATCGCCGCCGCGGGTTTTCGGCCGGAGGAGTTCCTCTCCCACGCCCGCGCGGACTTCGGCCCGGTGGACGAGGTGATCCTCTGGCAGAGCTATCCCCGCCTCGGCCTGGATGAGCGAAACCAGTTCGACTACTACCGCGACCTCCCCGGGGGCCTGCCCGAGCTTGCGCGGGTGGTCCGCTTCCTGCACGACGCCGGGGTACGAGCATTCCTGAACTACAACCCCTGGGACGTGGGCACGCGCCGTGAGCCGCGGTCGGACGCGGAAGCCCTGGCCCAGCTCGTCGCGCAGACCGGGGCAGACGGCGTCTTCCTGGACACCATCGAATCCGCGGACCGACGGATGCTGGAGACCCTGCGCACGGCACGGGCAGACGTGGCGGTCTGCCCCGAGCTGGTGCCTCCGCTCGCGGACCTCGCCCATGTGAGCGGCGGCTGGCAGCAGTTCACGGTCCCGGAGCCGCCGCTCGCGCTCCTGCACCGCTGGCTGGACCCGGGGTTCTGCTCGCGGCTGGTGGACCGCTATGCCCGCTCGCACGCGCGGGAGCTCGCGGCGGCCTTTCTCCACGGCACGGGCCACGTGGTGTGGGAGAACGTGTTCGGCTGGTGGAACCCATGGAGCGATTCCGACCGGCTGCTCCTGAAAAAGACCTCGGCCATCCTCCGGGCGTACGGGGAGTTCTTCCGCGACCCGGGCTGGCAGCCCTATGTCCCCACGGGGACCGAGGAAGCTTTCGCCATGGAGTGGCACCACGAGGGGGCGGCGCTGTTCACCTTGTATAACCCCTCGGACCGACGCGCGGAGATCTCGCTTCGTGGGCCCGCGGGTGTGGTCATGCCCGTGGTGGACGTCTGGAACGGGATGGAGCTTCGACCGGCCTCGGACGGGAGCATCCGGTGCGCGCTCGGACCCGGGGAGGTCGGCTGCATCACCGTGGGGGAAGGGCCGCGCATCACGGGCTTCCCCGCGGATGCGGGTGATGCTCGACGCCATCGCCCGGTGACTCTTGCGGCGTACGAACCGCGCCCGGCGGTGCTTCGACCCGCGCTCGCCCGCAAGGGGCCTGCGCGCGACATGGTGTCCATCCGGGGCGGCCGTTACGTCATGAGGGTCCGCCGCGCCGTCGAGCCCGTCATGGAAGGTGGGACCTACGCCGATATCTCCCATCCTACGGCCAAGGCGGTTCCTGACCAGCTCTCCTGGCTGGAGGCGTTCGAGATGGACCGCACCCCGGTGACCCGCGCGGAGTTCCTGCGATTCCTGCGGGAGTCCCGCTACCGGCCTGCCGCAATGGGCAATTTCCTTGCCGGCTGGCGCCAGCCCGCGGGCGCGCCCGGGGACCCCTGGAAGTGGATGCCCCCGGAGGGCACGGGGGACCACCCCGTCACCTGGGTGTCGCTGGACGATGCGCGCGCGTACGCGGCGTGGGCCGGGACGGTTCTTCCCACCGAGGCACAGTGGCAGCGGGCCGCGGAAGGCCCGGGGGGCACTGCCTGGCCCTGGGGGAACGAGTTCGACGCCCGCCGGTGCAACGGGGATTCCCCGGGCACCACCCCGGTGAACGCGTTTCCGGGGGGAGCCAGCGCCGAGGGAGTCCTGGACCTGTCGGGCAACACCTGGGAATGGACCGAGAGCGAGCGGGATGACGGGCACCTGCGTTACGTGATGGTGCGCGGCGGCTGCCACCTGCGCGTCACCGGCAGCATCTGGTACACGGCAAGCGGCGCCCAGCCCTGCGACGTGCACGAGAAAGTGCCGCTGCTGGCGGACGGGATCGACCGGCTGTCCACCGTGGGGTTTCGCTGCGTGAGGCCGCGCGCATGAGCACCGCCCCGTCCTGGCTTGCGGAGAGCCGCCGCCGCATCTTCTTCGACATGCACCTGCCCTCGTGGCCGGACGCGGGGATCGCCCAGCAATTCGACCCCGGGCAGATCGCCGCTTCCATCGTGGAGTGCGGTGCCGACTCCGCGGTCATCTTTGCCAAGTGCCAGTATGGGAACTTCTACACCCGGGTAGCCGGCGAGCGGATGCACCCCGGGCTGGGCAGCATGGACCTGCTGGAGGAGGTCTGCACGCGGCTTCGAAAGGGCGGCGTGAAGACCCTGGCGTACTACTCCGTATCGTGGGACGAGCGGCTCGCAGACGAGAAGCCGGAATGGCTGGCGGAGGATGCCGCGGGTGTCCGGGGCCGCGGCACCCCGCGGTGGCGGACGTTGTGCATCAACGGGCCCTACGCGGACGCGGTGGAGCGGCACCTTCGCGCACTGGCGGCAAAACCCGTGGACGGCTTCTGGCTGGACATGACCATCGTCGGGGACGGGTACTGCTACTGCCCGCGCTGCCGCCACGAGTTCCTGCAGGTCGCCGGCCGGCCGCTGCCGGTGGGACCCTCGGACGCTACCTACCCGAAGCTCCTGGAGTTCCGATACGGCGTGGTGGAGCGGTTCTATGCGCGCATGCGGGACGCCATCCGCCGGGAGGCGCCGCACCTTGCGTTCACCAACAACTACTGGGGCTACCCCTGGTCTTCCGCGGCCATGGGAAGCCGCGCGCTCGGGGCGACACGCCAGGCGGATTTCCTGACCGGGGAAGCGTACTCCGACTGGACCGGCATGCGGTCCACCTCCATGCTGCCCATTTTCCTGAGGAGCGCTGCCGCGGGCCGTCCCTTCGAGTCCCTCATCGGGACCATGACCAACACCTGGGACTTCACGCGGAAGCCCCGCGCGTACCTCGCGTGGGAGGCATACTCGGTGTTCTCCCACGGCGCCGCGGTGACGGTGGACGACCAGCCACGGCATACCGGGCAGTTCGACGCCGGGGTATACCGCGAAGACCTTCGCGAGATCTTCGGGGACCTGGCGGCGCTCTCCCGCACGGTGCGGGGCCGCCATGCCCGGCACGTCTCGGTGTATCACTCCCAGCGCGCCAAGGACCGCTGCGGCGACCAGCGGGAGTTCGTGAAGGACATCTGCGGCGCGTTCCGCCTGTTCCGCGACCTGCGGCTGCCCGTGGATTTCACGTTCGACGAGAGCGGCGGGCTGCCGGATCCCGCCGAGGTGCCGGTGCTCGCGCTCCCGGGGGCCACGGAGCTCTCCGCGCAGGAATGGGAGCGGCTGGCGGCCTTCGCGGGTGCCGGGGGGCTGGTGGTGGCCGCGGGAGGCATCGGCGGGGAGCAGCCGGTGCTCGCGGCCCTGCGGGACCTTGGCATCATCCCGGGAGCAGCCTCGGAGTTCTCCCTTTCCTACCTGCGGCTGCCGGACGCGGGCGGGCGCGACCTGCTGGTCCGCGGCCGCTGGGCCGGGCTCTCCGCCGCATCCGGAGCGCGCGGACAGGTGATCGAGCCGTTGTGTGAAACCGGGCCGAACCGATTCTTCCACAACAACCTGCCCTCCCCGCACCGACCCTCGGGGGTACCTGCGCTCGTCGAGCTGCCGCTTGGAAACGGCACCCTGGTGATCTTTCCGCAGCCGCTGTTCCGTCACTACGCCAAGGAACCGTCGCGCGAGCTCCGTGCGCTGGTGGCCGACCTGGTGTCGCGCCGGGCACCCGCGCCGGCCTGGCAGCTTTCCATACCGATGCGCATGGACTTCTCCATCGTGCAGGACGGGACCACCAGCCACGTGCACCTGCTCAACCCCAGCATCGAGCCGTCCCTGTGCTGCGGCATGATGGACATCTACGACGGGGCCTTCGAGCGATCCTACGAGTACATGGAAGAGGTCGTGCCGGTCCACGACCTGCGGATCCTGTTGCGCGGGGCGCGCGTGACGGAGGCGCAGGCGCTCCGCGAGAAGTCCCCGGTGTCCGTTCGCGATACCGCGGAGGGATCGGAGATCACGGTGGAGAAAGTGGCACTGTGGGAGGTCATCCGGGTCCGCACCGACACGCCGGTGCGCGGGGAGGCCGGCCGGGACAGGGCGGCGCGGGGAGCGCGCTGATGGCGGTAACGATCAAGGACCTGGCCCGCCTGTGCGGCGTCTCGGTGGGCACCGTGGACCGCGCGCTTCGCGACCGGGAAGGCATCCGGCCGGCCACCCGGGAGCGCATCCTCGCCACCGCCCGCGAGCACGGCTACAAGCCCAACATCGTTGCCCGCGCGCTCAAGACCAGGCGCACGTGGGACGTCGGGCTGGTGGTGCACGACCTGGACAACGAGTTCTTCGCGGAGCTGGTCAACGCCATCCAGGAAACCGCGTGGAAGAAGGGGTACTTCATCCAGATCGCCGTGTCGCGCCGGGATCCCGCGCGCGAGCGTACCGCGCTCGAGCACATGGCCGGTCGCGCGGTAGACGGGATCCTCCTGTTCCCCACCAGCGTCGACGCCGATTTCGAACCCTTCCTGCGAAGCCTGGGCCGGCCCATCGTCACGATCGCCAACAAGGTCTCCTCCTCCTGGCCGTTCGTGGGACTGTCCGACCGGTCTGTACTGAGAGAGGCCACCCGCTGGATCATCTCCCGCGGCTACCGGCGGCTCGTGTACGTGGGTCCGCTGGAGGCGTTTCCCGCGCGCATCAACCTGTACGAGATCGAGGAGCGGTGGGCGGGGCTGCGGGAAGCGGCCTCGGAGGCGAGCGGCGTGCAGGCGGTGCTGCTCTCCCGCGCGGACTACGTGGAGCAGGTGCGGCGGCTGGATCTCGCGGCCGTCCGCACGGCGGTCATCTGCGCAAGCGACGTGTTCGCGCTGGAAGTCCTCACCGACCTTCGCACGCGCGGCGTGCAGGTCCCACGCGATGTCGGCCTCATGGGATTCGATTCCATCGACGCGCTTCGCTACATCTCGCCCAGGCTTTCCACCGTGGAATACCCCATCCAGCGCATGGGAGAGGCCGCGTTCTCCCTGCTGGTGGAGCCGGAGCCTGCCCGCTCCATGGACGGAGCGGCGGCCGCGGTGCCCGCCATCGAGCTGGAACCGCGCATCCTGTGGGGCGAGTCGCTGTAGCCGGTGGCGGGCCGCCCCCGTGGTCATCGCGGAGCGGGCACGGCCTCGCGGCTATCCCTTCAGACCGGACAGCGTCATGGACCGGATGAAGAAGCGCTGGGAAAAGGCGAACACCAGCATGATCGGGACCGAGCCCAGCACCGCCGAGCCCAGGATGATGGGATAGTCCACCGCGAAAAAACCCTGCATGAACACTACCGCCAGCGTCAGCGTGCGCTTGGGCTCGGAGTTGATCACCACGAGCGGCCAGTAGTAGCTGTTCCACATCCCGACGAACGTGAAGATCAGCAGCGCCGCCATGACGGGCATGGCCATGGGGATCACGATGCGGCGGAACAGCGTGATCTCGTGCGCCCCGTCGATGCGACCCGCGTCCAGGAAATCGCCGGGGATCTCGTTGATGGCCTGGCGAAGGAGGAACACGCCGAACGCGTTGAGGAGCCCCGGGATGATGATGGCGGCGTAGGTGTTCAGCAGGCCGAAGGTGCGCATCATGATGTACAGCGGGATCATGATGAGCTCGAACGGCAGCAGCATGGTGGCCAGGATGAAGCCGAAAAACGCGCTCTTGCCGGCAAAGGAGTACTTGTTGGAGACGGCAAACCCCGTGAGCGTGGAGAAGAACACCACGGAGAGGGCCACCACCACCGAGACGATGATGCTGTTGAGGTAGTAGCGCGGGAAATGCTGCTCGGTGAAGAGCCGCTGGTACCAGCTGGTGTCCACCTTCTGCGGCCACCAGTGGGTGGGCACGGAAACGAACTCGGGCTTCGTCATGAACGAGGAGACCAGTGCCCAGTACAGCGGGACGACGATGGCCGCCGCCAGGGCTGCCAGGATCACCACGCGGATCACGCCGCCGGCGGTGGCGAGCGCGCGGGAAGGGACGCGGGCCGCAGGGTGGGGAGAAGGCACGCGCATGGGGTCAGTCCCTCGCCGGCCGGAAGATCCGGAACTGTACCACGGTCACCAGGATGATGGCCGCGCACAGGAGGAGGGATGCGGCCGCCGCCCGACCCATCCTCAGGAACTTGAACCCGGTCTCGTAGATGAAAAGCGTCATCACGTACGTGGCACGCGCCGGGCCGCCGCCCTGCGTGATGACCTGGAAGGGATCGAACTCCTTGATCGCGCCAATGAAGTTCACCGTGGCAATGAACAGGCTCGTGGACCGCATCAGCGGGAAAGTCACGTAGCGGAAGCGCTGCAGCGCGTTCGCCCCGTCGATCTCCGCCACCTCGTAATAGGTCTCGGGGATGGCGTACAGCCCCGTGAGGAACAGCACTACGTAGAAGCCGAACGTCTTCCACATGGCCACGATGATGACGCCCGTCAGCGCCGTGGAGGGCTGCAGCAGCGGGTCCACCTGGTAGCGGATGCCCACCAGGCCCAGCAGGGTGCTGATGGGCCCCGGGGCCAGGTAGAACACGCGCCAGATGATTCCCACGACCACCCAGGGAAGGATGACGGGCAGGAAGTACACCGCGCGGCCGATGCCCAGGAAACGCCGCGTGGAGATGAGCGC
>Ga0335071_10006444_pt1 | contig 12112 bp, 8 predicted proteins | sample Lox_Sample_15_FD_206724 | JGI IMG/M metagenome (GOLD analysis project Ga0335071, IMG submission 206724) | Soil microbial communities from Loxahatchee National Wildlife Refuge, Florida, United States - Lox_Sample_1.5 | ecosystem: Environmental > Terrestrial > Soil > Wetlands | place: USA: Florida...
GGAAAGCCGGGCCCGATCGTCATGCTCCGGGGCCTCACCCAATTCCACGCCATCAAGCATGGATGGACCCTCCGAGACGTGTGAATCTCGTAGGCAAGCGGGAGAGGTGAGCGGAGCAAGCGGCAATGGAGACGTTAATTAGCTTCCGGCCTTGGCATCGGCGCGCTGCGCCTCGATGCCGAAGCGGACGTCTTCCGAGAGCGAGGATGACACCGTGGGCACCTGCTCGCCGTCGGAGGCCCTGGAGATTGCGACGCGGGTCTTGTTGAACACGGTCTCGGCGCCGGCCGCGTTGGCCTGCAGATTGGCGAGCAGTTCGGAGACCAGTACGCTGTGCTCGCCATTGCCGTCGTCGGCGACCTGGCCAGGCGTCGCGGAGGACAGCACCAGCGCGTTGTCGGGCGCGGCAATCGGCGCGAGCCCGTGGGAGTAGGCGCGGAAGCGCCGCTCATAGGGGTTGCGGCGGGAGGCATCGATCACAGCGAGTTTTGCGCGCGCTCCTTGCGCTTTCATCATCTCCAGCACCGCCTCGATGCTCACGCCGTCACGGCGGATGTCGGCTTCCCGCCAGATCGTGGCGTCGACCGGAATCATGAAACTCTCGCGGCCGACCTGGATGCCGTAGCCGCCGAAGAACAGCATCGCCACCGTGTCCGGCCCGATCTTCGACTTCACGCGCTCGACCGCGCGCGCCATGTCGTCCTTGGAGGCATCCTCGATCACGTCGACGTCAAAGCCGTCGCGGCGCAGCGCTTCGGTCAGCGCGCGCGCGTCGTTGATGGACTGGTCCAGCGGGGCCGCGGCATCCGGATAATGGCCGTTGCCGATCACCAGCGCGACGCGCGAGGCCGTCTTCGAAACCGCGCCCTGCCCGGCCGCAGCCGCGGGGGCCACTTCCAGCGCGCGCTTGTTGAGCGCGGCATGGGCGCCGATCGCCAGCGACACCGTGCCGGCCAGCGCGGCCGCGATGGCAAGCGTCCGGCGGGAGATGAAAAGCGGCCTTTGATGCATCACGGTCCGTCCTGTCAGTGACAATGGCGCGCGCTATTGGTCGCGGACCACGGTCATTGCGTTTGCGGGAGTGCCGAGCAGTGTCGCTCAATTGGGGTTCAATTTGCGGCACCGCAATAAACAACCCCTTAACCGGCCAGTTGGGGCGCGGCAACACATAATCGTTATTGACAGGCAAGAGCATGATTTTATTGGTAAATATGCCACACTCTGGAACTCGCGCCAGCCTTGCATGGGGTATTTCCCGCACCGTCATGGTGCCGGCAAGCCCGGGAACACGCGACTGTGACATCAGTCACATTTGGTATTTGGCGGCCCTTCGGATAGCTTTTGCAGCCGTTTGCAGGCGGGGCGGCGAAGCTGAACCGCTGGCCGCTGTCGTTGCCTCACCAGACACACGCGCGTCGTCCGCGCGGGAAGACAATCCATGACGTTTCAGTACTTTGCCGGGGCGGCCGTCCGCGCGCTGACCGCGCCCAAGGATGGCCCCTCGCTGTACGACGTCTGTGATCCCGTGCTGCTGCACCCCAGGAGCGGCGATCCGCATCTGGCCAAATTCTATCGCACGGCGCTGTCCAATCCGGCCCTGCGCGCGGTCTTGCGCCGGGCCGGGCTGCCCGAACTGAAGGACAATCAGCGCCTTCAGGCGCTGCGGCAGGCGCTGGTTGCCGCGCGCGACGACGCCGAACCCGACTGGGAGGCGATCGGCACCCCGGTCGCGGCGCTGCTCGACAGCATCTCGCTTAGCCATCCGCAGCCGGCGCCCGCGACACCATCGGAGCCGGCGCCTGCCGCCGCCGAGATCGACCGCATCATCAAGACCTGCGCGGCGCATCTGCTGCGCTCGTTCGCGAAGAACGGCTTCATCCCGACCTATGCCGCGTTCAACCTGATCGGCGACCCCGACATGACCGGTCGCGAGTTCAAAATGGCCCTGACCGGTCTCAATTCGCGCGGCTACAAGAACTCGACCTTGCTGTTCAACCTCGCGCGCGTCTTCATCGCGCGCTCGCCGGCGGCAAAACTGATCAACCCGTCCTGGCGCGGCATCGCCGAGCCGATGTGGGCGCCGGTGCAGATCCGCCACCGCTCGGCCTATTACGACGCCTTCTTCACCGAGGCGCTGCTCGGCTTTCTCGACACCGGGCTGGCCTCGCCTGCGGAGACCGCCGCGGCGCAGGGCGCGATCGCCGCCATGGTGGAGTTCTGCCTGAAAACCAGCCGCGAGGAGGTGCGCGCGCAGGACGGCACGCCGTTCGACGTCGTCACGGCGCTGGCCCCGCACCCGCATCCGCGCTTCTCCCGCTTCTTCGCCCAGATCAAGCAGGACCTCGGTTTTGGCATCTATGTGCCGGACTGCGACACCACGGCCTGCTCGTTCTCGGCCGCGACGCAGGCCGGCTCCGACGATCCCATGCTCGAGCAGCCGCTGCTGGACTTCTATGCCGGCTACCAGGTCAGAAGCGGCGCCAACGAGCCGCGCGTCACCGTGCCGATCAACGACAACATCGACTATGAGGGCGGCGTCGCCACCTGGATCGACAATCTGGCGGGCGAACGGCCCTATGGCAACGATCTCGATCCCACGCTCAACCTCGACATTCTCGAAGTCAGCTTTCGCAATCTTGCCCGCTGGAAGGTTTTGGAGACGCCGCACCGGCTCGCAACGCTGCAAAATATCATCGCGTTCCAGAGGAAGCTTGCCGAGAGCGGCGGTTTCGCCAATCCGCGCTCCCACATCTACTATTTGCCCGAACTCTATTGCGCCTATTTCGGCCGCTGCTATGCCGCGTTCCTGGCGCTGCCGCTTCCGGCGCGGCGCGCGATCGACCCCGACGGCGCGTTCGACCTGATCCGCACCAAAGTGCTCGGTTATGTCGTCGGCGACCTGATCGCGGCCGAGATGAACGTGTTCGACGCGGCGCTGGCGCTGATCGCACTCGGCCATCTCGGCGCCGAGCCCTCGACTTTCGTTCCCGCGCTCCGCTGCATCGTCGATCATCTGGGCGAAGGCGGCCGGCACGGGCCCTACCGCGCCTATGAATGGAACAAGATGAAGACACCGACCCGCATCCTGGTCGGCGGCAGCGAGGTCACCTCCGCCTTCGTTCTGATGGGGCTCAGCCTCGCGCGCCGCGCGACGAGGCATTGAAGCCTGTCGCAAGGGTTGCAGATTTTCGCGTCGCGTGGCATGTCAGCGCAGAGTAGCGTTCGCGTGAAGTTGAAGGGACGTGGAACTGACGGTGCTGGCCTGGCGGCCAAATCCGCACCACAATCGTGACGATTGAATGCGTTCCCCCATTGCATCGGCGCTATCAGCATGATTCGGAAGATCCTGCCCGCGATTGCCCTGTTGCTGCTGCCGTCGCTCGCCGCGGCCGCGCCCGAGATCACCGGCGTCGCAAAAGTCCGCGAGGGCGACACGGTCGCGATCGGCACGACGCGCATCCGCCTCAGCGGCATCGACGCGCCCTCGGTCGACCAGCTCTGCATCAATGCACAGGGCGAGCGGTGGACCTGCGGCGTTTCGGCGCGCGACGAACTCGCACGGCATGTCGAGGGCAAGAGCTGGACCTGCCACGTGCGCCAGACCGACCGTCGCGGCCGGCAGATCGCGCGCTGCGAGGTCGACGGCGAGGACATCCAGAAATGGCTGGTGCGGAACGGCTGGGCGCTGTCCTACAAGCAGATCTCGCATGACTACGATGCCGACGAGGCGGCGGCGCGCGAGGCCAAGGCCGGCATGTGGCAGGGCGCGTTCGTCGCGCCGTGGGACTGGCGGGTACGCAAGAAGGCGACCATTTTGGGCGCACGCGCGGCGACGCCGCCGGAAGACGCCAATGCGACCCTGTTTGCATCGGCCTCGGGCGCGGTCGCCCCCTCGCCCGAATGCAACATCAAGGGCAATGTCAACCGATCCGGCGAATGCATCTACCACAAGCCGACCAGCCGCTGGTACGCCCAGATCAAGATGCAGATCGCCAAGGGGACCCGCTGGTTCTGCTCGGTCGAGGAGGCGGAAGCCGCCGGCTGCCGGGAGACCAAGAGGTAAACACCTTTTCTTGCAAAGCCTCCCCGCGTAAAAGCATCGCGCACGGGCTCGCGTCGCATGTAAAAGTGCGTTTTCGCAGCAAACAAGGAAAAGCCGCAATGACCGTTCGCGCGGGCCGGGAATTTCTGGCCATCCCCGGACCCACCACGATGCCCGATGCGGTGCTGCAGGCGATGCATCGCCCGGCACTCGACATCTATTCGGAGCAGATGATCAATCTGACCGAGAGCCTGCTGCGCGATCTGTCAAAACTGTTCGCCACCAAGGGCAAGTCCTACATCTACATCGCCAACGGCCATGGCGCCTGGGAAGCCGTGATCTCCAACGTGCTGTCGCGCGGCGACAAGGTGCTGGTGCTGGAGAGCGGACGGTTTGCGATCGGCTGGGGCCAGGCCGCGGCCGCGATGGGCGCCGAGGTCGAGGTGCTGAAGGGCGACTGGCGGCGCGCGGTGCAGCCGGCCGAGGTCGAAGCGCGGCTGCGCGCCGACAAGAACCACACCATCAAGGCGATCATGGTGGCGCAGGTCGACACCGCCTCAGGCGTCTGGAACGACATCGAGGCGATCGGCAAGGCGATCAAGGCGGCGGGTCATCCGGCGCTCTACATGGTCGACACCGTGGCCTCGCTCGGCTGCATGCCGTTTTCGATGGACGACTGGGGCATCGATGTCGCGATGTCCGGCTCGCAGAAGGGCCTGATGACGCCGCCGGGCCTCGGCTTCGTCGCCGCCAACGACCGCGCAATCGCGGTACACAAGACGGCCGGCCTGCGCACGCCCTATTGGGACTGGAGCGAGCGCGGCGAGGGCGACGAGCATTATCGCCGCTATTGCGGCACAGCGCCGGTGCATCTGTTGTTCGCGCTGCGCCAGGCCATCGACCTGATCCACGAGGAGGGATTGGAGAACGCATTCCGCCGCCACCGGTTGCTCGGGGAAGCGGTGCGGCGCGCGGTCGCAGTCTGGGCCGAAGGCCAGGTGCTCGGTTTCAACATCGCCGAGCCGGCCGAGCGCTCCGACACCGTCACGACCGTGACCATGGGCAACGGCCACGATCCCGCGCCGCTGCTGCGCTACTGCAAGGAGAAATGCGGCGTCGTGATCGGGGTCGGGATCGGCGACCTCCATGGCAAGGCGTTCCGCATCGCCCATATGGGCCATGTCAACGCGCCGATGGTCTTGGGCACACTCGGCACCATCGAGGTCGGGCTCAACGCGCTCGACATTCCGCACGGCAAGGGCGGCGCCGAAGCCGCCATCGAATGGCTCGGCGAAAGTGTAACGCCTTAAGCGTTCCTCGCTCCGTCATTTAATGCTTATACTCCCGGCAAAAGCAAAGCCGGGGGGATGGATTGGCGTCGGTTGAACTGCGCGGCCTGACCAAGCGCTACGGCTCGGTCGCGGCTGTCGACAATGTGTCGCTGAAGATCGACCACGGCCGACTGGTCTGCCTGCTCGGTCCTTCCGGCTGCGGCAAGACCACGACGTTGCGGCTGATCGCGGGTTTTCTCGAACCCTCTGATGGCGAGATCCATGTCGGGGAGCGCGTGGTGTCGTCTCGGGCGCGCACGCTGCCGCCCGAAAACCGCAACATGTCGATGATCTTTCAGAGCTACGCGCTCTGGCCGCACATGACGGTCGCCGACAACGTCACCTATGGCCTGCGCCTGCGCAAGCTCGACCGCGCCACCATCGACAAGAAGCTTGCCGCTATCCTGGCCACGACAAAACTCGCTACGCTCGCGGAGCGCTATCCCGGCGAGCTCTCCGGAGGCCAGCAGCAGCGCGTGGCGCTGGCACGCGCGCTGATCGTGGAGCCGCAGACGCTGCTGCTCGACGAGCCGCTCTCGAACCTGGATGCGAATTTGCGCGAGGAGATGCGCTTCGAGATCCGCCGGCTGCACGACGAATATCGCTACACCACGGTCTACGTGACGCACGACCAGTCGGAGGCGATGACGACGGCCGACCTGATCGCGGTCATGAACGGCGGCCGGATCGACCAGCTCGGCACGCCGGAAGACATCTATGACCGCCCGCAATCGGAATTCGTCGCGCGCTTCATTGGTGCCGCCAACATCATCAAGGGGCGCGCGCGCGATGCCGATCACATGGACTTCGGCGGTGCGACGCTGCGGGTCGTGGACGCAAGATTCACCAGCGGCGAGACCGCCGCGATCGCGATCCGCCAGCATGACATCGGCCTTTCGGCCACCGCGCCGCAGGATCAGGCCAATACGATCAAGGCGACCGTGCAGCGGCAGGTATTTTTGGGCGCAGCGCGCGACTATCTGGTCGCGGCCGTTGACGGCACTCACCTCCGCGTCGTCACCGCGCCCGGCAATCTCGTCGCCGAGGGCAGCGAGGTGTTCTTGACGCTCCCACCCGAGCGCTGCCGCGCGCTGGTGCGATGAGGGAGAGCACGCCATGACCCTGATCGTGCCACTCGCTCGCCGGAATGACGAGAGAACAGAATTGACGAGCGCATGACCCTCTCGACGGACGCTACCCGTTCAAGAGCCGGCATCGACCTGACGCGGCCCGTGCTCTGGCTTGTTGCGCTGGTGCTGGCCGTGCTCATCCTGCTGCCGCTGTCGTGGCTCGCCATCTACAGTCTCACCGACAAGGCGCGGCATTTTACGCTGCAAAATTTCGTCACGCTGTTTTCCGATTCCGACTTCCTCGATCCGCTGCTGACCACCGCGATCATCGCGGTCAGCTCGGCGGCGATCTGCTGCGTGGTCGCAGCGCCGATCGGCTGGCTGGTGTCGCGCAGCGACATGCCGGGACGGCAGACCATCCGCGCGCTAGTGACCGCCTCGTTCGTCACGCCGCCGTTTCTCGGCGCGGTGGCCTGGGAACTGCTCGCCGCGCCCAACTCCGGCCTGCTCAACCAGCTTTTTCGCGCGCTCACGTCAGCCGGACCGGATGCGCATCTGTTCGACATCTATTCGCTGCCCGGCGTGATCTTCGTGATCTCCTGCTACACTTTTCCGTTCGTGTTCGTGCTGGTGGCAAACGCGCTCGACACCATGCCGGGCGAACTCGAAGACGCTTCCGCCATTCTCGGCGCAAAAGCCTGGACCACGGCGCGGCGCATCACCATTCCGCTCGCGCTGCCGGCGCTGGTCGCGGGCGCCCTGATCGCCTTCCTGCAGGCGATGACGCTGTTCGGCTCGCCCGCGATCCTGGCGCTGCCCGCGGGTTTCCACACCATGACGACGAAAATCTGGAGCCTGTTCCAGTACCCGCCAAAGCTGGAGCTCGCCGCGGCCGCCGCGGTGCCGCTCCTGCTGCTCACCATGCTCCTGCTGCAGGCGCAGAAGGCGCTGCTCGGCCGCCGCGGCTATTCGGTGGTCGGCGGCAAATATGGCCCGCCGCGCCGCGTCGAATTGAAAGGGTGGCGCTGGGCGGCGCTGGCGTTCTGCCTTATCGTCCTGCTCAACCCGGTGTTCCTGCCTTATCTCGCACTGCTAAATGCCGCGCTGTCGCCGAATGCGACGACCTTCGTGACGCCTTCGACCCTGACACTGCACAACATCGTCTTCGTGTTCACCGAACTTTCGGCCACCACCCTCGTGCTGAAAAACACCGTGATCCTGGGCACGGCCACCGCGACCATCGGCACCATCCTCGCGCTTGTCATCGCCTACGTCACGACGCGGCGGCTGATCGTGGGCTCGCGCATCCTCGGCTTTCTCGCCACCGCGCCGGTCGCGGTGCCCGGCATCGTGCTCGGCGTCGGCCTGTTCCTCAGCTACACGCGGCCGCCCTTCGTGCTCTACGGCACACTGTGGATCCTGCTGATCGCATTTTTGACCATCAACCTGCCGACCGCCTATCAGCAGCTGCAGGCGGCGTTCGCGACGATCCACCCGGAGCTGGAGGAAGCGAGCCGCATCCTCGGCGCGAGCCGGCTGACCTCGTTGTGGCAGATCACCGCGCCGCTGCTGCGCACCGGCGTGATCGCGACCTGGTGCTTCATCTTCATCGGCGTGATGCGCGAACTGTCAGCGGCTATCGTGCTGTTCACCTCGCAGACCAAGGTGCTCTCTGTCCTGATCTATGACCTCAACGAAAGCGGCGATCTCGCCGCGATCGCGGTGCTCGGCATCGCGATGCTGGTGATCACCTTTGCCGTGGTGCTCGCCGTGAACCGCATCCCGATGTTCGGCGCCAATGCCGGGGCAAGGTTGCGGAACAGCTAATTCCGCTCTCTGCCGTCATTGCGAGGCGCCATAGCGCCGAAGCAATCCAGACTTACTGCGCGGCGAGATTCCTGGATTGCTTCGCTTCGCTCGCAATGACGGAGCCCGACTGGAATACCGAATTTCATCGCCGGGGTCTTATGGCAATTTGCCATTTTCGGCCCATATGTCCGAGGCCCTTTCCGCTGATCGAGGACCTCCTAAGTGACTGATGTTCTGGAAAAAACCGCCGCCAGCCCGGTTGCGCCGCGCCGCGCGCATAGCTTTACGACCCACGGGATTACCGTCACCGATGACTATGCCTGGCTGAAGGACCAAAACTGGCAGGAGGTGCTGCGCGATCCCAGCGTGCTCGATCCGGACATCCGCGGGCATCTCGAGGCCGAGAACAGCTACACCGAAAGCCTGCTCGGCCACACCGCGCCCTTGCAGAAAAAGCTCGTCGCGGAGATGCGCGGCCGCATCAAGGAGGACGATTCCAGCGTGCCGTCGCCGGACGGCCCGTTCGCCTATTTCCGCAAATACCGCGCGGGCGGCCAGCACGAACTGTTCGGCCGCAGACCGCGCAATGGCGGCGAGGAAACAATCGTGCTGGATGGCGACACGCTCGCCAAGGACCACGCCTATTTCAAATTCGGCGGCAGCCGCCATTCGCCCGATCACAGACTGGTCGCCTGGAGCGCCGACATCAAGGGCTCGGAGTATTTTTCGATCCGCGTGCGCGAATGGGAGAGCGGACGCGACCTCGCCGACGTTGTCGAGGAGTCCGACGGCGGCGTGGTGTGGGCCGCCGACTGCAAGAGCTTCTTCTATGTCAAGCTCGACGACAATCATCGCCCGATGCAGGTGTGGCGGCACCGCCTCGGCACACCGCAGGCCGACGATGTGCTGGTCCATGAGGAGCAGGATGCCGGCTGGTTCACCCATATTCATGAAAGCACCTCGGGCCGCTTCTGCGTGATTGCCGGCGGCGACCATGAGACTTCGGAGCAGCGGCTGATCGATCTGGCCTCGCCAGACACGCCGCCTCGGCTGGTCGCGGCGCGCGAAATGGGCGTGCAATATTCGCTTGCCGACCGCGGCGACGAATTGTTCATCCTGACCAATGCCGACGACGCCATCGACTTCAAGATCGTCACCGCGCCGCTCGCGGCGCCGGAGCGCGCCAACTGGCGCGACCTGATCCCGCACCGACCGGGCATCTATGTCATCGACCACGATCTCTATTCCGGGCACATGGTGCGGCTCGAGCGTGCCAATGCGCTGCCGTCGATCGTCATCCGTGACCTTGCGAGCGGCGAGGAGCACGCCATCGCCTTCGCCGAGACGGCCTATTCGCTGGATGCGATGGGCGGATACGAGTTCGACACCACGAACCTGCGGTTTTCCTATTCGTCGATGACGACCCCGTCCGAAGTCTATGACTACGACATGGGCGAGCGTACGCGCGTGTTGCGCAAGCGCCAGGAGATTCCGTCGGGCCACAATGCCGCCGACTACGTCACGACGCGCATCATGGCCCGCGCCGAGGACGGCGCCGAGGTGCCGGTCTCGCTGCTGCACCGGCGCGATTTCAAGCAGGACGGCCGCGCGCCGCTGCTGCTCTATGGCTACGGCTCCTACGGCCATGCCATTCCGGCCTCGTTCAATGCCAGCCGGCTATCGCTGGTCGATCGCGGCTTCGTCTATGCCATCGCCCATATCCGCGGCGGCACCGACAAGGGCTGGGGCTGGTATCTCGACGGCAAGCGCGAGAAGAAGACCAACAGCTTTGATGATTTTTCGGCCTGCGCCCGCGCGCTGATCGAAGCCAAATACACCAGCGCGAAGCGGATCGTCGGCCATGGCGGCAGCGCCGGCGGCATGCTGATGGGCGCGGTCGCCAACCGCGCGGGCGAGTTGTTTTCCGGCATCGTCGCCGAAGTGCCGTTCGTCGACGTACTCAACACCATGCTCGACGACACACTGCCGCTGACGCCGCCGGAATGGCCGGAATGGGGCAATCCGATCGAGAGCGAAAGGGATTTTCGCACCATCCTGTCCTATTCGCCTTACGACAACGTCGCGGCAAAACCCTATCCCGCCATTCTCGCGATGGCCGGGCTCACCGATCCCCGCGTCACCTATTGGGAGCCCGCGAAATGGATCGCGCGGTTGCGCGCGACCATGACCGGCGGCGGCCCGGTGATGCTGCGCACCAACATGGGTGCCGGCCATGGCGGCGCCTCGGGCCGCTTCAACCGCCTCGACGAGGTCGCGATCGTTTATGCCTTCGCGCTGTGGGCGGTGGGACTGGCGGACAAGGCGGAGGCGTAGTTCCTCGTCGCACGCGGCGCACTACGTGGGTTTGCGGGGGCCTTCGGGTCCGCGCGGACCGCATCCAGGCGACGACTGCTCGAACAGTCCCTGGACCTTTCCGTGGTCCATCTCGATGCGCGAGACGCCGGTGGTCATGTCGACCAGAAGCCGGTCGCCGCGCAGCACATTGTTGCACCGTGTCAGCACGACGCCGCCCAGCATCGTGATCAGGTTCGTCGTGGTATCGAACACGGCCTTCTCGCCGGTGACGACCTGATCCTTCTGCATCACCACCACGTGGTTCCGGGCTTCTATTCGCCGGATCGACGAACTGCCACCGTGTCCTGGAAGGGCGGGCTGCATCGGAGGCAGGACGATCGCACCGTTCCGGTCGCCGGGACGCTGGGTGCCCGTGATCGGCTGATTGGTGCTGTCAGCGTCATAGAACACGAGCAGCACCTTCGACGTCATCGTGGTGTCGCCCTGCACCATCCTCACATTGCCCGAAAAGGTCGCCTGCTTCTTCTTGTCGCGTAGTTCGAGCGCAGCGGCCTCGATCGTTATCGGCTGATCGCGGTTTTGCGAAAAGCCTTGCATGGCGTTGGGAACACCCTGCCCTTCGGCCGTCGCACGGCCCTCACCCGAAACAGCCGGCGCGAGCACAATCGCCGCGGCGACGGCACTGCGCATCACAAGTCGCGGGTACAAGAAGGACGACATCGTCGTGCAATCCACGTCGGTGGCCGATCAGTCGAAGTTGGACCGCCGGCAGTTTGCCGGCGCTCGACTATCTCCCGTTCGCCTTCCGCCACGCCGCGAAATCGGTCAGCGTCTGCTCGTCGGTCGCGGGATAGAGGCCGACGATGGAGCGGCCTTTGGCGACTTCCTCCGCAACAAAGTCCTCGAACGCGGTCATCTCAAAGGCCTCGTTGGCGATCTCGTCGGCGAGATGCGCCGGGATCACGATCACGCCGTCGCTGTCGCCGAGAATGACGTCGCCGGGAAACACCGGCGCATCGCCGCAGGCGATCGGCCCATTGATCTCGATGGCGTGATGCAGGGTGAGATTGGTCGGCGCGGACGGGCGGTGATGAAAGGCCGGAATGCCGAGCTTTGCGATCTCGGCGGAGTCGCGAAAGCCGCCATCGGTGACGACACCGGCGACGCCGCGCTGGTGCAGGCGGCTCACCAGGATTGCACCTGCGGAGGCGGCACGCGCGTCCTTGCGGCTGTCCATCACCAGCACGCTGCCCGGCGGACAATCCTCGACCGCCTTGCGCTGCGGATGGGTGCGGTCGCGGAACACGTCGAGCTTGTTGAGGTCCTCGCGCGCCGGCATGTAGCGCAGCGTGAACGCCTCGCCCACCATGGTCGGCTGGTCGGGGCTCAATGGATGCACGTCCTGAATGCACTGGATGCGAAAGCCGCGCTTGAACAGCGCAGTCGCCACGGTTGCGGTCGAGACGGTCTTCAGTTTGTTGCGGGTCGCTTCGCTGAGTTTTGCCATGGGATGCTCTGAGTTCTCCCCTCCCCCTTGCGGCAGG
>Ga0335071_10006445_pt1 | contig 12112 bp, 10 predicted proteins | sample Lox_Sample_15_FD_206724 | JGI IMG/M metagenome (GOLD analysis project Ga0335071, IMG submission 206724) | Soil microbial communities from Loxahatchee National Wildlife Refuge, Florida, United States - Lox_Sample_1.5 | ecosystem: Environmental > Terrestrial > Soil > Wetlands | place: USA...
CTGTTCGGTCTTGACGCCGTGGTGGAAGCCATCGTTTCCAAGATGATCGCGCGCCATCCTCATGTGTTTGGGAACCTCGATACGCCGGCAAACGCCGCCGCCCAAACCAAGGCCTGGGAGGAGTTGAAGCGCGTCGAACGGGCCGGAAAGCACGCGAGCCTGCTTGACGACGTGCCCCACGCCCTGCCCGCGTTGATGCGCGCCGAAAAGCTCCAAAAGCGGGCCGGAAGCGTCGGATTCGATTGGGAAAGCGCGCCGAAGGTGGTGGAGAAGATCGCCGAGGAAGCGGGCGAGATCGCCGAGGCACAGGCGACGGGCGCCTCGACCGAGAAGCTCGAAGAGGAAGTCGGCGATCTGCTGTTCGCGGTGGCCAACCTGGCGCGGCACCTCAAAGTAGACCCGGAAAAGGCGCTCCGCGCGGCCAATGCCAAATTCGTTCGCCGATTCAGGGCTATCGAAGCCGGTCTTGCCAAGGATGGCAAAACCCCCGCACAGGCATCTCTGGATGAGATGGAGGCGCTGTGGCAGGCGGCGAAGAAGAACGAGTGATCTTCGGTCGGCGCGGCGCTGCGGCTGCTTCAACCGCTTCAGCTTCGGGCGCCAACCCCCTGCCCGAGCTCTATCTTCGATCCGAACCGGTGCTCGAATTTCTCGAGCTCGGCAGGCGTGGCGCTGAGCGTGAGCAGGATTGCGTCGGCGCCGTTGGGGCGCCGCCCCAGCACGCGGCCGTGACGGTATGCCCAAGCGAGACCTTCGCCGTCCGAAGGCGCAAGCTCCAGGCGGAACACGATGTTTGCACCCGTCAACGTGTCCTCGAACCTGCGCAGAAGCAACTCCAGGCCATCTCCTGTCTTCGCCGAAGCGGCCACAGGCGCGTTGGCACGCTCCGACCGAGTGAGCAGTCCTTCCCGCACCGAAGGCTCGATGAGGTCGATCTTGTTCAGCACTTCCACGAATGGACGATCCTTGCCCGGTTCCACACCGAGCTCCGACAGGACTGCCAGCACATCCTGCTTCTGGGCCTCGCTCTCCAGGTGCGCGGCGTCGCGGACATGGACGATGAGATCGGCCTCCAGCACCTCCTCCAGCGTGGCGCGGAAGGCAGCAACCAGCTCGTGCGGCAGGTCGGCGATGAAGCCCACTGTGTCCGAGAGGATCGACTTGGTCCCGCCGGGAAGCCGCAGGCCGCGCATGGTCGGGTCGAGGGTGGCGAAGAGGACGTCCTTGGCGAAGACATCGGCGGCCGTCAGCTTGTTGAACAGGGTGGACTTGCCGGCGTTGGTGTAGCCGACGAGCGCGATCACCGGATACGGCACCCGCTTGCGCGCCTTGCGCTGTAGCCCGCGCGTCCGCTTCACGCCCTCCAGTTCGCGGCGGATCTTGGCAAGGCGCTCGCCGATCAGCCGGCGGTCGGTTTCGATCTGGGTTTCGCCCGGTCCACCCAGGAAGCCGAATCCGCCGCGCTGCCTCTCCAGGTGGGTCCACGACCGCACCAGGCGCGAGCGTTGATAGGTCAGATGTGCGAACTCGACTTGCAGGCGGCCCTCGCGGGTTCGGGCGCGCTCGCCGAAGATCTCGAGGATCAGCGCGGTGCGGTCGAGCACCTTCGATTTCCAGGCACGTTCGAGGTTGCGCTGCTGGACGGGCGAAAGCTGTGCATTGACGACCACGACTTCCGGCTCGAGGCCGCGCGCCTCGGCGGCGATCTCGTCCACCTTGCCGCTGCCGATCAGCGTGGCCGGGGTCGGCCGGCCCAGGGGAACGATGTGCCTGCCGACGACGACAAGCCCGATGGCGACGGTCAATCCCACGGCTTCGGCAAGGCGCGCCTCGGCATCGCGGTCGAGCGTTTCGCCGCGCGACTTTGGTTCGACGTGCACGACGACCGCCCGGCGTGGAAGCGCGGCGGACACTTCACTGGCTCCAGAACCCAAGGCTAGACGGTTTCGGCGGCGACTTCCTGCTCCTGGAGCTGCACCGGCCCCATCGGCATGACGGTCGAGATCGCGTGCTTGTAAACGAGCTGCGCCTGCCCATCGCGACGCAGAAGCACACAGAAGTTGTCGAACCACGTGATGTTTCCTTGAAGCTTCACGCCGTTCACAAGAAAGATCGTGACCGACGATTTGCTCTTCCGGACCGCATTCAGAAACGTGTCCTGCAGGTTTTGTTGTTTTTCGCTCATTTATCGTACCCGTCTGCTTATTGGCTCCGCGTCCCCCGCGAAGCGTGCAGTCCAGCATAAGGCCTTCGGCTGCATGGAAGAAACCCCCGCCGCGCGTGTGCCTAAGCGCCGGCAGTACAAGCGGGTGAGAAGCGTTCTTAGCCGTGGGCATACAGTTCCGCGATGCGCGCCGTGAGCGGGCCGGGCTTGCCGTCGCCGATTTTGTGCCCGTCGATGGAGACGACCGGAATGGCCGCCGCGGACGCCGCGGTGATGAAGGCCTCGCTTGCGGACGCGACCTCGGCCGCCGTGAAGGCCCGCTCTACAACCGGAATTTGTGCTTCGGCGACATGCTCCAACACGATGCGGCGGGTCACGCCCGGCAAAATCGCGTGACTGAGATCGCGGGTCACGAGGCACCCTGCCCGGTCGACGATCCATGCCGTGGTGGACGCGCCTTCGGTGATGCAGCCATCGCGATCGACGAACCAGACCTCGAACGCGCCTGCCCGGCGCGCCGCCGTCTTTGCGAGCAGATTAGCCAAAAGCTGGGTGGACTTGATGTCGCAGCGGGCCCAGCGTTCGTCCGGCGCGGTGACTACGGCGACACCTTCGATGCGCCGGCGCGCGATCGCGGCCACGTCGAGGGGATGCACCGTGACAATCAACGTCGGCTTCAACGGAGCGCTCGGTATGGGATGGTCGCGGCGCACGGAACCGCGCGTGACCTGGAGATAGAGGATCCCCTCGCCCACACCGTTGCGCCGCACGGTTTCGCGCAGCACGTGCTTCATCGCACCTCGGCTCATCGGCATAGCCATCTCGATCTCGCCCAGCGAGCGTTCGAGCCGATCGAAGTGCTCATCCTCGTCGAGGAACTGGCCGCGCCGGATGCGGCAGACTTCGTAGACGGCATCTCCGAGTTGAAGTCCGCGGTCCTCCACGTGCACGCCGGCCTCGCCGTGCGGCAGATAGCGGCCATCGACATAGGCGATGCGGCCAGACGGGCGGCGTGTGGGCCAGCGCATTTTACATGACCTGCACGGGGGCTTAGGCGTTTAGAGTTTCGCGTCCCGTCACGCTGGAGCCGACGCCCAGCGATTTGAGCTTGCGGTGCAGGGCGGAACGCTCCATCCCGATGAACGCGGCAGTGCGCGAAATGTTGCCGCCGAAGCGGTTGATCTGCGCCACGAGGTAGTCGCGCTCGAATATCTCGCGCGCCTCGCGCAGCGGCAGCGAGATGACGAGATCGCTGCGCCCTGCCCCGCCCCATTGCGCGTTGGCGCCGAGGTCGGACGGCAGAAGCTCGGCGGATATGGCCTGGCCAGCGTCGTCGGTCGCCAGGATCAGAAGCCGTTCGACCACGTTCCGGAGTTGGCGGACGTTTCCCGGCCAGCCGTGCGCCTGCAGCACGGCAAGGGCGTCGTCGCCGATTTCGCGTATCGGCAGGCCCGAGGTGGCCGACAGACGCTTCATGAAGTGCTGCACCAGCAGCGGAATGTCGTCCCTGCGCTCCGAAAGCGCGGGCACGCGAACCGGCACGACATTGAGGCGATGATAAAGGTCTTCGCGGAAGCGCCCGGCGCCGATCTCGGCGCGCAGGTCGCGCGAGGTGGAGCTTATCACGCGCGCGTCCACCTGAACGCGCGTGGTGCCGCCGACGCGGGTGAACGTCTGATCCACCAGAACACGAAGCACCTTGCCCTGCGTCTCGAGCGGCATGTCGCCGACTTCGTCGAGGAACAAGGTGCCGTTGTGAGCGAGTTCGAGCAGACCGATCTTGCGTGGGCCGTCCGTGCTCTCGATGCCGAACAGCTCCGATTCGATGCGGTCGGGTTCCATCGTGGCGCAGTTGACGGCGACGAAGGCATTGTTGCAGCGGCGCGAACGGGCGTGGATCAACCGTGCCAGCAACTCTTTGCCCGATCCGGGCGGGCCCGAAATGAAGACACGGCTGTTGGTCGGCGCGATCTTCTCCACGGCCTGGCGGATTTGCGCGATGACGGATGACTGGCCGACCATTTCGGTCTCGTCGCCGGCCTTGAGTTTGAGTTCCTGCACCTCGCGGCGCAGACGCGCTGCTTCCTGAGCGCGCTGGACGACGTGAATCAGCCGGTCCGCCTTGAAAGGTTTCTCGATGAAATCGTAGGCGCCCTTCTTGATGGATGCCACCGCGGTTTCGATGGTGCCGTGTCCGGAAATCATCACGACGGGAAGCTCGGGCGCTTCCCTCTTCAAGGCATCGAGCACCTGGATGCCGTCCAGCCGGCTGCCCTGCAGCCAGATGTCCAGCACGACAAGCTGCGGCCGGCGCTGGCGCACGGCGTTGAGGCAGGCATCGGCGTCCCCCGCCACGCGGCACTCGTATCCCTCGTCGGTCAGAATCCCGGATATCAGATCGCGAATGTCCTCCTCGTCGTCGACGACCAGGACCTCAGACGCCAGAGGCAATCCGTGTTTGCTCATCGCTCACACCCTTTTCACGCACGTTCCGTTGTTTCAGGGGGAACACCAGCGAGACCTGCGCCCCCTTCTGATCCTCGGCGGCATCCTCGAGAAGGATTTCGCCGCCATGGTCCTCCATGATCTTCTTGACGATCGCGAGCCCGAGGCCTGTGCCCTTGGCGCGGGTCGTCACATACGGCTCGGTCAGGCGGTGGCGTTGCTCGGCCGGCAGGCCGATCCCGTTGTCGGTCACCCGGAATGCCACCAGCGAGTCCGAAGCTTCGAGCGTCACCGAGATCTTGCCCGGCGCGTCGTCGCCCTTGGCCACGCGCGAGGCGATGCCTTCCGTCGCGTTCTTGACAACGTTCGTCAACGCCTGTGTCGCCAGCCGGCCGTCGCATTCGAACCAAATCATCTCTTTGGGTACGTGTGTCTCGAACGCAATGTCCTGATGCGCCTCGCGTTGCAGAAACACCGCCTGTTGGAGGATTTCCTGTGCGCTTTCGCGTTTCATGACAGGCGTCGGCATGCGCGCAAAGGACGAGAATTCGTCGACCATGCGTCCGATGTCGCCCACCTGGCGGATGATCGTGTCCGTGCACTGCTCGAAGACTTCGCGGTCGTCGCCGACCGCCCGGCCGTACTTGCGCTTGAGACGCTCAGCCGAAAGCTGAATCGGCGTCAACGGATTCTTGATCTCATGGGCGATGCGGCGGGCGACATCGGCCCAGGCGGCGGTGCGCTGGGCCGAAACCAGATCGGTGATGTCGTCGAAGGTCACGACATAACCTGTGGCGAGCCGGCCGTGCTCGCTCGTCACCTGGACGCTCAGCGTGCGGGTGGTCCCTGCCCGTTTTATCGTCGCCTCGCCGCTCGAACGGGAGACCGGCTCCTGGATCGCGCGGCGGATCAGCCCAGCAAGTTCGGGCACCGCTTCGGCGTAATGCTGACCCTCGATCTCCTCGGGCGTCGCATTCAGGAGCCGCGCGGCGGCACGGTTCACGATCGTGATCTGCCCGTCCGCATCGACGCCGATCACGCCTGCGCTGACGCCCGCGAGTACTGTTTCGGTGAAGCGGCGGCGCTCCTCGTTCTGCTGATTGGCGGTGACGAGCGCGCTGCGCTGGGCGTCGAGTTGCTGTGTCATGCGGTTGAAGGCGCGCCCCAGCGTTCCCACCTCGTCGTCATAGTGATCGACGGCGACCTGGGCCTTCAGGTCGCCTTCAGAAACCCGTTCCGCGGCACGGATCAGGCGCGAAATCGGCCGCACGATGCGATTCGCGGCCCACAAGCCGAGCCAGATCGCCGCCAGCAGGATCAGCAGGGCCACGGCCGCGTACAGCCAGAAGAAAACGATCTGGACCTTCGCCCGGTTGTCCTCCAGCCGGTGGTACTGGTCGATCACGTCATGCGTGCGCTGATAATAGCCGAGCACGTCGGGGTCGATGTAGCGTACGACCAGCAGATACGCGTCGTTCAGCGCCTTCAACTGGACCAGCGCGTGCACGATGCCCTTCTTGGCATCGTCTCCGTACACGACGTTGCGGGCCCGCGCCGCCGCATAATCGGCCGGGGTAGGCACGAGCGAAGGAGACCATGAGACCCTCGCGTCGCTCAGCGGCACGGTGCTGCCGAGCAGATTGCCGTGGCTGTCGACGACGAACGTCGCGTCGAGCTGATGGCTCTTCGTGAGTTCCTCGATGCGCGCGAACATCAGGCCCTGATTGACCTTCTTCTGCTGCACATCGATGATCCGCGGGTCGGTCTGGATGCTGTCGGCAATCTGGCCCGCGTCGATGATAATGCCGCGCTCGTGCTCGATGGCGTAGGCTTGGGCGACGTTCGTGGCCCCTTCGAGCGCCGTCTTGACGTGAGACGAGAACCAGGACTCGACGCCGAGGTTGAGCGTCACCGCCGCGAACACGGCAACGAGGACGACGGGAACCAGGGCGACGGCGCAGAACATCATCACGAGCCGCGCATGCAACTTCGCTCCGGCGCCGCCCGAACGGCGCTCCGCCACGAGACGCACGAGCCGCCAGCCGACGACGGCGCCCAGCGTGAGGACGATGGTCGGAATGATGAAAGCGAGCGCGATCAGTACCGCCGGCTTGGGACTGGCGTCGGTCAGACCAGTCAGGATGAAGTACATTGCCGCCCCGAGCAGGACGATCAGCAGCAAAAGAACCACGGCGCCGACGACGAGCCACCGGGCGCTCGACAGTGCTTGTGGGCCCCCGGTTTGAGGGGCTTGATTCGAACCTATTGAGGCCATTCCCAACCGTGTTGAATCGGCACCACTGCTAAGTTGCCCGTGCCGCTTCGGAAACACTGAGTGTAGCCCATCCGCAACCTGTTGCAAGAATGCTGCGGTCGCGCTTGTGGACAGGGTAAATGTGCAACCGCTGCCGGCGGGCCGGTCAATCCGGCTTAAGGCCCCGGATAACTTCCAGACCCAGGTCGCGAATTTTCTTGCGTAACGTGTTGCGATTGAGGCCAAGAAGGTGGGCCGCACGAATCTGGTTGCCGCGGGTGGCGGCAAGGCAAATCGAGAGCAACGGACGCTCGATCTCCTGCAGCACGCGATCATAGAGACCGGGCGGCGGCAATCGGTCGCCGTGCTCCGCGAAGTACTTGGTCAAGTGCCGCTCCATCGCGGCGCTCAGCGAAACCGGCTCGTCGCCCTGGTCGGCAGGTCCGCTCCGTACGGGTTCCTTCAACTCGGCCGCAACCGCCGCCGAGGGAATGGTTTCGCCGGAGTGAAGCACGGCCAGACGGCGGATCAGATTCTCCAATTCTCGGACGTTGCCGGGCCAGCGATGGTGACGAAGGATCTCCAGGCCGTCGGCGTCGAGGTGCTTGGCGGGCAGACCCTCCTCCTCCGCCTTGCGCAGGAAGTGGCGCACGAGATCGGGGATGTCCTCCGCGCGTTCGCGCAGCGGCGGCAGGCGCAGCGGCACGACGTTGAGCCGATAGTACAGATCCTCGCGGAACAGTCCTTGCTGGATAAGCTGGCGCAGGTCGCGGTTGGTCGCGGCGATGATCCGCACGTCGGTTCTGATCGGCACGCGGCCACCCACCGTAGTGTACTCACCCTGCTGAAGTACGCGCAGAAGCCGCGTCTGCGCTTCCAGCGGCATGTCACCGATTTCGTCGAGGAACAGCGTGCCGCCCTCGGCCTGCTCGAAACGTCCGATTCCGCGGTTGGTCGCACCGGTGAAGGCGCCGCGCTCGTGGCCGAACAACTCGCTCTCGACGAGTTCTTTCGGGATGGCTGCCATGTTGACGGCGACGAATGTCCCGTGACGGCGCTTGCCGTAATCGTGCAGGGCGCGGGCGACGAGTTCCTTGCCGGTGCCGCTCTCGCCCATGATCATCACGGTAAGATCGGTCTGCGTCAGCCGCGCGATGACGCGATAGATTTCCTGCATCGCGGGAGAGCGGCCGATGAGCGGAAGGCCGTCGCCTTCCCCCTCACCTTCGGGGATGTTGTCGCGCTTGGCCTGCGGCGCCGCCAGGGCGCGTTGGACGACGCTGGTGAGTTCCTTGAGATCGAAAGGTTTGGGCAGATAGTCGAAGGCGCCGCGCTCGGCGGCGGTGATGGCGGTGAGGATCGTGTTTTGCGCGCTCATCACCACGACGGGCAGGTCCGGCCGCAGCCGCTTGATGCGCGGGATCAGATCGAAGCCGTTTTCGTCTGGGAGGATCACGTCGGTGATCACGAGGTTTCCGTCGCCCGCCGAAACCCAGCGCCACAGACCGGCAGCCGTGCCCGTGGTGCGTACGTTGTATCCCGCCCGTCCGAGCGCCTGATTGAGGACCGTGCGGATCGCGGAATCGTCGTCGGCGATGAGGATCGTGCCGTCAGGCATTCTGGCTCTCCTCGGCGCCGTTCGGCGCTTTCGGCAATAGGATTCGGAAGATTGTGCGGCGCGGAACCGAATCGCATTCGATCACGCCGCCGTGGTCGTTGATGATCTTCGCCACCAGCGCCAAGCCGAGGCCGGAGCCGCCGCGCTTCGTGGTGACGAAGGGATCGAAGATGTGAGGCATCAAGTCCGGCGGGATGCCCGCGCCGTTGTCACGCACCGTCACCTCCAGCGGCAAACTCAACCGCTCCCCTGCAACGGCCGCGCCAAATTTGACGCCGTGCCGGTACGCGGTGGTCAGCGTGATCTCGCCGCCCGATTCGGGCAGCGCGTCCGCGGCGTTGCGCACCAGATTGAGGAAAACCTGGATCAGCTGGTCGCGATCGCCGAGCACGCGCGGCAGCGAGGGATCGAAGGTCTCGATGAAATTGACGGTTCGCGCGAAGCTCGTCTCCGCGACGCGGCGCACCCGATCGAGCACTTCGTGGATGTTGACGGGCGCGCGCGGAAACGAGCGCGTGTCCCCGAACGATTCCATGCGGTCGATGAGGCCTCGTATGCGGTCGGTCTCGGAGAGGATGAGCTGCGTGAGTTCGCGCTCGTTGGGCTGCAGCGATTCCTCGATCAGTTGCGCGGCGCCGCGAATGCCCGCCAGCGGGTTCTTGATCTCGTGCGCCAGAACGGCCGCCATTCCGTGCATCGACCGCACCGCGCCGCGCGCCATGAGCTGGCGATCGATGCGCTGCGCCAGGCTGCGCTCCTGCAAAGTAATGACGACGGTCCGTTCGGGTTCGATGAGCGGCGTGACGGTCACGTCAGCAACATGCTCGCCGTGGCGTGGTGTGGAGAGATCGACATGGCGCTCCCCGACCGAGGCCCGGCGCTCGAGCGCCTGCCCGACCAGTTGCAGCACGGGACTGCCAAATGGGATTAGGTCCTTCAGCGTTTGCTTCAGGAGGGGACCCGAACCGGACTGGAAGAACTGCTCGGCAGCGGGGTTGACGTATATGAGCTCGAGATTGGGACCCACGACGATTACGGGCATTGGGAGCGCGCCCGCGATCTGTGTGGGTGCGGGCGGCTCGGGGCGCGGTGGAGAGGAGGTCACTGGACAGCCATGCCTATTACATAGGCATCATAGCTCCTTGCCCGTTATTTATGCAATGTCTTCGGGGCCGGTCGAGCCGCGCCCACAAGCCGCATGCAACTCGATAGCGACTGGCCAGGCACAGCGCGAGGTTGCCCGACACTTCGCCTTGAGGATACCGCGCACCCCAGCGACGGCAAGCGGGGACTGACGGCGCCATACCAAACCCCACGCCCCATGCTAGGAAGCGCCGGGATGTCGTTGGCGATTCCAGATGCCGCGTCTAGCAATTCTCATTGTGGCTGCCGGCAGGGGCGAACGCGCTGGCGGAACGGTTGCCAAGCAATACGCACGAGTTCTTGGGCGACCGATGATCCGTCTCGCCGTCGAACTGTTCGGGCGGTGGCCTGATGCACTCGTTCAAGTGATGATCGGCGCAGGTCAGGAGCAGCTCTATGGCGAAGCGATGGCGGGACTGACCCTCCGGCCGCCCGGCACTGGCGGGTCGACGCGGCAGGAAAGCGTGCATCGCGGTCTGGAACTCCTGGCAAGCGCGTCTCCCGACTTTGTCCTGATCCATGACGCCGCCCGTCCGCTCGCGTCGCGGAGATTGATCGAAGCGGTGATCGGCGCCCTCGATGCCGGCGCGGAGGCGGCGGTTCCCCTGTTGCCGGTCGCCGACACTTTGCGCAAGTTCGACAACGGCGAGTGGATCACGGTGCCGCGCGCGGGCTTGTTGCGTGCGCAGACGCCGCAGGGTTTCCGCTTCGCCGATATTCTGAAGGCTCATCGCGACCACGCCGAGGAAGACGTCACCGACGACATGGCGCTGGCGGAACTGGCGGGGATGAAGATTGTCGCTGTGCCGGGAGAAGAAACCAACATGAAAGTTACAACGGCTGAGGACTTCGCCACGGCGGAATTGCTGTTATCGGCGCACCTGGGCGAAGTCCGCACAGGATCGGGATTCGACGTCCACCGCTTCACCGCTGGCGACCACATCTGGCTTTGCGGCGTGAAGGTGCCGCACGACCATGGACTCGAAGGCCATTCGGATGCCGATGCGGGCTTGCATGCGTTGACCGACGCGATCCTCGGCACCATCGGCGCCGGCGACATCGGGCAGCATTTTCCGCCCGCGGACAAGCGCTGGCGCGGCGCGGCCTCATCGATTTTCCTTGAGCGTGCAGCGGAACTTGTGCGCGAAAGGGGCGGATCGATCGTTCACTGCGACGTGACGATCATCTGCGAGCGCCCGAAAGTCGGCCCTTACCGCGAAGCCATGCGGGACAGGATCGCCGAAATCCTGCACATCGATGCCGCGCGGGTGAGCGTCAAGGCGACCACGACGGAAGGCATGGGTTTCACCGGCCGTCGCGAGGGAATTGCGGCGCAGGCGATTGCGACGGTACGGCTGCCATGACGATTCACGAACAACTCGCCACGGCGTTCGGCATCGGACGCACTCCATACACGCCCGGCACGGCCGCCAGCCTTGTTGCCGTCATCGTGGCCGTGCCGATCTTGTACTTCCTGGGCTGGCTTGCCATTTTGGCTCTGGCGCTCGCTGCCACGGCAGTCGGCGTGTGGGTTTCGGAGGTCTATGCACTCGACATCGGCAAGTATGATCCTCAGGAATGCGTGATCGACGAGTTTGCGGGCCAGTGGCTCACGCTGGCTCTTGCGGGGCTCGGTGCTTATCTTGAAGGCGAGCCGGTCGGATTGGTCGGCTACCTGCTCGCCTTCCTGCTGTTCCGCCTCTTCGACATCGCCAAGCCGTGGCCGATTTCGAAGGCAGAATCTCTGAAGGGCGGACTGGGAATCATGGCGGACGACGTGGCGGCCGGGATCGTCGCCGGAGTGGTGGTGTTCCTGTTCACGCAGTCGGGGTTTCTGTGATGTTTCCCCCTGCCTTGCTCGCACTGGCAGAAAACGTGCTCAACGAAGCGCGTGCGAAGGGGCTTCGCATCGTCACGGCGGAAAGCTGCACCGGTGGACTGATCTGCGGATTGCTCACCGAAATCGCGGGCTCGTCGGACGTGCTGGAGCGCGGCTTCATCACCTATTCCAACAAAGCCAAGCGGGACCTGCTCGGCGTTCCGGGAACCTTGGTCACTCGGGATGGTGCGGTATCCGAATCCGTGGCGCGGGCGATGGCCGAAGGAGCGCTTGCCCGGGCGGAAGCCGAGATCGCCGTCGCGGTCACAGGAATCGCGGGTCCGGGCGGCGGTACTGCGGAGAAGCCCGTGGGCCTCGTGCATATCGCCGCCGTGCGCAGCGGAAAGCCCCCATTACACGAAATGCACAAGTTCGGCGATGTCGGACGTCGCGAAGTGCGGCTCAGAACCGTAGCGGCAGCGCTCCAACTCGTTCGCAAGTTGATGTAAGCGTCACGTGCCATTCGTGCACGAGCGATTTTCGGTGGAACGTTCCGGCGCTAACATCCGCCCCGAAATCCAGCTGGGGTTCTTCATGTTTCGATTTGGAGCACCATGCGCTTTGGTCGCCTTTGCCGTCATGACGACGTTCGCATCGCCCGCGGCGGCG
>Ga0335071_10006446_pt1 | contig 12112 bp, 9 predicted proteins | sample Lox_Sample_15_FD_206724 | JGI IMG/M metagenome (GOLD analysis project Ga0335071, IMG submission 206724) | Soil microbial communities from Loxahatchee National Wildlife Refuge, Florida, United States - Lox_Sample_1.5 | ecosystem: Environmental > Terrestrial > Soil > Wetlands | place: USA: Florida...
CCCGTAGTTCTCGCCGAAGACGGCGGCGTGGGCCTTCTCCTCGGGTGGGAGCGAACGGTAGACGCGCGCCACACCCGCCGTCAGCTCGCGCCAGCCGAACTGGTCGGCGAAATTCTGCGGCAGGACACTCTCCTCGAGTCGCTCGTTCTGCGCGGGCCGGAACCTGACCGCACCCAGGTAGCGGACCAGCGCCTCGACCGGGAGGATGGGGACGGCCAGCGGGGCGAGGAAGAGCGCGTTCGCGAGCACCAACGCGCCATAGGTCCGCCGTGCCAGCGCGGAACGGACCACTGCCTCGGCGGCCACGGCGCCGCCCGCGAGGAGGAGGGGGAGCAAGGCCGTCGCGTAGTAGGGCTTCGCCCGGCCGAAGGTGAGGGCAAGAAGCTGGAGAAGCCCGCCGATCCCGACGAGCCGGGCCGCCCGCGCCCGCGGGGCGAAAAGGAGCCACAAAAGGCCGCCTGCCCAAAGGGGCGCGTTGAGGGGGTTGGCCTCGAGGAAGAGGCCCTCCAGGAACTGCGCCGGGCCGGTGGGCGTGTTCTTGAACGCCACGGCTGCGTGCACCAGTCCCAAGAACGGGAATCCGTGCGACGCCTGCCAGGCCAGGTTGGGCAGCACCAAGAGGGCTCCGAAGGCGGCGCCGGCCAGCGCCCACGGCGTACGGAGGGCCCGGCGGGCCGGCGCCACCGCCAAGCCGACGATGAGGAAGAGGGCCAGCGGCCCGGCCGTGTATTTCATGAGCACCGAAAGCCCCGCCAGCCCGCCGGCCGCCACCCACAGCCGGGGATCTTCGCCCTGCGACAGGCGCAGGAGCACGTGGGCCAGCGCCACCACCAGGAACGGCTCGAAGGCGTTCATGGAGAGGGTGTGCGAGGCGCCTTGCAAGACCGGGCAGGAGAAGGCGGCCAGCGCGCCCAGGGTCGCCGCTGTTCCGCCCCCCGAGATGCGGGCCGAGAGCCTGCCGGCCAGGTAGACGGTGCCCGCCACCGCGATCCAGGCGAAGAGGCGCAGGCCAGGCACCCAGGTCCCGAAGAGGGCGAAGGCCAGCCGGGCCACGAGCGCGATCCCGGGCGGCTGATCGACGTAGCCGGTGGAGAGCCGTTGTCCGCACACCAGGAAGTACAGCTCGTCCCGGAAGAGGCCGTAGCGGCCCAGGCACGCCGCGTGAAGAACGAAGGCGGCGGCGGCGAAGAGGGCCGGGCCGAGCCGGGTAAGCCGGGAGTTGGCCGCGGCGGTGCTCTCGACCGGGGGTGGCTTCGTGGGTGAGGGCACGGGCGAATTGTAGCGGCCCGCGGCCGACCCGCCCGCCTCGACCGTTTCGGGAGGGGCGCGGTGCGCCGTGGTAGTTTCGGGCCATGCCGGTCGTGGTCCTCACCATCGAGTACGACGGCACCCGTTACGTCGGCTGGCAGGTCCAGCCCAACGGTCCCTCGGTGCAGGCCGAGGTGGAGCGGGCCCTGTCGACGCTGCACCACTCCCCGCGCCGCGTCACCGGCGCCGGCCGCACCGACGCCGGGGTCCACGCCCTTGGCCAGGTTGCCTCCTTTCCCGAGGCGGAGCCGCTGCCGCTGCGTGCCTACGTGCTGGGCATGAACTCGCTCTTGCCCGAGGACGTGGCGGTGCGGACGGCGCGGCTCGAGCCGGACGGCTTCGACGCCCGCCGCAGCGCTCGTGGCAAGCGGTACCGCTACCTCATCGACAACCTCCCGACCCGCGCGCCGCTCTCCCGGCTCCGGGCATGGCAGCAGTTCCAGCCGCTCGACGCCGAGGCCATGCGGGAGGCGGCGGTGCACCTTCTCGGCCGCCACGATTTCGCCGCCTTCCAGGCGAGCGACTGCACCTGCCGACACGCGGTGCGCGAGCTGCGGCGGCTCGACGTGCTCGGCGAGGCCGGCGGGAGGATCGAAGCGGTGGTGGAAGCGACCGCCTTCGTGAAGCACATGGTGCGGAACATCGTCGGGACGCTCGTCGAGGTGGGCCTCTCGAAGCGCGCGGCGGCCTCGTTGCCCGAGTTGCTGGCGGGCCGGGATCGGACCCGGGCGGGGCCCACCGCGCCGCCGCACGGGCTCTGCCTGGAGGAGGTGTTCTACGGGGGTCCCCTCGAGCCAGCGCCGGGCGAGGAGGAGGAGTAGCCTACCAGGGCGGTCTGAGCCCCAGGGGCGAGCCGGTCCTTCCTGTGCTATATTCGGCCTCTTTTTCGGCGGGAGAACATGGGCGAGAGGAAGCTGAAGGTCGGAGTGCTGGGCGCGACGGGCATGGTCGGGCAGCGGTTCTTGTCCCTGCTCGAGAATCACCCCTGGTACGAGGTGACCCTGGTGGCGGCGAGCCCCGGCTCCGCCGGGAAGCGGTACGAGGAGGCGGTGAAGGGGCGCTGGGTGATGGGTAGGCCCATCCCCGGCGCGGTGGCCGGCCTCACCGTGGTGGACGCGTCACAGGTGGCCACGGTGGCCGGGGCGGTGGACTTCGTCTTCTGCGCGGTGGACATGCCCAAGGAGGAGACGGCCCGGCTGGAGGAGGCCTACGCCCGCGCCGAGACCCCGGTCGTCTCCAACAACTCCGCCCACCGCGCCACGCCCGACGTGCCCATGATGATCCCGGAGGTGAACCCGGAGCACGTCGCCGCCATCGAGGCGCAGCGGCGGCGCCTCTCGACCCGGCGCGGCTTCGTGGCCGTGAAGCCCAACTGCTCCTTGCAGAGCTACGTCCCCGCCCTCCATCCCCTGCTTGGCTTCGGCCCGAAGCGGGTGGCGGTCTGTACCTACCAGGCCATCTCCGGCGCGGGGAAGACCTTCGCCGGGTGGCCGGAGATGGTCGACAACGTGATCCCCTTCATCAAGGGGGAGGAGGAGAAGAGCGAGAAGGAGCCGCTCAAGATCTGGGGCCGCTACGCCGATGGCCGGATCGTTCCCGCCGCCGAGCCGGTGATCACCTCGCAGTGCATCCGGGTGCCGGCCACGGACGGCCACCTGGCGGCGGTGTTCGTGAGCTTCGAGCGGAAGCCCTCGCGCGAAGAGGTCCTTTCGGCCTGGCAGGGATTCGTGGGCAAGCCGCAGCAGCTCGGGCTGCCCTCCGCCCCCATCCCTTTCCTCCGCTACTTCGAGGACGAGTCCCGTCCCCAGACCCGGCTGGACCGCGAGGCCGGCAAGGGCATGGCCGTCACCATCGGCCGGCTCCGGCCCGATCCCCTCTTCGACTACCGGTTCGTCTGCCTCTCGCACAACACCGTGCGCGGGGCGGCCGGTGGTGCGGTGCTCACCGCCGAGCTCCTCCAGGCGGAGGGCTATATCCAGGCGAAGTGACCCGTTCGCCGGGCCTCCACCGAAGCGTCGGCCATGGCCTTCCCCGGTGAGATGTCGTCGACGCTCAAGGTCTCGTCCCGTTCGCGCCGCCGCTTCTGGCTCCGCCTGCTGGCGCTGGCCGTTCTCCTCGCCGTCGCCCAGCTCCTCCACCCCCAGCAGATCCTGGGCCACGCCGTGGAGCAGGCCCGGGAGGCCGGCTGGGCCGGGCGGGTCGTCTTCGGGGCGCTCTACGTACCGGCGGCCCTCCTGGGCGTGCCCATGGCGGTGCTCACCTTCACCGGTGGAGTGATCTTCGGGCCGCTGGCCGCCTTTCTCCTGGCGATGCCCGGCTGCACGGTGGGATCCTGCGCCGCCTTCCTGGTCGGCCGCGTCACGGCCGGCGACCCGGGGTTGCTGGCGAGAGGCGAGGGGCGAGTGGCGCGGTTCGCGCGCCGGCTCGAGGAGCGCCGGGGCGGGTTCTCCACCGTCGTTCTCCTCCGCCTTGCGCCGGTGACGCCGTTCGCCGTGCTCAACTTCGCCTTCGGGGCGACGCCCATGTCGCTCTCCACCTACGCGTTGGCGACGCTCGTCGGCTCCGTCCCCGCGAACCTCGGCTTCGCCCTCGCCGGCGCGTTCCTCGGACACCGGGGCTAGAGAGTTCAGGAGTGGCCCGGGCTCGACGTCGGTCCCGCCCTGCTCGCGGCGAGGCCAGAAAGGGAGCCCGGCCCGGACCCGCCCGCATCCCCCCGGCCGCTTTCACCCGGCCGACGAGGTCGGGGAGTGATCTGGTCCCCCAAGATTCCCCGGCTCGCCGCGCCGGCAGCGCCGGGCCTCATCCCCTCCGAAGAACCCCTCGAGCCCCGTTCCCCTCCGGTCCTCGCTCCCCCTCCCCTTCGACCCTCCCCATCCCTGCGAGCGCAGATCGGTTTCGAGCGCGGGTATGGCGGGCAGCGCGCCATGCGGCGATGGAGGTCCGGCGATCCCCGGTGAGAGCAGCACCCAACTGGTCGGCCGTTCTTGATCCGGGTCAAGGCGGCTCTCGGCCCTCATGCAAACCGTTCCGCGGGGAAGCCGGATGGCACTCGCAGCGTGGGAGCCTGATCTCGAGGGAGAGTCCCGGGGTGGGGGGACCGGCCGGGTGCGCTGCCTGGTCGACCTCGATGCCCCGTGCAACCTGGCGTGCCCGTACTGTCCGCGCCGGACGCGGGGGGCGCCCATGGACGCGAGCAGCGCGCTCGCCTTGGCCGATGCCCTGGCCGACCAGGTGGTGGCCTCGGGGGTGGGCGCCGCCACGGCGGTGTTCTATGGTGGCGAGCCGCTGCTCGAGCGGGAGCGGCTGTTCGAGCAGGCACGCCACCTCACCATCGCGCTCGGCCGGGCCAAGGTGGAATGCGAACTCGGACTCATCACCAACGGCACGCTTCTCGATCCGGCCACTGCCGCCCGGCTGGCGCAGCTCGGATTCACGAGGGCCAGCGTGACGGTGGGTGGGACGGAGCAGGTTCACGAGATGCGCCGGCGATCCGTGGGGGGGACCGCCAGCTACCGGGCCATCCTCCACAACGTGAGCCAGGCCCGGCACCATCTCGACGTGACCGTTCGCTACGAACTGCACAGCGGGATGGACGCGGTGCGGCTTCCCTTGCTCATCGCCGATCTCGAGCAGTTCGGGGTTCTCGGCGGGGAGCGAACGGTCAAGGTGGTGGTCCAGTCGGCCCGCAGCTACGCCCAGCAGGCGCGGGCGCTCTTTGGGGCTCCCCGGCCCGGCCTCTATCGCCACCGCGAGAGCCGCGACCTGGATGGATGACGCCCGAGGGACGCGTATCAGGGGGCGAGGCGCGGGCGCACCCGCGAGAGCCGCCAGGAAGCCAGCAGCCGCAGCAGGAAGCGGGCGCTCCACAAGGCTAGGAACCCGATGGCGAAGAAGAGGGGCACTGCCCACAAGCCGAGGACCTCGGTCCCGGTCGTGCCCTCGTCCCTCATCCCCAGCGTGAGGCTCGACCCACCCACGAACAGCCCCACCCGTTCGGGCAGGAAGAGCTTCGCCACGGCCAGGCCGAGGAGTACCACACCGAGGAGCTGTACCAGGCCGAGCGCCGCCACCGCGTACCACCACCCCAGCCGCCGTGCGCCGCGGAGCAGAGCGCGACAGAGCCCCCACGAGGAGCGGGCGGCCAGCGCGCGGGTGAGCGCCCGTTCCTCGAGGAAGGCCGCGGCGTAGGCTTCGGCCGTCCCGAACGATCGCAGGAGTTCCGTCGCGCCCTGGCCCGCACGATCGACGAGGTGAGAACGGATCTCGGCCACGATGTCCCGCCTCTCCCCCTCCGGCAGCGTCGAGAGGCACCGCTCCAGATCCCGGAGAAAGAACTCCGCCTCGCGCGGCAGCTCGCTCATTCGCCGTCTCCGATCACCCGCTCCAGGGCTGCCGCGAAGTCGCGCCAGGCCTCGAGCATGGACTGGCAGGAGGACCGACCGCGGCGCGTGAGCCGGTAGTACTTGTGGCTGTGGCCCGCCCCGGGGTCGACCCACTCGGTCTCGACCTTCCCCTCGTTCCGCAGGCGGCTGAGTAGCGGATAGATGCTTCCCTCCGAAACGCCCAGGCCACGGGCGTTGAGCCGATCGGCCAGCTCCAGGCCGTACCGGGGCGTCTCGCGCAAGGACAGGAGAACCGCGAGCTCCAGGGACCCCTTGCGGAGCTGGGTGCGCCAGGTTTCCACGTCCTGCAAGATATCTTGCATTGCACGTTATTTAGCACCGCAGGGCGCGTCGATCAACTCCTGCGAGGGACCTACACCGGCGGTTGACGCTCTTTGGCGCTCGCGCGTAGCGTCTCATACCCATGCGCAACCCCGTCGTCCTCGCTCCGGTCCTGGCCCTCGTGGCCCTGGGCTGCACCGGGCACGCCGGGGGCGCTTGCCTCGGCCCGGGCTGCAGCCTCCCGGATGGAGGATCCTCGGCGGGGAATCCGGACGGTCGATGCCTGGCAGGGGTGCCGGCCGAGGCCATCCCGGAGGACACCTCCCAGCCGACCACGGTGGTGGGGACGGGCTCGGCGGCGAGCTGCACCGAGGCGGCGCTCTCCACGGCGGTGGCACGAGGTGGGGTGATCACCTTCGACTGTGGATCCCAACCGGTGCGGATCCGTCTCACCGCCACGCTCGAGCTCCCCACCGATCGCCACACCGTCCTCGACGGAGGCGACAAGGTCACCCTCGACGGGGGCGGGGCGGTCCGGATCCTCGAGTGGAACAGCGGGAATTGGCAGGTGAACGAGAACGTGCTGACCCTTCAGCACCTCACGCTCGCCGACGGGAAGGCGACCGGCACCGAGCTCATCCCCACCCGTCCCGCGCCGTGCTCGCAGGGATACGACGACGGCGAGGGTGGGGCCCTGCGGATGCGCGATGGAGTGTTGCACGCCATCGACGTCACCTTCACCGGCAACCAGGCGGCGCTGCTCGGCCCGGACACGGGTGGGGGAGCCGTCTACCTCCTCGGCACGAAACCGGCCACCTTCTCTCGCTGCAGCTTTCTCGAGAACCGGGCCAGCAACGCCGGCGCGGTCGGGGGGCTCTTCGCCACCCTTCGCATCTACGACAGCCTGTTCGACGGGAACGAGGCCACCGGGTACGGGGCGAACGACGACGACCAGAGCCAGTGCCCGTACCTCAACAACGGCCAGTACCAGGTCGGCTCGGGCGGGAACGGCGGCGCCATCTACAGCGATGGAGTGGGGATGGACGTGACCATCTGCGGGACGCAGGTGCGCAACAGCCATGCCGGCGCCTTCGGCGCCGCGGTCTTCTTCACGAGCAACGATCCGGGGAACCTCGGGACACTCTCCATCCGCGACTCTCTCATCTTCCACAACGTCCAGGACGACGACTGGTGGGAGTGGAAGCCGGGAATATCCACGAACGCCAACACCCTCGACCCGGTCGACTCGACCATCGAGCCTTGAGCCTCGTGGACGCCGACCCGGACGCCTGGGTCGACTCTCGCCCCGCTAGCAGAGCCGCCGGCAGATTCAATTCTGGTAACGCTTCATCATCTCCTCGAGCTTCTGCCGCTGCTCGGGAGACATGTCCTTCATCCGCTCCTTCATCTTCTCCAGCATCTCCTGCATCTTCTGCTGCTGCGCGGGCGAGGCGAACGCCTCGATGGCGCTCGACCGGGTGTAGCCGGTGGGGATGGCGAATCGGCTCGCCGGCACCCGTTGCTTCTCGGCCGAGGTGAGCACGATCGAGGATCGCTCGTCCTGCTGGGGATCGAGGTCCGTCCACGAGACCGGCACGCCGCTCAGCCCCTGGTGGCGCAGCTCGGACCAGAGCGCGACCGACCGGGCGCTGGCCCCCAGAGGCACCGAGAAATCGCCCAGCTGGTCGGTGATGCAGAGCTCGTGCGCCTGGCCGTTGTTGGCGGTGATACGCACCCGCTGGCAGGAGTACCCGGCCACCCGGGAGGTACCGACCCTCTCGATCCGGGGGGTCTCCTCCTTGTCCTTGTTCATGTCGAGGACGGCGTAGACCTTGCGGGCGTCGTTGACCATGTAGAGGTGGTCGGGATCGTCTCGCCGCCACAGCGCCGTGAAGTGGAAGTCGGCGGGCATGTCTTCGGCGGAGCCGGTCCCGGAGGCAGCCGCCGCCTTCGAGAACTCGGTACGCGCCCCGGCAGCGCCGGCCCAGACGGTGATGGTACCCGCGCCGTGCGGGCCCTTCATCTGGTATTCAAGTCGCCCCTCGAACTGCGCGGGGGCGGGAAGGGGATAGGCAGCCAGGGCGGCGGCCAGGACGAAGAGCGCAGCACTCGGTCGGATCATGCCTCCCCGCTAGCCGGCGAGGCATGGTCGATCATGGCTCGGGCGTGGTGTACCCAAAGGCCGGACGAGGGACCAGGCAGGTGCTGCCGCTCAGTGCATGGTGACCGGCGCCGGCTCGCCCTTCGCGAAGGCGAGGCTCCCGTCCTTGGCCTCGTCCACCACCACGTGATCGCCGCCGCGGAACTCGCCCTTGAGCAGCCGGTTGGCCAGCGGATCCTGGATCATCCGCTGCAGCGCCCGCTTCAACGGTCGGGCGCCGTAGACCGGATCGTAGCCGGCATCGGCCACCGCCTCGCGCGCCGCTTCCGACAGCTCCAGGGTGATCTGCCGCTCGGCGAGGAGCCGGCGCAGCCGACCCAGCTGGATCTCCACGATCCGACCGATGTCTGCCCGGGAGAGTGGTCGAAAGACCACGATCTCGTCCACCCGGTTGAGGAACTCGGGCCGAAACTCGGCCCGGAGGTTCTCGAGAGCGGCCTCTCGGATCTCCTGCACGTCGGTGCCGGCGCGGCCGGCCAGACGCTGGATCTCGGTCGAGGCGATGTTGGACGTCATGATGAGGACGGTGTTGCGGAAGTCGACCGTCCGGCCCTGGCCGTCGGTCAGCCGGCCGTCGTCGAGGATCTGCAGGAGCACGTTGAACACGTCGTGGTGCGCCTTCTCGATCTCGTCGAGGAGCACCACCGAGTAGGGCCGACGACGGACCGCCTCGGTCAACTGTCCGCCCTCCTCGTAGCCCACGTAGCCGGGGGGGGCGCCGATGAGCCGCGACACGGCGTGCTTCTCCATGTACTCGGACATGTCCAGGCGCACGAGGGCCGCCTCGTCGTCGAAGAGGAACTCGGCCAGGGCCCGGGCGGTCTCGGTCTTGCCCACCCCGGTGGGGCCGAGGAAGATGAACGAGCCCACCGGGCGGTGGGGATCGGAGAGGCCGGAGCGCGCCCGGCGGACCGCGGCCGAGACCGCCTCGACTGCCTCCCGCTGTCCCACCACCCGCTCGGCCAGCCGGTCCTCCATGTGCAGGAGCTTCTCCACCTCGCCCTCCACCAGCCGCGAGACGGGGATGCCGGTCCACTTGGACACCACCTCGGCCACCTCCTCGGGGGTGACCTCCTCGCGGAGCATGGCCCCGCCGGATTGCATCTGGGCGAGGCGGGCCTCGGCAGCCTTCACCCGCTGTTGCACCTGGGGGAGCTTGCCGAACTTGATCTCGGCGGCGCGGTTGAAGTCGGCCTCGCGCTCGGCCCGCGCCTGCTCGTTCTTCAGGGCGTCGACCTCCTCGCGCACCTCGGAGAGCTCACGGATGACCGCCTTTTCCGCATCCCAGCGGCTCCTCAGGGCCGCGAGCTGCTCGTTCAGGGCAGCGAGCTCCTTCTCCACCGCCCCGAGCCGTAGCCGGGAGGCCTCGTCCTGCTCGCGGCGCAGTCCCTGCCGCTCGATCTCCAGCTGGCCCAGGCGCCGGCGCACCTCGTCCACCTCGGCGGGCATGGAGTCGATCTCGATGCGCAGCCGGCTGGCGGCCTCGTCGACGAGGTCGATGGCCTTGTCGGGGAGGTAGCGGTCGGTGATGTAGCGGTGCGAGAGCCGGGCCGCCTCCACCAGGGCCGAGTCCTGGATCCGCACCTTGTGGTGCAGCTCGTAGCGGTCCTTCAGGCCACGCAGGATGGAGATGGTGTCGGCCACCGAGGGCTCCCCGACGAACACCGGCTGGAAGCGGCGCTCCAGGGCCGGGTCCTTCTCCACGTGCTTGCGGTACTCGTCGACGGTGGTGGCGCCGATGGCGTGCAGCTCTCCCCGGGCCAGGGCGGGCTTGAGCATGTTGCCGGCGTCCATCGCCCCCTCGGCCGCGCCGGCGCCGACGATGGTGTGCATCTCGTCGATGAACAGGACGATCTGCCCCTCCGACGAGGTCACCTCCTTCAGCACCGCCTTGAGCCGTTCCTCGAACTCGCCGCGGTACTTGGCCCCCGCGACCATGGCCGAGAGATCGAGCGCCAGGAGCCGCTTGCCCTTCAGCCCCTCGGGAACGTCGCCGTCGACGATGCGCCGGGCGAGCCCCTCGACGATCGCGGTCTTGCCCACGCCCGGGTCGCCCACCAGGACGGGGTTGTTCTTGGTGCGGCGGGAGAGGATCTGGATCACCCGGCGGATCTCGTCGTCGCGCCCGATCACCGGGTCGAGCTTGCCCTGCTTGGCGAGCTGGGTGAGGTCCTTGGCGTACTTCTCCAGCGCCCGGTAGTGGCTCTCCGCCTCCGGAGTCTGCACCCTCGCCCCGCCGCGCACGTCCTGAAGCGCGGCCCGGATCCGGTCCGGCGTCGCCCCGGCGGAACGCAGCGCCTCGCCGGCGCCGCCTCGGTCCTCCGCGGCCACGAGCAGGAGGTGCTCGGTGGAGACGTAGTCGTCCTTGAGCCGGCGAGCCTCCTGCTCGGCGCGGTCGAGCGCCTTCATGAGCCGGTTGGCCGGATAGGGCTCGGCGCCCGTGACCCGCGGGATACCGCGCAGCTCGTCCTCGATGCGCGAGGCGACCCGTGCGGGGTCCGCGCCGATCTTGTCCAGGATGGCCCGCGCGATGCCGTCCTCGGGCTCGAGCAGCGCCAGGACCAGATGCTCGAGGTCGATCGCCTGCTGGTCGCGCCGCCGGGCCTGTGCCTGGGCGCCTGCCACGGCCTCCTGTGCCTTGACGGTGAGCCGGTCCATTCTCATGCGCGCAACGTAAGACCGTCTGGGTGCCTGGCAAGCCACGTGCCATCCGCGGTAAAAGAGGCCGGATTCCGCACCCGGCGCCCCCGACGAGATCGCCAGCTTGCCTGCGTCCCCGGAGAGACTCGCCCCGATGGGAACCGCGACGATGGAGCCGCCGCGGGGCGCTGGCGGTGAGCGCGTGGCGGCCTTGCGCGGGTCTACGCCGCGCTGGTGGCTCGTCCTGCTCGCAGCCCCGGCCGCGGCCCTCCTGCTGCTCGAAGTGGCCGGGATCACCATCGAGGTCCCGGCCGAGATCTACGTACCCGGCCACACCGTCCTGGAACTGCTCATCATCGCCGTGGCCCTGGCCACCTTCGCGCTCCAGTGGTTCGCAGGCACGACCCGAGCCTTCCTGGAGCCGCGCTCTCGCCTCCTCGGGGCTTCCTTCCTGGGGGTGGCGCTCCTCGAGCTGGTGCACCTGCTGGTCTTCCCGGGCATGCCGGGCTTCCTCGGGCCGGCGACCATCGAGCGCGGCATCTGGTTCTGGTTTGCGGGGCGCATCTGGATGGTCGCCGCCCTGCTGGCCGTCTTCTGGGTGAAACCCGAGGCGCACAGCCGTTTCCTGCACCGGCGCTGGCTCATCCCGGGGGTCATCGGTGTCGTGGTCCTCGTGGTCGCGGTGGAGCTGTCCCTCCCCGCCGACCGCACCTGGTTCTACGGCCCGCAGGGCCTCACCGTGCTGAAGCGAGCCCTGGAGTGGGCCCTCGCGGCGGCATGCCTTCTCGGTGCCACCAAGGCGGCACGGCACCCTCGGGCGCTGCCCGGGGAGGCGCCGCTGCGGAAGCTGGCGATCGCCTTCTTGGCCCTCGGTCTCTCCGAGCTCTGCCTCTCCGCCTACCGGCACCCCTACGACCTGGCCAACATGGCCGGCCATCTCTACCTGGCAGCCGCCTTCGGCTTCCTCTTCGAGGCGCTGTTCGTGACCGCCCTGCTGCGTCCCTACCGTGAGCTGGACGCGCTGCGGGCCCACGTCGAGGACGAGCTGGTCGTCACCATTCGCCGCCTGGAGCGCATGCGCGAGCAGCGGGAGGATTTCCTGCGCGCGGTCTCGCACGACCTTCGCAACCCTCTCCAGGTGGTGCTGCTCCAGGCGGACCGCATCGCCCGGGCAGCGGGGGACGCCCCGGCGCTGCGCGGCCCGGTCGGCGCCATCCGCTTCGCCGGGCGGCGCATGGAGCGGATGCTGCGCGACCTGACCGATGCGGCCCGGCTGGAGGTGGGCGAGCTGCGGCTGGCGCGAGAGCGGGTGGGCCTGCGCGCCTTCGTGGAGCATCTT
>Ga0335071_10006448_pt1 | contig 12109 bp, 13 predicted proteins | sample Lox_Sample_15_FD_206724 | JGI IMG/M metagenome (GOLD analysis project Ga0335071, IMG submission 206724) | Soil microbial communities from Loxahatchee National Wildlife Refuge, Florida, United States - Lox_Sample_1.5 | ecosystem: Environmental > Terrestrial > Soil > Wetlands | place: USA...
GCCCGATCGCCGGCTGGCGGCGCCTCGGGCGCGTCGGCTGCTGGCTGCTGCTCGGCCTGCACGTGGCGAGCGGCATCGTCCTCTACCTGGTGCCCTTCCAGCTCGCGGTCGCGGACTGACGCCGCGCCTCCTACCGGCCGGCGCGCCGATGCGGTAGATTTCACAGACACGGCGCAGAGCAAGGGAGGAGCGGCCCCATGTGGAAGTGGCTCGGTTGCCTCGGCGTGCTGGTGCTGGTGGTGCTGGTCCTGGCGGTGGTCGGGCTCGGTGCGTACAACACCCTGGTCGGCCTCGGGCAGGCGGTGGACGCGCAGTGGGCGCAGGTCGAGAACCAGTACCAGCGCCGCGCGGACCTGATCCCGAACCTCGTCAACACCGTCAAGGGCGCCGCCAACTTCGAGCGCGGCACGCTGGAGGCGGTGGTGAGGGCGCGGGCCAGCGTCGGCTCCATCAACCCGCAGAACCTGCCCAACGACGCGGCGGGCATGGCCCGTTTCCAGCAGGCGCAGGACTCCCTCTCCGGCGCCCTCTCACGCCTGCTGGTGGTGGTCGAACGCTACCCGGAGCTCAAGGCCAACCAGAACTTCCGCGACCTGCAGGTCGCGCTCGAGGGCACCGAGAACCGCGTGTCCGTCGAGCGCACGCGCTACAACGAGCGGGCGCAGGAGTACAACACCGCCCGGCTGCGCTTCCCGACGGTGCTCTTCGCCAACCTCATGGGGATGCGGGACAAGGCCTACTTCAAGGCGGCCGCCGGTGCCGAGCAGGCGCCGACGGTCGACTTCGGCAACGCGCCGGGCACCGCGCCCGCCACGCCCGCACCCGCCGAGCAGCCGCGGTAGCGACGCGGTGGCGGCAGCGACCCGCGCGCTTCTCGGCGTAGCGCTCGCCCTGAGCGCCTCCTTTCCCCTGCGCGCGGAAGAGCCGCTGCCGCCGCCGCCGAAGGCGCACTTCAACGACTACGCGGGCGTGGTGTCGGCGGCCGACGCCCAGCGGCTCGACGCCAGGCTCGCCGAGTTCGAGAAGCAGACCTCGACCCAGATCGTGGTGGCGGTCTTCCCGAAGCTGACCTGGCCGGATCTCGACGAGTTCACGAACAGGACGGCGCAGGCCTGGGGCGTCGGCCAGAAGAAGCTGGACAACGGCGCGGTCCTCTTCGTGTTCGTCGAGGACCGGAGGATGAAGATCGAGGTGGGCTACGGGCTGGAAGGAGCGCTGCCGGACCAGCTCGCCGCCCGCATCCTCGACCTCGAGGTCCGGCCCCGCTTCCGCCAGGGCGACTGGGTGGGCGGGCTCACGGCTGGCATCGACGCCATGATGGCGGCCACCCGGGGCGAGTACAAGGCACAGGCCCCGGCGCAGAAGGCGAAGGGCACCAGCGGCCTCTCCATCGTGATCCTGCTCGCCTTCCTGCTCCTGTTCCTGTGGCTCTCCTCCATCGGCTCGCGCGCCTTTGGCGGCCGCACCTACGGCCGTGGCGGCTGGCGCGGCGGCGGCGGCGGCTTCTGGGGCGGAGGCTGGGGCGGCGGGGGCGGTGGTGGCTGGTCGTCCGGGGGCGGGGGAGGCGGCTTCTCGGGCGGCGGCGGCTCGTTCGGCGGCGGCGGCGCCTCCAGCAGCTGGTGAGGCACGAGCAGGCCATGGAACCGGAGACCTTCCTGGGCGCCCTCGACGACGAGCGGATCGTGGCGGCGATCCGCGCGGCCGAGGCGCGCACCCGCGCGGAGATCCGCGTGCACGTCACCCACGCGGAGGTCGCCGACGCCGCCTCCGCCGGCGCCGCGGCCTTCGAGAGGCTCGGCATGACGGCCACCGTCGAGCGCAACGGGGTGCTGCTCTTCGTCGCTCCCGCCAGCCGGGCCTGCGCGGTGCTGGGCGACACCGCCATCCACGAGCGCTGCGCGGAGGGTTTCTGGGCCGCCGTCGCCGAGGCGATGGCGGCACAGTTCCGGGCCGGACGCTTCACCGAGGGGATCCTGGCCGGTATCGAGGCGGCCGGGGCCGAGCTGGCGCGCCACTTCCCGCGCCGGGAGGGCGAGGCGGACACGAACGAGCTGCCCGACACCGTGAGCCGCGACTGAGCCGTCGGGGTCATCCGGCACGCAGTCAATCGCTTAGCTGTTTGCCGGCCGTGGGGTGCTGTGCTAGATTGCGATGCTGTTGCCGGCCCGATCGACCCCGCCTGAGGCACCGAACCCGCAGGGTGGAGACGCGCAGGGCTGGACGCGCGGCATGCGTGAGGCGGCGCCGCTCCTGGGGCTCGGGCTGACCCTCGCGGTCACCGTGCTGGCGGGGCTCGGCGCGGGTTACTGGCTGGACGGCCGGCTGGGCACCCGCCCCTGGTTCCTGCTGCTGGGGGCCTGCCTCGGCGTCGGCGCGGCGATGGTCTACTTCATCCGCAGCGTGGCGGGTTCGCCGAAGGGTCGGGACCGCAAGCCGTGAGCCTGGGCAAGTACAGCATCCTCGTCACCGGCGTGGCGCTCACCGCGCTGGCGCTCGCCTGGCCGCTCGGCCTGCAGCGGCTCGAGAGCGACGCCCGGGCGGCGGTCCTCTTCGGCGCCGCCGTCGCCCTGCTCAACACCATCGCCGCCCACGGTCTCGTGCGCTGGTCGACGGGCCGTTCGACGACCGCCTTCTTCCGCGCGGTGCTCGGGGGCATGGTCGGTCGCATGGCGCTGATGCTGGCCGCGGTGCTGGCCGGGCTGCTCTGGCTGCGTCTGCCGCAGCTGCCGCTCGCCGCCTCGCTGCTCGGCGGCTTCGTTGCCTTCCTGGTGCTCGAGCTCACGATCGCGCACCGTGCCGCCGGCCGGCCGGCGCCCGCCTCGCGATGACGGCCCTGCTGCTGGCTCTGCTGCTGCAGGCCGCACCCGCGGCCGCCAGCCCGAAGCCCGCGGCGGAGCAGGCCACCGCGACCGCCGCGGGAGAGCAAGCGGAAGGCCCGGCCGCCGTCATCATGCACCACGTGGTCGACCAGCCGCTGCGGCTGGGGCCGCTCACCCTCCGCTCCAAGCACCTGGTGTTCTTCCTGATCGCGGCCCTGCTGGTGATCGTGGCCGCGCGGCTGGCGGTGCGCAGCTACCACGGGGGCAAGGTCCCGCACGGGATCGGCGCCGCGGTGGAGGCGGTGGTGCTGTTCGTACGCGACGACATCGCCGAGGCGAACATCGGCCACGGCGACGGCCGGCGCTTCACGCCGCTGCTGTGCAGCTTCTTCTTCTTCATCCTGGTGGCCGCCCTGCTGGGCCTCATGCCGTTCGCGGCCACCTCCACGGGCAACCTGGCGGTGACCATGGGCCTCGCCCTCGTCTCCTTCGCCGCCCAGCAATACGCGGGGATGTCGAAGTACGGCGTCGTCGGCCACCTCCACAACCTGATCCCGCCGGGGCTGCCGGTGTGGCTGCTGCCGATCATGATCCCGGTGGAGATCCTCAGCATGTTCACCAAGCCCTTCGCGCTGATGATCCGGCTGTTCGCCAACATGCTGGCCGGCCACATGGTGGTCACCACCCTCATCCTGCTGATCTCCCTGATGGCGCAGATCCACTGGCTGGGCGGGGTGGCCATGGCCCCGGTGTCGATCGCGCTCTCCTTGTTCATCCTGCTGCTGGAGGTCCTGGTCGCCTTCATCCAGGCCTACATCTTCACGCTCCTGTCCGCCATCTTCATCGGCATGTACGCGCACCCGGCGCATTGATCCTCGAGGAGGAACCACACACATGGATCCCAAGTCCCTGGCCTTCTTCGCTGCCGGCATCGGGGCGGGCCTCACCATCATGGGCGGCGCCGCCGGCATCGGGCGCCTGGCGGCGGCGGCGATGGAGGGCATCGCCCGCCAGCCCAACGCAGCCGGCGACATCCGCGGCGCCATGATCGTGGCGGCCGGCCTGATCGAGGGCGTCACCTTCTTCGCCCTGATCGTCACCATCATCCTCGCCATCAAGACCTAGGGGCCGTGATGCTGCAATCGAGCGCACTCATCCCCTTGGCGGCCGCCGGGGGCGGCGCCGCCTCGCTGCTGAGCGTCGACGCCACGCTGCTGTGGGCGACCCTGGTCATCTTCGCCCTGTTCGCGGCCGTGCTCGGCAGGTTTGCCTGGGGACCGCTGCTCAAGATCGTGGACGAGCGGGAGAAGCAGATCCGGGACCAGCTGGAGTCGGCCGAGCGCGCCGCCGCCGAGGCCCGCGAGCTGCTGGCGAAGCACCAGGAGCTGCTGAAGAACGCCGGCCGCGAGCGCGACGAGATCCTGGCCCGGGCCATGAAGGACGCCGATGCCCTGCGCGCCGAGCTCGTGGCCAAGGCGCGCGCCGAGGGCGAGCTGGCCATCGCCCGGGCTCGCGAGCAGATCCAGCGCGAGAGCGAGCAGGCGATCGGGCAGCTGCGGGGACAGGTGGCCGACCTGGCGATCGCCGCCGCCTCCCGCATCGTCCAGTCCTCGCTCACCGAGGATGCGCAGAGGCGGCTGGTGGACGAGTACATCCACGAGCTGCCGCGGGTGCAGTAGCCGTGGCCGCGTCCTCGGCCGGCGAGATCGCCAAGATCTTCAAGGGTCTGTGCCAGCGCTTCAACAAGGACGCCGTCAAGGCCGAGCGCAGCTACTACTTCTCGCTGGGCGAGGACGAGAAGTGGACGGTCGAGATCACGCGGGAGAAGTGCACCGTCACCCGCGGCCGCAACCAGGAGTCGGACGTCTTCTTCAAGGGGCCACCTGAGCTCTTCCTCGACGTGTGGAACGGCCGCCACCAGCTGGGGCCCAAGGACTTCCTCACCGGCCGGGTGAAGAGCAACCGCCCGCTGCTCCTGAAGGACTTCGTCGCCGCCTTCCAGGGTTCCGGCCAGACGGAGAAGAGGAAGTAGACCGAGCTGAACTCATGCGCCCCGGTCCCCGCGCCCGTCGCCCGCTCTGGCTGCCGGCGCTGGCGCTGCTGACGGCAATCGGCTGCAGCCGTCCGCCCGGCGCCGTGGTGCTCGTCTCGATCGACACGCTGCGCCCCGACCACCTGGGCTGCTACGGCTATTCGCGCCCCACCAGCCCGAACATCGACGTCTTCCGGACGGACGCCGTCCTCTTCCGCTCGGCGTTCGCTCACGCGCCTTCCACCCTTCCATCTCACGGAGCCATGCTGACCTCGCGGCTTCCGCCGCGGCACGGTGGCTCCATTGCCAACGCCAGGGCCGTACCCTGGCAGGTGCTGACGCTGGCCGAGGTGCTCCGGGACAGAGGTTTCGCGACGGCGAGCTTCAACGGCGGCGTGCAGCTGGCGGCGGTGTACGGATTGGACCAGGGGTTCAGCGTCTACGAGAGCGTGGGGGCGGCGCAGAGCCCCGCCGCCACGCTGATCGGCCCGGAGCACCGCTTCTCGCACGCGGTCGATCGGGCGGCGGCGTACCTCGACCAGCATCGCCGCCCCTTCTTCCTCTTCCTGCACAGCTACGAGGTCCATCTCCCGTACACGCCGGAGGCGAGCGACCTCGCCCTGTTCCGAGGCGACTACTCCGGACCACTGCCCGACGCCATCAGCGTCAGCCTGCTCGGAACGATCAACGCGGGCCAGCTGGCGGTGAGCGAGCGCGACCGCCGGCACGTCGTCGACACCTACGATGCCGAGATCCACTCCATGGACCGCGCGTTCGGCCGGCTGGTGAAGGTCCTGAAGGCGAGGGGGCTGTGGGACGACGCCCTGGTGGTGCTGACCTCCGATCATGGAGAGGAGTTCGGTGAGCACGGCGTCATCGGCACGCATTCCCACACGCTCTACGACGAACTCCTGCACGTGGTCCTGCTGGTCAAGCTGCCGCAGCAGCGGCTGGCCGGGACCACCGTCGACACCGTCGTACGCCACATCGACCTTGCGCCGACCGTACTGAGAGCCATCGGCATCGAGCCCCCCCGGTCCTTCGAGGGCCGGGACCTGTTCGCTCCGGGTCCCGCGCCCCGCGACGCAGAGCAGGTCTGGAGCTGTCGCGACCTGCCGGACCGTCACCCGCAGATGTCGCTGCGAACGCCCGACTGGAAGCTCATTGGGGGCCGGCTGTTCGATCTCCGCCAGGACCCGGGCGAGCACACGAACGTGGCGCCGGACCACGAGTCGCTGGTCGACGAGCTCCGCGCCCGGCGCAAGGCCCTGGCCGCGCCGGATCCGCTGCTGCCGAACCGTCCGGCACTGGTCGGCGGTGCGCTGCGGGAGCAGCTGGGCGCCCTGGGCTACGTCCAGTAACCGGGGTCGCCGGGCCGCTCGGCTCGAAGCCGCCGCGTCCCCGCTGTCGGGTCTAGCGCACGTAACCGAGCGCGCGCAGGTTCTCCTCGGTTTCCGGGCTGCTCCCTGCCTCGCGCCGGCTCCACAGAGGTCGCTCCCTGGCAGCCGCGGCGTCGAGCAGCCTCTCCAGGTACCCGGCGCGGATGGGCTGCTGTGCCAGAAGATCCGAGCGCTCTCGCGGATCGTGGACGACGTCGAAGAGCGCCCGGGCGGGGCCGTCCTCCGTCGGCCGGCGGACGAGCTTGAAACCGTCCGCCTGCGCGGTCTCGGCCCGGCGGGAGTCGAGGTCGAGGAACGAGTAGGCCGTACCCGCCCAGGCGGGCGTGGCCGGGTTCAGCCTGCCGAGCAGGCTCCTGCCCGTGACCGTCTTGGGCACGGTCTCCCCCAGCAGGTCCAGCACGGTGGGCAGCACGTCCGCGAGCTGGACCGCCCCCCTGACGCGCAGCCCCGCCTGCCTGCCGGCAGGGAGCTTGAGCACGAAGGGCACGCGGACGAGCTCGCCGTAGAGCGTGTGACCATGCTGCCACGACCCGTGATCCCAGAACTCCTCGCCGTGGTCGGCGACGAGGAGGATGGCGGCACCGTCGTACAGTCGGCGCCGCTTGAGCTCGCCGAGGAACTGGCCGAAGCCCTCGTCGGCCTCGGCGACCTCGGCGTCGTAGAGGGCCAGCATTCCCCTCAGCTCGCTCGGGGTCGCGGCGGAGCGATCCTCCAACAGCCTCCTGAGGTTCGCGAGGGACCCGATCGCGGCATCGGGCACGTCCGCCGCGAAGCGGGCCTTCCACTCGGGAGCCGGGTAGTAGGGACTGTGGGGATCGACCGTGTGCACGTACAGGAACAGAGGGGCGGTGGCCCGCCTGTCGGCGAACCAGGCGGAGAGCCGGCTCACCATCGAGGACGAGGGGGGGCCGTCCCCCTGCTCGTCGAGGCCGGCCCGCAGCCCGGCTTTCAGCGACCCCGGCAGCAGTTCGTACGTCCCGAAGCCCTGGCCGAAACCGAAGAGCGGGGCGACGTTGCCGTTCGTGGTGAAGCCGGCGGTCTGGTAGCCGAGCGCCGACAGCATCTCCGCCAGGGTCACCGCCTCGTCCGGCAAGGCGTCTTGGCGGCCGTTGACGCCGTGGGCGCGGGGTGGCACGCCGGTGAACAGGGAGGCGACCGCGGGCCGTGTCCACGAGGTCTCGCTGACCGCGTTCTCGAAGACGATCGACTCTCGGGCGAAGGCGTCGATCTGCGGAGTGATCGGTCGCGGGTAGCCGTAGCAGCCCAGGTGGTCGGCACGCAGCGTGTCGATCAGGTAGATGACGATCGGGGGTCGCGCTCGGGGTCGCCGGGAGGCCGCTGCCACGGGCTTCGTCGTCTCGGACACCGAAGGCGCGAAGACGGTGAGGCCGCCGGGCGCGCCCGCGCGCGCGCCGACCGCAGTGAGGCTCAGGCGGGCGATACCTGCGAAGGGCAAGTGGGCGCTGGCAGAACCCGAAGAGGCGCCGTCTCGACTGAGCAGGCTGGTCCCGGGGGCGCCGTCGCGCTCGGCTCGCACCTCCAGCCGTCCCCGACCCGTCTGCGCCAGCCCGGCGAGCGAGAAGCGAGCGTGCGCGGGCAGGTCCAGGTAGTAACGAACGGAGGATCCCCAGGGGATGAACAGGGACTTCTTCAGTGGGTCGGCCACCGGGCCGGTCTCCGCTTCGCGCGTGAGGCCGACGACGTGGACCTTGTCCCAGCAGACGGCCAGCTCCCGGCGGTCGCGGCCGCCGGACACATCGGCCGGCCGCCGGGTCCACCCGTAGCGCAGCTCGAGGCGGTTGAGTCCCTGCCGGGTGGCCGCCGCGAGGAAGCCGAGCTGGTAGTCGTGCATGCCCTTCGCCAGGCTGAAGGTCTGTGCGCCGGCGCCGTTGAGGGTCGCCGTGACCGTCTGCGGCGGCATGGCCGGCACCTCCAGGGGCGCGGCGCGGACGCGGAGCGCGAGGTCCCGCCGCTCGGGCAGGGTGAACTCGAGGACGGACCGCGGGCCGAGGCTCCACACGTAGCGCGTCGCCGAGCTGACGGCCGACTCGTCGATCGACCAGCCTCCGCGGAGCAACGGGCGGGCCGCCGGCGTGCCGAGGTCGATCAGCCCGGGCTCAGCGACCCGCTCCGCCGACGGGAAGTCGCGGACCAGGTCCCTGACCGGGGCTTTCCGGCAACCGAGCGCGGCGATCGCCACCAGCACCGCCGCCCACCCAACGCGTCGCATCCCCATCTCGCTTCGCCTCGCGCGTCACCGGATCGGCAGCATCGTCATCGGGTCGCGCGGCGGCAGCACCGTCACCTTCCCCTGCGGCGCCAGCGAAGCGAGGGTCACCGGGTGCTTGGGGTCGCCCTTGTCGATCTCCTTCTGGTCGCCGACCACCAGCACGATCATCCGCTCGGGCGACAGGTGCTTCTGCGCCACCCGCTGCACGTCGGCGGCCGTCACTGCCTGGATGCGTTCCCGGTAGGTCTGCCAGTAGGTCGGGTCGCGGTGGGTGTACTCGTCGGAGGCGAAGATCGCCATCGACTGCGCCTTGGTGGCGAACTCCGAGGGGAAGGTCTGGATCAGGCTGTTCTTGATGGTCTGCAGCTCCTCCGCCGTCACCGGCTGCTCGCGGATGCGGCGGATCTCCTGCATCACCAGCTCGGTCGCCCAGGGCACCGTGCGGCTCTTGGACTGGAAGCCCGCCCGGAAGCGGCCCGGGAACCAGATGCCCGGGGCGAAGCTCGAGCCCGCCGAGTAGGCGAGGCCCTCGTTGGAGCGCACGGTGCGGGTGATGCGCGAGGTGAAGCCGCTGCCGCCCAGGATCTCGTTCATCACCTCGAGGGCGTAGACGTCGGGGTCCGCGCGACGCACCGAGGGAAGCCCGATGGAGACCCGGCCCTGGTTGACCTCCTTCTCCATGCGGTAGAGACCAGGCGCAGCCGGAGCGATGGCCGAGGGGATGGCCGGGATGGACGCCTTCGGCGAGGGCCAGCCGGCGAAGGCCGCCTCCAGGCGGCGCAGCATGTCGGCCCTGGCGAACGAGCCGGAGACGGCGGCGATCATGTTCGCCGGGTAGAAGTACTTCTGGTGGAAGGCGAGGAGGTCGTCGCGGCTGATGGAGCGAACCGAGGCCTCGGTGGTGAAGTGGTTGGTGAACTGCTCCGGACCATAGAGGAGCACCCCCCACTCGCGCGCCTCGATGTCGGAGGACTCGTCGTTGCGCTTCTTCATCTCCTGCAGGGCCTGCTCCTTGGCCAGGGCCAGGCGGTCCTCCTGGAAGCGCGGCTCCCTCAGCACCTCGACGAAGAGACGCAGCGACTCGTCCAGGTTGTCGACCAGGCAGTTGAGCGAGGCCGAGCCGGCGGTCGCCCCGATGCCGGTGCCCACCTGCGCGGCCAGGAAGTCGAGCCTCTCGTCGAGCTGCTCGGCCGTCAGGCTCTTCGTCCCGCCTCGCCGCATCTGCGATCCGGTGAAGGCGGCCAGCCCGGCCTTGTCGGGCGGCTCCAGCCAGCTGCCGGTGCGCACGGTGAGGGCGATGTTCACCAGCGGCAGGGCGCGGTCTTCGGCGATGAAGACCACCATGCCACTCCGGAGCACCACCCGGTGATCCCTCGCCGCCGGCGGCTGGAACTGGACGGGCTCGAAGTGCAGCGCGTCGGGCCGGGCGGGGATGGGAGGCGCGGGCTGCTGGGCGAAGGCGGTGCCCAGGGCGGCGGCCGCGAGCAGCAGGGCGAGGCCGGCGACGGCGCGCTTGCGCTTCATGGCGGTCCTCACTTCTTCTCGCCCGAGAGCGACTGCAGACGCTCCTGGTCCTCCGGCGCGCCGGCTTCCTTGCGCAGGAAGATGCCGACCGTGCGGTTCTCGGCGGTGAGGTATTGCCGCGCCACCCGCTGCAGGTCGGCGACGGTGACCGCGTCGGCGAGCTGCGGCGCCTCGTTGACCAGCCGCCAGTCGCCGGTGCCGTCGAAGTGCACGAGCTGCATGAAGACGGCGAAGGGCGTCGACATCCGCCGGTAGGAGTTGGCCTTGAAGGCGTTCTTGACCTTCTGCAGCTCCTCCGCCGGCACCGGCTCCTTCTCCAGCTTCTCCAGCTCCTCGTACACCGCCTGCTCGACCGCCGCGGGCTGCCTGCCGTCCTTGACGGTGCACTCCACCGTGAACAGGCCCTCGTACTTGCGGGGGTCGATCGCCGCCTCGCACCCGTTTGCGATCTGGCGGCCCTGGACCAGCCCCTTGTAGAGCCGTCCGGTGCGGCCGCTGAGCACGTCGGAGAGCAGGTCGAGGGCCGGCGTGTCCTTGTGCAGCTGCGGCACCGTCAGCCACCAGACGCGCACGGTGGGCGAGGTCTCGGCGCTGGCGTCGAAGCGCTTCTCGGCCACGTGCTTCGGCTCCATGGTCACCACCGGCGGGGGCTCGGTCCGGCCGCGGGGAATGCGGCCGAAGTAGCGCTCCAGCAGCGGACGCACCTCCGCGCTCCGGAAGTCGCCGGCCAGGATGCCGGTGATGTTGTTGGGGGCGTAGTAGGTGGCGAAGTAGGACTTCGCCTCCTGGAGCGAGTACATGGGGATGTCGGAGGGCCACCCCACCACCGGCCACTTGTAGGGGCTCGCCTCCCAGAAGGTGGCGTTGAAGGCCTCGTCGTACTTGCCGAGCGGCGTGGACTCCGTGCGCATGCGCCGCTCCTCGAAGACCACGTCGCGCTCGGAGTAGAACTCGCGGAACACGGGATTGAGCAGGCGGTCGGACTCGAGCCAGGCCCACAGCTCCAGCCGGTTGCTGGGGATGCGCACGAAATAGGCGGTCTGGTCCTCGGTGGTGAAGGCGTTCAGGAACTCGCCGCCGTTGGCGGTGTAGATCTGGTCGAGCTGGTCCTTGACGATGATCCGGCGCTCCCTGGCCGCCAGCTCGTCCGCCTCCTTGTCCAGCTCCCGGTAGCGGTCGGTCCAGCTCTCGGGGTTCGCCAGGTCCGGGATCTGCCCCTCCCGCAGCCGCAGGCGCATCACCTCCATCTCGGCGCGCATCGCCTGGTGGACCTTCTCCTGCTCCTCGATGAGCTTCAGGTCCTCCTCGATGTCGGTGGTGCCGATGGTGGTGGTGCCCTTGAACATCATGTGCTCGAAGAAATGGCTGATGCCGGTGATGCCCGAGCGCTCGTTGACCGACCCGACGTGGGCGGTCCAGCCCGCGGCGACGGTGGGCGAGTCGTGCTGCTCGTAGAGCAGGAACCGCATTCCGTTCGAGAGCACCGTCTCCTCGACCTTGATCTGCGGCTTCTCGGTGGCCGCGGCGGCGGCGGCCGGAAGCAGCAGGGCGAGGGCGGCCGTCAGACGTGAGGCTTTGCGCGTCTCCCTGGGTCTCATGCTCGGCTCCGTTGTGGAAGAGTATCGCGGGGGAGCCGGCGGGCAAACTCAGCGGCTATTTGACGCCCGCGCGCGCCGCCCGATAACCTCGACGGCAGGTGACGACAGCCTTCCTCGCCGTGCTCGCCTGGACGTGCCTGGGCGGGAGCCCGCAGGAGCCCCCGCTGCCGCCCGAGGAGGAACCCGCGGTGGAGCGGGTAGTGGGGCCGACCCCGGGCGCGCCCACCCTCAGCCTGGCGGCTGCCGTGCGGACGGCGGTCGAGCACAACTTCGCGCTGCTCGACCAGGCTGACGCCGTGAGCGGCGCCCGCTGGCAGGAGAAGGCTGCCCTGGGACCCTTCCTCCCCCAGGTCACGCCGATCTACCAGAGGGGGCAGGACCGCACGGTGTTCGGCGCCGACGTGACGGAGGCGGTGCCCTGGAGCGGGGCGACCCTCACCGCCAGCGGCCGCTACACCTCGCAGCCGACCGCGCCCTCGCTCTTCGGCAAGACCAGCGAGGTGCAG
>Ga0335071_10006450_pt1 | contig 12108 bp, 10 predicted proteins | sample Lox_Sample_15_FD_206724 | JGI IMG/M metagenome (GOLD analysis project Ga0335071, IMG submission 206724) | Soil microbial communities from Loxahatchee National Wildlife Refuge, Florida, United States - Lox_Sample_1.5 | ecosystem: Environmental > Terrestrial > Soil > Wetlands | place: USA...
AACGTTCTCGACTTCGGTTTTTTTCGACAAGCCTTTTTTCCAGATCAGCACGCCGACTTTTAATTTTTCCGTTGTTGCCAGATTCAGCAAATCGAAACTGAATTCCGCGCCGGTAACGCGCTTGATATTTTTGCCGGAGAGCCAACCGGCCAGCTTGACGCCGATGCCGTCGCCCAAACTCAAATCCGCGCTGTTTAAAATATAAAAGAGCTCTTCGTCGCGGCTGGCGGCCAAAATTATTTCCGGATTGGGCGTGACGATAAAATGCTGTTTATCATCAGCCAAAAATTCCTTGGCCTTGGCCAGCAATGCCGCCCGATCCAAATTTGAGATTCTCACTCCTAAAATCGAGATTGTTTCCATATTTTCATTATAACCGCTAAGTAAAAGTTTGCCAATCGAAAAAAAATCCGCTTGCCAAAAATATCGGCAAGCGGGCGCTATGACTTCAAAACAAATCAACCTCCGCCGGACGGAATAGCTTGCAACTCTGGTATTCCTATTGCTACTTTGTTTTTTAGAAGCAATCCAAGAATGGACCATTCCGCGCCATGAAGCGAAGTTCGTCCATGACTAAGGTGCAAATAGAGGCGAAGCAACGTATCGCGGCATTTTTCACAACCAAGCTTTTCTCGAATCAAAAAAACAATAAAACCAAGATCTTCCGGGCCGAATGTTTCACGTTTTTCCGTGATTTTTCGATTGATTCGGTTGAGACCGTTGTCGAGCCTGACATTGCCGGTTTGATAAATAATGTTTCCCGCTGTTTCGGCCATACCATGGACTCCTTTGTATGTTTTAAAGAAGAGCGAAATTTTCTGCCGTAATAATAGACAATTTGTCAATTAATGTCAAATCCTATTGACACTGTATCGCTGCTGCGCTATATTTAGATTAGCACTCCCCTATTCCGAGTGCTAATGACCTAATTAATTTTTTCTTTTTTATTTTTTATTTGATAAAAATATGTTCAATAAATTCACGACCAAGTCCCAGGAAGCGATCATCAACGCGCAGATCATCGCTCAAGAATACGGCCAGCAGAATATCGAAGCTTTGCATCTGCTCGCTTCCCTCTTGGATCAGGACGAGAGCCTGGTCAAGCCGATTCTGGAAAAGGCGGAAATTGATCCGGACAAAGTCCGCGACGATGTTTTTAACGCAATCGAGAAACTGCGTAAATCCGCCACCCGCTCAACGAGCCCGTTTGGCGAAGGCGGCGTAGGCACGGTTTCGTGTTCGGCCGAAGCGGCTTTTGTCTTAGAGCGCGCCAAAAAAGAAGCGGACAAGATGAAAGATGAATTTATTTCCACTGAACATATTCTCTTGGCCTTGATCGGCATCAAGACTTTGGCGCAGGAAATATTATTGCAAGCCGGATTGGCCTATGAAAATATTTTAAAAATTCTCACCGAATTGCGCGGCAATAAAAAAATTACCGAACCCGACCCGGAAGTGAAATACCGCGTCCTGGAAAAATACACGGTCGACCTTACCGAATTGGCCAGAACTAAAAAACTTGATCCGGTAATCGGACGCGACACGGAAATCCGCCGCATCATGCAGGTTTTACTCCGCCGCACCAAAAATAATCCGGTCTTGATCGGTGATGCCGGTACGGGCAAAACCGCGATTGTCGAGGGCTTGGCCCAAAAAATCATCGCCAATGACGTGCCGGAAAACTTGCGCGATAAAAAAATAGTTTCACTTGATCTTGGCGCTTTAATCGCCGGCGCGAAATTCCGCGGCGAATTTGAAGAAAGATTAAAGGCCGTTATCAAGGAAATTGAATCGCAGGATGGCGGCGTGATTTTATTTATCGACGAATTGCATACTTTAGTCGGCGCCGGAGCAAGCGAGGGCGCGATGGATGCTTCTAATATGTTAAAGCCAGCCCTAGCCCGCGGCCGCATCCGCACCATCGGCGCCACCACCACCAAAGAATATCAAAAATATATTGAAAAAGATCAGGCGCTGGAAAGACGCTTCCAGCCGATCTATGTTACCGAGCCGACCGTCGAGGATACGATCGATATTTTGCGCGGCATCAAGGAAAAATACGAAGTCCATCACGGCATCCGGATTACCGACGAGGCTTTGATCGCCGCCGCCAAACTTTCCGTCCGTTATATTACCGACCGATTTTTGCCGGACAAAGCGATCGATTTGATCGACGAAGCGACTTCGGCTTTGCGGATGCAAGTCGATTCGACGCCGGAAGATCTGGAAAAAATGAAAAAAGAAATCCGCCGCCTGGAAATCACTAAGATGGGATTGACCAAAGGGAAAGAAGTTAAAAATTCAGCCGAGCTGACCGAACTTAATAAAAATCTTGAAGAATTAAAAGAGAAAGCCAATCAGCTGGAATTGCACTGGAAAAACGAAAAAAGCGCGATTTCTAAAATTCGCGAATCAAAAAGGAAAATCGACGAATTGAAAATCCAATCGGAAATTGCCGAACGCCGCGGGGACGATTTGATGCGCGTCGCCGAAATCCGCTATGGCCAGATTCCGGCTTTGGAAAAAGAAGTCAAAAAGAACGAAAAAGAACTTTCGGAAATCCAAAAAAGCGGCCAATCGATTTTAAAAGAAGAGGTTGATGAGGAAGATATCGCCAAGGTGGTGGCTCGCTGGACCGGCATTCCCCTCTCCAAAATGCTTGAATCGGAAACGCAGAAATTAACGCATTTGGAAGATGAGCTAAAGAAAAAAGTCGTCGGCCAGGACGAAGCGATCACCGCGATCGCCAATGCCATCCGCCGCTCTCGCGCCGGTATCAATGAAGAAGGCCGTCCGATCGGCTCGTTCCTGTTCGTCGGTCCGACCGGCGTGGGCAAAACCCAGTTAGCCAAGGCCTTGGCTCAGTTTATGTTCGATGACGAGAACGCCTTGATCCGCGTCGATATGAGCGAATATATGGAAAAGCATTCGGTGGCCAAAATCATCGGCTCGCCGCCGGGTTACATTGGCCATGAAGAAGGCGGCCAATTGACGGAAAAGATCCGCCGCCGCCCGTATTCGGTCGTTCTCTTTGATGAAATGGAAAAAGCCGATCCGGAAGTTTTCAACATTATGCTGCAAATTCTCGATGACGGCCGCATCACCGATTCCAAGGGCCGGATGGTCAATTTCAAAAACACGATCATCATTATGACTTCCAATCTGGGTAACGAAATCATCAAAAAATTCTCCATCGGTTTCCGCGATTCCGAAGAAGGCAAAAGCGAACGCGAAATCGGCTTCAAGGATATGAAGGAGCAGATCGACAAAAAACTCCGCGAGCATTTTAAATTGGAATTTTTGAATCGTATTGATGAAATCGTCGTCTTCCATTCCCTCGATAAAGCCGCCCTGGAACGGATCGTCGATTTGGAATTAGCCAAAGTCCAGAATCGTTTGCGCAACAAAGATATCACTCTTAAAATCAGCGCTAAAGTCAAAAAAATGCTTTCTGACGAAGGTTTTGACATCACTTACGGCGCCCGGCCATTAAAGCGCCTAATCCAAAATAAAATTCTTGACGAATTGTCGTTGGAAATAATCGAAGGCAAAATCAAAGACGGCGACAAAGTGACGATCGACCTGGGTGTGGAAAATAAAGTTCTCTTAAGCGTAAAATAATTGGTCAGGTATCAGATAACATATAGCATGTAGCATAAATAAAATCCGCGGTTTAAGCCGCGGATTTTTATTGGCGGCAAAATTTTGGCCGACGATTGACAATAATCGTTTTTTTTTTGCTACCCTGTTAATATCCGTAATTTAATCGTATAATCTTAACAAGGAGATTGAGATGAAAGCGAATACCAGTTAATTTCCGTTCTTTATGATCGTTCTTTTAAAAATTGATTACTATTGTTATGTCATTGAATCATCAACTCATTAACAGAAGGACTGGCCATGAAAAAGTATCTTCTCGTTTTTCTTGCAGTGTCGTCTGCTATTTTAGGATGCGGCAACAATCCTGTTAATAGCGGTAAAGAATCGGCAACGAATACAATGGCGTCAGTGCCGTGCCAATGTCAAACGGCGGCCATATTGGCCTGGAATAAATTATCACCGCAATCAGCGAAAGATAATTACCTTTGCAATATCGCGTTGCTTAATTACACTTGTTATACCGGAAAGTCATGCAAGGAATGGGTTAAGGACAGGGTGTTGAAAGCGAGCGGTTTAACAATTCCATCAACCGCGAGCAATGAGTATTCCTGGAATGCGAACAATGATTGGATTTGTGGAAACATCAACGGCAGATCAACTATGATTCAAAATGTTAAATTCATGGACATTATTCAAATGAAGTTGATTTTTTCCGATGGGTCAACCAGTCCGCACACCGCTTTTGTTTTTAGCACAGATGCCTGCGGCATGACCTGGTTAGACTGTAATTGGGATTACAAGCATAACCCAAATTTTGTCAGCCTTCACTACGTAACATATTCTGCCTTTGGCAGCATGGCCGGAAACAGATATACGATTTATCATATAAATTAAGCGGGTAGTAATCAATTATCGAAAGGGCGTTCGAAAAAAACGCCCTTTACTATGAAATAAAGTAATTTAGATATTTTTATTCTATGAAAAAAAAATTAATATTAATTTGTGTCGTCGGATTGCTTTTTATTATTTTAATATTATCAGCTTTTAATACTAAGAAGGTTGCCAATACTTCTGCAATAACAAAAAATTTAACAGCATCGACTACTAATGTGATTACTCAACGATTGAAAGCCGGTGATTTAAGTATTGATTTTAATTACGACGGAAAATCTACGATTCATAATTCAACATTTGGGATAAAAACTTTTTACAAAGATGAAGCGTTTAAAATTCTGGCAACCGGGACTACCGAATTGATCGGCGCCGAAGGGGCTGTGATGGGAGGCAATAACGACTATGCTTATTTCTTCATTCAATCCAGCGATTTACCCGGTATAAATGAAAGTCTTTACAGTTTTAATTTGTCTTCTCATGAAATATCACTGCTTGCGGAAGGAATCAGCAGTCCGAGTTTTAACAGTAATTTTATTATAGCCGGCTTTCAGAAGGATGACAAATATGTCGTTATAAATTTAATAAGCGGAGATAAAAAAAATTATGCTTTGCCGCCAACCGGCAAACATAATTATCAATATTGGACAATATCACCCAAAGGAACAAAAGCAGCCTCTATGGTTATGGTTAACGACGTTATTAATAAAAAAGATCCCAGTGACTATGCTTTTGCGGACGGTGTGCCGGTTGCCGTTTATATATTGGATTTACAAACGGAAAAATATACTCTAAAATATAAAACCTTGTTTCAGGATGCTGCAATAGGAAAAGAAGATGGCAATGCGCTCCCCTGGAAGGATGAAAATAATTTACAATTTGCTTATTAGAATCTATCTCAAAAAAAATCCGTAGCGCGAACTACGGATTTTTGATAATTTTTAAAGCTGACTTTACTGCAACTAAGCAACCAATCAACCAATTAACCAACGACTTGCTTTAAATAACTTACACACCCCCTTCGACAAGCTCGGGGCAGGCCGTCGCATCAGGAGGCCGTCCACCCCTTCCTGCCTGCCGGCAGGCAGGTCGAGAGGATATTTTTTTATTTCCAGATCGGCACGGTAAAACTGAAGGTCGTTCCTTTGCCGACTTCGGATTTTTCCAATTTCAAAATTCCGCCATTGGCTCTAATGATTTTTTGGGCGATATACAAGCCTAAGCCTGAGCCGCCCGGACGGTACTGCCTGGCCCGGTCGCCGCGATAAAACTTTTCAAAAATCCGCTTTTTTTCATTCTTATCCATCCCGTAGCCCGAATCAGTGATCGAAACTTTGACAAAGTTATTCTTGGCAATCCTGAGCGAAAAAATTATCGAACCGGCCGGAGTATAAGCAATGGCATTGTCCAAAAGATTGCTGATGACCTGGGATAATTGCACCGGATCGGTTTTTACCGACGGCAATGAATCGGAACGAACAATCTTTATTTCCAATCCTTTATTTTTGGCGGTGTCTAATCGCCGGGCATCATCAGCTAATTTATCTATCAGCGCCGCCAAATCGGTTTTCACGAAGTTCAGCTTAATCCCTTCGCCTTCGACGGCAAAGGCATCCCAGAAATCTTTCAAAACTCCTTCCATCCGCCGGACGCCTTCATTAATGAAACTTATTCCCTTGACTTCATCGAATTTTTTATTTTCCATCATATAGGCGGCGTTCTTAATGATCGAAATCGGCGTGTTAAGCTGATGATTGACCAGGCGCAAAAATTCGTTCTTGACTTCCAACAGTTTGTTCAATTTGACATTCTGCGCTTGCAGGATTTTCGCCCTGGCGCGCAATTCCCGGGTCTGCTGATCGACTTTTTTCTGCAGCACCAAATTGAAATCCTTGACCGTCTTGTAAAACTGGGCATTGCTGATGGCGATTCCGGCCTGATAAGACAAGGTGCTCAAGAGCTGCAAATCTTCCTGCGAGTAAGCGTCGCCGGAAAGTTTCAAGCCAAGAATGATCAACCCGATCAACTTGTTATTGCTTAAAAGCGGCAGACACAGCGAAACCCCGCTTTGCTCGAGCAACGCGCTTAGCTCGCGATAACTCTCGCTTTTTTTATGCTGGCCGTCCGCGACGCTCGCCGCCAATTCTTCGGTAACCAAAGGCTGCGGCGAAGTCTGCAGGTATTTCATTAAAAACGGATCGCGCGCCAAAAGCAAAGCTTTTTTGCCGCCGAAACCGACGACCTTAGCCACTTGAAATTTCAGCCGTTCCTTATCCCCGCTAACCAATAAAACGCCGGCATGATCGACCGGCATAGTCTTGGCGATGGTATTGACGATCGAGTTGATGATCTTGTTCAGGTCGATATAATTATTCAATTTCTTGGAAAGATTATTGATCGTCGATTGATAATTGTATAAACCGAAAAATAAATATTTATTGGCGATCTTTTTGGAGATGCCATCGAGCAGATAAACCGCCAAAACAAGCAGCGGAATCAGCAGCCAGTCGGCGGAATAGAATTCGATTCGGAACGCGCCGTTGAAAAGAAGCCGGCTGGCCAAGACAAAGACATAAAAAAGCAAGTAGGAAAAAAGCAGAACATTGAGATAGATGAAAAAACTGCGGATGACGATCCTGATGTCCAGCAGCCGGTGTTTGATGATCGCGTAACCGATGATCAGGGGATAAAGGACGATGGTGAAATTGAGAATCGGATAAAAATATATTCCGTAGGCCGGCAAAAAATTAAAGCTGCCGCCGGAAAAACCCACCAGAGTGCCGATAAAAAAATATTTTATCTGCACCTTTTTAAGACCGGAAGAATCATTGTAAGCCCTAATTAATTTATAATGGCCCCAGCCGATCATCATAAAGAAAAAAATGGTCAAGGCAATATAAAACGGGCCGGCGTTATAATTATAATAGAATTGGCCGAATGTCCATCTCATTGAGAGAATATCCGCCGGCTGGATAAACAATAATAAGGAAAACGCGATAGCAATAAGATAAGAAGAGTAGATCAGCAGCTTGTTCTTTATCCCCAAAAAAATGTACACGAAATGATTGAAAATTACCGGTATAAAAGTCATTCCCAATGTCCCGATTTGCCACCAAAAAAGCGCCATAGAAATATTAATTGTCCTTGCCAGTTCAAATACTCCAAAATCCCAGATAACCACCGAAACGCAAAAAAATCCCCAAATAAAATGGGTTTTATTTTTCCCGCGGGCGAACATCAACGTGGCCATCAAAGCGCTGGTGGCGACCCCCGTAATTCCGGAAATAGCAAATAAATTCATAGACAATGAATACGAATATATTATAACAATTTTCAATTCGCGCGTCTAATGACTGCCGATAAAATAAAAAGAGGGGTAAGGCTACCCCTCGGCTAAATGTTTAATATTCTCTCCAACTTGCTAATCTCCTGGATAGAGAGACCAAAAGACGAATCTACCGCGTCAAAAAGAGTTTTTTTCAATACCCCCCTTAATTCGTCTCCAGATGGATGAGGTTGGTACTTGTCTCCCAAGACTATTCTCAAATTAGCGCAATCTGCCAATGGCGCTGAGCTCAAGTAATTGCTGAAAATCCTCAAAACCATTTGTTTCAACATCAGGTTATGAGAGTATTTTATTCCCTTGGCGCTAAAAGGTGAAATCATCAGGTCATGAAAAGCGTCCGCGAAGCAGGCTGCCGAAGTGGGAGGATCCTCATTGATCAGGTGAATGATTATATTTTTACGATCAGACACGATAAGATGAGGCATAAAACGTCTAACCCAATCGGACACGATAAAATTCAAAGTCGAATCCTTTTGCTTATAATATTCTCCTTCCAACGGCAAATTAATAATATTACCGGCGAAGAAAATTTCTCCCGAGAGCTTTTCCCTATGCTTTGAAAAAAAATCTCGAATAAACCAGAAATACCGCAGCAGGCCCAAATAACCGGTTTCCCGACAATCGGCCAAGATGCTCGGGCGAATTATCTTGTAGGTCAGTCCGCTATTCCTGATCGCCAGTTCGCATTTCTGCTTGCTTTCTTCGTAAGGATTATTCGGCCGACAATAAGAAAATTCCTCCTTAAACACCTTATTTTTCGGCCAAGCGCCGTGAACATAGTAGGTGCTAAAAAAAATCAGCTCCGCGCCGAAATGTTTGGCGACTTTGACGATCTTTTGCGTACCGCCCAAATTGGTTCGCATCACATTATCCCGCACTTCTTCCCCGAATTTGACGCTGGCGGCCAGATGGATTATTTTATCCGGCCAAACATCTAACAAGCTCAGCTGGGCGATGATATCGTCGGCTGAATCGCTCACCAGGTCAAAATCGAGCACCGAATCCTCCGGGCGATAAGAATTATAAATCTTCAGGAATCTGTTTGGTCCGCCGCGAACCAGATAAATGACGCTTCCTTGATATTTCATCAGCCAAGGAATGAGCAAGGCCCCGAAATAACCGGTAATGCCAGTGATTAAAATTGAGCTCATGTTTTCTCCTTATTTTTAATGTGCAAAAATATTCCCGGCAAAAATTTACCGGGAGATTTTAAAATCTACTTCAGAATGGTGCGCACGTTTCTTACCACATCGTCCGGATTGAATTGCGATTTAGTGAAATAACCGCTGGCGCCGAGCGCCATGCCTTCGCTGATTGTCTTGTCATCCGACAAATTACTGATGATCATCACCGGAATATCATTGGCTTTTTTAGTGCCTTTAAGTTTTTTCAAAACTTCCAGCCCGTTCATCCGGCCGGGAAGCATAATATCCAGAAGCATCACGTCAGGAATAAAATTGACAGCTTTCAAGTAGCCGTCTTCTCCGTTGATTGCCGTCTTAACTTCGAAACCTTCCTTATTAAAAACGGTTTCATAAATATTGAGCAAAAATTTATCATCTTCGACGATAAGAATTTTCGCCTTTTTTGTTTTTTCTGTCATATTTTGGCTGCTAATGATTTATGGATATATTATACAATAAATCAATCCTCCCGCCAATGCCTCTCGCTAATGCCGAAAAAATCAAACGGACGCGCTTATTTTTTGCGGCGGTTCAAATCGACCTCGATGACTATTTTGCCTTCTTTCGGATCCTCGAATTGAACGTCCACCGATTGCTTTAAAACATGAGCGCCGACGACCACGCCTTTTTTGCCGTCGACGTTCACTTTTTGGCCCAGCGACGGCATCTTTTCGGCCATTTCCTTGTAACCCTGATATTCGTATTGCAGACAGCACATCAGGCGGCCGCAACAGCCGGAAATTCTTTCCGAACCGCGATGGACGACTTGCTGGGCTTCGGCCATTTCCGAACTGATCGAAGAAAAATCTCTGATGAATTTTTTGCAGCAGAGCGGCCGGCCGCAATGGCCGTAATCGCCGGAAAGGCGGGCTTCGTCGCGGATGCCGATCTGGGTCAGGCGGATCTGTTTGCTGAAATGCCCGGTAAGATCTTTCACCAAATCGCGGAAGTCCACGCGGCCGTCGGCGATAAACGCGAAATTGATCCGGTTGCCGGCAAAGGAAAAAACCACATCGACCAATTTCATCGGCAGATCGCGCTTCTCGATCATCTGGCGGCAATATTCGAAGGCTTCTTCTTTTTCCTTTTTGGAAGGCAATTTCTCGAAATCATTCTGATTGGCCTTGCGCAAGATCGGCTTGATTTCCCGCTTTTCGATTTTCTTTTCTTCTTCGCCCGCGGCGTTGATTTCGCTGGAAATAACAATTTCTACCGAGCCGGCTTTATCCTCGACTTCTTCAAAGCCAACCAGCTCGCCCATTTCCTGGCCAAGTTCGGTTTCCACGATAACCCGATCGCCTTTTTCCAAAGCGATATTATTGGGTGAGAAATGATAAATTTTATCCCAGCGGGCAAATTGAATTTGAGCAACCTTCATATTCAAAGAACACGAAACAAAGAACAAGGAACAATCGTGTTTTGCTCTTTGCTCTATGATCCTTGCTCCTGATAGTTAAAATTACAAGCTATACCGAACAAACTTAACGACTTTGACGCCGTTCAAAACCTGCTCGACTTTCTGCTTGTCGTTCTTGATGTATTCCTGTTTGACCAGACAGACGGCTTCGAAAAATTTATTGACTTTGCCGGCAAGAATTTTTTCCATCATCGCCGCCGGCTTGTTTTCTTTGGCTAAAACTTCCCGCTCGATTTCTTTTTCCTTGTCGATGTCGGCCGCCGGAACTTCGCTCGGATCAATGTATTTGGGATTGGCGGCGGCAACTTGCATCGCCATATCCAAAGCCAAATCCTGCTTGCCGACAGTATCTAAAGCGACCAAGACGCCGATCTTGCCGCCCAGATGCGAATAACCGGCAACTGACGCGCCAGCGACGATGTTAAAATTTTTAATGGCTAATTTCTCGCCGATCGTGCCGGAAAGCGCGTCTAAATCTTCTTTAACCGTTCCGTGAGCAAGTTTTAAGGCAAGCAAGGCGTTCATATCGACCGGTTTGGAACAGATGATCAGATCCAAAACCGCCTTGGCGAAATTCTGAAATTTTTCATTGCGAGCGACAAAATCAGTTTCCGCGTTGACTTCGACGATATACCCTTCGTTGCCGGCTTCATTCACCGCTAATTGGATGCAGCCTTCCTTGGCTTCACGGCCTTCGCGCTTGGCCGCTTTGGCAATCCCCTTTTTCCGCAAGAATTCCAAAGCCTTTTCCAGATCATTGCCGGCTTCGTCCAGAGCTTTTTTGCAATCCATCATTCCGGCGCCGCTGCGTTCTCTTAATTGTTTGATGAGTTCCATAAAAATTTGTCAGGTAGCAAGTAACAAGTATCGGGTAGCAATTTCTGCCAACCCGCCTCGTGCTACATGTTACCTGTTACATGCTATTTTGTTTTAATTTCGTTTTTGGCCTCGAGAAGATTTTCTTTGACGCAATCCATTATCAATTTGACGGTTTTGGAAGCATCGTCGTTTCCCGGGATGACATAATTCACCAGATCGGGATTGGAGTTCGTGTCGCAGATCGCGACAATCGGAATATTTTTAATCCGAGCCTCATTCAGCGCGGTTTTTTCTTTTTTAATATCCCAAACGAATAAAGCGTCGGGTAATTTGTTCAGATTGGTCAGACCGCCGACTTTCAATTCCAGCCGTTTGATTTCTTTGTCAAACTCGGAGCGTTCTTTTTTGGTGTAGCGGTCTAATTTGCCCAAAGCTTTTTCCTCGGACAAACTTTTATATTTATTAATCATCTTTTTGATAATCGGAAAATTAGTCAGAATTCCGCCCGACCATTTTTCCGAGATATACGGCATGCCGACAGCCTCGGCGGTGGCGCGCAAATCTTTTTTCACCTGGTTCTTGGTGCCGACAAAAAGAATCGTCTTGGATTCCTTGGTCAGATTTTCCATAAATTCCAAGGCAGTCCCCAACATTTTCTGGCTCTTGGCCAGATCAATGATGTAGACGCCTTTGCGTTCCGTAAAAATATACGGTTTCATCTTCGGGTGCCATTTGCTGGCGCTGTGCCCGAAGTGCATGCCCGCTTCGAGCATGGCTTCGATGGTTGGCAATTTAGCCATAGATTTTCCTTTTTGTCCTACGCTTTAACGGTATGACCATTCCGGCTAAGA
>Ga0335071_10006451_pt1 | contig 12106 bp, 13 predicted proteins | sample Lox_Sample_15_FD_206724 | JGI IMG/M metagenome (GOLD analysis project Ga0335071, IMG submission 206724) | Soil microbial communities from Loxahatchee National Wildlife Refuge, Florida, United States - Lox_Sample_1.5 | ecosystem: Environmental > Terrestrial > Soil > Wetlands | place: USA...
AGTTGACTCGGGGTCCACCTGAATGCGCACACTCTGGAAGTTGCCTGCTGCCTTGAGAGCGGCCGCAGTCTGATTGACACTGTCGATGGTGAACGGCTGTCCTGCCTTCTGCATAAGTGCGGCAGCAAATTGCGACGCGTCAAGGTCGGGCCGTCCGGCAATATCGACCGATGAGACATTTTGGCCTTCGTAGGCACTGAGCTGACGTGCCTGGGCAGCGCTGGAAGAGCGATCCTGGGATGTGTTCGACCCTGAAGGAGCTGTTTGTGCCCCAATACTAGGACTGAGTGAGAGGAGTAGAAGAAGTGAGGGTAGTCGAAGCAGGCGGCGTGGACCGCACCGGCGGCGGTGAACTGCATGGTCGTGCCAATCCGTCGGGCGAGCCATTCTCAGGTCTGATGCTCCGGGAATGGGGGTTGGTTTGCTTCTTCTTCGATTCGGCCGTTGATGGGGTTGAGCGGCAGCTATCGGGGTAAGACCGCGCCGCATTAAAGCCTCAGTTTGATTGTAGGCTGTAAGCATCCTGAAGGGGGCATTGCATCGCGACCGACAGCGACAGAGCGGAAAAGCAGTCAGACCGCCAGAGGGCGCGCATCTGGGAACTTGTGTCCACCTCCCCGGTGAAGACGCTTTGGCACGTCCATGGCATCCCGGTTCGCGTGCTTATCCGTCGCATATGGAACGCGCTCATTGAGGACCGTATCTTCGGACATGCTGCTGAGCTGGGGTTTTACTTCTTTTTCGCGCTATTTCCCACGCTGCTGTGTGCAAGTGCGGTACTTGGCATCGCAGCTCGATCGGCTCATCTGATTTACGCTCAACTACTCGATTACATGGCGCTTGTGATTCCGGCGGCTGCTCTGGGCGCCGTGGTGAAGACATTTAACGAGACCGCATCTGCTGCGAGTTCAGGAAAGGTGACCATCGGGCTGATCGTGGCTATCTGGTCGGCCTCGGCCGGTATGTCGGCGATTCAGGACACGTTGAATGCCGTTTACAAGATTGTCGATTCCCGCAGGTTTCTCTGGGCACGCCTCTGCGCCATCGGGCTCACATTTCTTATGACACTGATGGTCAGTCTGGGGCTGGCAGCTCTGCTGGGCGCCGACTACGTGTCGCGCGTGATCGGGCACCACGTTTCTGATCCTGTACTGCGGGATGCCGTCCACATGGCGGTGCAATGCGCCGGGTGGATTGTCGCCTGCTTTCTTTTGCTGTTGTCCTTTTCGGTTGTCTACTATTGGGCCCCGGACATCAAGGCGCGACGGTGGCACTGGCTGACTCCGGGGAGTGTTATCGGAATTCTGGGATGGGTTCTGGCTTCACTGGGGCTGCGACTGTATCTTCACTACTTCAATACGTTCACTCTGACGTACGGGTCGCTTGGAGCGGTCATTATCCTGCTGATGTGGTTTTACATTACGGGCCTGATGATCCTTCTGGGGGCCGAGATCAACAGCGAGATCGAAGCGGCCGCAGCGGAGTTTGCGTTGCCCCAGCTGTTTGGGGGCGAGTGATCGGGATTTCGTTCTCTTTCAAGTGCGCAGTCAGAGTTCAGACAGGACCGGCGACGACGATGGGGAAGGTATTCCGGCGATTTGTGCAAGATGTATTCAGATATCCGGACTCAGCTTGTCCGAAATCCATTTCGCTGGCCAAGCGGATGCTATACAATCCCTTCTCCGGTGAGATTGAGGCGCTGGAGAAACGAAAGCGGAGGCTGACCATGGAAGTGGAGTTCACCGCGAGAAACGTTACGGTCCCTAAGGCCCTTCGCGCGCAGGCAGCGGAGGGATTGGAGCGAGTTGCCCGCATTCTGGGCAAAACCGCGCGCGCCAGTGTCACATTTCGCGCGCAGAGGCATTTGCAGATCGCAGAACTGACTGTGAAGGCGAGAACGCAGTCGATCGAGGCCGCCGGCAAGGCTGACTCGCTTGAAGCGGCCTTGCGCATTGCAATTCAGCACGCGGAAAACCAGGCGTTGCGGTATCGCGACAGGCAGTTTGAGAGGAAGAGACTGCCGAAGATGGAAAAGGTGGTAACTGCGCCGCCTGTTGCGCATCCCAAGCGCGGCGCGCAGCCGGATGTAACGAGTGACAACGGCAAGCTGACGCGCGCGAAGGTGAAGGCTGCGATTGCCGTTCATTCCTTCCCCGTGAGCACCGCGGTTGTTGAGCCCCACATACTTTCGAGCGGCGCCGCGGTTGCCATGAAGCCCATGAGCATTGAAGAGGCGGTGAAGGATGCCGAGTTCCGCGATCGCGATCTTTTAATATTCCGTAATCGATCTGGAGATCTTTTCGTTTTGCATCGCAGGCGCGACGGGCAAATGGAACTCGTGGAGGTCCCCTAGAGCCGGATTGATACCTTTGTGATGCGGGTCTCCTTGTGCGGCGGGCATCCGCCACCGCGAATCGGTGTACGATGAGCGCATGGTCACCCGAAGATCAGGCGCCCGCAGGCGAGACAGCCAGGTAAATTCAAACGGCAAAGCCGGTCGCAGGCCGACAAAGGAACTGGTGATTCTCACCGGCATCTCGGGCGCCGGCAAGGCAACAGCGCTGAAGACATTCGAGGACCTGGATTATCGGGCGGTAGACAATCTTCCGCTGGAACTCCTGCTGGAGTTCGCAGGGCTTGTTGCGAAGTCCCCTGAGATCGAGCGCGCCGCGGTGGTCGTCGATATTCGAGAGGGTCAGACGTTCGATCGCCTTCCCGACATTGTCAAGCGGATCAAGCAAGTGCTGCCGACGCGCGTTGTGTTTCTCGATGCGCAGGACCCGGTCCTGGTGCGGCGATACTCCGAAACACGCAGGCCGCATCCCCTGAAGCGATCGGAGACGGTTTCGCGATCGATCGTGGAGGAGCGCCAACTGCTCGACGCGGTGCGCAATGTTGCAGACACGCTCATCGATACGTCCACGTTCAATGTGCACGAACTTCGCGCACATCTGCTAAAGAGGTTTGGACGTGAAGCGGAGACGAGCCAGCTGTTGGTTTCGTGTCTCAGCTTCGGATTCAAGAATGGTGTGCCACTGGATGCGGATCTTGTGTTCGATGTGCGGTTTCTTCCCAATCCTCATTTTATTCCGGAGTTCCAGGCCAAGACCGGCAAGGATCCGAAGGTGGCTGCATACGTCAAAAGCTTTCCGCAGACCGAGGAGTTCCTCAGCAAGGTTACTGACCTGATGCTCTACCTGCTGCCGAACTACATCAAGGAAGGGAAGAGCTACCTGACAGTGGGGTTTGGCTGCACGGGCGGCCAGCATCGCAGCGTGATGATGGCGGAAGAAATGGCGAAGCGTCTCGTAAAGGCCGGGTACCAGGTGAAAGCGGTTCACCGGGATATCCCGAGATAGGCCGGCCGTTATTGCTGTTTTCGGCTTGCGGGAAGATCATCGAGCCAGCGCGCAAGCGCGAGATTGAAGTTGTCTCTGGCATCCGGCGCATCGGTCAGCCGCACAACTGATTTGCGCGCCTTCACCACCCGATAAGCGGAAGGCAGATCCTCCTGCGGATTCAAGGTGCGGGCCGGAGTCCAGTAGAGCCACAGTGAGGGAATCAGAAGATTCGCGGCGGGCGCGTCTGCATCCCAGCGGTCGCGCACGAGGATGTGGGCAGGGACAAGATGCGCACGTGGGTCGCGGAAGATCGCACCGACCGGATTTTCGAGCGGGTTTTCGAGTATCACGCCGGCGAACTCGGGGTGAGCGGCCGCCACCTGAAGCGCGAGGTTCGCGCCGAGGTCTTTGCCGGCAACCACGATTGAAGATGCGGAGATATGGCGCGTGTCGGTCAGATAGACAATGGCCGATTCGACGTCTTCGCGCATCCTGGCCTCGCTGGGATGTATGAAGTGGCTCTGGCCGTACCCGCGATAGTCGAAGGCGAATACGTCGAGGTTTGCAGCACGTATGCGAGAGAGGTCATCGACGGCATCGCCGAGGTTGCCGGTTGCACCATGAAGATAGAGCATCGTGAACCGGGCCTGACTCACAGCGGGAATCCACCAGCCTTGCAATTGCGGTACCCCGGCGGAAGTGTCGGCGAATTGGATCGCATCGAACGGGAGGCCCACGCTCGCTGGCGTACGGGTGACGGCTGAGGCAGGGTGATAGAGCAACTGCCAGCTGCCCTGCCAGAACAGGAGGCAGAGCGTAAGCCAGGCGCAGACAGCCGCGATGGCGAGCAGCAACGCAATCGCCCCGATCAGCCACCGGGCTGATACGACAGGCGCAGACGAGGGCCTGTGCACGATGGATGCCTGCGCACGACTGGGAACCGAAGCGTCGTGCGGCCGGGAACTCCTCTTTCGGGGGGACGGTTTGCTCATTTGCGTTGTGCTTCAGGCAGAAAGCACATTAGTATCCTAAATTGCACGGTCCGTGCGAATGAGCTTGACGCGGCAGACTGGACCGTTTCGCGCGAAGGGATGGAGGTCAATTGTCTCAGTTAGTGCGTATCTGTTCGCAGGCCGACCTGCCTCCGGCGGGCGAGGTTCGCGAATTTCTGGTGGGCGACCATCCATTCTGTGTCGCCAATGTCGACGGGACCATCGCTGTGCTCGACGGAGTGTGTCCGCATGAGGAGGGGCCGCTGGGTGAAGGCACGATCGAAGGTTGCCGTGTCGTTTGCCCATGGCACTCCTACGCGTTCGACATTCAGACGGGTGTGGCAGAGCAGGACCCGGAGTTGAAGGCAAAGGTCTTCGAGTCCATGGTGGAGGACGGCGAGCTGCGCGCAAAGATATAGAGATCACCGTTCGCTAGACGATCCGCCGAACACCAGGCAACCGCACAAGGGGATCTGCAACAAGCCAGCAGGCTATGCAACTCAGCACACCGGTCACGCCGAACTTGAGAAGCGCGGGAGCGGACCACGCATGAAGTAAGAGCGCGATGCCGACCAGCACGGGCGGATGGATGATATAGACCGCGTAAGCACGGCGGCCAATCCATGACCACAGCTGCGACGGTTGATTCATCCAATTACGGAAAATCACCAGCCAGGCGGCAATCAGGCCCCACGCAACGAAGGGTTCCCAGAATGCGTAGAGAACAGAAGGCCATGTGAATCCGCCGCCAAAGCTTGCCTTTCCCGGGCCATACTGTGCGTTGGCGACGGCGATGCCGATGGGCAGGCAGGGCCATGCAATGACCAGCGCGATGAGCCATGGCCAGGCGTTTCTCCACCCGAGTTGCCGCAACCAGTCGTAGCGCCATGCCGCGATGCCAATGGCAAAAAGAAAGGTGTAGCTCGAAAAATATCCAAGCTGCAGGCCGAAGACGTTGACTCCCGACGGCACGAATTGACGGATGGCAAGCGCGGCGGCGCCGACGCCGAATGCGCAGATGAGCCACCAGCCAGCTCTGGGAACCGGTCTGACATCCCGCTTTGCGACCGCGAGCGGCGCTCCGAACCATCTCCGCCAAATGCAGTAGCCGAGACTGAAGAGGAGCAGCGCCTGCGCGAACCAGAGCGGACCGTTGCCGATAATCCTGTGCTGCCAGTGAAAAGCGATGGCCGGCCAAAAACTGAATCCCTTCGCTGCGGCGACCAGCGCATCTGTGAACGGGTTGAGCAACAGAATGAATGCGAGAAGAGGAATGCCGAGGCGAAGAAAACGGTCGCCAATGAATTTCGCGTAGCCTTTGCGCTCGAGTGATCCCGGCATGAAGTAGCCCGCGAGCAGGAAGAAGAAGCCCATGAAGTACGCCTGGTTGGTGGCGCAGAACATGGTGAGAATCATGCTCGAGGTTGAACCCGAGGGATGGAGTTCGTTGTAGAACCAGCCGCCAATCGCTCCGTAGGTGATCGCCGTATGATGCAGGATCACAAACGCGGTCATGATGCTCCGAAGGCGGTCGATGTAGAGGTCGCGCGACGGAGCATCGACGGAGCGAGCGCTCGAGCGCTCAACGATTGCGGCTGGTGCGGACTCCATGATTCCTGGCATGAATCATGATACGAGAAGCTGTCGGCTTGGGTTCCGAGAAGAGATCTGCTCGGGTCTCATCCGTCACAACGGACGAGACCCGGGCCCACCCAGGATGGTGGAAGCTGGGACTTAGTACTTCACGATGGCGGTGAAGGAGTCGGGCTTGAGGCTGGCGCCGCCGACGAGCGCGCCGTCGATCTCTTCCTGGCCGCAGAGAGCTGTCGCGTTGTCAGGCTTCACGCTGCCGCCGTAGAGGATGCGCATCTTTGTGGCGACATCGGAGCCCAGCAGCTTTGCAACTTCAGCGCGGATGATTTTGTGCGCTTCAACAGCCATCTCGGGTGTGGCGGTCTTTCCGGTGCCGATGGCCCAGACGGGTTCGTATGCGATGACGATGGGTGCCGCTGCTAAAGGGGTGATCCCGGCGAATGCGCCGGTCACCTGTTTCTTCAACACGTCTGCAGTCTTGCCGGATTCGCGCTCTTCGAGGACTTCGCCGATGCAGACGACGGGGACGATGCCGTGCTTGAGCGCGGTGTGCAGCTTCTTGTTGACGATCTCGTCGTTTTCGGCAAAATACTGGCGGCGCTCGGAGTGGCCAATCAAAGTGTGCGTTCCGCCGACGGCCTTAAGCTGTCCGATCGAGGTCTCGCCGGTGTAGGCGCCCTCTTCGGCGAAGTGAATGTTCTGCGCGCCGACGGCAACGTTGGAGCCCTTTGCAGCGGCGATGACCGTGGGCAGCAACACCGGAGATGGAAAAAGAGCAATCTCATCGCGGTCGTGGCCGGCAACGAGCGGCAAAAGCGCATCGACAAACGCCTTGGCTTCGGCAGGCGTCTTGAACATCTTCCAATTGGCGGCAATCAGCTTTTTGCGTGACATTGTACAAGGTTCCTCACGTCGATTCTATCGGACGGAGTTGTCACTGCCGGGTGATGAAGAGCACAGGGAGTAGGGAATCGGGAGTAAAGAGCAAGAACAAGGGACCAGAGAACAGGGAACACTAATGCAGATGCACCGATTCTGACTGCAGGCGGTGCGCCTGCAGTCAGAATGTGCAAGCTGCGAAATCAGTGGAACCGCGTGTGCAGGTGCAGGTCGCGATTCGCACTCGGCTTCTGTCTCATCGCGAGCGCGCTTGCCATGAAAGACGCACCCACCACTGCGACGACGAGGAGCAGGGCCGGTAACACATAGAGCAACGTGGAGAAACGTGCTTCGAGAATGTACGGGAGGGTTCCAAGAACGTTGCTCGAAACCAGCCAGACAATGCCGACAATCAAGCCAATTCCGCCAATAGACAGGAGCGCCGCTCCGATAACAATCAGAATCTGACGAGTCATCGGGTCACCCTCGAGAGAAGCCGCTTGCGGCTTTAACTCGCAGCGGCATCTCTGCAGCTACGAGGAGATTATGGCTCCGTTCCGGCGTTGATACAAGTGATGCAGCATACCCTTCCTCTACGGGCCAAGGGCGGTCGCAACTCTAAGCAGTTCAAAGAGAAAGGACCACTGACTCGCCGCCTACAGGCTCGGGATTCAGTGGTCCCTTGTGGGTGTTCCGGACTACTTGTTGGTCAGCGCTTCCACGCCGGGCAGCTTTTTGCCTTCGAGGAACTCGAGGCTTGCGCCGCCGCCGGTGGAGATGTGCGTGACCTGATCGGCATAGCCGGCCTTGTTGATCGCCGAAACGGAGTCGCCGCCGCCGATGATGGAGGTGGCTCCCTTGTTCATGGCGACTGCCTTGGCGATGGCATTTGTGCCGACGGCAAAGCGCGGGAACTCGAAGACGCCTGCCGGACCGTTCCAGACGATGGTCTTTGCGGCTGCGACAACCTTTTCAATTGCCGCGACGGACCTGGGGCCGATGTCGAGACCCTGCCAGTCGGCAGGGAAGTCCTTGTTGGTATCCCAGGGCTGCGTTTTCGCGTCTTCGGCGAACTTGTCGGCAAGCACGTTGTCGACAGGAAGCAGCAGGTTGACGCCCTTGGCCTTCGCCTTGGTGAGCGCGTCCTTGGCCATGTCGATTTTGTCTTCCTCGACGAGCGACTTGCCGGTGGCGACGCCGAGCGCGCGCTGGAAGGTGTAGGCCATGCCGCCGACGATGACGAGCGTGTCGACCTTGTCGAGCAGGTTGTCGATCACGTCGATCTTGCCGGAGATCTTGGAGCCGCCGATGATGGCGACGAACGGCTTCTCGGGCGACTCGAGCGCTTTGCTGAGGTAAGTGATTTCCTTTTCCATCAGCAGGCCGGCAACGGCAGGCTTCAGGTAGTGCGTGATGCCCTCGGTCGATGCGTGAGCCCGGTGCGCAGAGCCGAAGGCGTCGTTTACATAGACCTCGGCCAGAGAGGCGAGCGCCTTGGAGAATGCGGGATCGTTCGCTTCCTCTTCTGCGTGGTAGCGCAGGTTCTCGAGCAACAGCACCTGGCCCGATTCGAGCTGGCGCGCCATCTCTTCCGCCACTTCACCGACGCAGTCGGGTGAGAAGGCGACGTTAACGGAGTCGCCAACTTTCTTGTCGAGGAGTTCGCGCAGGCGATCGACGGCGGGTCGCAACGAGTATTTCGGATTCGGCTTACCCTTGGGGCGGCCGAGGTGCGAGGCAAGAATCACTTTGGCGCGGTGCCTGAGGGCATACTCGATGGTGGGCAGGGTGGCGACAATACGCGTGTCGTCGGTGATCGTGGAGCCGTCCTCGGTGAGCGGTACATTAAAGTCGACGCGGATGAACACGCGCTTATTGGCAAGATCTATGTCGCGAATGGAGAGCTTGGACATGGTGAACCTTTCAGTAGTCAGTGAACAGTGTTCAGTGGTCAGAAATCACGGCGTCCATCTCGATCTCGATGCGCCAGGCTGGATTAAGCAGTTTTGCCACGACGACCATCGTCGCGGCAGGTCGAACACTGCCGAAGTATTCGCCGTGAATGCGCCCGACGACCTCCCAGTCTTCAACGTGCGTAAGGTACATACGCGTGCGGACAACGTCTGCAAACGTGGCGCCCGCATCGGCAAGCGCCTTCTCTGCAATGGAAAAGATGCGTCGCGTCTGGCCTGCGGCATCTTCGTTGTCGGCGCCAACGGGGCCTGTTCCGGCAAGATGCACCGTGTCGCCCACGCGCACCGCGCGCGAGAAGCCGATGATGGGTTCGTAAGGAGATCCGCCGCTGATGTTCTGGCGCATAGGTTTCTTGAGGGATCAGGTTTTAGCGATCAGGGTCAGTGAAAAAGGACCAGGGGCCGGGGCCAGAGATAATTGAACCTGACCCCTGTTCCCTGAACCCTGTGCTTAGAGGCCCTTCTTGGCCAGGAAGCCGATGAGGTCGACGACGCGGTTCGAATAGCCCCACTCGTTGTCGTACCAGCTCAGCACCTTGACGCTCTTGCCGACGACCTTGGTGAGAGGAGCGTCGACGATCGAGCTGCGCTTGTCGCCCTTGAAGTCGGAGCTGACAAGCAAGTTCTCGTCGTAGCCGAGAATACCTTTCAGCTCGCCTTCCGAGGCCTTCTTGAGCGCCGCGTTGACGGCCTTGGCATCGGTCTCCTTCTCACTGATGAAGGTGAGGTCGACGATCGAGACGTTGGGCGTTGGGACGCGGATGGCGAAGCCGTCGAGCTTGCCGGCGGTCTCAGGAATGACCAGCTTGAGAGCCTTGGCGGCGCCGGTTGAGCTGGGAATCATGCTAAGGGCGGCAGCGCGCGCACGGCGCAGGTCCTTGTGCGGGAAGTCGAGGATGACCTGATCGTTGGTGTAGCTGTGAATCGTGGTCATGATGCCGCTGACGAGACCGAATTCCTTGATCAGCACTTTCACAACAGGTGCAAGGCAGTTGGTTGTGCAGCTCGCGTTCGAGATGACATGGTGCTTGGCCGGATCGTACTTGTTCTCATTGACGCCCAGAACGAGGGTGATGTCTTCGTTGGTGGCGGGGGCGGAGATGATGACCTTCTTCACGGTCGGGCCCAGGTGCGCGTTTGCCTTGGTTGCGTCAGTGAATTTGCCCGTGGATTCAATGACCACCTGTGCGCCTACATCCGCCCAGGGAAGCTTCGCCGGATCCTTCTCGGCGTAGACCTTGATCTTCTTTCCGTCAACGGAGATGAAGTCTTCGCCAGCCTTGATCTCGTTGGGGATGTTCCCCAGGATCGAGTCGTACTTGAGCAGATGGGCGAGGGTCGCTGGGCTGGTCAAGTCGTTCACAGCAACAAAATCAAGCTCGGGATTGCCGAGAGCGGCGCGCAATACGTTGCGGCCAATCCGGCCGAAGCCGTTAATGCCAACCTTTACTGCCATGGATGTTCTCCTTCGTGGTGAATAAATCTGGGGGTTTTAGCGAATGGCGTTCGGCGGGAGACGACCGTGATGCGGATAAATCCACCAAACTCATGATGCTAACACCGTTGTCGACGGGAACAAAATTGCACCTGCTGAGCCGCGTCCCCGTACCAAAATGCGCTCAACGCTATTTTGCTTGTGCGAAAGCAGGACTGTATGTGACGGATCGCACGTTATTTGCAGGGGCTCGCATAAGTGTGTTATCCCGTTATCAAAGGTGCTGAAAGTGGCATGAGAAAACGTTCCAGACGCAGCGCAAATAATTCGGAATCGACAGGCAAAATCGGACAGGAAATCCCATCAAATCAACCGCGCCCGCTGGTGCCGCTGTACCCGGAGGATGTCCCCTCCGCAGGAGGTCGAGGCCCGGGCAAGCAGGCCTCAACCCAGGAGTCGCACGGTAGCCGCCCGGCACAGCCAAGGCATTCTGCGGGGCAGGAGCGAGCGCATCGGCAGCAATGGGACGAGCCGGCGGAATCGGGGCGGCTCGAGATGGAGACGCAGCCGGAATTGCCCTCCATGCCGCCGCCGGAGGTGCAGCCCGCCGAGCGTTCGCCACAGGCCCCCAAAGGCTACGTGGTGCTCGCGATCGGATTGCCGGGATCGGGAAAGACGACGTGGTTTCGCCGGCGCGGAGTGACGCCCCTTTCGAGCGATCTGTTGCGCAACATCCTCTTTGACGACGTGGAGGAGCAACGCTATCAGGGGCTGGTTTTTTCGACTCTGCGGTCGCTTCTGAGGGCGAGGCTGATCGCCAAGATGCCGTGGAATTACGTGGATGCAACCAACCTTTCGGTTCACGAGCGGCGCCAGTGGATCAAGATGGCTAAAAGCTTTGGATATGAGGTCCACGGCGTGTTTTTTGATGTGCCACTTGAGGTTTGTCTGGAGCGCAACCGCTCACGCGACCGCATGGTGGCTGAGGAGGTAATGCGCCGAATGGCCGAGAAGCTGAAACCCCCGGTCTTCGAAGAGGGATTCGCGAAGATCACGGTGGTGCGAGTAAAAAGCGCAGGCTAGCGGGCAAGATGGTTCATCATTGGATAGACGTCAGCTCTTCATGTCTTCTGAGTTTGATACTGCCGGTTGCGCTGATCGCCAGCGGTCAGCAGTTCGCCAGCCCCAGTACTGTTGAGGCAGCCGGGGGGCAAAGCCAAGTGCGGCCCGCCACGAGCCCTGAGCCGAGTTTGCAGGAGCAATCGTGCCAGGCGTTTGTGCAAAAGTTTTATGACTGGTATTGGAATCAGTTTGCAGACAGGGCAGACGATTCCAATTTTGACGTGAGCCAACTGCATGTATATGACGACGCGCTGCAAGTGAAACCTCCGGTTCTAAGTCGTCAACTGGTTCTGTTGTTCAAGAAAGACAGGGAGTGCAACAAGAGAGAACAGGGCATCTGCAATCTGGACTTCGATCCGTTTCTAAACTCCCAGGACGCGCGTGGAAAGTACTTGGTAAATCGGGTGACTCTCGCCAATGACAGGTGCCTGGCTACCATTGAAAATGGCCACGAGGTCACCGAACTCGTGAAATCCGGCTCATCTTGGAGATTCGTCAATTTTCACTACAGCTTTCTCTCTGAAGACGGAAGGAAAATGTCTCCGGATGACGATTTAGTTCGTATCCTCAGTCAGTGATCGACAGCCCCCCTACACCTCAGGAGCCTTCCCGATGAGCACTCCCGCTACTCAAGCTCCCTACATTGAGCCCTGGTTGCGCGGCACCCACAGCGATGTTCCCGCCGTTGGGCGAGGCGTGCTGCATGCGTTCGATCTGGCGCTCGACGACCTCACGAAGTGGACCGAAGGCTTGACCGATCTTGAAGTCCAC
>Ga0335071_10006454_pt1 | contig 12105 bp, 11 predicted proteins | sample Lox_Sample_15_FD_206724 | JGI IMG/M metagenome (GOLD analysis project Ga0335071, IMG submission 206724) | Soil microbial communities from Loxahatchee National Wildlife Refuge, Florida, United States - Lox_Sample_1.5 | ecosystem: Environmental > Terrestrial > Soil > Wetlands | place: USA...
CGTGGTGAATAAAAAGCCGTGCCCTCCGTGGTGCCTCCGTGCGCCCTGTGGTTAATCGGGCAATATGGAGGTGGTGACGTCCATGAGCTTTTCAGGCGGGCACTCGATCATGCCCAGGGATGCCACGGCGCCGATGATGCCCCGGGGCCCAGTGATCTCGTAGGTCCTTACCCGAGACTTTTTGGCGGCCGCCAGCGCCTCCTCGGCGGTCACGATGCCATTACGGGCTTTCCTCGTGAAGCTCAAAAGCTCCGGGCAGCTCTTCAGGCCGATCTTGACGGCCATGCCGGTGTTATCCGAATGCGTCTGTGCCCGCAGGTATTCGACTGCCTTTTCGATGACGGATTCGACCAGCTCCTTTTTAACGGCCAGCTCAATATAGCTCACCGCGTTACCGGCCGTCTTGATGGGGACGTCCGGGTATAAGAAGCCCACGTTATGGGATATTCGGCGCACGCCCTCGATCGACGTCAGCAGGTCCAGCAGCGACAGGGTCAGCGCGAAGGTCGCCCCCGATTCGGCGTCGTCCGTGTCATCTACGGCGATGGCCAGGTGCGTCAGCGCCTCCGTGACGACGATGCCCTCGGTGTAGTTGCCTTTTTTCGTATATTTTATTTCTAGCACGCCGTCGGCGCTCTCCATCATCTCGGTGAGGGAGTATGCCGGGCCGCCGAACGTGCGGATATACTGGTATACCAGGCCGTCGCTCACCGCCACCTTCTCCAGGTCGAGCGACTCGTTCTGCACACCGGCAACGAGTCCCGCTTTTACCTTCTGGCGAAGGATGAGGCCGTTCTTCCGCACCCGTGGATTACCGATGGCGTACATGTACTCGCAGAAGGCGATACAGCCCTCGCTCCGGCATTCGTGGAAGATCTCGACGATATCGCCGTCCACAGTCGTGAAGATCCGCCTGCACGCCGACGTGGGAAGGCTCCTGACCCGCCGCATGGCATATTTCGCCCGCCTGCGGCCGGCGCGCTCCTGGAGCACGCTGATGCAGCCGTCGTCCACGAAGCGGTTCACCCAGTCCTGGATGGTGCTCCGGGGCATGCCGGTGGCGCCGGACAGGTCGTAGACGTCAAAAAAGCCCTTCTCCCGACTGATCTTCTCGATGAGGCCTAGCAATTCTTTGCGTTTTTCCAGGGACTTGAGCATGGGCGATGCACGATATTTAGTTGCAAGTAAAAGATGAAATAGCTTATGTGAGCGTCCTCGCGATCATCTCGACCGCATCCGCTAGCGTATCGACCTCTTCCTTCGTGCTGTAGCAGCCGAAGGAGGCGCGCGCGGCGCCGGTGATGCACAGCCTGGCCAGCGCCGTCTGGGCGCACAGGGCGCCGCTGCGGACGCAGATCTTCTTAGTCTCATCCAGTATCATGGCCACGTCGTGGGAGTTCATGTTCTTCACGTTAAAGGAGACCAGCGAGCCCCGGTGTTCAGGGCCGTAGACATCGACGCCCGGGACCTCCGCCAGCCGCCTCGCACAGTATTGCGCCAGCCCGGACAGGTGTGACTCGATGTTCCCGACGCCCAGCTCCTCCACGTACTTTACGGCCCGCCCCAGGCCGATGACTCCCGGGATATTGGGCGTGCCATACTCGAAGCGCGAGGGGATGTCGTCGAAGCTGAAGCCGCTCAGTGTGACGGTATTGACGGTGCCGCCTCCCACGAAAACCGGCGTCAGCTCCTCGGGGCGCTTCAAGTACAGGATGCCCGTGCCCTGGGGGCCGAGCAGGCCCTTGTGGCCCGGAGCACAGATGAAATCTATGTCGGAGGCCTTGAAGCCATACTGCATCTCGCCCAGCGACTGGGCCGCATCGAGCAGGAGCTTAACGCCGTGCTTTTTTGCGATCCTCATGATGGCCGGCACGTCCTGGACGGCGCTAAAAAAGTTAGAGATGTGGCCGATGGCGATGAGTTTCGTATTTTCGGTTATGGCGGCCTCTACGGAGTCCGCGGAGATGACGCCCTTATCGTCAGTATCGACGACCGTCATAGTAACGCCCTTATCGCTCAGCCTCTGCCATGGTAATAGATTACTATGATGCTCGGAGACCGACGTGATGACGTGGTCGCCTTTTTTCCACGGCAGGCCGTATGCGACCATGTTGACGCTCTCCGTCGTGTTCCTGGTGAAGATGGTGTTGCGAGGAAGGACTCCCATGAACCCGGCGACGGCTTCCCTGGCATCCTCGTACTTCTCCGTGGTCTCTCGAGATAGCCTGTGGGCGCCCCGGCCATATGGGCCGCAGTACTCGAGGAAATACTCGTCCATGGCCCGCACGACCTGCACGGGCTTCTGGCTCGTGGCCGCGCTGTCGAGATAGATGACCTTCTTCAGCACTGGAAAATCTTCCCTGATCCGATGGACGTCGTACATGGCGCTCCTCCGCTAGCGTATAGCCCGCCGCAGGTATTAAAACTTGCTTGCCCTGTTGAATTAAGAATATATAAGGAACTTTTCTGCCATAAGCCCGCCGAGAAATACAAGCCTACGAAGTATCCAGGTCCGCGAAGCCGGTTAAGTCCGCAAAGACGGTTGGTGCGCGAAGGACGCGAAGATGGACCTAAGCCTCTTGAAGATTGGGATAGGCTCGATAACAAAACAGAACGATAATTCATAGAAATTATTTAAGAAAGTCTTCACGGGCTTAAAAGTCAGATATCACCCGCCAGAAACGACTCGCATGACCTCTATGCGGGCCGGCCTGACCTGCTCGTCGAACGCGACTGGCACGCCGTCCCTGAAGACGACCACCGTCTCGGGGTTGACCCTTAAAAAGGAGAGAAGGTCGAAGTAAGTCGCGCCGTCGGGAAGCTCTACGTCCCGGCTGCTTACCTCGCCTTCAAAAAGCTTTACGGTGAACTTCACGCCTCAAACGCCCTCTTTGGGCCCGATAATGCGGGACTCGGCCTCGCCCTCTTCAAAGGGCGCAGTCTCTTTTTCGTATTCCTTGTTTAATTTTTCCAGGTCTGTCAGCCCCTCGACGTTCTTATCCAGGAGCTTCCGGTCCTTTTCCTCTTCTTTCTTTGTGCCTTTCCTTTCGATGTTCCGCTTTCTGAACTTGTTAGGCATCGGGTATCACTATGATTATATGGGACGACACAAGATATAAATACTCCCGGCATATAAATTGGGGAGCGCGTCAGGTATCCCGTAAAGTCGATACCGGGCGTTTTCCGAGAATGCCGAGGTACTCTAACGGTAAGGGACTGGTCTCGAAAACCAGCGGTCGAAAGGCCTTAGGAGTTCAAGTCTCCTCCTCGGCGCTTTGATATGGGGCACATACATGCCATTGCCGCCCAAAATGCCTCGACGACCACGTTGTTAAAAAACACATAAGACTTATTCAATAATTGCTTTTATCGCTCGTTTTCTATTTGAATGAAAATGATCTTTTTATTATTGTATGGACCAAGCCGAAAGCTTACGCAAGTTCTACTCGGGTTTTGCTGGGAAATATGACCTGTTCATGCCATGGGAGCAGCGCATACTAAGAGAAAGGCGATTTTTTAAATATATGCTGGATACCTACAATGTCAATTCTGTGCTGGACTGCTTTTGCGGCACGGGGTTCCATCTGGCGATGCTGTCCGAGATGGGGTATGACGTGGAGGGCATCGATATTTCGCCCGATATGGTGAATAAGGCGAGGGAGAACCTGAAGGCCAGGGGTCTCGAGCCGATGATCGCTCTAGGCGACGTGAAAGCAATTAACACGAAAAAAAAGTATGACTGCGTGCTCTCGATGGGAAACTCGCTGCCGCACGAGTTCGGTGACGACAACATCCTGAAGGCGCTGAAAAGCATGCACGATGCGCTCAACCCGGGCGGGATATGCATCGTTCATATCGAGAACTTCGACCGCCTCTACGAGGACCGCGAGCTGTTCATACCATCCAGGCACCGCCGGGACGATACGGGCAGTGATATATTCATCTTCGCCATCGAATACTATGAGGGAAGGGTCGTCTTCAACATCCTCTCGGTCATCGAGCGGGGAGGCCTGCCGAAGTTCGCAGTCGACACCGTTGAATACTACCCCATCAAAGCTGGTAGGCTACGGGAACTGATAAATGAGACAGGATTCGGGGAGATAAGGTGCTACGAGGACTTCAGGATGTCGCCCCCGGGTAGGGATAGGACGTACGATATTATAATGGTGGCAAAAAAGGACGATAATAAGTAATTACGATTTATCCTTAAGCGATAGTTCGCCAGGCGGACAAAAGCAAACAATTATATCATGTTGCGGAATCTACTGGATTGATAATATGGAGAGCTCCCTCAAGGACATTGAAGCCGTGCTGGAGAAGCGGGCGTCCATGATCAACAATCGGCTGAGCGTACTTGCCTATGTGATCGAGCCGGCATCGCTGTCCGAAGTGGTCAGGTACTCGCTGTCGCAGAAGGGAAAGCGCATCCGCTCGACGGTCCTCACGCTGTGCTGCGAGGCCGTGGGCGGGGAACTGGAGCGGGCGATGGCGCCTGCGATGGCGGTGGAGCTGCTCCATAACACGTCGCTCGTGCTGGACGATATCATCGATATGTCGGATATACGGCGGGGAAAAGCGACCATCAACAACCGCTGGGGGAACGAAATGGCGCTCATCGCCTGCGACGTGATGCTCTCTCTCGCTATACGCGAGATAACCCGCAGCGACCTGGGGCTCACGAAGCAGATGATCGACTGCGTTGCGAACTCGATGCTGAGGCTGGCCGAAGGGGAAGCCCTCGAGCTGGAAAAGAAGCAGTTCACGGTCGACGACTACTACCGGATCGCGGAGAAGAAGACTGCGTCGCTCTTCAGCGCGTCCGCGGAGTCCGGCGCGCTCGTCGGCAACGCGGACGTGAAGCACGTTGAAGCCCTGCGGGATTACGGCAGGCATCTAGGCCTGGCGTTCCAGGCACGGGACGATATTCTGGACTTCATCTCGAATACCGGGCAGATGGGGAAGCCAGCTTTTCTAGATCTGAGGATGAACCGGCCCACTCTGGTCATGATACTCGCCACGAACGACGGCCTGCCGAGGGAAAAAATGCTGGGGCTGGGCCGTGATGAGCTGCTCGCCGAGCTCGGTCCGTTCATTGAAAAGGCGGGCGATATCTCGAAAAAAGAAGCCGGGGACGCTAAACGTGCTCTCGATGCGATCCCTTCCGGACTGCCCCGTGACCGCCTCGAAGCGCTCTGCGACTACGTCGTGTCCAGGAAAAAGTAACGAACTTTTATTCATAATTATGAAATATTACTTTCTCGCCGCCCATAAGAAAGCTTTTTAAAAGAGGCAGATAATTGCATACGACAATGTGCGGCATTGGCGGCTTTATCGGCGATGATGCATTGCAAAGAACATGCGAGATCATGGATCTCATTAAGCACCGGGGTCCTGATGGAGAATGTATCTGGGACCATGGCGCCATATGCATGGGCCACGCCCACCTGAAGGTCACGGGAGACGCGGCGCAGCCATTAGCTTTTGACGACAGCGCGGTCACGTTTAACGGCGAGATCTACAACTTCGGCGACTTTGAGCCGGGCGATTCCGACACAGTGGCACTCGCCAGCATTCTCAGACAGGGGATCTCGGGTTTCCTGAAGTCGGCCGCGGCCATCGATGGCGAGTACGCCTTTGCGTATTTTGACGGCTCGAGCCTGGCGCTGGCGAGGGACCCGGTGGGTATCAAGCCCCTCTACTACGGGAAAAATGGGCAGGGATTTGGCTTCGCCTCGGAGAGAAAAGCGCTCATGCGCATCGGCATTAAAGACATCCGGGCCTTAGCGCCTGGACACGTATATCATAATGGCGAGGAGCGCCAGGCAGTCGGACTGCCACCCTGTGATCCGGTCATAGAAGATGAATCGGAGGCCGTAAAAGTCCTCGAGGATGCACTGACGGAGTCGATAAGGCGCCGGCGGCATAAAGATGCGGCGGTGGCGTTCTCGGGTGGCGTCGATTGCGCACTGATAGGCGCCATTTCCGGGCTTCCCATGTGCACCGTGGGCCTCAAAGATTCATATGATATCCGGGCCGCGAAGAAGTCCGCAAGCTTCATGGGTGCCGGGAAGAGGCATGTCGTCTACGAGTACGACGAGCATGACGTGGAAGAGGCGCTGCCCCGGGTCGTCTATGCGGTGGAGAGCGCCGATCCCGTGAAGATATCCATCGCTTTACCGTTATTTATTCTTGCGGAGAGGGCCCGCAGGGATGGCTATAGGGTATTATTGTCAGGGCAGGGCGCCGACGAGCTTTTCGGCGGCTACGCCCGCCACGAGGCCGCGGCAAGAGAGGGAAGGCTGGCGGAAGTGCTCTCCCGTGATCTGGAGCACATCGCGGAAGTGAACCTGGAAAGGGACGATGCGGCCACCATGGCCCACGGCGTCGAGCTGAGAGTCCCCTACCTTGGCCTGGGCGTCATAGGGGCGGCACAGCGCATGGTCCCGTCACTTAAAGTGCATTCCGACGGCAAGGATTATATACGCAAATATGTTCTTAGAAAAATGTCCGAGAAGTATCTCCCCCGGGAAGTCGCGTATGCGCCCAAGAAGGCCATACAATATGGCACAGGCACTCAAAAAACACTTGAGAGGCTGGCGTCGAAAAGAAACTTTAAGGGCATTCATGATCATCTACAGTCACTATACGGAGAACTACTATGGCCATAAGCGTGAAAGACGTCCAACACATCGCGAGCCTCGCCTGCGTCGAGCTAGATCAGGCGCAGCAGGAGCGCTTCGCCCAACAGTTCAACTCCATTCTGGAATATTTCAAAGAGCTCGACGGCCTCAATACCGAGGGCGTAGAGCCGACGTACCACGTCATTGGCCTCAATAACGTTTTCAGGGAGGACGAGGTATCCGAGTCACTGCCTCAGGAAGAGGCGCTAAAGAACGCTCCCAGGCATGAGAAGGGCTACTTTAAGGGCCCGAGGATCGTGTGAGCATGGCCCTCTACGAAGAGTCCGTCCACAAGACCTTCGACCGCATTAAGCATAGCAGGCTGAACGCCTACATCACGCTCGATAAGGAGAACGCGCTCGGAACGGCGAAGGGCGTGGACGATGGAAAGATCGCCGGGCGGCTGGCCGGCATGACGGTCGCCGTGAAGGACTGCATCACCACGAAAGGCCTGCTTACGACGTGCGGCTCGAAGATCCTGTCCGGGTACGTGCCGCCTTTTGACGCGGAAGTGGTGGCCCGCCTGAGGAACGAGGGCGCCGTCATCACGGGCAAGACTAATATGGACGAGTTCGCCATGGGGACCTCGACCGAGTCGAGCCATTATGGGCCGACGAAGAACCCCTGGGACATGACACGGGTGCCCGGCGGCTCGTCGGGCGGCAGCGGCGCCGCCGTGGCCGGGCTCGAGTGCCGTATGGCCCTCGGGACGGATACGGGCGGGTCGGTGCGATGCCCCGCGTCCTTCTGCGGCGTCGTAGGCATCAAGCCTACGTACGGCCTGGTATCCCGTTACGGCGTCATCGCTTACGCCAACTCCCTCGAGCAGGTGGGGCCGATGGCCAGGAACGTGAGCGATGCCGCACTACTTTTAGACGTCATCGCCGGCCATGACCCGAAGGACTCGACGTCCGTCCCGCACGACGCCCGCTATACCGATCATCTCGTCGACGACGTAAAAGGCCTGACCATCGGCGTCCCGAAGGAGTACTTCGGCGAAGGCACGGATATGAAAGTCGAAAAGGCCGTGTGGGACGCTATCATGACCCTCAACAGGCTGGGAGCCGACTACAAAGAAGTCTCGCTGCCCCACACGAAGTATGCCCTGTCCGCTTACTACATTATCGCGATGTGCGAGGCGTCCTCGAACCTGGCCAGGTTCGACGGCCTGCGCTACGGGCTGCGCACCGGGAAGGACGAGAACTGGCACGCCACCTTTTCGCGGATAAGGGCGGAAGGGTTCGGCGAAGAGGTCAAGCGCCGCATCATGCTGGGCACGTACGCCCTGTCGGAAGGCTACTATGGAAAATACTATTTAAAAGCCCTGAAGGTCAGGACGCTCATTAAAAAGGACTTCGAGAAGGCCTTTAAAGGCGTGGACGTCCTCGCGGCGCCCACGATGCCGTACCCGGCGTTCCGGATAGGCGAGCACCAGGACGACCCTCTCTCCATGTACATGGCCGACGTGGACACCGTGCCCGTGAACTTAGCGGGCGTGCCGTCGATATCGGTGCCGTGCGGCTTCGCCGGAAAACTGCCCATCGGCGTCCAGTTCATCGGCGGCTTCTTCGACGAGCCGATGATCATAAGGACCGCCCACACTTTCGAGCTGAACACGGATTTCCAGAAGCTGCCGGAGGGGTTCTAAATGGACGGCGAAGTCATCATAGGCCTGGAGGTCCACTGCCAGCTAAATAAGCTGAACAGTAAGCTATTCTGCGGCTGCTCCACGAGGCAGCAGGGACTGGAGCCGAACACGATGACGTGCCCGGTTTGCCTGGGGCTGCCCGGGGCGCTGCCGGTAATAAATAAAAAAGCCGTGGAGTACTCCATCATGGTGGGCCTGGCGCTGAACTGCGAGATCGCGGAGCACACGCAGTTCTATCGTAAGAATTACTATTATCCCGACCTGCCCAGGGGATTCCAGATCACCCAGTACGACTGGCCGATCGCCTCGAACGGCGTCCTCACGGTCGAATCGGACGGCGGGGACCGCGTTGTCAGAATACGGCGCGTCCACATGGAAGAGGACCCCGGACGTCTCGTCCACCAGGGCTCGATCGAGACGAGCAAGTTCGTGCTCGTGGACTATAACCGGAGCGGCATGCCGCTGCTCGAAGTGGTCACGGAGCCCGACCTGCGCTCGCCGAAAGAGGCGCGGCGTTTTATCAATAAGCTGCGCAACATCTTAGAGTATCTCGACGTCTTCGACGGCTCGCTGGAAGGGGCGTTGAGGGTTGACGCGAACGTGTCGCTCAAGGGCGGCGCGCGCGTCGAGATCAAGAACATCTCATCCTACAAAGGCGTGGAGCGCGCCCTGCTGTTCGAGATATCGCGGCAGCAGAACATGAAGAGGCGCGGCGTCAAAGTGACCCAGGAGACCCGGCACTACGACGACGAGCGCAACTGCACGATCACGCTGCGTACCAAAGAGCAGGCCGAGGAATACCGCTATTACCCGGAGCCCGACCTCGTCCCGCTGTCCGTGAAGGGCTGGGAGCCGCGTCTCAGGGAAAAGCTGCCCGAGCTCCCGGACGCCCGGCGGGAACGCTTTAAGAAAGAGTACGGCATATCGGATGACCACGCGAAGGTCATTACGTCCGAAATACGGGTCGCCAATTATTATGAGTGCGTCGCAGGGAAGTGCGAGCCCCGCCTGGCCGCGACCTGGGTGGCCGATTACCTGAAGGGCGAGCTGAACTACCGGGACATGGACATCAAGGACGCCTTCGATCCCGAGATGATGGTCTACATCATGGAGCAGCTTAAAAAGGGCGTCATTACGGATAAGGGCGCCGTCGAGCTAATGCGTGCCCTGCTGGACGAGGGCGGGCACCCGAAAGATATTATACTTGCGAGAAACCTTGCTAAGGTCGAGACGGATGTAACGAAGGCCGCCGTGACCGAGGTACTGAAGGAGAACAGGGAGGCCATCGGCGATTATCGGGCCGGGAAGGCCCAGGCGTTCAACTATCTGGTCGGCATGGTCATGAAGAAGACGAACGGACGCGCCGACCCGTCTGAAGTGAACCTGTTGTTAAGGGAGTTACTCGAATGCACCTGATCGTGACGGAGAAGAACATTACCGCCCGGAAGATCGCGCAATTACTGTTAGGCAGCGCGAAGGAGAGGAAGATCGACGGAGTCAGCGTATACGAAGGCGACGATACGGCCGTCGTAGGCCTGTCCGGGCACATCGTCAACATCGACTTCCCCGCCGAATACAATAACTGGCAGAACACGGCCCCGAAAGACCTGATATGGGCCAATACGGAGACGCGCTACACGCAGAAAAAGATCGCCACGGCGCTGAAAAAGCTGGCGAAGGACGCGTCCTACGTCACCATAGCGACCGACTTTGACCGGGAGGGCGAGCTTATCGGTGTCGAAGCGTATAACATCATCAGGGACGCGGCGCCGGCCGCGAAGTTCGACCGGGCGAGGTACAGCGCCATCACCCGGCCGGAGATCGAGCACGCGTTCGCTAACACCGTGCCGATCGACTTTAGCCTTGCCGCCGCCGGCGAGGCCCGCCAGAAGATCGACCTCGTCTGGGGCGCCGCCCTTACGCGATACATTTCACTGACCTGTGGCCGGCTGGGCAACAGCTTTCTGTCCGTGGGCCGGGTGCAGACCCCCCTCCTGGCGCTCGTCGTGGACCGGGAGAGGGATATCAAGGCATTCATCCCGACGCCCTACTGGGAACTCTACGCCACCTTTACGAACGGCGAAGAGTTCGTCGCCGGGCACATCGGCAACCGCTTCACGGAAAAGGCGAAGGCCGAGGACATCCGCGCGAGGCTTGGAAAGACTGGAAAGGTCGTGGACTATAAGAAAGAGCCCCGTGTCGAATACCCGCCCATACCGTTCTCGACCACGGAGTTCATCCGGGCGGCCGCGGGCATAGGGTTCAGCGCGGCCAACGCGATGCGCGTCGCCGAGAACCTGTACGTCAACGGCTGGATATCGTACCCGCGTACCGATAATACCGTTTATCCCGCGAGCTTAAACATAAGAGATCTCATCGAGCAGTTCGCCTCCGGCGAGTTCGGCAAATACGCCCAGCGATTACTGGAGCAGGGCACTTTCAAGCCGACCCGGGGCAAAAAGGAGACCACCGACCATCCGCCCATATACCCGGTCGCCAGCGCCCGGAAGTCCGAGCTGAAGGCCGACGAGTGGCGCGTCTACGAGCTCGTTGTCAGCCGGTTCTTCGCAACCCTGGCGCCGCCCGCGGAGTACGAGGTCCGCAGCGTCTGCGTCGACGTGAACGGAGAAAAGTTCAGGGCGAGCGGCTCTATGCTTTCGACGCCGGGATTCCGGCTGTATTATCCTTATGGCATGGGAAAGGATGAGGTCCTCCCCGAAATGGCCGTCGGGCATGAATTGAGCGTGAAGGACGTCACGCTGGATGAAAAGCTTACAAAGCCGCCCGGACGCTACGGCCAGGGCAAGCTGGTGAAGATGATGGAGGACCTGGGCCTGGGAACGAAATCGACCCGGCACGAGGCGATTCAAAAATTATACGCCCGCAACTACGTCCACGGCAACCCGCCCGTGCCCACGAACACGGCGTTCGCCGTCGTCGGAGCCCTGGAAAAGTATGCCGACCTCATCACCAAGCCCGACATGACCAGCCGGCTGGAATCGGACATGGACAGCATCGCCGAAGGCCGGATCAAAGAGGAAAGCGTCGTGCAGGAATCCCAGGGCATGCTGGAGACCATCTTCAACGACCTGGACAAGAACCATAAGGAGATCAGGGATGTCCTGTACGATGGCCTGCGGGAGGACAAGCGCATCGGCAAATGCCCGAGCTGTGGTAAGGACCTGATGGTGCGGAAGAGCAAGAAGGGAGGCCGCTTCATCGGATGCGACGGCTACCCTGACTGCAACTTTATACTGCCCCTTCCCAGGATGGGCACGATCATCGTCACGGAAAAGGCCTGTGAAAAGCACGGCCTCAGCCACATCAGGATCGCCAACGGCGGCTCGAAGCCGTGGGAACTCGGGTGCCCGCAGTGTAATTACGAGGAGTGGCAGAAGAAGAACGCCGAGAACAAAGTCACGCCGGTCAGCAAGTCTGCAGAGCCCGTTAAAAAGGCCGCCAGAAAGACGACGAAAAAGAAGACGGCTGCGGAAGTTAAAGGCGCTCCTTTAGTAAAAAGCTAAAGGCGCTCCAAAATTTTTATTATTTTATATTGATTATCGATTTGTTCCTGTGCAGTCCTGGCATCGGTTAAACCACAGAGCTCACAGAGCTTTTTTATAATTATTTGCTGTGTTGGATTACTCCTTTATTTTAAGCTTTTTAAGGGCACTGAGGGCACTATTTTCACCACGAAGGCACGATGGCACGGAGGCTCACAAAGTTTTCTTTTATAATTAAGTTAAAAAGATCACAAAGCCGGTTCATTGGCGATCA
>Ga0335071_10006455_pt1 | contig 12104 bp, 12 predicted proteins | sample Lox_Sample_15_FD_206724 | JGI IMG/M metagenome (GOLD analysis project Ga0335071, IMG submission 206724) | Soil microbial communities from Loxahatchee National Wildlife Refuge, Florida, United States - Lox_Sample_1.5 | ecosystem: Environmental > Terrestrial > Soil > Wetlands | place: USA...
GGTGGCTTTTTGAGAGATGTATAGAATAAATCCATGGCACGACAGCCCCGCTATACCGACGAGCACGCCAAAGCGGGTCTCGATTTTGCGTTTCCAGCGATCGAGACCTGGCAGAACCAGTTTCCCGGCTACGAGATCAGAATCGAGGACCCCGAGCTGACATCGGTCTGTCCTAAAACCGGCCTTCCCGACTTCGGAAGCCTGACCATCCGCTATATGCCCCGCAGCCGCTGCCTGGAGCTGAAATCGCTGAAGGAATACCTCTTCAGTTATCGGAATCTCGGGATCTTTCAGGAAAACATCGTCAACCAGGTACTGGAGGACGTGGTGAAAGCGTGCCGGCCCGTGTGGGCAGTGGTTCACGGCGAGTTCCGGCCCAGGGGCGGAATCTCCACCATCGTTGAAGCGCGCTGGCCCAGGCCGCGGAAGTAACGGACGAAATGGCAACCTCACTGAGGCCCTCACGCACGCGCTTCAGCCCGGCGCTGGGCACGTTCGTGCTGCTTCTGGCGCTGAATCTGCTCAACTACATCGACCGCTACATCCTCTCGGGAGAAGTTCATTCCGTTCAGCGGGAGTTTCACGCCACGGATGACCAGATGGGAGCGCTGGCGACAGCGTTTTTCTTCGTCTATATGCTGGCGGCGCCGGCCACCGGATGGCTGGGCGACCGCATGCGGCGCAAGCCGCTCATCATCGCCGGGGCGGTGCTGTGGAGTCTGGCCACGCTGGCTGCTGTCTGGGTACACAGCTACACGACGCTCTACATCCGCCAGGCCCTGGTAGGCATCGGCGAAGCGACATTCGGCATCTTTGCGCCCGCGGTCCTCTCGGATTTCTACCCGGAGCGCGAGCGCAATCGAGTCCTCTCCATCTTCTACGTTGCCATCCCGGTAGGCGCCGCACTGGGGTATCTCGCCGGCGGCGAGATGGGCTCCATCTGGGGCTGGCGGTCGCCGTTCTTTGTGTGTGCCCTGCCAGGCTTTGTCGTGGCTGCGCTCTACGGCTGGATTGGCCGTGAGCCGGAGCGCGGATCGAGCGACCGCGTCCTTCCCGACCTCAGCCGCACCACCTTCCGGGGCCTCTTTACGAATCCCGCCTTTCTCACCGCCACATTCGGTCTGGCCGCGCTCACCTTCGCCATGGGCGGCATCTCGTGGTGGGTGCCGGAATTCCTGCGCCGCTTTGCCGGGCTCTCCATGGGCGACGCGTCGCTGGCTGTAGGAGCCATCACCGTAATCGACGGCATCGCGGGAACCATTACCGGAGGCTGGATCGCGCAACTCTGGCTGCGCACCAATCACCGCGCGCTTTACCTGGTTTCATTCTGGAGCGTGCTGCTCACGCTTGCATTCGGCGCGGTGCTGTTCTTTGGCCCGCGCGCCTGGTCGCTGCCCATGCTTTTCGCCGCGGAGTTCTTCCTCTTCTGCAACACTGGCCCGCTGAACACCGCCATCGTCAACTCAGTATCCGCTCCGGTGCGCGCCACCGCCATCTCCATCAACCTGCTTTGTATTCATCTCTTCGGCGACACCTTCTCTCCGCAAATCATCGGCGCGATTTCCGACAAAACGAATTTGCGGGTGGGGATGGGAGCGACTTTGGTGATGCTGGCGGTCTCCTGCGTAATTCTCTTTGCCGGCGCGCGCTACGCGCCGTCGCTGGAGCAGGATTAGCCGTCTGCTGAAAGCGCCGGCATAATTGTCACCCCGCTCCCTCACACGCTGTCATCCTGAGCGCAGCGAGGAAGGATCTGCGGCATGACAAGCTGGGCCGGGCTGGTCTTGGCGTAGAGGCTCTTAATGCAATTCCAAAACCGCCTGCCGCCTTGAAGCCTGCTTCAAAAGCTCGATCAGAAGCCCCACGGAAGTCTCCCAGTTCATGCGTTTTTCAAACTCCGCATAGGCGTTTCCGGCAAAGCGCTCGTAGTCGTTCAGAATCAACTTTGCTTTTTCCGCAAAGAGCGTGCCGTCATCTTCGACAGCAAGGCGGAAGCCGTTTACACCATTGAGAACATAATCCGCCAAACCGCCGGTTTCGCAGGTCAATACCGGCAACCCGAAGGCGGCTGCCTCGGCCAGAACGATCGCGGAACACTCGGCACGGGAAGGAAGAATGAATATATCCGAGGTCCGGTACATCTCCACGATCTTCCGGTAACCCTCAGGTTGCTGTTTATCGAGAATCCCGACAACCTCGACGTAATGAGGGAGCGGCTCGGCCGGTTCATGACCGATGATCCGCAGCTTCGCGTCCGCGCCGGCCTGACGCAGTTGGCGGGCTGCCTCCACTGCCACCGCGCCACCTTTCCTCTGCCAGTCAAGGCCAACGAACAGAAGAGTACATTTCCCAGGCGAGGATTGGCGGCGTTCCCGAATCCATTTCAGGACTTCCTTTCCCCCGTGTTCGATGCGCAGATTCGGGCCATAGTGCAGCACCTTCACCCGTTCTGGCGAAGTAAGCTCTTTGGCCCCGCTTGCTGCCCACGTTGAGGAGTAGCAGGCGAACTTGCAGCGCTGGAGAGCGGCCTCCTCCTGCCTGCGCGCTGCCCTCCGAGTGCGCTCGCACCACCGTCCGGGGTAGTAGCCGTCCATGGCGTGGAAGATCGCATCGGTCCAAAAAACCGACGGAATGGATCTGTCCAGTCGAGAAACAGGAATCGATGAGGTGGAGAAAACCACGTCGAGGTTCTTTTGCCGGAACACCGGCTCAATCTGGGCAGCAAAGGAACGGAGGCTCCCCTCTTCTCGGCGCCAATCGTAATTTTCACCGGCGAGACGGCATCGAAGTTTCCACGGCAGATACTTCCATTTAGCCGCTGTCTTCAGGGGACTGATGAGTTCGACTTCGACATCGGGACTTCTGCGCAAGGCCTGAAGGATGCTGAGCGGCGTTCCGGACCAACTGCTTTGCAAGCATGCATCCTGGATTTCGACGAACCCGACCCTGAGTTTGCGTCCCATACGTCCTCTCGGGTCGATTCTAAATGCCGTGCTCTTGGGCCTCGGCAAGCAGTTCGTTATTTCGGGGGGAGCGTTTCCTGATCGCGCGTGTTCATGAAGGAGCGCCGCCCGCCCTGAGAGCGAAGATTCGGGTCGCTGACAGGCGGACGCTCCTGCTCGGCGTTGAAGTCTCGCGCCAGCAGCGGATTGGGCCGGAACTTCGGCGGGCCGCCGTTAAATTGGCGCAGATGGCTCAGAACAATGCCGGCGCGGCCGCGCATCGGTTGCACGATGCCGCGAATGCGAACGTCCATATCTTTGTACCGAGTCAGTTCGCCAACTTCTTCACGATCCTGCCAGAGGCTCACAATCGTGAAGCGGCACTGCTCGTCAGGAGTGTCGGGCGAGCAGACGTCAAGAAAACGGGTTCCGTCGGGCAACTGAACCACGTCGTAAATGTGCGCGCTTACGCAAATGTCCTTGCTGACCATTTTGGTGGCGTCGGCGGCCGGGATGCAGGACTTCGGCGCACCGGCGAGGGCCAGTGAAGGTCCTGCAACCAGGAGCGCGCACACGAGCCTGCGGCTCGCGGAGCCTTTTGGGGAAAATGGCTTCAGACAGAGCATCACCCTCAAATCCAGCTCCTCCGCAGTTCCGGAAATCTTCGTCCCAGCAATTCTTCCAAACGGCACAGGTCCGGCTCAAATATGGTTTGCAGCCACCGCGTCATTCCCTCGTCCCGCGGTGGCGTGTAACGACGGTAGAGAAGCGGGCTGTTTCGAAGCCAATTTCGCAAAGCGGGTGAAAACAATCTTTGTCTCGCCTGCAGACCAACCGCCCGCCTTGCGGCTTTGTACAACCATCCGATTCGAGGCAACAGACCCTCATTATGCACGCGCGCAAGTTCTTTTCTGTCCAGCAGTGCAGGGTCCACGCCTATATGACGGCATATCGCCGACATCACGCCCAGAGTGTCCTTCTTCAGGTCGTCCATCAGATACACTCCGACCTGCTCTCTGCCGAATGTTTTAAAAAAGCGAAGCACATGCTCATGGTACATTCCCGGCCTGACCAGTTCTGACTCTCCGCACTTCACGGCCTCGGCGAGGGGCAAGCGCTCCTTTCCCGTCCTCACCGCCATGTCGTAATGAGAGTACGCGCGTTCCACCGGATCGCGCAGCAGAATCACGATCCTGGCTTGTGGACACACCTCGCGAATTCGGCTCGACGCATTCACCTGCCACAGATAGGATGTGCTCGCGTCTCCAATTGCCTTGTAGCCCTTCGCGTCCTTGTAAAGATCTTGATATTTCCCGAGGGACAGCATTGGAGTTGTGAAAAAGTGAGGCTCTTTTAGCTGGGGGAAAAACACGTCAGGATGGCCTCGGAGATATGCCCAAACGGAACTCGTGCCGCACTTGGGAGCGCCGACGATATAGAAAGTCGGCCAGATGAGCGACTCGCCGCGCACCGGCAGAGTAGTCGTCGAGTTGCAATCTCCATCACTCTTTGGCGTCATCGCGATTAGCTCGGCTGCCTTGCCTTCGATGCCTACGGCAAATTCTTCAAACTTTGTGGTAAGGTGTACCCGAACACGCGTCTCGGCCAACGGATCCCGTCACAGCGAACGGGCCCGGCGCGGCCACTTTCCAGAACTTAGATGCAGTTGATGGCGCCGGCTGTTTCCTCGACGGCGATCTTCGGGAGATCCAGTTCAACCGAAGGTCAAATCCAGCTTTTCCGAAGTTCCGGCAACTTTTGGCCCAGCAACTCCTCCAGGCGGCACAGGTCCGGCTCGAAGATGGACTGCAGATACCTCGTTGCATCTTCATCCCGAGGTGGATTTTTTTCATAGAGGAGGGTGCTATTACGGAGCCAATCGTTCACAAAGCGAGGAAGGATCTTTTGTCTCGCTTGAGGGAATGTTCTTCTTGCCCGCCAGTACAACCATTTAAACCGGGAGACTCTGCCCACATTATGCGTGCGCTCCAGTTCTCTTAAATCCAACAGCGCTGGGTCAACCCCTATATGGCGGCAAATGGCCGACATGACACCCTGAGTGTCTTTTACCAGATCCTCGTAAAGGTAGATTCCAACTTGCTCTCTTCCAAATGTCTCAAAAAAGCGGAGCACCTGCTCAAAGTACATTCCAAGCTCAACAATCATCCAAGGGCCTGATTCATTCCAATTACGGGTCTTGATAAGTGTTGAGTTATCCCGCCGCACAGCCTCGGCAAAGGTCGAGCGTTCCGTGCCGTCTTTCGCCCACATGATGTATTGGGAGTAGGCGCGCTCGATCGGATCACGCAGCAGAACCACGATCCTCGCATGCGGACAGACCTCGTGAATCCATTTCGGCGCATTCCGGTCCCAAAGATAGCCCGTGCTCCCGTCACCAATTGCCTTATAGCCTGCCGCTTTCCTGTATAGCTTCTGATACTGCTCCAGGTTCCCCATGCAGTCGTCTTTCGGGAATCTCGGAGGCTCGACCGCGGTCATGAAGTAGTCGGGTTCCTTCATTTCCGGGAAGAATACTTGAGGATGCTTTCGCAAATACTGATAAACCGATGTCGTCCCACACTTTCCGGCTCCCACTATGTAAAAATTCGGCCAGATCAGTGGCTGTCTATTCATCAGAAAGTATTCTCCGTCTTATTCTTTACGGAACAATCGCAGCCGGCTCGGCCTTCAGGCTCCGCTCGTTTGCGGATCTTTATGCTGAATCGTGTGGTTAGGATATATCGCGAGCGCCTGCCGGGGAAAGTGAGCGGCAGCCTGGCACCAGCTGCAGCACATTACGATTGGGTACACACACGCGAGAGATACGATGGGCGATCGGCAGAGGACTCTGACGTCGCTTGCCTTTACAGTCATCCATTTCGTCTGGACTCGGCCACGGCGCCTGCCCCGTAATGGCTTTCCACGTAGTGGTCGAGAATCTGCTTGAACTCCGCGACGATCATGTCGCCGTGCAGCGTCTTCAAGAGCTTGCCGTCAACATAGACCGGAGCTTTGGGCTCTTCAAATGTGCCGGGCAGCGAGATGCCGAGATTGGCGTGCTTCGATTCGCCGGGGCCATTCACAATGCAACCCATCACGGCGAGCCGAAGCTCTTCCACGCCCGGATATTGCTTGCGCCATGTGGGCATTTGCGCGCGAAGGTAGCTCTGGATCTCGTCAGCGAGGTGCTGGAAGTACGTGCTCGTTGTGCGGCCGCAGCCGGGGCAACTCGTCACCTGCGGCATGAAGCTGCGGATCGAGAGCGACTGCAGAATCTGCTGCGCGGCCTGCACCTCTTCGGTGCGGTCGCCGCCAGGCTTGGGAGTGAGGCTGACTCGGATGGTGTCGCCGATGCCGGCCAGCAACAACGGAGCCAGACCCGCCGTCGAGGCAATCAATCCTTTCGCGCCCATGCCGGCTTCTGTGAGGCCCAGATGCAGCGGATAATCGCAGCGGGCGGCGAGCGAAGTGTAGACGTCGACGAGATCGCGAACGCCGGAGACTTTGGCGGAGAGAATGATCTGGTCGTGGCGCAAGCCGTAGCGCTCGGCGGCGGCGGCGGAATTGAGCGCGCTCACCACCATCGCTTCCATCATCACGTCGCGCGCGGGCTTGGGATCGGGACGGCGGTTGTTCTCGTCCATCATGCGCGTGAGCAGCGATTGATCGAGCGAGCCCCAGTTGACGCCGATCCGTACCGGCTTCTGGTTTTCGACGGCGCACTCGATCATGGTGCGGAAGTTGTCATCGTCTTTGCGGCCGATGGAGACATTGCCGGGATTGATGCGGTATTTGGCGAGAGCGCGGGCCGTGGCCGGAAACTTCTTGAGCAGGATGTGGCCGTTGTAGTGGAAGTCGCCGATGATGGGGACGCGCAGGCCCCGCTTCTCGAGCCCCTCGACAATCGCCGGGACGGCCGCGGCGGCCTCTTCGTTGTTCACGGTGACGCGAACCAATTCTGAGCCGGCAAGAGCGAGCGCTTCAACCTGAGCAATGGTGGACGCGGCGTCGGCCGTATCGGTGTTGGTCATCGACTGAACGACAACAGGAACTTCCCAGCCGACGCGAACGTTGCCAATGTGAACCGTGGGGGTTTTTCTGCGCTGAATCTCCGCCATGGAACTAGTTTAAATCCGGATGGGGTTGGGCGAACCCTGACCCCGCAAACAGAAAGACCGCATCCGGCCTTTTGCCAGATGCGGTCTTCCGATTCCTGAACCCTGACCTCTGCCTTACTTGTCCGTCAGCGCCTCGACGCCGGGCAACTTCTTGCCTTCCAGAAACTCCAGAGAAGCGCCGCCGCCGGTGGAGATGTGCGTGATCTTGTCGGCTACGCCGGCCTGGTTGATCGCCGAAACCGAGTCGCCGCCGCCAATGATCGAGGTCGCCGTGCGATTGGCCGCGACAGCTTTGGCGATGGCGTTGGTGCCCACGGCAAAGCGTGGGAATTCAAAGACGCCGGCCGGACCGTTCCAGACGATGGTTTTGGCCGTCGCCACCACGTCGTCGATTTCCGCGACCGACTTTGGCCCGATGTCGAGGCCCATCCAGTCGCCGGGGAAGTCCTTTGCGCACTCCCACTCCTGCGTTTTTGCGTCGGCGGCGAATTTGTCAGCCAGGATGTTATCGACCGGCAGCAGGAGCTTGACGCCTTTGGCCTTTGCCTTGGCCAGCGCCTCTTTTGCCATCTCAATGCGATCCTCTTCAACCAGGCTCTTGCCGGTGGCAACGCCCTCTGCGCGCAGAAAGGTGTAAACCATGCCACCGACGATTACCAGCGTATCGACTTTTTCGAGCAGGTTCTGGATCACGTCGATCTTGCCGGAGATCTTCGACCCGCCGATGATGGCTACGAAAGGCTTTTCGGGAGATCCCAAGGCTTTGCCCAGGTAAGTGATCTCCTTCTCCATGAGCAGGCCGGCGACCGAGGGCTTGAGGAAATGTGTTATTCCCTCGGTGGAGGCGTGAGCGCGATGCGCCGAGCCGAAGGCGTCGTTGACGTAAATCTCCGCCAGCGACGCCAAAGCCTTGGAAAAGGCCGGATCGTTGGCCTCCTCCTCGGCGTAGAAGCGCAGGTTTTCAAGCAGCAGCACCTGGCCTGACTCAAGCTGCCTGGCCATTTCCTGGGCTATCTCACCCACGCAGTCCGGCGCAAAGGCCACGTTCACACTCTCGCCCAGTTCATGATCGAGGAGCTGGCGCAGCCGGTCGACCACGGGCCGCAGCGAGTACTTCGGATTCGGCTTGCCCTTGGGCCGGCCCAGGTGCGAGGCCAGAATTACCTTGGCACGGTGCTTAAGCGCGTAGACGATCGTCGGCAGCGTGGCCACAATGCGCGTGTCGTCGGTGATCGTCGAGCCGTCTTCAGTAAGCGGCACGTTGAAATCGACGCGGATGAAGAGCCGCTTGTTCGAGAGATCGATGTCGCGAATCGAAAGCTTGGCCATGGTAGTGCCTTTCTTAAGTGGTCAGTGGTCAGTGGTCAGTGGTCAGTGGTCAGTGGTCAGTGGTCAGTGGTCAGTGATCAGTGGTCAGTGATTAGTGATTAGTGGTTAGATCGGGTGGCCCATCGCTAGGGACAAGCTGGTCGGCTGCGTCCTCCAGTTGGACGCGGCCCGCAGAGTCGGAGACGACCGCGTCGAACTCCATTTCGATGCGCCAGGCGGGATTCAGCAGCGCCGCCACTACAACCATCGTAGTTGCCGGGCGCGCGTTCTTGAAACATTCACCGTGTACGCGGCCCACTGCCTCCCAGTCCTCGGCGTGCGCCAGATACATGCGCGTGCGCACAACGTGATCCAGAGAGCTGCCAGCCTTCTTCAGGGCCTCTTCGGCAATCGCAAAAACGCGCCGCGTCTGACCCGCCGCGTCCTCGTTGTCGGCTCCCACCGGGCCGGTCCCTGAGACGTAAATGTTGTTCCCCACGCGCACCGCGCGGGAAAAGCCGATGATGGGCTCGTACGGCGAGCCGCCCGATATATCCTGTCGCATGTTTTTCCTCGATTTGGTGAGCGGCGTTCAATCTTTCACGATTTGCATCAGCAGAGATCGAAGAAGATGAAACCGGGAACAGAGTAAAGAGCGGTCGCTGCCGTATCTATTCCCTGTTCCCTGGTTCCCAGTCCTTTTTCTTACAGTCCTTTTTTGCCGAGGAACCCGATCAAATCGACGACGCGGTTCGAGTAGCCCCATTCGTTGTCGTACCAGCTGAGCACCTTCACGCTCTGGCCCACCACCTTGGTCAACGGCGCGTCCACGATCGATGAAAGCGGGCAGCCTTTGAAGTCGCTCGAAACCAGTTCGTTGGTCTCGTAACCCAGAATGCCCTTCAGCTTGCCTTCGCTCGCGGCCTTGAAAGCGGCGTTCAGCCCGTCGGCGCTCACCGGCTTTTCAGCATAGAAGGTGAGATCGACGAGCGAGACGTTCGGTGTGGGGACGCGGATGGCAAAGCCGTCGAGTTTGCCGGAAACTTCGGGAATCACCAGCTTCAAAGCCTTTGCGGCGCCGGTCGAAGTGGGAATCATGCTAAGGGCGGCGGCGCGGGCGCGGCGCAGGTCCTTGTGCGGGAAGTCGAGAATGACCTGGTCGTTGGTGTAGCTGTGAATGGTGGTCATCACGCCGCTAACGATGCCGCAGGTTTCAAGTACAACTTTAACAACCGGCGCCAAGCAGTTGGTGGTGCAGCTGGCGTTCGACAGGATGTGATGCTTGGCGGCGTCGTATTTGTCGTCGTTGACCCCCATCACGATGGTCATGTCTTCGCCTTTGGCCGGGGCCGAGATGATGACCTTCTTCACCGTTGGCCCGAGATGCGCCTTGGCGGCCGCGCCGTCGGTAAAGCGGCCGGTGGATTCGACCACAACCTGCGCGCCCACATCGGCCCAGGGCAGCTTGGCGGGGTCCTTTTCCGCGTAAACCTTGATCTTTTTGCCATCGACAGAGATGAAGTCGCCATCCACCTTGATCTCGTTAGGCAGGTTGCCCAGGATCGAGTCGTACTTGAGCAGGTGCGCCAGCGTTGCCGGACTCGTGAGGTCGTTGACGGCGACGAAATCGATTTCCTTGTTGCCCAGTGCTGCGCGCAGCACATTGCGGCCAATGCGGCCGAAGCCATTGATGCCAACCTTTACTGCCATGCGGTATCTCCTTTTCCCCAAGCCTAAGCGGCATGTCTTTAGAATTTCCCAAGCGTACTTTGAGATTTGCCCTGGCCTTGTGCCGAGCTCAGTCCGGGAGCGCGAAATCGGCGCTTGCCGTGTCTAACTTCTCACGCGCAAAAATCGGGGACTCTAACTTGCGGCGCTTCAGCCAGTATGTTCAGGGGTTCATCATCCGGAACGAGCCAGGTTGCAACTGCCCCAAACCCTTCATCCTATCACCCGGCGCGCCGGCAGCGTTCCAGCTCGCTGTCCGCGCAGGAATCCGCGCCTGCTGCGGCCCAGTCGGAATTTTCGTTCCCATTCTGCAACTGCCCGGATCAAATGCGCGCGAGGCGAGAGCCCGCGATGCAACCGGAAACGGCAGCCGCTCCTTCGAGGAATCCGCTGGTTTTGCAGCGGCTGCGGCGGTTATGCTATTCGGTTAGGACAAGTACGGTGCCTCGCATCCATCCCGGGGGCATGGATCGGGCGGGAAAGGTTATGGTTCAGCGGCATGAGAAGACGCTCGCGACGCGCTCCCAATACTTCGGAATCCACCGGCAAAATCGGCCAGGAAATACCCACAAACCAACCCGCGCCTTTGGTCCCGCAATACCCCGATGAGGCGCCCGCGCAGGCGCCTTCGCGTCCTGAGCGCGCCCAAACGCAGCGCCAGCAGCCGCAGCGGCAGCAGGCCCAGCGTCCTGCTCCGCGGCAGGACTGGAGCGCCCCGCAGGCCGCGGGCCGGCTTGAAGTGGAAACCCAGCCCGAAATGCCCACCATGCCACCCCCGGAACCTGCCGGCCAGACAGGCCAGGCGCCCAAGGGCTATGTAGTGCTGGCCATCGGCCTGCCCGGCTCGGGCAAGACCACATGGTTCGGACGGCGCGGCGTCACCCCGCTCTCTTCAGATCTACTGCGAAACATCCTCTTCGACGACGTAGAGGAGCAGCGCTACCAGGGGCTGGTTTTTTCCACCCTGCGCTCCATGCTGCGCGCCCGGCTGATTGCCAAGATGCCGTGGAACTACGTCGACGCCACCAACCTCAGCCCCCACGAGCGCCGCCAGTGGATCAAGATGGCCCAGAGCTTCGGCTACGAGGTGCAGGCTGTCTTCTTCGACGTGCCGCTGGAGGTGTGCCTGGAGCGCAACCGCGCCCGCGACCGCTCAGTGAGCGAAGAGGTGATGCGCAAGATGGCCGAAAAGCTGAAGCCGCCTGCGTTCGAGGAGGGCTTCGCGAAGATCACGGTGGTGCGGGTGAAGAGCGCGGGGTAGGCGCCTCTGGGGATTCCAGTCTGATGCATTGGCGCTGGGCGCGCGTACGCCTCCGTTATGTCATCCTGAGGTGCGCACACGCTCTTGTCGTGGCCTCCTGGCGCGCATACGCTCCCTAGTCGTGTCATCCTGAGGCGCAGTCGAAGGATCTGCGGTTCAGTGCTTGTGCCGCTCCACGTTTCCCCAGTCAGTCGCCAAGGGCCGCTCTAGCGCCTGCGAAAACGAAGGGATATCCAGTCCATGGCACGAGAAAAGAGCGCGTAGCCGACCCATAGAACTACTACGATGACTGTTCCCAAAGTTGCAACGAAAAGACGATCCGGCTGGTCATGCGACAAGAGAACCTGCAGAGTCCACAGTGCGCCGATAGCGAGACTCCGCAGCAGTATGCGCTGGTGTGTCTCAAGTCGAGTCCAATACCGATTCCAATATTCGCGGCCACGCTGACCAGCCCAGGTCACAACGACACCTGCGGGGAAACCTATCAGATAGCAAGCCAACGCGAACAGCCAGTGCGGCCGAATAACGCTCCAAAAATTAATCGCACCAAGCAGTGGGACGGCAACACTGACGAATAGCAACATTAAGCGTCGTTCCCGAAGCCACTGAATCATGGAAGAATCCTATCGCATTCCACTTTGCGTTCGCGCCATTCAATATATGGGTTGAAATGTTCGCCGAGGATTTAGAGCAATTGAGTTGCGACTGTGAGGTCCTCCGAAGCAACCGCAGATCCTTCGTCGGTCA
>Ga0335071_10006456_pt1 | contig 12103 bp, 5 predicted proteins | sample Lox_Sample_15_FD_206724 | JGI IMG/M metagenome (GOLD analysis project Ga0335071, IMG submission 206724) | Soil microbial communities from Loxahatchee National Wildlife Refuge, Florida, United States - Lox_Sample_1.5 | ecosystem: Environmental > Terrestrial > Soil > Wetlands | place: USA: Florida...
AGGCCACGCGCGCGATCACGCGCGAGGACAAGACCAAGCACATCCCCGTGATCATCTGCACCACCAAGGACCAGGAGACCGACAAGATCTGGGGCCTCAGGCAGGGCGCCAAGGACTACGTGACCAAGCCCATCAGCGAGAACGATCTTCTCGAGAAGATCAAGGCGCTGGGGTAGCGCATGGCGCGGCGCACGGGCCTTCGCGAGTTCCAGCTCTCCGTTGCGGAGCGCATCCGCACGGCGGCTTCGCGCACGGCGCTTTCGTCCAAGCTGGGTTTCCAGGTGGGCAACGAGAACTGGTTCGTGGCGCTGCACCAGGTGAACGAGGTGATCCCCGTCCCGCCCACGGTCTCCGTGCCGCTCACCCAGGCATGGTTCCGCGGCGTTTCGAACGTGCGCGGCAACCTCTACAGCGTCATCGATTTTTCCGCGTTCGGCGGCGGAGAGCCCATCACCGCGGGCGTCGAGCGGCGCGTGATCCTCGTCTCCGATCGCCTGGTGCCGGGAGCGGGCCTGCTCGTGTCGCGCATGCTCGGCCTTCGCAGTCCCGAGCAATTCACGGCCGCGTCGCGGCCGCCCAATGCGCCGCCCTGGGTGGCGGCTGCATACACGGACGCCGGCGCGACGCGCTGGCTCGAGCTCGATTTGCCCGCCCTCGTTCGCGAGCAGCGGTTCCTGGAAGTCGGCGTGTAGGAGATCTCGGCCCATGGCAAAAGCACAACCGAAACCCAAGTCCTCGATCGGCGATTTCTTCAAGCGCCTCGGCGGCAGCGGATCCAAGCCCAAGGCCGCGGCCCGCCCCGGCTCGGGTTCCGTCGCCTCGTCGACCATGACCAACATCCGCGCGGTGAGCGAGACCCGCCCCGGGACGCGCCCGGCCAAGGCGGCGAAGGCCGAAGCGGGCGGCTCCGCGATGGCGGGTTTCCGCGTCCCCTTCATCGGCGATCGGCCGATCACCTCGCAGATGCAGATCCTCGGCACCGCCGCGGCGCTGCTGCTGCTGCTGACCGCCGGCGCGGTGTACCTGGACACGACCACGCGCACGCGCAACGCGACCTACGTGTCCATCGCGTCCCAGATGCAGTTCCACACGCAGCGCCTCGCGAAAGCGGCGGGCCTCGCCGCGCGCGGACAGCAGGCCTCGTTCCTGCAGCTGCAGGACAGCCGCGACGAATTCGCGCAATACCTGAAGACGCTGCAGGAAGGCGGCTTCGCCTTCGGCGTGAACGTTCCGCCCGCCCGGCAGAACGACGCGCTCGTGAGTCGCGTGGAGGACGTGGCCAAGCGCTGGCCCGACAGCGCCGCGGCCGCCACCACGATCCTCAACGCGCAGAAGGACCTCGTGGCCCTCGCGCAGAACGTGGCGCAGGTTCGCAGCGGGGCGGATGACCTCGCCACCCAGACGCAGGAGCTCACCGGCCTCATGCAGCAGTCGGGCTCGGCGGCGAGCCAGGTACTGCACGCCAACCGCATCACGTTCCTCGCCGAGCGCCTGGGGCGCGGTGCCGCGGAGATCCTGGGCTCCGAGGTGATCGATCCGGAGGTGCCGTTCCTCATCGGCAAGGACACGAACGAGACGCGCACGCTGATCCAGGCCCTCGAGAACGGCAACGATTCGATGGGGATGACGGCGGTGCGCGACTCCGATTCGCGCGCGAAGCTCATGGACCTCAAGAAGACCTTCGCCACCTTCGAGCAGAACGCGGGCCCGATCCTTCGCGAGCTGCAGAAGCTCATCTCGGCCCGGCAGGCGGGCGCCAGGCTCCAGGCCGGCAGCGAGCAGCTGCAGGCCGCGGTGCAGGCGCTGCAGACCACGCTGCAGGACGAGACGTCGAACCTCTCGCTCGTCGCGATCGCGGTCCTGGGCACGCTCCTCGTGATCGTGCTCGCCCTCACGGCCCTCGCGTTCCTCGCCGACTCGCGGCGCAGCGCGACCGACGCCGAAGCCGAGAACAAGCGCAACCAGGAGGCGATCCTTCGGCTGCTGAACGAGATGGGCGACCTCGCCGACGGCGACCTCACCGTGCGCGCGCAGGTGACCGAGGACATCACGGGCGCCATCGCGGACTCGATGAACTACACGATCGACGAGCTGCGCACCCTGGTCACGGGCGTGAACAACGCGGCGATCCAGGTGACGCAGAAGACCGCGCAGGCGCAGTCGATCTCCGCGGAGCTGCTGGGCGCGGCCGAGCGCCAGTCGAAGGAGATCGAGGAGACCACGGCGCAGGTGCTGCAGGTCTCCCGCTCGATCTCGGAAGTGTCTTCCACCGCCGAGGAGGGCGCGCGAGTCGCGCAGCGCTCGCTCGCCGCCGCCGACAAGGGCCGCGCCGCGGTGCAGAACTCGATCACGGGCATGAACGACATCCGCGAGCAGATCCAGGAGACGTCGAAGCGGATCAAGCGACTGGGCGAAAGCTCGCAGGAGATCGGCGAGATCGTGGAGCTGATCTCGGACATCACCGAGCAGACGAACGTGCTCGCGCTGAACGCCGCCATACAGGCCGCGTCGGCCGGCGAAGCCGGGCGCGGCTTCTCGGTGGTTGCGGAGGAGGTGCAGCGCCTCGCGGAACGCTCCGGCGAGGCCACGAAGCAGATCGGCGCGATCGTGAAGACGATTCAGGCCGACACCCAGGACGCCGTGGCGGCCATGGAGAAATCGACAATGGGCGTGGTGGAGGGCGCGAAGCTCTCCGACGCGGCGGGCCAGGCGCTGTCCGAGATCGACTACGTGTCGAAGAACCTCGCGCAGCTGATCCAGACGATCTCCCAGGCGACCAACACGCAGGCCAACGCGACCACGCGAGTCGCGCAGAACATGCAGGAGATCCTCGAGATCACGCGGCAGACGACGCGCGGCACGCAGCAGGCCGCGGGCTCGATCCGCGACCTCGCCGCGGTGGCCCAGGAGCTCAAGAACTCGGTCGCGGGCTTCAAGCTGTAGGCGCGGAAAAAAGGCGAAGACAAAGATGGCAGCGAATCCGGCGACCGATTTCGACCTTGGCCCGCTCTCGTGGGTCAAGACGGAGATCGACCATTCGCTCAACCAGGCGCGCGAGAACCTGGACAAGCTCGCGGCCAATCCCGCCGACCGGGCCCCGGCCAAGTACATCCTCACGCACCTTCACCAGGCCACGGGTGCGCTCGCGATGGTGGGCCTGGGCGCCGCCACGCGCTTCAACGAGGAGCTCGAGAAGCTCGTCGCGTACCTCGAGGGCGAGGACGCCGCACGCCTGCCCGGATCGGTGGCCGTCGCGAAGAAGGGCATCTCGGCGCTCTCCACGTATCTCGACACGCTCCTCTCGGGGCAGGCCGATCATCCGATGCGGCTGCTCGCGCCCTACATCGAGCTCAACCGCACGCGCGGGCAGGTCGATGCCAACGAGGGCGACCTCTTCTATCCGGACCTCGGCGCGCCGCTTCCCGCGCTGCCCGCGGGCGAAGCGCTGGACGACGCGGTGCTCGCGAAGGCATTGGCCCTGCAGCGCCAGCAGTATCAGCAGGGGCTGCTGCGCGTGATCAAGGGCGCGGACGTTCCCGACGCGCTTCGCCAGATGCACGCGGCGGTGACCTCGATCGAGTCGCTGCAGGGCACGACGCCCAATCGCCCGTTCTGGTCCGCGGCCGCGGGCTTCCTGGACGCGCTGGTGTTCGGCGGCCTCGACGTGACGCCGTCGGTGAAGCCGCTCTTCGCCAAGCTCGACCAGCAGGTGAAGCAGCTGATCGAGGGCTCGGGGAAGGTGGCCGAGCGCCTCTTCCGCGACCTGCTGCTCATGGTCGGCCGCGCGAAGCCCGTCTCCGAGCGTATCGGCGTCCTCAAGCAGGCCTATCGCCTCGAGCAGCTGATCGCGGTGCCCGACCTCGGGCGCCAGGCTTCCGAGGACGACGAGGAGCTCGCCGCGCTCATCCGCGAGGTGCGCGAGCTCACCGCGCAACAGAAGGACACGTGGCTCAAGTACACGTCCGGCAACCGCGCCGCCCTCGAGCCTTTCGGCAAGCAGGGACAGGCCCTCGCCGATCGCGCCGCGCGATTGCCCAACCGCGACATCCACGCGGTGCTGCAACGGCTCACCGAAGTGGCGCCGCAGCTTCGCGCCAAGGCGATACCGCCCTCGGAAGGCCAGTCGCTCGAGGTGGCCACGGCGATGCTGTTCGTGGAATCGGCCCTCGAGAATTACTTCAAGCTCGGGCCCGATTTCTCGCGCCAGGCGAAGACCGTCACGGAGCGCCTGAAGAGCGCGATGGCGGGCGACGCGCTTGCGCCGGTGGACGCGATCGAAGGGGGCCTGCTCGACGAGATGACGCGGCGCGCGCAGGAAAAGCTCCTCATCTTCCAGGTCGGACAGGAAGTGCAGGTGAACCTGCAGAACATCGAGCAGGCGCTCGACGGCTTCTTCCGGGACGCGTCCAAGCGCCCCGAGCTTGCCGCGCTGCCCGCGCAGTTCGCGCAGGTGCAGGGCGCGTTGATGATCATGGAGCTGCAGGACGCCGCATCGCTCAATGCCGCGGTGATGGCGCGCGTGCAGCAGTTCGCCGAAGGCTCGCTCGACGGCACGGGCGAGGCCGCAGAGATGGTGGCCGACGGACTTTCGGCGCTGGGGTTGTACATCACCGCTCTGCAGCAGGGCGCCGCGAATCCGCGCGACGTGCTGATGCCCGCGCTGCTGCGCTTCGGCCTCGTGCAGCCGGAGCCGGTGGGCGTCGAGAGCGTGATTCGCCGCACCGGCACGGTCTCTCCGCTCGACATCGAGGTGCAGAAGCAGAAGGTGCAGGCGCTCTACCAGGACTGGACCGGCGCTCCCGAGCCCGCGACGCGCGAGAAGCTCGAGAAGGCCGTGGACGAGCTCAAGCGCGACGCCGCGGTCGTCGCGGATTCCACGGTGGCCAAGCAGAGCGAGGCGGCGCTGCAGGCGATCCAGGAGGCGGCGAGCCCGCAGCAGACCGGCGTCTTCCAGGCGATCCAGAGCCTCGCGCCCGAGAAGGCGCCCGAGACGCCCGCCCCGCAGGTGGTGCAGCTCGTGGACGCGCCGGGCGCGGAGATCGACCGCGAGCTGCTCGAGATCTTCCTCGAGGAGGCGGCCGAGGTCGTCGACACGATCGCCGCGAACCTCGCCGCGTGCCGTGACGCGCCGCACGACCGGGAAGCGCTCACCACCATCCGCCGCAGCTTCCACACCCTCAAGGGCAGCGGCCGCATGGTGGGCCTCATGGACCTGGGCGAGGTCGCGTGGCAGTGCGAGCAGGTGATGAACAAGTGGCTGAAGGACGAGAGGCCCGCCACGCCGGCGTTGCTCGAATTCGTCGACCTCGCGCAGCAATCGTTCGCGCGCTGGGTGGGCGGGCTGAAGGAAGGCGCGGCCGTGTCCATCGATGCGAGCGAGATCACGCGTCGCGCCGATGCGCTGAAGAGCGGCGAGGAAGGCGTTGCCGCGCCGCCGCCCGTCGTCGAAGCGCCGGCCGCAGTGCCGTCCCGCGCTCCCGCGAGCGAGGTGGCCTCGGAATTCGAGTTCGAGCCGCCGATCGTGCACACGCCGCTGCCGGCGATGAAGACGGAAGTGGCACCGGAGCAGGCCGCGGCCGATGCGCTCTCGTTCCTCGAGGAGGCGCCGAAGCCCGTGGAGGAGCGCGCGGCCATCGAACCGGTGCCCGAGGCCGCCCCGCCCGAGCCGATCGTCGAGGAACCCGTGGCGGCCGAAGCGCCCGCGGCGCAACCCGAAGCACCCAGGGCGGTGGAGCTATCGTTCGAATCGCTCGACCTCTCGGCGCAGGAGGCGGCCCCCGCGCCTGCGCCCGAAGCGCCTGCGCCCGCCGCCGCGATGGCGGAGCTCGACGAGCTCATTCCCGCGGGAGCGGCCACCGAGGCCGAGAGCATCGCGGCCGAGCCCGAGCTCGAACCCGAGGCCGAGGCCGAGGCGGAAGTGCGCGTCGGCAACGTCGTGGTGCCGCGAGCGCTCTTCGAGATCTACATCGGCGAGGCCGAGCAGCACGCGGCCGTGCTCGATGCCGAGATGGCACGCATCGAGGCTGATCCCCTGCATCCCGTCGGCGCCGACTTCATGCGCGCGGCGCACACGCTCGCGAGCAGCTCGCGCACCACCGGATTTGAAGCGCTCGCGGACGTCTCGCACGCGCTCGAGAAGTGGCTCCAGGAAGCGATGGAGGTGCCGCCGGAGTTCGACGCGCATCGGCTCGCCACGACGCGCCGCGCGGTCGATGCGGCCACGGCGATGGTTCAATCGTTGCGCGGCCTCGCGGCGCCGTTTCCCCGCGAGGACATCGTGGCCGGGCTCACGGAGCTGCGCGACACGCTGCGCGCGGCGCGCCAGACCGGCGAGGGAACGCACATCAAGGTTCCCACCTTCCTGCGCGAGCCTGTCGAGGAGGAAAGGCCCGCCGCGGCCGAAGCGCCGCCCGCACCGATAGAGGCGGTGGTCCTGCCTTCCGTCGAGGCGATCGAGCCGGTCGCTGCGCCGCAGGTCGAGGCCGAGGCCGAGGTCCCCGTCGGCCCGTTCGAGGCGGGCAAGGACCAACGCAAGATCAAGGACGACGTCGACCGCGACCTGCTGCCGATCTTCCTCGAGGAAGCGAAGGAGATCCTGCCGCAGGTGAGCGAAGGAGTGCGCCGCTGGAAGGGCGCGCCGTCCGATCACGCGCCCGTCGCGGACCTCGCGCGCCACCTGCATACGCTGAAGGGAAGCGCGCGCATGGCGGGCCTCATGCGCCTGGGCGAGCTCGCCCACGTGATCGAGGAGCGCATCGTCGCGATGGACGCGGCGGACGTCCCTCCGTCCAGGATCTTCGAGGAGGTCGAGGATCGCGTGGACCGCTTCTCGCTCTCGCTCGAGCGCCTCGCCCGCGGCGAGGACATCGTCGAGGCCGAGCCCATCGAGGTGCCGGTGTCGGCGGTGTTCGAGCAGCAGAAGGACAAGCCCACGGCGCTCGCGGTGATGGCCGCGGCCGCGCAGCAGGTGGCGCAGCGCGACGCGCTTCCTGCCGAGGCCCGCGGCGCTCTCCTTCGCGTGAACGCCGACATGATCGACCGCTTCGTGAACGAGGCCGGGGAGCTTTCGATCGCGCGCTCGCGAATCGAAGGCGAGATGGCGAACTTCAAGAAGGCGCTCGTCGACCTCACCGAGAACATCGCCCGCATGCGCGCGCAGCTTCGCGAGATCGAGATCGCCGCCGAAGGGCAGATGCAGAGCACGATCAAGCTCAAGGAGGAGCACGGCGAGCAGTTCGACCCGCTCGAGTTCGACCGCTTCTCGCGGATGCAGGAGCTCACGCGCTTCCTCGCCGAGAGCCTGGGCGACGTGATCACGCTGCACCAGGGCCTGCAGAAGAACCTGGACGAGACCGAGCTCGCGATCCACGCGCAGGCGCGGCTGAACCGCGAGCTGCAGCAGGGCCTGATGGGCGTTCGCCTCGTTCCCCTCGGCAACCTCGCCGACCGCTTCTACCGAGTCGTGCGCCAGACCGCCAAGGAGCTGGAGAAGAAGGCGAACCTCGAGCTGAAAGGCACGCGCACGGAGCTCGACCGCTCGGTGCTGGAGAAGATCACCGGGCCTTTCGAGCACCTGCTGCGCAACGCGATCGCCCACGGCATCGAGAAGCCCGAGGCGCGCGTCGCGGCGGGCAAGCCCGAGATCGGCGAGATCGCCATCGACGCGGTGCAGCGCGGCAACGAAGTGGTGCTCACGGTGAGCGACGACGGCGCGGGCCTCAACTACGCGCGCATCCGCGAGAAGGCGGTGTCCCAGGGGCTGCTCGCGAAGGACGTGGAGCTGCCCGAGGCGCAGCTCGCGCAATTCATCTTCATGTCGGGTTTCTCCACCGCGGAGCAGGTGAGCCAGATCGCCGGCCGCGGCGTCGGCATGGACGTGGTGAAGAACGAGATCACGTCGCTCGGCGGGCGCGTGGAGATCACGTCCACGCCGGGCCGCGGCACGACCTTCACGATCACGCTGCCGCTCACGCTCGCCGTGACGCAGGCGGTGATGATCCGCTCGGGCGAGCGGGTCTTCGCCGTGCCCTCGGTGATGATCGAGCAGGTGCAGGAGATGCGCTCGGCCCAGTACGAGGAGGCCCTCGCCAAGGGCGAGATCGCCTGGAAGGACAACCGCTATCCGCTGCGCTCGCTCCTGCCGCTGCTGGGCGAGATCGACACGGCCGTGCCGCAGCGCCAGATTCCCGTGCTGCTCCTGAAGAGCGGCGTGCAGCGCGCGGCGATCCGCGTGGACGAGATCGTGGGCAACCGCGAGGTCGTGGTGAAGACAATCGGGCCGCAGCTCGCGCGCCTCGCGGGCATCGCGGGCGCCACCGTGCTCGGCAACGGCCAGGTGGTGCTGATCCTGAACCCCGTGTCGCTCGTGCACCGCGAGGCTCCGGCGCCCACGGCGCAGGTCCCGGTCCCGGTGCCGCGCGCCGAAGAGGCCACGCTCACGGTCGACTCGAGGTCGGGCGCGCCGCTCGTGATGGTCGTGGACGATTCGCTCACGGTGCGCAAGATCACGAGCCGGATGCTCACGCGCGAAGGCTACGAGGTCGCGACCGCCAAGGACGGCGTCGATGCCCTGCAGCAGCTGCAGGACATGAAACCCGACTGCATCCTGCTCGACGTCGAGATGCCGCGCATGGACGGTTTCGAGTTCGCGCGCAACGTGCGCGCCGACGAGTCGACGAAGGCGATCCCGATCATCATGATCACCTCGCGCACGGCCGACAAGCACCGCAACCATGCGATCGAGATCGGCGTGAACGAGTACATGGGCAAGCCCTACCAGGAAGAGCAGCTGCTCGCGCTCATCAAGCGCTATACGACGGAATCGGCACTGGCGTAAGGAACGGGCGCCGCGCGCGTCCAATCGCTGTACCCGACCGGAGGCTCGCGATGCACGCCCACGACGATGGCCCTTACCTCGGCGCGAAGCTCTCGCGCCGCCGTTTCCTGCGCGCCGCGGCAGCGGGCGCCGGCGGCATCCTGATTCCCGCCGAATCGTTCGGCACGCCCGACCAGGTCCACGACCTGCGAGGCAAGGTCACCATCAACGGCCGCGATGCAACCTACCAATCGGCGATCGTCCCGGGAGATCGCGTCGTCGCCGGCAACGACGGCTACATCGTGTTCGCGATGGGCCGCGACGCCTTCATGCTGCGCTCGCGCAGCGAGTTCGTGATCGAGCGGATCGACCGGGGCAACGGGTTCCTGCGCCTGCTGACGGGCGCCCTGGGAGCCGTGTTCGGGCGCGGCGGCCGCAGGCAGATCCACGCGGCGAACGTCACGGCGGGAATCCGCGGCACGGGCGTGTACCTGGAGACTCGCGGCGACGGCACCTATTTCTGCACGTGCTGGGGCGAAGTGGAGCTTGCCTCGAGCGAGGATCCGAAGGACCGCCAGCTCGTCGTCTCGTCGCGGCATTCGCCCCGGCTCATCGCGAACCATGCCAAGGGCGGGACGCGCTTCGCCGACGCGCCCTTCGAGACGCACACCGACGAGGAGATGGACATGCTGCAGAAATGCGTCGGGCGCCGCTCCCCGATCCTCGTGCCCGGCGGCGACGTCGACCCGAAGGCCTAAGTCGCCCGGAAGTACCAGAGCACCGCGATTCCCAGCGCCACGCGGTACCACGCGAACGGGTTGAAGTCGTGGCGCGCCACGTAGCGGATGAGCCCTTTCACGGCGGCAAGCGCGAACACGAAGCTCACGACGAAGCCGATGCCGATGGATTGGAGGTCGTCGGCGTTCAGCAGCGCACGGTTCTTGAACATCTCGTAGCCCGACGCGGCGAACATGATCGGGATCGCGAGGAAGAACGAGAATTGCGTCGCTACGGGCCGCGAGAGCCCGAACACCATCCCGCCCATGATGGTGGCGCCCGAACGCGACGTGCCGGGGATCAGCGACAGGCATTGCGCGAGCCCCACCATCAGCGCGTCCTTCCACGTCATGTCGTCCATGTTCGTGACGCGCGGCGCGCCGTGGCGCGCATACCAGCGCTCAATCGCGAAGATCGCCACGCCCCCGACGATCAGCGCCATGGCGACCGGCACGGGATTGAAGAGGTAGAGCTTGATGACCTTCTGGAGGGCGAGGCCCACGATCGCCGCGGGCAGGAACGCCACGAAGAGGTTCGCCGCGAAGCGCTGCTGCACCGGGTCCCTCGCCACGCCGGCGAACGCCTTCGCGAGGCGCGCGCGGAACTCCCAGCACACCGCGAGTATCGCGCCCAGCTGGATCACGATGTCGAAGACCTTGCCCTTGTCGCCGTTCTGGCCCAGGAGGTCGGAGACGATGATGAGGTGGCCCGTGGAGGAAACCGGGAGGAACTCCGTGAGCCCCTCCACGATCCCCAGGATGATCGAGTCGAGCATCTACTGCTTCGCGTAGAGCTCGCCGCCCTGGCGGACGAACTCGATCGACTTCACTTCCATTCCCTTCTTCAGCGCCTCCGCGTCGGACACGCCGTGCTTCGCGGCGAAGTCGCGCACGTCCTGCGTGATCTTCATCGAGCAGAAGTGCGGCCCGCACATGGAGCAGAAGTGCGCGAGCTTGGCGCCCTCCTGGGGGAGGGTCTCGTCGTGGAACTGCTTCGCCTTGTCGGGATCGAGCCCCAGGTTGAACTGGTCTTCCCAGCGGAACTCGAAGCGCGCCTTGGACAGGGCGTTGTCCCGGATCTGCGCGCCCGGGTGGCCCTTGGCGAGGTCGGCGGCGTGCGCGGCGATCTTGTAGGTGACGATGCCTTCCTTCACGTCGTCCTTGTCGGGAAGGCCCAGGTGCTCCTTGGGCGTCACGTAGCAGAGCATCGCGGTGCCGTACCAGCCGATCTGCGCCGCGCCGATGCCGCTCGTGATGTGGTCGTAGCCCGGCGCGATGTCGGTGGTGAGCGGCCCCAGCGTGTAGAAGGGCGCCTCGCGGCAGTGCTCGAGCTCGAGGTCCATGTTCTCCTTGATGAGCTGCATCGGCACGTGGCCGGGGCCTTCGATCATCACCTGCACGTCGTGCTTCCACGCGATCGAGGTGAGCTCGCCCAGCGTGCGCAGCTCCGCGATCTGCGCCTCGTCGTTGGCGTCGTAGATCGAGCCGGGGCGCAGGCCGTCGCCCAGCGAGAAGGAGACGTCGTAGGCGGCCATGATCTCGCAGATCTCCTCGAACCGCGTGTACAGGAACGATTCCCGGTGGTGCGCGAGGCACCACTTGGCCATGATGGACCCGCCGCGGGAGACGATGCCCGTCATGCGCGAGGCCGTCATCGGGATGAAGGGCAGCCGCACGCCCGCGTGGATCGTGAAGTAGTCCACGCCCTGCTCGGCCTGCTCGATGAGCGTGTCGCGGTAGATCTCCCAGGTGAGCTCCTCGGCGCGGCCGTCGACCTTCTCGAGGGCCTGGTAGATCGGCACCGTGCCGATGGGCACGGGCGAATTGCGCACGATCCACTCGCGCGTCTCGTGGATGTGCCTGCCGGTCGAAAGGTCCATCACCGTGTCGCCGCCCCAGCGGATGGCCCACGTCATCTTGTCGACCTCTTCGGCGATCGAGGAGGTCACCGCGGAGTTGCCGATGTTCGCGTTCACCTTCACCAGGAAGTTGCGGCCGATGATCATCGGCTCGCTTTCCGGGTGGTTCACGTTCGCGGGGATGATGGCGCGGCCGCGCGCGACTTCATCGCGCACGAACTCGGGCGTGACCACCGCGGGGATCGCGGCGCCGAACGATTCGCCGCGATGCTGGCGTCCCAGCAGGTCCGCCATCTTCCGGCCGGCCGGTCCCGCGGCGCGCAGCCGGTCGAGGTATTCGCGGCGGCGCAGGCTTTCGCGGATCGCGACGTACTCCATCTCCGGCGTGACGATGCCGCGGCGCGCGTAGTGCATCTGCGTCACGTTGGCGCCCGGCTTCGCGCGGCGCGGCGCGCGCTTCAGCTCGAAGCGCAGCTCCGCGAGCTTCGGATCGGCGAGGCGCTCCTGCCCATAGCGCGAGGAGGGGCCGTCGAGCAGCACCGTGTCGCCGCGCTCCTCGATCCACTTCGCGCGAAGCGGCGCGAGCCCCGAGCGGATGTCGATCTTCGCCGCGGGATCTGTGTAGGGCCCGCTGGCGTCGTAGACGTAGACGG